>Ga0302046_10000089_pt1 | contig 92580 bp, 83 predicted proteins | sample RVTome_11_FD_200261 | JGI IMG/M metagenome (GOLD analysis project Ga0302046, IMG submission 200261) | Soil microbial communities from uranium-contaminated site in the Upper Colorado River Basin, Wyoming, United States - RVT147D111 (version 2) ... | reverse complement strand
GAAAAAGTCGTGTGATGGTCCCGAGGCGACGCGTCAGTGAGCGGCGACCCCTCGTACTCACTGGCCTTTCCCGCGAACTGCAGCGGCCCGAGGGACCATCGCACGACTTTTTCAGAGCTTCCCTAGTGGCTCTGGGGAATCTCTGGACACGTGGGGTGGTGGTCCCGAAGGACGCGGCAGTGAGAGGCGACCCCTCGGTCGCCCTCCTCCGCTCGCGTCGTTAAACTTCTCCCATTCTCCAACCACCAACGCCGAATGCACCTCCGCTTCACTACCGCCGGTGAATCCCATGGCAAAGCGCTCGTGGCAATTCTCGAGGGCGTTCCGGCGGGTCTGCGTTTACAGGCGGACGATGTCAATGCCGACCTGAAGCGCCGGATGATGGGTTATGGGCGGGGGGCGCGGATGAAGATCGAATCAGACAAGGCAGAGTTCCTCAGCGGTGTCCGTGCGGGCGAGACGTTAGGTACGCCGATCTGCATGCAGATCGTCAACAAGGACTGGGAGAACTGGGTCGACATTATGTCGGCGGAGCCCGATCCGCCCACCGCGGGGCCTCGACGTCGTCGCGTGGTTCGGCCGCGGCCGGGACACGCCGACATGGTCGGAATCCTCAAGTACGATCGGACCGACGCTCGGGACGTTCTCGAACGTGCCAGCGCGCGGGAAACGGCTGCCCGGGTCGCATGTGGAGCCGTGTGCCGGAAGTTGCTCGGGGAGCTTGGGGTCGAGATCGGGAGCCACGTCGTGGAGCTGGGTCCCGTCGTCGCGACCGTTCCGGAGAAGCTGCCCGCGCCCCTCAATGCGTCAGCAGACGAATCACTCACCCGCTGCCTCGATCCGGCGGCGACCGAACAGATGGTCAAAATCATCGATTCGGCCAAGAAGAACGGGGATACGCTCGGCGGCATATTCGAAGTCGTTGCGCGAGGCCTCGTAGCCGGACTCGGCTCGCACGTTTCGTGGGACCGCAAGTTGGATGGACGCCTGGCACAGGCCCTCATGTCAATTCAGGCGATCAAGGGCGTGGAAATCGGCCTGGGATTTGAGGGGGCCAGACGTCACGGCTCGTCCGCGCACGACGAAATTTCCTGGGGCGGTGCTCCCGGAACGGGCGGGGTGGCTCGTGCAACCAATCGTGCCGGCGGACTGGAAGGCGGGATTACGACGGGGGAGCCCCTGGTATTGCGGGCCGCAAAGAAGCCGATCTCCACGCTGATGAGCCCGCTCGATACCGTGAACGTAGAAACGGGCGCTGACGCAAAGGCGCAGTCGGAGCGATCCGATGTGACTGCCGTTCCCGCGGCGGCCGTGATCGCCGAGTCGATGGTTGCCATTGTGCTGGCAGATGCCGTGCTGGAGAAGTTTGGCGGGGACACCATGGGCGACATGTCAGCCGCGCATCAACACTACGTGTCGCGAATCTCCCGGCGCCGCGGGCAGGTGCGTGAGGCTGGAGTGCGTGAGACGTGACACCGCACGCGTGAGATGCACATCATTCTGGTTGGGTTGCCCGGTGCAGGGAAGACCACGGTGGGACGGTTGGCAGCTTCTGAGCTGGCGGTGCCCTTTGTCGACGTGGACGCCCACATCGAAAAGGAAACCGGGATGTCGGTGGCCATGATCTTTGCCGAATTGGGCGAAGCCGGATTCAGACGGATGGAGACCGGTGCCGTTCTGCGGCTCGTCGAGGAAACCGATCGATCCGTGCTGGCTCCAGGAGGCGGTTGGGCGGCCCAGCCGGGCAATCTCGAGTCGGTGGCCGGACGCAGCTTCTGTGTGTACCTCCGGACGTCGGCACAGACAGCTGCCGGGCGTATTTCCGAAAGCCTGGTTGACGGCGACGTTCGGCCGCTGGTTTCCCCGGGGCGGGAACTGTCAGCCATAGCTGCACTATTAATGAATAGGGAACCGTACTACGTTCGGTCGGACGTCTCGGTAACGACGGATGGTCGCTCCGCCACGCAGGTGGCGGCGGAAGTGGTTGAGCTTGCGCGAATCCGGAGGGCTATTTAATAATGCCCGTCGGCCCCATGCGGGGCCCGATTCCGGTGTAGGAAAGCTAAGTTGCGTTGTGACAAGGCTTTGCGGAGCGGCCTAGATGGGTGATCCTACCCGTCTAGGCCGTCCGCCCTTTGGCCGGGATTGACAGACGCTTGATACTTGCCAGCTACGGTTGGGGGCCGTAATAGCCGGCTGAAGGGAAAAAATGGCAAAGAGGAAGAGTGCCCTGGTGGTTGTCGAGTCCCCTGCCAAGGCTAAAACTATTGGGAAGTATCTCGGGAAGGACTACACGGTGAAGGCCACCGTGGGTCATCTGCGGGATTTACCCCAACGCGAGCTGGGAGTAGACGTCGATAACGGCTTCACTCCCAAGTACGTCACAATCAGGGGCAAGGGAAAGAATCTGGCGGAGCTAAAAAAGGCCGCCAAGAGTTCTTCAACAGTTTATCTGGCCACCGATCCTGACCGTGAAGGCGAGGCCATTGCCTGGCATGTTGCGGATCAGTTGGGTGACGGGGCGGAGATACACCGCGTCCTCCTGCGGGAGATTACCAAGACGGCGGTGGCTCAGGCCATGAAGAATCCGGGCTCGATAGACACGCAGAAGGTGGATGCACAACAGGCCCGGCGCATACTCGATCGACTCGTTGGTTACAAGGCAAGCCCGTTGCTTTGGAAGTCCGTGAAGACCGGTCTGTCGGCCGGCCGTGTTCAGACGGTTGCGCTGCGCCTGCTGGTTGAACGGGAAGCGGAAATCCGTGCGTTCCAGCCCGTTGAGTACTGGTCGGTCACGGCGCTCTGTTCAGCCAAGGACAAGGAATTCGCGGCCAAGCTGCACAAGATCAACGGGAAGAAGCCGTCGATCGGATCCGCGGAAGCAGCCGGGCAGATCGTCGACGCGGTCACGGGACAGCCGTTCATTGTCAGTTCGGTAACCCGACGCGAGCGAAGGAAACGGCCCGCGGCCCCCTTCACGACGAGCACCATGCAACAGGAGGCATCGAAGCGTCTTGGCTTCTCGGCACAGCGCACGATGCGGGCTGCCCAGGAGTTGTATGAGGGCGTCGAGGTCGGCAGCGAGGGTTCCGTCGGCTTGATCACGTACATGCGAACCGACTCGGTGCGCGTTGCGCCCGTTGCTATCGACGGCGTACGCGAGTACATCGGAGTGCACTACGACGAGCGGTATATACCCGACAAACCCAACGCCTATCGCTCCAAGGGGTCACGTTCGCAGGATGCACACGAGGCCGTGCGGCCAACGGACGTGTACCGCAGTCCTGACAGCGTCAAGAAGTGGCTGACGAGCGATCAATTCAAACTGTACCAGCTCATCTGGCTGCGGTTTGTTGCCTCGCAGATGTCGCCGCTGGTTTACGACACGACCACGGTCGACTTTGACGTGAAGGAGTTCCTGTTTCGCGCGACCGGTTCGCTCGTCAAGTTCGACGGCTTCCAAGTCATTTATCGCGAGACCAGGGAAACCGAGGAAGGGTCCAGTCCCGAGGAACTCGAGCCGATCCCGCCGTTGGAAAAGGGGGATCCGGTCGATATCAAATCCATCACACCAAACCAGCACTTCACCGAGCCGCCGCCACGCTTCAGCGAGGCAAGTCTGGTCAAGGAGTTGGAAAAGCTCGGTATTGGCAGGCCCAGTACGTACAGTTCCATTCTCTCAACGTTGCGGAATCGCGAATACGTGGAGGTCAAGGATCGCCGGTTCCATCCAACCAGTCTGGGAGAGACGGTTTCCAAGGTGATGGTCTCCCGGTTTCCGGACATCTTCAACGTGGAGTTCACGTCGGAGATGGAGAACGAACTGGATAAGGTGGAAGACGGTGTATTGGGATGGCAGACGGTCCTGCAGAACTTCTACGGGCCGTTTGCCGAGGCGTTGGAGAACGTCGATACCGAGGCGATGATTCGTGAGGCCCACGATGTCGGCGATCTCGACAAGGAGCCGTGCGAAAAATGTGGCGGGAAGCTCACGGTCAAGAGTGGCCGGTTCGGGCCGTTCATTGCATGTTCCAACTATCCGGAGTGCAAGTTTACCAAGCCCCTCAAGCGGGACAGACCACCTGACAAGCCGACCGATGAGATCTGCAACGAATGCAAGGCCCCGATGGTGATCAAGACCGGGCGGTACGGCGAGTTCCTGGCTTGCACGCGCTATCCGGAGTGCAAGCATACGCGTCCGATTCCGCTGGGTGTGAAGTGCCCGGTCTGTGAGATTGGGGACCTGACGCAACGCCGCACTCGTCGGGGGCGCACGTTCTTTGGGTGTATGCGCTATCCGGATTGCGACTATTCCACGTGGCACCAGCCGGTTGCCGACACGTGTCCGGCGTGCAACAAAGTTGGCGCTGAAGAGCGGATCACCAAGGCGCGGGGCGAATTTCGCAAGTGTCTCCACTGCGAACATGAATTCGCTGCACCGGAGAAGACGGTGGTACACGCCGAAACGTGAACGTCACTGTCGTAGGGGGAGGGCTCGCGGGCTCGGAGGCGGCATGGGCTCTCGCGGAGCGCGGCCACAACGTCTCCCTCTATGAGATGCGGCCGGTGCTCAACACCCCAGCCCACCAGGGTTCGGGCCTGGCTGAACTCGTATGCACCAACTCGTTCAAGTCCACCGACACGGCCAATGCACACGGGTTGTTCAAGGCGGAACTCAGGCTCATGGGGAGTCTCCTCCTGCAGCTTGCGGAGCGGGCCAGGGTCCCGGGGGGCGCCGCCCTGGCCGTGGATCGCACCGAATTCAGCAAGCTGGTGACCGCGAAGATCGAGTCGCATTCACGGATCCGTGTCATTCGCGAGCAGGTGACCGATCTGCCCTCACCCGGTATCGTCGCAACCGGCCCTCTGACGTCGGATGCGCTGGCCGACAGGATTGCGGATCGATTGGGTATCGGTCATCTCTCGTTCTTCGATGCGATCGCACCCATTGTCTCCGATGAGTCCCTCGACCATTCCCTGATGTATCGACTGTCCCGATACGGGAAGGGCGATGGAGACGACTATCTCAATGCGCCCTTCAGCAAAGATGAGTATTACGCGTTTGTCGACGCGTTGAAGAACGGCGAGCAGCACAAGGCGCACGAGTTTGACAAGGTGCCGTATTTCGAGGGCTGCCTGCCGGCGGAAGAGATGGCGAGCCGCGGCCCCGATGTGCTGCGATTCGGGCCGATGAAGCCGGTTGGCTTGCCCGATCCGCGCACCGGCAAGGAGCCGTACGCGGTGATGCAGCTTCGGCGAGAAGACCGGGCCGGCCAGATGTGGAATCTCGTGGGCTTCCAGACTCGACTGAGGACGCCGGCGCAACGCGAGATCTTTCGCACCGTGCCCGGATTGGCCGACGCCGAGTTCCTGCGACTCGGCAGCATCCATAGAAACACGTACCTGAACACACCTGCGGTTCTGAGCGAACACCTTTCGCTGCGTGACGATCCGCAAGTCATGTTTGCGGGGCAGCTCGTTGGCGTCGAAGGATACACCGAATCGCTGGGTGTGGGTCTGCTGTGCGGCATCAACCTAGCGGGGCTCATGGCGGGTGATCATCCCGTACTGCCGCCTCCTGAAACCATGTTCGGCAGCCTGCTGCGCTACGTTCGTGAAACAGATCCGCGCCGGTTTCAACCGATGAATGCCAACTTCGGCCTGCTCCCGCCGCTGGATGTGAAGATCAGGAACAAGGCGGAGCGTCGCAAGCGTCTGGTCGAGCGTGCATTGGACTCGATGGGATCCTTCGCAGCCACTCTCGGCGCAACCCAGGGCGCTTCCGTTTCGTGAGCGCAACAGCCACTATCACTCTGCGCAGGCCGGAAGTTGTCGAATTCCTTCGTTTTCTGGAGGGCGAGCGGAACGATTCTCCGAACACGGTAAAGGCGTACAAGAGGGATCTGGATGCGTTTCAGGTGTTTGCCGATGTGTACATGGGATTGCCGGGTCAATGGCAGTGGGGCACGATTGACGCGTTGACTGTGCGCGGCTTTCTGGGAGAACTCACCCGAAGGGGACAGTCCAAACGCTCCGCGTCACGGGCGGTTTCGACGCTTCGTTCGTTCTATCGGTTTCTCGAGCAACGGCATGGGTTGTCGCCGAATCCAATGGCGACGTTTCGTATGCCCAAAATCGATCGCCGCCTGCCACGAGTGCTCGACCATCGTGCCATCGAGGATCTGTTCAGGATCGCCAGCATCGCCGCCAAGGAGAATTTTTCAGGGGCCCGCGATCTGGCCATCCTGGAGCTGTTCTATGGCACCGGCATGAGGCTCTCCGAACTCGTCCATCTCGATCTGAACGACGTGGATATCGTCAACGATCAGGTGAAGGTCCTCGGCAAGGGACGAAAAGAGAGGATTGTTCCGTACGGCCGCAAGGCCGCCCGCGCGTTGCGGCAGTACTATCCGTTACGAGACAAGAAACTCGAGCGCCGCGAAAAAGGATCACATGAAACGGCGCTGTTCCTCTCAACGCGGGGAACCCGCCTCTCTCCTCGCGGCGTCCAGCATGTAGTGGGTCGGCTGTTCAAGCTGGTGGAGGAGGGGGCCGGCTTCAAGGTGCACAGTTTGCGGCACAGCTTTGCTACCCATCTGCTGGACGCGGGAGCCGATCTGCGAGCGGTGCAGGAGTTGCTTGGTCATGCGTCCTTGAGCACCACACAGGTGTACACACACACCAGTGTCGCGCGGCTCAAGGCGGTTTATCGCCGGACACACCCCAGGGCGTAAGGATGCCAAAACCTAAACTTCACGCAACAACCATTCTCTCCGTGCGGCGTGACGGTGAGGTCGCCATGGGAGGAGACGGGCAGGTCACCATGGGTGACACGATCTGGAAAGCGCGCGCCAACAAAGTGCGAATTATTGGGGATGGCAAGGTCCTCGCCGGGTTTGCCGGCGAAGCGGCGGACGCCTTCACTTTGTTTGAACGATTCGAAGAAAAGCTGCAGCGCTACCCCGGCAATCTGCCACGGGCGGCCGTAGAACTCGCCAAGGACTGGCGCAGTGATCGGGTGTTGCGTCGCCTTGAGGCTTTGTTAGCAGTTGCCAACAGGGACAACAGTCTCGTCGTGGGTGGAGACGGCGAATTGATCGAGCCGGATGACGGCATTCTGGCCATCGGCAGCGGTGGGAATTATGCATTGGCTGCCGCGCGTGCCCTTCTCAAGTATTCGAATCTGACCGCCAGGGAGATGGTACAGGAGAGTCTCTGTATCGCTGGCGAGATCTGTCTCTATACGAACACTAACATCAATATCGTGGAGTTATAACGGTATGCGTGCGCCCGCTCGGTTCTTATCGACATGACTGAAAAGTCAATTCTGCCTGACGGCCCTACGCCGCCCGAGGTTCCCGAAGCCGAGGCCCCGCCGTGGCTCGAGGAACTCTCTCCGCGCCAGATCGTTGCTGAGCTGGACCGATACATCGTCGGTCAGCACGAAGCAAAGAAGGCGGTCGCCATTGCGGTCCGCAATCGCTGGCGTCGCGCGCAGGCCCCGGAGGACATCCGGGACGAGATCGTCCCGAACAACATCATCATGATCGGGCCCACCGGGGTCGGAAAAACCGAAATTGCCCGCCGCTTGGCCCGGCTCTCCGGCGCGCCGTTCATCAAGGTAGAAGCGTCCAAGTTTACCGAGGTGGGATACGTGGGGCGTGACGTCGAGTCGATGATTCGCGACCTGGTCGACTCAGCCATCAATATGGTGCGGGGTGAACGGGAGGATGATGTCTTTCCGATCGCGGAGGAACGCGTCGAGGAACGCCTCCTCGATCTGCTGCTGCCAACTCCTCCGGAACCGCCCCGTCCCCAACCGAAACCTCGCGAATCGGACAGGAAGGAAGGTACGCCAACACTGTATGTCGTCTCTCCGGACGGAGAGGTGGTTGAGCCGGACGACCAGAGTGATGAGGCTGATGACGTGGAGATACAGCGTCGCAAGCGGACCCGCGACAAACTTCGCAAACTGCTGAAGGACGGAAAGCTCGAGGATCGTGAAGTGGAAGTCGATGTGGCCCAGCAGATCTTCCCATCCCTCGAGTTCCTCCAGCCGCCACCGGGGATGGAAGGGCCGGACGTCAATCTCTCTGAAATGCTCCAGGAGATGATGCCCAAAAAGAACAAGAAACGGCTCGTCAAAGTCGCGGACGCCAGACGAATCCTCGTGGACGAAGAACTCAAGAAGCTCGTGGACATGGATGATGTGATCCACGATGCCCTCGAGCGCGTGGAGAATCACGGTATCGTGTTCATCGACGAGATCGACAAGATCGCAGGAGAACGTGGTCAGGGTGGTCCCGATGTTTCACGCGAGGGTGTCCAGCGCGATCTACTGCCCGTGATCGAGGGATCCACCGTTCAGACAATGCGATATGGCTACGTACGCACCGATCACATCCTCTTCATTGCGGCCGGTGCGTTTCATGTGTCAAAACCGTCCGATCTGATCCCCGAACTGCAGGGCCGCTTCCCGATCCGGGTAGAACTCAAGACCCTGACGGAGGAGGATTTTGTTCGCATCATGACGGAGCCGGAGAACGCCCTCACCAAGCAGTACAAGGCACTGGTTGCCTCCGAAGGGGCAACCCTCGAGTTCACGGACGGTGCCATCGCCGAGATCGCCCGCATTGCCATGCTGGTCAACGATCGACTCGAAAACATCGGCGCCCGGCGCCTTCATACGGTCATGACGACGCTGCTGGACGATCTCCTCTTCGAGCTACCCGACGTTGATGAGAAAACCATCGTTTACGAAGCCGAGCAGGTCAGAGATCGCCTCATGAAGGTCGTTGAAGACGAGGATCTCCGAAACTACATACTGTAACCAGCGCCGCCTCACTTTACACGCAGGCACGCCGCTGCTAGAATCCGCACCGGCGTGCTGTCATTTTGACCTACCAGGACGGTCCTATTCGTGCAAAAAAGGGACTTTCTCGCATTAACGGACCTGTCTGCAGACGAACTCGTTGAGCTTCTCGAATCCGCCAGAGAGTTGAAGGCCGGGCGGGGGCCGGATCGTCCGCTGGCGGGCCGGTCGCTTGCAATGATCTTTACGAAGAGCAGCACACGGACGCGAGTGTCCTTCGAGACCGGGATGTTTCAGCTGGGTGGAAACGCATTGTTTCTCTCATCCCGGGACATTCAGATCGGACGGGGTGAGCCCATACCAGACACGGCGCGCGTCCTTTCACGTTACGTCGACGGGATAATGATCCGCACGTTCGCGCAGGCGGATGTGGAGGAGCTGGCCCGACATGCCACCATCCCCGTTATCAACGGCCTGACGGATCTGCTGCACCCCTGCCAGCTCCTCGCAGACCTCCTTACGGTGCTCGAGAACTTCGGGCGCTTGAAGGGGCTCGTTGCCGCCTGGATTGGTGATGGGAACAACATGGCCAACTCGTGGCTCAATGCGGCGTCGTTGACGGGTATGGAGCTTCGCCTGGCCTGTCCCAAGGGGTATGAGCCCAACGGGGAGATCCTTGCCCGTGCCCGCAAACAGACGACCGTGTTGCTGACGGAGGACCCGGAGGAGGCGGTTCGTGGAGCCCACGTGGTCAACACGGACGTCTGGGCTTCCATGGGGCAGGAGGAGGAAGCGGGCGACCGCGCGCAGGTATTCGCCGCTCTTGGTGTGAGCGAGAAGCTGATGAAGCTCGCAGACAAGGCGGCGATTTTCCTTCATTGCCTGCCGGCGCACCGCGGCGAGGAGGTCACCAGCGAAGTGATCGATGGAAAGCAGTCCCGCGTCTTTGACCAGGCCGAAAACAGACTGCACGCGCAAAAAGCGTTGCTTATCAAACTCCTCGTGAGCTGAAGATCATACGATGACGGATGGCGAACTGCGGCGGACCCCGTTTCATCAGCATCATATCGATGCGGGCGCAAAGATGGTCCCCTTTGCCGGATTCGAGATGCCGGTGCAGTACCCGACAGGCATCAAGGAAGAGCATCAGATCGTCCGGAAGGACGTTGGTGTGTTTGATGTTTCCCATATGGGCGAGTTCGAGATCACGGGCCCCGATCGTAACGCGTTCGTCCAGCGCGTGACGTGCAACGATGTCAGTGCAATCGGCGACGGTCAGGCGCAGTATTCGGCACTGCTCACGACCGAAGGCACGATCATGGACGACTGTCTGGTGTATCGTTTCGATGACAAGATCATGCTGGTCGTCAACGCCGCAAACCGGGAGCGAGACCTCGCGGCCATCGTCGACAGGAAGGGAAGCATCAACGTACGCATCAAGGACATCTCGGATGATGTAGCGCTCCTTGCCGTGCAGGGCCCGCGCAGCGAAGAACTCGTGCAGTCACTGACCAGCCTGAACCTCTCGAAGCTTGGCTACTATCAGTTCGATGTCGGAACCGTTGCCGGGACCGAGGCCTTTGTTTCCCGTACGGGGTACACCGGTGAAGACGGATTCGAACTGTACTTTCGTCCCAAGAGCGCGAGCGTGATGTGGCACGCCGTGGTCGGGCAGGGCCGCGGCAAGCCGGTCGGCCTGGGATGCCGCGATTCGCTGCGGCTGGAAGCTGGATACGCGTTACACGGAACGGACATCGACGATACCATCAACCCGTACGAAGCCCGATTGGGTTGGATCGTAAAACTCGGCAAGGGAGCGCCGTTCGTTGGTCGCGCCGTGCTCGAACAGATCAAACAGCACGGGGTCAAACGGAAGCTCGTGGGATTTGTTGTGACCGAGGAACGCGCCATCCCGCGTCACGGGTATGACGTGTACATCGCCAATCACAAGGTCGATATCGTGCGTAGCGGTGGATACAGCCCCTCACTGGATAAGGCGATCGGAACCACGTATCTGCCAACGCATTCGGTCGAACCGGGAACGTCCATACTGATCGACTGTCGTGGGAGAAAGGTCGCGGCCGAAGTTACGAAAATGCCATTCTACACGGACGGCACCGTCAAGGCTGGTAAACAACCTGTTCCGTGAGCGTGCGAATCGCGGTACTCACTGTGTCAGATAGCTGCGCCGCCGGCGAACGTGATGACACATCCGGAGATCGCATTGTGGCGTGGGCGGGCAATCGCGGATTCGAGGTAGTGGCGAGGGCGGTCGTTCCCGATGAAAGCGATGAGATCGCAAGACACCTCATCGAATGGTCGGACAACGGAAGGGTCGATCTCGTTCTCACTACGGGGGGAACGGGGCTCAGCCGCCGGGATGTAACTCCCGAGGCAACGCTGGCCGTGGTGGAGCGGCCCGTTCCCGGAATCGCCGAAGCCATGCGGTTCGCCGCGTACGAAAAGTTCCCTCGCAGCGTCCTTTCCCGCGGGGTGGCCGGGTCACGTGGTGGCACGTTGATCGTGAACCTGCCGGGGAGCCCCGGTGGCGTGAAAGATGGGCTGGCCGTGTTGGATTCTGTCGTGCAACACGCCGTAGACATCCTGTCCGATCACCCAACTGATCACTGATGGCGTATACGATCTTCATGACCATGGATGACCTGGAGGTTGCCGTTCGCGCCAACGCGGCCTTCGAATCGGCCGGCGACAGAACTGTGCTGGCCTCCTCCGTTGATGACGACATGGTCGCGCTTTTCAAACGCAACACTCCGGACATCGTCATACTCACGGGCAGCCTGCACGAACGACCCGCGAAGGAACTCATCGACCTTGCGCGCGATCATTCGGTGTCCACGCTCGGCGTCGTGGAACCCACCGAGGCTGACCCGGTCACATTCGGTCACAAGCTCGGCCTGACGGACTGGTTGGCCAAACCACTCGAGCCGCGCGAGATCGTATCCGCCGCGCATCGCATCATTGAACGGCGTGGTCTCCAGGAGCGGACGGGCATTGTCGGTGAAAGCGCCCCGATTCAGGAAGTGCTGGTAAAGATCGAGCAGATGGCGCCCGTATCCAGTACCGTCCTGATTCAAGGCGAGTCGGGCTCCGGGAAGGAACTCGTGGCCCAGGCCATCCACGATCTCTCTCCGCGCCGCGGTAAACCATTCATTGCCGTGAATTGTTCGGCGTTGCCCGACACGTTGCTCGAATCAGAATTGTTCGGCCATGAAAAGGGGTCGTTCACGGGTGCGGCGGAACGCCGACTCGGCCGCTTCGAGCTGGCGGACGGTGGGACCCTGTTTCTGGATGAGGTCGGTGAGATGCCCCCATCCACACAGGTCAAGCTCCTCCGGGTCCTCGAGAATCGAACGTTCTTTCGGGTGGGTGGATCCGAGGCCATCAGGGTGGATGTTCGTGTGCTTGCCGCGACCAACAAACTCCTGAGGGAAAGCGTTGCGCTCGGGGATTTTCGTGAGGATCTGTATTTCCGCCTCAACGTGCTCTCGATCTACCTCCCGCCTCTAAGGGAGCGGAAGAGCGACATCCCGTTACTCGTAAAGCGATTTGTGAAGCGGTTCGCCGAAGAGCACAATCGCTCGTTCCGCGGCATCACTGCCGAAGCAATGCAACTCCTCGTGAATGCCCACTGGCCCGGCAACGTCAGACAGCTGCGGAATCTCGTCGAGTCGATGGTGGTGCTGGCACCCGGCCAGGAGATCCGAGCGTCAGATATCCCGGCCGATGTACGAGACGAAGGCACGCGGCTGCTTCCCATGCCGCTGGAACGTTCGGGGGACAAACTTCAGGGCAAGGAACTCGAGTTCATCTTTCATTCTCTGGTCGAACTGAAGATGCAGATCGAAGAGTTACGCCGCCGCATCGATGAACGCCCTCGGTCGTCGATGCAGGAGATTGAAATCGGGTCTCGCGCGGACTACGACGATTCGATCAATGCAGAGGCTATCGACCTCACCGAGGATGCCGAGCTGGTCGACGAACCCGAACCGGTGCTGTACAGACCCGGAATGACGATGGCGGATGTGGAAAGGGCCGCCATCGAAGCGGCCCTGCACGAGAACAACGGCAACCGCCGCAAGGCTGCCGAGAAGTTGGGAATCGGAGAGCGGACGCTATACCGGAAAATCAAAGAGTTTCGGATAGACCACTGATCTGACTGCGCCACGCCTCACCTGCCCATAAGCCTTGCAATGCGTTGTTCGGTGGGAGGGTGCGTGCTGAACAGCTTGAGAACACCGCCCCCTGAAAACGGCTTCATGATGTACATGTGTTCGGACGCCTGTGCCACAGGTGTCGCCGGGAGCGGATGTTGCCGTATCGTGGTCTCCATCCGCCGCAGGGCATTTGCCAGGCCGTCCGGTCGCCCGGCGATCTGAGCCCCCCGGGCGTCTGCGGCAAATTCACGAGATCGTGAAATGGCGGCCTTGATGACCATGGCCGCAAGCGGCGCGAGGATCATGGTGAGGATTGCGACGATGGGGTTTACTCCCCGATCCCGGCCCCCGCCAAAGAACAGCGCAAAGCGGGAAAACAACACGATGGTGGCCGCTACCGTGGCCGCGATGGAACTGATCAGAATATCCCGGTTCTGGACGTGGGCCAGTTCATGCGCCATGACCCCTGCCAGTTCTTCGCGAGGCAGGATCCGGAGGATCCCCTGGGTTGCCGCCACGGCTGCGTGCTTGGGGTTCCTGCCCGTCGCAAACGCGTTCGGCGAATCCGTTGGTATGATATACACCTTGGGCATCGGCAGTCCTGCCCGTTGTGCGAGTTCGGCCGTGATCCGATACAACTCGTGGTCCGGCCCCACCTCCTGGGCTCGGTGCATCTTCAGGACGATACGGTCCGAGAACCAGTAGGACCCGAAGTTCATGACAATGGCGATCCCGAACGCGATGACCAGCCCCGTCTGACCGCCGAGAAACTCGCCGAGCAGGAGGAGAAGGGCGCTCAAGGCCCCGAGGAGAGCTGCCGTTCTTAGTGCGTTTCCCATAGGTACGGAAATCTAGACCGCGATTACCGCCGTGAAAAGCTGGAAGCCGGCACACCGGCAGCGCACGAATGGCAGAGGTTCCCTGGCTTTTCCGGCGAACTGCTGCGGTCGGAGGGAGCCAGCACACGGCCCTGCTGACGTTCGCTGGCCTGGCGCCCCTCTTCTCATTTAATGTTATCGGTGATATCTTCGCCGCTAAGATGTTGTCATATATTTGCTTACACACGATACGCAATTTCGAAACATGGGCATTGTGTCCGGCACGAATGCTGCTATTGAGTGCGCGCGATGGTTGATCAGAACGGCAACGTCCAGTTTGAAATAGATCCCGACAACTGTGTAGCCTGCCTGGCCTGCGTCAGGGCCTGCCCCGCGCAGGCCATTGGCGTGGACGAGGAAGTTGTACAAGTGGTCGACGAGGCCTGCATCCGGTGCGGTGCCTGTGTGGCGGCATGTCCCCACGACGCGGTGGATGTGCTCGGTGACATGGGTCGTGCCATGGAGTTGGCCGCCAGCGAAGCGGCAATCCTGCTGTTGAGCGTGGAGGCAGAGGTTTTCTTCCACCCTCAGAAGCCGGAGCAGCTCGTCAATGCCGGTTATGCGGCGGGGTTCAAGATGGTTTACCGTGGCATCCTCGGCGACGAACTCGTAGCGCGTGAATACCAGCGGCTCTGGGACGAAGGTGGCTGGACCACGATGATCCGGTCGACCTGTCCGATCATTGTTCAGCGGGTCAGGAGCGAGTACCCGGACCTCGTGCCGTTTCTGGCGCCGGTCATGACGCCCCTCAGCGCTGAAGTGGCCTACATCCGTGAAAACCACGGCAAGGACGTGAAGATCGTACATGCCGGTGTTTGCCTCGGTGAGGCCGAGCGTGTCGATGCCACGATCACCTTCCCTGAGCTGGATCAACTGTTCCGGGCTCGTGGGGTGGACATCGCCTCACAGCCACTCTACTTCACCAACCTCCCGCAGGAGCGACGACGGCATCTGAGTCTTCCCGGCGGGTTGCCCCTGTCGATACTCAACGGGGAGCCGCAGACCAGCAGGCGATTCCGCAAGGTCAGACGAGATCTCACGCAACTCGAGACGATGAACAAGGCGGTGACTCAAGACGGTCTGCGACTCGGTTTTGTCGACATTCTCCCGTGCGAGGGGTGTCTCGACCATCCACTCATGGGCTCGCGGGAAGAACTCTTCTGGCGTCGGACCATCCTCGACCGGGCCGAGCCAAGGAGGTCTCCCGAACCGGTGCTGGATCCAGAGGTGGAAGTAGATGTTTCCACTTCCTTTGAGCCGGCGCGAAATCTTCAGACGATCGATGAAGCGGCGGCGGAGTTGGTCGTCGATCGCATCGGACGAGCGGCCGACGGAAAACCGTGGGATTGTGGAGCCTGCGGGTATACGACGTGTCGCAAGTTCGCGTCCGCCTTCATTATTGGGCGCGCGACGTATCGTCAATGCCCTCCGTATCAGGAGCGCACGGCGAAGGCGGCGCAGGCAGAAGCCGCTGTTGACGTGCTGACCGGTCTCTCGACGTTCCGCGTGTTGCAGCAGCGTCTGAGCGACGAGATCGCGCGCAGTAGCCGGTCGGGCGACGCTTTTGGGATTCTCTTCGCGGATCTGGATCGTTTCAAGGGGATCAACGACGGGCACGGACACGAGGCAGGGAATCGGGTCATCAAGCTGGTTGCGGATGTCATTCGATCCGCTGTGCGCCGCAGTGACATTGCGGCGCGCTACGGTGGGGACGAGTTCGTGGTCGTGACGTTCGGGACGGAGCTGGGTGGTGCAATGCGTGTCGCCGAGCAGGTTCGGCGGGCCGTAGACGCAGCGGGCGTTCAGGCGGGGTTCGCGCCGGGGACGATTACCGTTTCCATCGGCGTCAGCAGTTACCAGCCCGGACCGGCCGAGGTCACGGCGGCAGGCCTTTTGGAACTCGCCGACCAGGCGCTCTACAAGGCGAAGGCGGCGGGAGGCAATCGAGTCGAGCGCGGGACACCAGTTGAAGAACTGGGTGCGACCTGAGTTTGCAGGCGGTCAGCTGACACACGTGCTCAACGATTTCCCCAGCATCCCGACTGTTCGAAGTCTCTTCACCACACCAACGGCCCCGGTTCGCTCGAGCATCCGAGCCACGCGCTTGGACCCTGCGCACCCGATGGCGCGGCTGGCCACGTTGCGGCCGGTGTCATTGCGCCAGGCGAAGGCCGCCAACAGCTCGATCTGCTGCGTGACCGGCATCGTGTTTGTAGGCCAGTGACGTTCCATCATTGACCGGATCTCTTCGGACCCCTTGACCAGCGCCTTGAAGTAGGAAAGGCGCGCCAGGTGAGGCGAATCGAAACCCATGACAAATCGATGGTTCTCGATGCTCGACCCCACCAGGAACGCCTGTTCGGCCTTGGTGATTGCTTCGCAGGCACGGTCGACCTCCTGTTGAGCGAGCAGGAGATCCGCGAGTGCACACAGCAGATATCCCCTCGACACGGAGTCGCACTCATCCATCACGGCTTCGGCAGACTTCCAGATCTCGGTCGCCGCCGGAATGTCCCCCATCAGGAGTTTGTGATCGATGAAGTTGGCGAGAATGGTCGCGCGGTACGGCAGGGCCTGTTCCTTCCCCAACAAGTCCATCGATACCGTGAACCACCGTACGGCCTTCCTCTGGAAGTCAAAATCGGCGCATGCAACCCCCGCGTTGCTCGCAATGGCGCCGGCAAACGCACGTCTGTCCATTGTGCGGGCAAGGTCGAAGGCGTTTCCGAACGCGTTGACCGCGGGGACGAAACGGCCCAACGCGAGCGCGGACGTTCCAAGTCCATTGTAAGCGCGTGCCAGGTTGACCGTATCGTTCGCGTTGGCTAACCAGATGATGCAGTGCTGGAATCGCTTTACGGCGCGATGATAGTCGCCAGCCGTCATGCTGAAGAAGGCGAGTGAGAGATAGCGGGAGCTGGTCGGCGGGGCCGCCATCTGACTGGCGTTACGAGCGATGCTGCGGAGTTGACCCCAATCTCTCGATCGTGCTGCTGACTCGCCCGCCAACAGCAATGCATCATCGTCTGGCGGTGCTCCCGCCAGGGTCTCCTTGACCCGCGAGTCGCGAGCGGCCACCGGCCCGGCTTGCTCGCGCACGGCGCCGACTCCGGCCATGGCCGCTTGGCGGTATCGCAGGTGGGCGGCGGTCATGGAGTTTCTGACGAATACGCGAAAGATCGGGCTGCTGAATGTGAATCGACTACCGACGACATCCAGGATCCCCATAGCGAGACCAAGCTGCAGTAGTTCATCGACCTCCGGGATTGGCCGATGACTCAGTGTGGCCAGCCGCTCCGTGTGCAGCGGTTCTTCTGACAGGCAAAGGAACTCGACCAGAGGGAGAGCCGCTTTCCAGAACACGTGGAAATGTCGATCGATGTCGGCGGTTGTCTCCGCGGACAGCTCCCAGCAGTGGTCTGAAGGGAGCCTGTGCCGCGGCCGGCGAGCGTCGAGCGTGTTCTTGTCACTTTTGGGGAGATCACGGATCAGTGCGTGCAGGAGGAGAGGAACGCCGTTCGACCAGCTTGTGAGGCGATCGATGATTGCTGGTTCTGGCTTGTCACACTTGTCTGCCAGGGTGTCAGAGATCAACGCGCCAACGCAATCCTTGTCGAGTGGTCCGATGGGAACAATCTGGCACCAGTCGACCGGCTCGGTATCGACATCGCGTGCCCGCGTGGATGGAGGATCCGATCTCGCTCCCATGATCACCAGGTCAACGCTGGATACGACCTCCACCAGACATCGGAGCACGCGTTTACTTGCTCTATCGAGACAGTCCACGCCGTCGAGGAACAGCAGTATGGGCTTACCCCCGTGTATTGTCTCGAACGCATGGTTGAGTGCCATGGCCCCACTCGTGGCGGAGAGCGTGGGAGGTTCGGTACCCTGTCGCCTGGGTATGCCCGGGTACTTCGCGCAAAGGAATGGCGCAAAGGCGGCAAGTTCCCCCAGCCACCCCGGATCAGTGGCGCCCAGTTCCGAGTGCGCCATGAGCTGTCGTGCGCACTCGGTAATCACGGAGAAATCAATCTGATCGCTGGAGCAGGTGACATCGAGACAAACGTGGCCGTCGGCTCTGGTTGCGCCGCTTACGTGCCTCATGAGAGCGGTTTTCCCGATTCCGGGAGGGCCGGTGAGCAGGATGGATCTGACACCGGCCGGGTGCGGGTTGGTCACCGCACGGTAAACCCGTGACAGGACCGCGTCCCGCCCGACGAGTCGCCAGGCGTCCGACCGGCCGGAAGTGCGCTCACGCGCCGGACGTGTGCGTTCGATCCTTCGTTTCAATCCCTGGAGGGTGTCAAAGTCCCGGTGACCTCGCTGGAGCTCCCGCTCGGTGATAAGGGTATCGATGAGCCGTACGCCTTCGGTAAGATTTCCCTCCGCCGCTGCCTGCTCCGCCAGAATTGAAACGGCTCGGAGACTGCCGGGGTTTACGTCGTAGAGTTGCTTTGCGCGTTCTCGTACTAGTGCCATATTGCCCGTTGTGCGTTGCACGTCGATATCCCGATTCAGGGAACTGGTGAGTTGTTCCAGGAGTCGTGCTCGAGCGGCATCCACCCAGTGGGCAAAGCCGGGGCCCGCAATGTATTCAAAGCCCTCCATGATGAGTGGTCGGCACGAAACCCGCGGTTGCAGGAGGTTGAGACTTTCGATGTCAGTCGGGAGTTGGTGCTGCAAGGTGATGTAATCGTCACCTCGATTGACCGAGTCGTTTCCCATTCGGTGACGGATTTCACTGAGGCTCTGCGACAGCGAGTGGCGGCCGCGGATGGAAGAAACAGCCGGCCACAGGAGATCGATAATCCTGTCCCGATGGATGCCTCGCCGGGTCCCTTCCAGAGCGAGGAAAACGAACACCGCGAGCTGTTTCCTTGTTGGAAACGTGATCTCCGTCTGATCGCTTCCGAACAGGGCCGGCGGACCGATCAATCGCAGCCAGGGTTTGGTCATCGCAATACTCAACCCAATGGAGGGACCGTACAAGTTAGGGTTGGTGTTCAAACCAGACTCAACATGGGATGCTTCAAGACGTTACACCTTGCTCAGACAATTTGCCACGCGGAGCGCGGCGCCGATAGGGGACGGAGGGTGCGCGCATTGCACATTCGAGCTGAAAGCTGCGTGGAAAAAACGTCGCTTGCGTGGACAATGTTGATTGTTGCTCGATGACCGCTGGCGAAACACCGGAGACCGGAGCATCTTGATCGTTGAATAGGACCTTCTCGCGGGAGGCCGCACAATGCGGTGGAGGAAGGGGCAGCGCAGCTCTAATCTGGACGACCGGCGTTTTGAAGGCGGCCGGCGCAGACTCCCGTTGCCCGGGGGCGGTCGTGCCGGGGTTGGTGTGGGCGGCGTCGTCGTGCTCTTAATGCTCAGCCTGCTCTTCGGCCAGGACTTCATGAGTCTTCTCAACGTTGGCTTGGGAGGCGGCGCAGCACTTCCGAGTGCCACCGGCCCCACGGCTGGTGTTGCATCGGCTGAGGAGGAAAACACGGTTGATTTTGTCTCCTTTGTTCTGGACGACCTTCAGGCCACGTGGACACGCGTGTTGCCGCGGCTCGGACAACGATATCTGGAGACGCGCCTTGTCCTGTTCCGTGACGCCATTGATTCTGCGTGCGGTTTTGCCAGTGCCGCGAGTGGTCCATTTTATTGCCCCGGTGATGCCAGGGTTTACATCGATCTTGCGTTTTTTGAAGAACTGCATCGGCGGTTCGGTGCCCCCGGAGACTTTGCCCAAGCGTACGTGTTGGCGCATGAAGTCGGTCACCATGTACAGAATGTGCTCGGCATCGAATCACAAGTCCGCCAACTCCAACGCTCGCAACCTTCTCTGCAAAACGAGTTATCTGTCATGATGGAGCTGCAAGCTGATTGCTTTGCCGGGGTGTGGGGTTACTCGGCGGCGCAGCGTGAGATGTTGGAGCGCGGCGACGTCGAGGAAGGTCTCAATGCCGCCGCGGCCATCGGCGATGACAGAATCCAACGGCAGTCGACGGGACGTGTAAACCCCGAGTCCTTCACGCACGGGTCGTCTCAGCAGAGAATGCAGTGGTTCCGGCAGGGTCTCGACACCGGCGATCCGAACGGTTGCGACACCTACTCGCGATTGAGCCAATAGTTCGCTGCACGGAGACCGCTCCGGAATCGCGGGAACCCGACCGTGAGCGTTCTTGGAGAGCCTTCACCATGAACAACAACAACGCCCCTCGCGTCGGTGTTGGGATCCTCATCACCAACGGTGATGAGGTGCTCCTGATGAAACGCGTCAACGCTCACGGGGCAGGGACCTGGTCAACACCTGGTGGTCACCTCGATTTTGGCGAGTCACCACTTGATTGTGCGGAACGGGAAGCGCACGAAGAAACCGGTGTTTCCGTCCGGAACATCCGTTTCAAGGGCTTCACGAATGATCTGTTTGTAGCTGAAGACAAACACTATGTCACCCTCTGGATGGTCGCGGAATATGCGTCGGGCAAGGCCCGCGTCAACGCGGCATATGAGGCGACGGACGTGGCGTGGTTTCGGTGGAACGATCTGCCCAGCCCGTTGTTCCTGCCGTTGCAGAATCTCCTCGATGGCAAGTGCCACACGCCGCAGGGTTAATCATGCCATTCCAGGATACGTTTCGCGGCCGGAAGGCTGCCCACGGAGTGGTACTAGTCCGGCCTCGTCTTGCGACACGGGCGCCTGGCTGTAGTTTGGACCGCGTAGAATCCCATCTCGATGCCGCACGGTCTCCCCGCGGGGCCTCAGGGCTGCGAGAGTCGCCTCATACAACTGAGTCACCCGGAGCTGGAAGTCATGGCCAGGAAGAAGATTTCGCGCCGTCGATTTGTAGGTGATTCCGCAGCGGCGGGTTTGGCGTTTACGATCGTGCCGCGCCACGTACTGGGTGGCCGCCGGTTTCGGGCTCCCAGCGATACTCTCAACGTCGCGTGTATCGGTGTGGGGGGGATGGGACGAAACGATGTGCGAGGGATGAGCGACGAAAACATCTATGTCTTGTGCGACGTCGATTCGCGCAGCGCATCCGATGCCTTTGCGGCGCACCCGATGGCCAAACAATACGACGACTTTCGCATCATGCTGCACGAAGAGGCGGACAGCATCGACGCGGTAACCGTCTCTACACCAGATCATACGCATGCGGCTGCCGCCTCCATGGCCATGAACCTGGGTAAACACGTTTATTGCCAGAAACCGCTCGCACGTACCATCTACGAGGTTCGTCAGTTGAGTTCGCTAGCCACCCGGACGGGTGTCGCCACACAGATGGGGAATCAGGGACATGCCGGGGACGGCACGCGGCTGATTCGCGAGTGGGTGGAAGCCGGCGCGATTGGCACCGTACGGGAAGTTCACTACTGGACCAACCGTCCCATCTGGCCGCAGGCCATCGAACGCTCCCTGGAGATGCACCACATTCCGGAGCACTTTGCCTGGGATCTCTGGCTCGGACCAGCTCAGTTCAGGCCCTACCATCCCGCGTACGCGCCGTTTCGGTGGCGTGGCTGGTGGGACTTTGGGACTGGAGCCCTGGGCGACATCGCGTGTCACGCCATGGACGCGGCGTTCTGGGTATTACAACTCGGCTACCCGACGCGAATCACCGCGGAGTCAACTCGGCTGTTCCCGGAGACGGCCCCGGCAACCTCGAGGATCGTGTACGACTTCCCGTCGCGGGGCAACCGTCCGGAGATCACCGTGGTGTGGCGGGATGGCGGCTTGACACCCTCCCTTCCCCCGGAGCTGGTGGGGGATGCCACATGGTCCTTTACGGGAATCGGTGGACAGCTGTGGATCGGCGACGAAGGCAAACTCGTTGCGGGGGTGTATGGAGAGGATCCGCGCCTGCTCAACGCCACCAGGGATGCCGAGGTGCGAGCCGATGTCGCGCAGTCGTACCCTCGCTCAGAAGGAGTTCACGCCGAGTGGATTGCTGCGTGTAAAGGTGGCGAACCGGCCGGTTCCAATTTTCCGGGACATGCCGGGCCGTTGTCGGAAATGGTGCTGTTAGGCAACCTCGCGGTCCGGGCGGGCCATCCCGTGGAGATCAATCCGACCACCGGCGACGTCTTGACCGAAGGGATCCCGGATGAGATGGTGCGTCCCCGGTATCGAGAAGGATGGGAACTCTGATGACGTCGAGATACGATCTGAGATTTGCGATTCTGGCGTACCGATCAATCCCGAGAAAGACCCCCGCAGTCCGTGTTGGACTGCGGGGGCGTGATATCCCCTGCCTGGGATACTCTGCACAAGGCGTGTGGGGGTCCCGAAGGACGCGTCAGTGAGCGGCGTCTCAAATCGTATATCGCCAGTCGTATATCCTTAACGCAGTGCTTCCCAGGTACAATAGGTTCCTAGAACACCCAGCCAATCCATCCCGGGATCCCCGATCGGCGCTCCCGGCGGCGCATCGGGTGCGTCAATGGGACTGAATGCTTCGCCCGGACGCTCCATGAAACGCGTGATATCTCGGGCAAGCAGGGCATAGTGGGCGCCGCTTGCCTCGTCGGCCTGATGGATTGCTTCACCCAGCCGCTCTACCTGTTGCTCCAACCGCATCGTTGCCACGGCGCGCACTTGTGCCATCGAGGCGTTGCTGGCAAGGTCGATCAGTCGATCCATCACCACGCGTTGAACGGCCCGCTGTACCTCAGCTTCATATGGCGACCTGACATTGGTAGAAAAGGTTGTTGTCATCACGGCGTCGATTACTTCTTCCAGCCCGGGAAGGGACGGGTCGATGGCGTGTTGTTCGACGATCCTGGCCGCGCGTTCGTCATCCAGGATGTTCGAAACGGTGTGATTCGCGGCAACGATTGCTGGTGTCACGGCGTCAAACGTCGATCCGGTGTTCCTGGGAAAGAGTTCACGTGTTCGTCCGTAACCAGCGGGCCTGGCGGGAATTCGACTCAGAACGCGAGCGGGTAACGCAAGCTCCGCCGGGCGGAGGGTATTGAGTAACGCGCTCAGGGCCGCGCGCTGGTGCGCAGCGGGCACCGGGGTGTGCGGCTCCCTTCCATCGCCTCTCATTGCGTAGATGTAGTTGCTGCCACCCAGGACGGAAGCCGCGGCCTCCACCTGATATCGATGGTGCAGGTAGAGGGGCACGAGCACTTCCTCGAGCGTCGCGAGGGGCTGACCCGTCTTGACCACGCGATCGCCGAAGCGGTCCAGCGCTACGCGCCTCACTTCCATCATCCGGTTCAGCTCCGCGCCGGCATCGGTTCCGTTGGACCACTGATCCACGAGGGGATGGGCGCTCACGTCCTGATTCGTCATGTATCTGATGTCGTTGTCCCACGCTTCTTCCAGGATCTCGGAGAGTGCGTGCGCCTCGTCGGTGCCCGCAGGGAAATCCTGATAGCCGTACGTTATGGCCGTTTGGTCCCATTCACCTATGCCAACGTCGTAGACCTCGGAGTAGTCAATCCCACCACTCGCTGTCAGGGTGACGAGCGGATGCGGATAGTCCAGGACGGAGATGCGCCCCACTCGACTGTCATAGTAGTTGTGTCCGAGCCCCAGCGTGTGGCCTACCTCATGCGCGGAGAGCTGGCGAATGCGCGCCAGGGCCCACTCGGCGAGTTCAGGCGGCGTTTCGTCACCGTTTTCATAGGGAGCCAGGAGACCTTCCGCAATCATGTAGTCCTGCCGAATGCGGAGGGAGCCGAGCGTGACGACGCCCTTGATGATCTCTCCGGTGCGGGGATCCGTTACCGAGGCGCCGGTACTCCATCCGCGCGTCGATCGGTGAACCCAGTTGATCACGTTGTAGCGCACATCCAGCGGGCTGACATCCTCGGGGCGTAACTCGACGCGGAATGCGTTGCGATACCCCGCCGCTTCAAATGCCTGATTCCACCACTGGGCACCTTCGAGCAACGCGGAGCGGATGGGTTCGGGCGTTCCCGGATCCAGATAATACACGATGGGTTCGACCGGATCGCTCACCGGCGCCGAGGGATCCGCCTTCTCGAGGCGGTGTCGGCGAATGAACCGCTTGACCATCGGTTGGCCCAGCGGAGTCGAATAGTCGCTGTACGACATCGACCCGTAACCTGAACGGGGGTCGTACGCCCTGGGTGTGTACGTGTCGTCCGGCAGTTCGACGAACGATTTGTGAATTCGGATGCTTGCCGCTTCACCGGATGCCGCGACCTGGGAGACCCCTTCAAACCCACCGCCTCCGCCGAAACCACCACCTCCGCCTCCCGCCTGCCGCACGAACGTCAATTCCGCTTCCATCTCGGTGTTGCTCGGGAAGCCCATGGTCATCGGCATGTAAACCGAGCTTCGGCTTGTATCGAGGCGATACGTGCCGGGCTGGAGGCGCTGTGCGAGGTTCGTTGCGTCGCGAATCAGGAAGTCCGTCAGGTCAACAAGCACCCGCCCGTCCGTTTCGGCCGCCACGGTAAAGCCCCAGAGGACCGATCGGGCAAATGCATCACGAACCGCCGTCTGTTCAGCCGCGTTGCTCGTCGATGCCCTGAACTCGTAGTTCGGTTGTACCATGAGGATCTTCCGACCGACGCGCTCGAACCTTACGATGCGGGAGCCCTGAAGTTGTCCCCGGTTGATTCCGATGTCGTTCGATCCGAGACCGGCTCCGATGCCGTCGATGGCGAGAATCTCCGTATCGAGTTTGTCGATCTCCATCCAGAGGGTTCCAAGATCGGCATCCCAATACAAGGGGAGGAATCCGTCAATCGGCTGCATGCCGGCGGCCTTTTCCGCAATGCTGGGTAAGGCACCCTGACCGGTCCCGCGGACCTGGGCGGTTGCGGGGTGCGCCCACCCGAGTCCCAGAGCCAGGCCCGCCATCATGGCTGCTCGTTTCGTGGCAACGCCACGTCTCCGCGACGTGCAGCTGTTCTCCAGTCGATACATGTTTTTTCTCCTTGAAGACCGGCGTAAAGGTGGCGCCTGTGGCGCGGTTCCGCCAATGGATGGCGGGGCATGATCTGCCGCGACGCTCATGCGAGCCGCATATTGGCGCGGAGCCCCGTCGATCCGGGTTTCCCCTCGATCCATCAGGAGCAGAGCGTGTTCAAGGAATTCAAGGAGTTCGCGATGCGCGGCAATGTCGTGGACATGGCCGTCGGCATCATCATCGGCGGTGCGTTCGGGACGATCGTGAAATCGTTGGTCTCAGACGTAGTGATGCCCCCAATTGGTCTGTTGTTGGGAAACGTCACGTTCAACGACCTGTTTCTCGTCTTGACCGATGGAAATCCCGCAGGGCCGTACACGACCCTTCAGGCAGCCCAGGAGGCTGGCGCGGTCACGATCAACTACGGAATGTTCATCGACAACGTCGTGAGTTTCTTCATTGTGGCGTTTGCGGTCTTCCTCATGGTGAAGACCGTTAACAAACTCAAACGTCAGGAAGAGGCCGCGCCGCCACCGCCGGATAAGAAGGACTGTCCGTTCTGTTTGTCGTCGATTCCAGTCAAAGCCACGCGATGTCCAGGATGCACGTCCCAACTCGACGCGGCGTGAACGATTGATACAACCCCGGGCGCTGCCGGCGTCCGGGGCCTTTTCATCTTCCCGGGTCGGATGTGGTCTGGGACCTCGCGTGCGCGTGACCACAGTCACTTCGCTTACCTTCGCGCAGCCCTATTCTGTTGTTCCTGCTGGCGCCTCGAAGCCCCCGCTCAAGCGGCCTCGACGCGCGGGAGCCGGTTTACGCCGGTGTGTGGAGTGTTTGTCCGGGACCGAGTCGATGCCAACCAATAGGGCTTCATAACGCATATGAATGTGCTGTTACTTGTTGTTGCTGGCATGACACAGGCGTCTATCATGAATTCACCGGTTATCGGACTTGCTCAGCGGGCTATTACAGATTCGTCACCACCATCGATGCGTTGGTCGTTTGAGGATCTGAACGGCCAAGCGGGGCCGCCAACTGGTTGGACGGACTGGAACGTCCTGTTTATCGCTGATACGACTCAGGCACAGGAGATTTTTGAGTACAGTGATGCGTATTACAAACGTCTCGATATCCATCGCAAGGCAAGTTACGCGATGCTTCCACTCTTCTTGCTGCAATATGTTGCAGGCGAGCAACTATTGACCAAGGGACGGTTCGCGCCCGGATGGGCAAAAACGGCCCACCCGCCCCTTGCTTACGCCGTCGGGGGACTCTTTCTCGTGAACACGGTGACCGGGGCCTGGAATCTCGCCGAAAGCGCGCGGGATCCCAACGGTCGAACGAGAAGAACTCTGCATACGTTGATGATGTTTGCCGCGGACGTTGGATTCGTCTTCACGGGGATTCTTGCCCCCTCGACGAACTCGATCGAACAACGCCTCGCGGTTGGAGATACGAGCTGGACGCCTCACAAGTACGTGGCGGTTGGCTCGATGGGAATCGCGGCGGCGAGTTGGTTGCTCATGGTACTCTGGAACGGGTGAGGATCATGTTGGTGGATCAGCTCGTCGCCGCAACTGCTCCGTGGGCCAATTTCTATTCGGGAAGCTCCCTCGTGCAGAACGCGGTGACCTTTGGACACCTCGGCGGTATGGTGATGTCCGGGGGTCTGGCGATCGCAACCGATCGGTCGGTTGTCGGCAAGGCGAGTGTATCCCCCGAAGAACGCAGACGGCACCTCAAAGCAGCCTCCGGCACACACCGCTGGGTGATCCTCGGTCTGGGCATCACGATGATCACGGGGGCCTTGATGCTCGCAGCCGATCTCGAGTACCTGATCGTTTCGCGGGCGTTCTGGATCAAGATGGGGTTGCTGGGACTGCTGCTCGCGAACGGATTGTTCATCACCCGCCAGGAAGGCGTCGTCAGCAGCACCCATCCGGCGCTCACACGCCACTGGCGTCGCCTGCGGCGCCTCTCGATGACGAGTTTCCTCCTCTGGTTTGCCGTCGTACTGGCAGGTGTTGCGATGGGGAACGCGTAGTTGTTATGAACAATCACGATTGTAATGATTGTCCCCTTGCCAACCGGCGGAACTTCATCGGTGAAGCGGCGCGCGTCATGTCAGGCGTCATGTTGGCCGCCGGCCTCTGGCCCAGGTCAGCTCACGGCTTTGTCATTGGATACGGGTCCGGCACGGCGCATCGCGAACTCGTGGTCTACCCCATCCCGGCATCGGACGGGGCGATGATCGATCGCGACGCGCAATTGATCCTGGTTCGCTACCAGGAATCCGTGTTTGCCTTTGCCCGAACCTGTCCCCACCAGAATACGGCGCTCCGGTGGAGAGAGAACGAAATGCGGTTCCGATGCCCCAAACACGATTCGAGATATCAACCGGATGGCCGCTTCATAGATGGCAGGGCCACGAGGGGTATGGATCGGTTTGCGGTCTCACGGGAGGGTGGAAACGTTGTGGTCGACACCTCCCGCCTGTTCAAGGAGGATGATGACCCGGCCGGATGGGAAGCAGCTCGCGTCGATCTCTGACGGACCAACCGGCCTCAGGGGCGTTTCGGATCAAATGTCAAAGCATTGAGCCGGGCCCTGTGAGAGGGACTCGCGTCAACGGTCGAGCCATCCCGGAGCGTGAGTCGGCAGGCACCGGAGGGCAACAGGTCAAAATCCGTCACGCCGTCCAGGTTGACCACTATTGCATCACTCACCTGCACAAACACCGCGGGGTCCAGCTCCCCCATGATCAGCGCCAGCGGTGCATCATATTGGTACGCCCTGTTCCCGGCATGCACCTTCACAACATCCCCGACCGCTTCAATGCGATCCGTCTCATCCAGATCAACGACAACTCGGCGTTCCCCCACCTCAACGGATAGCCGCTCGAGGTACCGGGGTCGATACTCGTGCATCGCCATGATGCCACCCTCCGTGGCGCAGGTGCAATAGGGGATTTTTCCGGGAGTGTGGTCCCCGCACAACAATGTCGGCAGGAAGGACAGAAAAATCCACTGCTGGGCAGGTCCAATTTTTCGTCCGTCCGGCCCGCCCGCCATCCACGCCTCTCTCGGCCCGGGTTCGCGATTTCCAGGTCATCATGGAAGGGTGCAGCCGGATGCAAACGGGCTGAGCCTGGACTGACGATGCCCGAACCAGGTTGCCTTCTTCCCACTTTCAGGACGTCTCCCCAGATTGACGCTGTGACCGGGGGGTTGAAGGTCAACGCGGACGTCATTTGCCACCATCGAAGGAGCCCGGGATGTTCTCAGCGCGTCAGAGGGTGAGCCAGTGGACTGGTGTGTTGGCCATTGCCTCGTTGGCCTGCAATGGCGCGCGGGATCACACGACGCCACGAGCTGATTACGCAGCGGCTGTCGAGAAGCTCGAAGAGTTCGTCCGACACGAAATGGAAGACAAGGCGCTCCCGGCCATGTCGATCGTGCTGGTGGATGACCAGGAGACCATCTGGGCGGCGGGTTTCGGATACGCCGATACCTCCCGTCTGCACCCCGCGACCGCGTCAACGGTGTATCGCATCGGCTCCGTTTCCAAGTTGTTCACAGATATCGGGGTCATGCAACTCGTCGAACGCGGCGAGGTCGATCTGGATGCTCCCATCACCGATCATCTCCCTGAGTTCGCGCCGGCGGGAGCGTGGAGCACACCGATCACTCTCCGACAACTCATGGCACACAGGAGTGGTCTGGTCCGTGAACCACCCGAGGGCCATTACTTCGACGACTCGAACACGTCACTCGAACAGACCGTTGCGAGCCTGGCACGGACCAGCCTCGTGTACGAGCCGGCTACCCGCATCAAGTATTCGAATGCCGGAATCGCCACCGTTGGCTATGTGCTGGAACGGGTCAGCGGCGTGCCGTTCGCCGACTATCTGCGACGGGCGGTACTCGAACCGTTGGCGATGGATGGATCATCGTTTGCCCCGGATCCGGACGTGACATCCCACCTGGCGACTGCACACATGTGGTCGTATCACGGACGCAATTTCATCGCGCCCGGCTTTCAACTCGGGATGGCACCCGCCGGAAGTATGTATGCGTCCCTCGATGACCTGGGCAGGTTTCTTCAGGCGCTCTTTGCCGGGGGGCAAGGGGAACGGGGTCGCGTGTTGAGTGAAGCCTCGCTCGCTGAGATGCTCACACCACAGTTTGCCCCTCCTGACGCGACACGTGGATACGGGCTGGGTTTTGGGTTGGGCGAGCTGGATGGCCGCCGGTTCATTGGTCACGGGGGTGCTATCTATGGTTTTGCGACCCAGTTGGGTGCCCTTCCGGATGACCGGCTCGGTGCGGCAGCCGCGACGACCGTCGATGGTGCGAACGCGGTTGTCGATCGGGTTGTCGACTACGCCCTTCGGCTGATGGTTGCCGTGCGCGAGGATCAACCGCTTCCCGCAGCGGTAGTGACTGACGATATCTCTCGGGAACAAATCCGCGGCATGCGCGGTGCGGAGTTTGGAGTCGGCGACGAACGCGTACGACTCGTTGCCCGCGGTGACGACGTGTACGCGTGGATGGCAGATCGGCGGTTACGGCTCAAGGCCCTGGGAGATACACTCGTCGTCGATGATCGTCTGGCTTTCGGTATACGTCTTCTCCGGGTCGGCGCCGAAATCGTTGTTGATGGATCGACGCGTCCGCGGATGGAGGCGTCCATTCCAGATTCTGCACGATCCGATTGGCTCCCGTTGATCGGTGAGTACGGTTGGGATTTCAACACGCTGTATATCTACGAGGACCGCGGCACACTCCGCGTCCTCATCGAGTGGTTCTTCGACTATCCGTTGACGCAACAGGGTCCGGGTGTGTTCTCGTTTCCCGATCGCGGTTTGTACCACGGTGAAAGCCTGATATTCGAACGGAACGGAGATGACGTTACGGCAGTTCTCGCGGCCGGTATCAGATTTCCCAGGCGTACCAGCGCAGGAGAGGAGACGTTCACGATCGATCCCGTGCGTCCCGTTGCCGAGTTGCGGGCCGAGGCCTTTGCCGCGAGCCCGCCTGAAGAGACGGGAGAGTTCGTCGAACCGGATCTGGTCGAGCTTCGCTCGCTGGATTCTACCATCCTCTATGATATTCGGTACGCAACGACGAACAACTTCATGCAGGCCGTGTTCTACGACGCCCCGCGTGCGTTTATGCAGCGCCCCGCCGCCGAGGCGCTCGTCAGCGCCCATCGCCAACTCCGGCAGCGGGGGTACGGGTTGTTGATCCACGATGCGTATCGCCCGTGGTACGTGACGCGGATGTTCTGGGATGCGACTCCGGACAGCTTGACGATCTTCGTGGCGAACCCCGCCAATGGGTCACGCCACAACCGCGGCGCCGCGGTGGACCTCACATTGTACGACTTGGACTCGGGTGATCCCGTCCGTATGGTCGGTGGGTATGACGAGTTTTCAGACCGCTCGTTTCCGGGTTACCCGGGCGGGACGGCACGTCAACGATGGCATCGGGAACTATTGCGACGCACCATGGAGGATCAGGGATTCGACGTGTATGAGTTTGAATGGTGGCATTTCGATTTCGGCGATTGGTCCAGGTACCCCATCTCCAACCTTCGATTCGAAGAGTTGATCCCAGAGCCAGCCCAACGTTGATTGTCTCACCGTTTCCGGGGCGCCACAGCGTCGTCCTGATCGTACTGTTCGTCTCGAACACCTGCTCAGGTGGTGCACAGCGTGCGCGGCAGATGGCCGGACCACCTCATCCAGCCAGGTCTCTCACGACCTGTGATGTTACGCGCATCGTTGATGGGGATACGCTCGTGTGTGGTGAGGCCGGCCGGATCCGTCTCATTGGCATTGACACTCCCGAACTCAGCCAGGAACCGGCGGGACCGTTGGCCGCGAGAGCGCTCGCATCCATGATATCGACCGGGGCGACCGTATCGCTCGAGATGGGAGTTGATGCGCGGGATCAGTACGGCCGACTGTTGGCGTACATCTGGATTGACAGTACGCTGATCAATTGGCGCATGATACGTGAGGGGTGGGCCGTGACCCTGACCTATCCGCCAAACGTGCGGTACGTGGACTGGTTCACCGCGGCGGTGGAGGCGGCCCGGAACGACGGTAGTGGTTTGTGGGCTACCGGCGGGTTTGGTTGCTTGCCAGTCGACCGTCGTCGGGGGGTGTGTTAGGCGTCGTGGATGTCTCCAGCGTGGCACTTCCGCCGCCGTACCACGGCAATCCGACTCGACGTTCGAGGAAGTCTCCATGCAGGTTCATCAGGTCCTCGATCCGCCCGGCGCGCGCCCGGTAAGCGGCCGTAATCCTCGAAGGATTCCAGGTGGAAGGACGCGTCAGGCTTGCCGCCAGCATGGCCCCTTCACCGCGAGACAGACGATTGGCGGTCTTGGCAAAGTACGTTCGCGACGCCGCCTCGACCCCGTATACCCCGTTCCCGAACTGTGCCACGTTCAGATACAACTCGAAGATGCGCTCCTTTGAGAGGTACTTCTCGATCTGCATCGTGAGTATGGCTTCCTTGACCTTCCGGAGCGGGTTACGCGACGGGCTCAACCACAGGTTCTTGGCCAACTGCTGTGTCAACGTTGATGCGCCTCGCAGATCGCCGGTCTTGATGGCATCCTCGAAGGCGGCCTTCATCTCCGAACGGGAGAAGCCATCGTGTCCGAAGAACTCGATGTCTTCCGCGACGAGAACTGCGGCTTTGACCGCTGGAGAAATGTCTTCCCAATCCGTCCACATCCAGCTGAGCGATGCCGAGCCGCCTTCGACTTCGAGAAAGCGTTCGATGAAGGCGGTGCTCCTGGGGTTTTGCCGGGCCAGGGATTCCACATCCGGCCAGGTTACCAATTGATACGTGACTACAGCAGCCGGTATCGTTACTGCCGCGATACCAAGTCCAATAAGGACTCTTGGCAGCCATTGCTTCGAAGCGTTTTCGGTGTTTGGCTCCATGTACTGACTCCGCAACCGTTTATGGATGTCCACTGAGTTGCTGGACGCTTGCGACCGATCCGAATGATAATGTGTGTGACCATGTTTCGCGTGTGATCAATGGCCTGTGCGTTCTGTGACATAGTGGTCGGTGATCTGGATGCTTTCATCGTTTTCAGCGATGAGATCTCCGTGGCGTTCCTCGACCATCGCCCGCTCTTTGCGGGACACGTACTCCTCGTGCCCCGCATCCACTATGAGACCTTGAGTGACATTCCGCAGGATGTCGTAGCTCCATTGTTCCGGAATGTTCAGCGCCTCAGCGCGGTGGTTCAGGGGGCCATGGAGGCGGAGGGGACGTTTGTGGCGATGAACAATCGTGTGAGTCAGAGTGTCCCGCATATGCACGTGCACATTGTGCCGCGTCGCAAGGGCGATGGCTTGCGCGGCTTCTTCTGGCCCCGCAACCCGTATCGCGACGCGTTGCACATGTCGCAGACGCGCGACGCCATCCGGGCGCTTATTGAACGACGCGCTTGACCTTTGTGCCGGCGGGAAGGACGTCGTTCACGTTCATCTGGTTGATAAGCGCCAGCTCTTCAACAGAAACGACGGATGGGTATTCGGTGGCAAACGCACGAAGGGTCATGCCCCGATCCGTGGTGACGACATCGAGGCGGTTTGGCTGGACATTGAGAGCCTCCGAATCGGTCAATCTGGCAAAGCTGGTAAGTGACGTCTGCACCGAATTCCTTCGTTGTGACCAATTCTGTGACCCGGCATAGCCGAGGATCTGGAATACGTTGTTTCCATGACGCACGAAGACCACGCCTCCAGCCAGCTCACCCTGCTGGGTTGTTGCCTGGAAATCGCCGGCCACTGCGGAGAGGCCGTTGATGCTGGTTGCCCCGCCTGACCCCGTGATCCCTTCCTGCGTGAAGAACGCCTGCGCTGCGGCGTTAGGCGTTCCGGCATCAGGAACCACAGTCAACTGGATAATGGCATCCTGCTCCGGACTCCCTGCGAGTACCGCCTGTGTCTGATTTGCCGTCTGCCAACCTGCCGGAAACGTGATCTGGAACGTGAGATCAGGATGCAAAAACAAGTTTTCGCGAAAGTAGCCGTTGCGCGGGTTGGCACCGTAGACCATGCCGTCGAGTCGGTCGAGATATTCATTCCTATTGACGATTTGGTTGTCAAAGTTCTCGTTGAGCTGGTTTATCGCTGCGGTGATCCGTTCCTCGCGGTTCTCGGGGTCCGGATGGGTTGAAAGCCACTCCGGCGTACCGCCCCCACCCGCCGCCGCGGTCACCCGGGACAGCATGGCGAAGACATCCGGCATCGGTCTCGGATCGTAACCGGCTCGCACCATGTACCTGAGGCCAAGATCGTCGGACTGCCGCTCATCGTCACGTCCGAACTTCAGGAACAGCAGGCCAAGGGCTCCCCCGGCAGCGCCGAATACATTCTGAAGGTCAGGCGCCAGGATCGTTCCCGCTATGAGGCCAACCTGTGCGAGTTGTGCCCGGCTCATCTGCTCCACGGAATGCCGCGCCGTCACGTGGCCGATTTCGTGCCCGAGAACCGACGCCATCTGCGCCTCGGATGTGAAATGCGCCAGGATGCCACGGGACAGGTAGATAAAGCCACCCGGCAGGGCGAACGCATTGACGATCGGGTCGTCCACCACTTTGAAGCTCCACGGCAGATCCGGTCGCTCCGAGAGTGCCGCCATACGCTGGCCAATCTGATTGACGTAGTTCTGCAGACCTTGATCGCTCACCAACCCCATCGTGGCGACAATCTGGGGATCGGCCTCCCTTCCCATCTGGATTTCCGCGTTTTCACTGACCAGAGTCAGCTGCCGCTCGCCGGTTGCCGGGTTAACGGAACATCCCTGACAGAATACGAGCACCGAAGCCAGGACCGCTGCGTTGAGCCTTGTGGCTATGACATTTATGGGCTTGGACATGGAAGCGTGCATTGCTGAGGTCGTTGCCCCGTGGGCGGTATAGGTCTCACGATAGTGGCCGACAGTAAAGTATACGGATTGACGCATTGGGGCACCGTCTGACCGGCTCGCTCTCCGGTGTCCGGGATTGCATCTTTGAAGGCGGTTTTCTCGCGCCTCGGGCAATGGGTTTTCCCGCCCTGGGCGATTTCAAACACGGTTCGCAACTGCCGTGAACGGGTTTCGGATGGAAGTCTCCATGACGCGTGCCGTAAGTGACACGCTGGCGTTGCACTCGGCGAGCCATGTTACGCGCCTCCTCACGCAGATGTTTGAGGATGATGGGCGACTGGTCAACGGTGTCACGCATGTTGTTGCCGTGGCCACAGCTGGGTCGAAAAACCTCGTGTTGCGTACCGCTGAACGAGCGTTCTCGAGCATGCACGACGAGTTCGTCCTCGGCGTCGCCAGGGCTCGAGCCGACGCCATCATTACAACGGGAGAGATCCTGCGGAGCGAGCCGGCGCTCCGTCTCGACGTCTTTGGTCCCGGCCGGATGAATGAAGCACTGGCCGACTGGCGCCGCTCGTCCATCCGCAAAGCCGGTTTTCCACGAACACTGCTCCTCACCTCCGGGCGCGACGTTTCGCTCGAGCATCCCGTCTTCAACGGCGCGAATGCCGTGAGCATTCTCACCGGGAAAACCGCCCCTACACGGCTTGTCTCGGAGGCGCGGGAGCGGGGGATCCATGTTCTCCAAGTCGACGAGCCCGGTGTGCGTACCGCGGTGGACGGCTTGCGCGATGACTACGGCCTTCAGGCAATATCCATTGAAGCCGGACCGTCAACGGCGACGGAACTGTATCGGCCACCGGTCATGGTGAATGAGATATTCCTCTCGCAATTCCATGGTCCGGTGAGCGCTTCATCCATTGTTGGAGCGTTCCTCGACACAGAAGTTCTGTTAAAGACGTTCGTGCGACGCCACCCACCGCACCGCGTCTCGACGGACGATGGAACGTGGTCATTCCACCATCTGGTCCATCAACAGGTCACCACGATACCACAGTCTGAGGGGGGTCAATGAGAAAGATCGGTTTGACACTTGCTGTGTCCTGTATGACACTGGGATTGGCATGTGCCGCAAGTACCCAGTCGGGATCCTCTGGAGGGGGTCGGAATGTACTCACGCGCGAGCAAATCATGGAAACACAGGCGGGGGATCTGTACGATGCCATCCAGCAGCTTCGACCACAGTGGTTGCGTGCCCGTGGTGCCCAGCGGATCAGTGGCACCGTAGAGGTCATCGTGTTCGTAGACAATGTGCGTCGGGGTGGTGTGGCGAACCTGCGATCGATACGTGTGGAGGGCATTGAACGCGTCGATTTCCTCACCGCAACGGAGGCGACCACCCGGTGGGGCACCGATGTGGCTGGCGGTGTGATCTCGGTGACTCGAGTGCGTTGATGCTTCCGTGTGCACGTGTCCCGGAGCAGCTGCGGAGGCGGCCTTCTCGGAATGAATGAACGAGATTCCGGTATGACGCAGGTCGACGACCGCCTTCGTAGTGCCCTGGAAGGCCGTTATCGCATTGAACGGGAGATCGGGCGGGGCGGGATGGCGATTGTGTTTCTCGCGTATGATGAGAAGCACAAACGACAGGTGGCGCTCAAGGTGTTGCGGCCGGAGATTTCGGCCGTCGTTGGTGCCGAGCGTTTTCACCGGGAGATCGAGATCGCGGCTCGATTGCAGCACCCCCACATCCTTCCCCTCCATGATTCAGGCGAGGCCGATGGACTGCTGTATTATGTGATGCCTTTTGTTGTGGGAGAGTCGTTGCGTGACCTGCTGTCGCGCATGGGACGCCTGCATTGGAAGGAAGCGGCCAGCATTGCCAGCGAGGTAGCCAGTGCGCTCCACTACGCACACGGTGAACACGTAATCCATCGGGACATAAAACCCGGGAACATCCTGATCTCGCAGGGGCATGCGGTCGTCGCCGATTTTGGTATTGCTCACGCCGTCAGCGCGACCAGGGAACACGAACACGGAGCACCACTCGAGTTTGCCATCGGTACGCCGGCCTACATGAGTCCGGAACAGGCGCTCTCGGACCCGGACGTCGATGGCCGGTCGGATGTCTACTCGCTGGGTTGTGTGATGTACGAGATGCTCTGTGGCGATCCCCCCGCCGATCAACAGACGACCCGGTCCTTTCTGTTGAAAGACACGCACCACACGCCTCCCCGGTTCGACGGTCAGGACCGCTGGCAGATTCCGCGCGGAATTCGCGGTGCAACGGTGGCCGCGCTGGCGCCGGACCGGCGGGACCGCTACCAGACCGCGGCCGAACTGCGAGCGGCCCTCACCCAGGCCATGCGGGGCGGCGGGAGCCCCGTTCGGTGGGCGACACAACTCGTCGGCTCCGCTGTCGTTCTGTTGGGCCTCGTTTACTTCGTGTCACTGGAACTCGGTTTGCCGTCGTGGGTCTTTCAGGCCCTCGCAATCGTGAGTGGAATCCAGATTGGCGTGTTGATCTACGCCAGCCGGATCGAGAGAGCCGGTCAGCGTCTCAAGCGTCTGAGTCGAAGGAGGATTCAGGCCGTCGGTGCCGTTGCCGTTGTTGCCGTGGGGCTGGTTTCAGGGCTCTACATGACGGGCAGGGCCTTCGGTTGGGTGCCGGCGGAAGCGGAGACCACCGGCGCTGTGGGTGAGCAGCCGCTCGTCCTTCTCATGGATTTCGTGAACCGGACACCCGATTCATTTCTCGGCCTGGCGGCCACCGATGCGTTCCGGGTCGACCTCGCTCAATCCGGACTGCTGTTCACGCTGCAGACCCCGAACGGGACAGGCCTGCCAGGCAACGAAACGGGTGGGGTCGGGCTCGATGGGGTCCTGGATATGGCGCGTGATGGCGGCGTGCCGGCTGTCCTGGTTGGCGAGATTACCACAGTGGGCCATGAGTATTTGCTTACGGCGCGGCTGGTTTCCCCGGCTGACCGGACAACCTTGGCCGCTGAGCGCGTGACCGCGTCGTCCGCCGATGCCGTAATCGCCGCGATCGATACCCTTTCAGCCAGGATGCGCCAACATGCCCTGCAGTTGCGCGCGACCCGCCCAAAATGAGGGGGCGTGGTGGTTGTTCGCGATCAATCGCCCATGACCAGATCACCCAGACCCCCGAGCACGGAGCCCTCACCCACGCGGCGACGCACGCTTCGAACGGGTCGAGCGTGATCTCCACTGTCATACGCCTGGAGCCTTGCAGCGTACAGCCCTCAACGGAGCACGATCAACGGGGGCTCGCAACACTGAAAAGGGACCTACGTGGCACCGGGGCGCAGCTGCCCGCGGATTCCCCAACCACCGCCGCCCGGCGTCCGAATGCTGACGGTCGTTCCCTCCGTCACTGTTTCGCTCGCCTTTCCCCCAACGCGACGTTCTTTGCCCTGCCTGTCAATGAGCACGTTTTCGCCCGGGGCTCCCGGCTGTCCGCCCTCGAGCCCATACGGCTGACTGACGCGGCGATCGCTGAGCACCGTGACTTGCGTTCGTGTCAGGACCTGGATGTCTCGACGAACTCCATCACCGCCCCGAAACGCGCCGCCACCGCCCGTTCCTCTCCGTATGGAGTACTCGGTAACTCGTACTGGTAGCGCATGCTCGAGAGCTTCGATTGGAGTGTTCAGGCTGTTCGTCATGTGGCAGTGCGTGGCATTGAGGCCGTCGGCCGTCGGTCGGGCGCCCATCCCGCCCGCAACGGTCTCGTAGTAGGCAAAGTCTCCGCCATTTTTCGGATCTGTCCCGCCCAACGTGAGATTGCTCATGGTTCCGTAACTGGCCGCGGGAATTGATCCGGGTGTTGCCTTGGCCAGGGCGCCCAGAACCACGTCGACGATGCGTTGGGATGTTTCGACGTTCCCGCCCGCCACGGCGGCGGGCACGCGCGCATTCACCAGTGAGCCTTCTGGCGCAATGACTTCGAGTGGCCGAATGGTTCCGTGGTTGGAAGGAATGGCGAATGGCACAATGACGCGGAAACAGTACATCACCGCGGAAAGCGTTATGGCATAGATGGCGTTGACACTTCCATCGGTTTGAGGGGCAGTGCCCGAGAAATCGATCACGGCTTGTGAGCCCCGCACGGTGACCGTCACCGAGATGACGAGCGGCCCATTGCCCTGGCCGTCATCGTCGAGTACGTCCTTGAACGTGTACACTCCATCCGGAAGGGCAGCGATGGCTTCGCGGGTCATGCGCTCGGCATAGTCCTGCAGATGCTTCATGTATTCGGCGACGGTGGCGGCACCGTACTTTTCAGCCAGGGCCTGCAGTCGCCGTTCACCCGTGCGATTGGAGGCAATCTGCGCCGTCAAGTCACCTTCTCGCTCGATTGGCGTCCTCACGTTCGTCAGAATCAATGATAATACATCCGGAACGACCTCTCCCCGCCTGACGAGTTTGATTGGGGGGATGCGTATTCCTTCCTGAAAGATGGACGTGGACAGCGGCATGGATCCTGGTGTCATACCACCCACGTCCGAATGGTGCGCCCGGTTGGCGACGAAAAAGGACGGAGCGCTATCGCCAGCGAGATACACCGGCTGCACGAGCGTGATGTCAGGCAGATGTGTCCCACCACGAAACGGGTCGTTCACGACGACCATATCGCCCGGCTCCATCGTGGTGTGCGAGATAGCTGCTTCGACAGAGAGAGGCATAGAACCCAGGTGAACCGGCATGTGCTCGCCCTGCGCAACCATGCGTCCATGACGGTCAAGTATTGCACACGAGTAGTCGCGTCGTTCTTTGATGTTGGGTGAGAAGGAAGTACGACATAGTGTCACGCCCATTTCCTCGGCAACCGAGTAGAAGAGGTTGCGAAAGACCTCGAGCGCTACGGGGTCCCACGGTGTGCCGACGTCGCGGGCGGATGTCATTGAGCTTCGAGAATTAGATTGTGATGGATGTCCACGCGGCACCGGAAATCTGGTGGGATGGTTGTGGTCGTGCTGTATTCTGCAATGAGCGCAGGGCCCGCGATCACGTTGCCCGCCCGGAGCAGGTCGTGGCTGTAGATCGACGTCTTGTGCGATACCCCGTCGAAAACCATCTCGATATCGCCGGCCACGGCGGCTCCTGGATATGCATCGCCTGTTTCCTGAGTTGGTATGTCTGGTCTGGGCGTCCGCCCCACCGTTTGCAGTCGCACGTTGACCACCTCGGTTGCGCGCCTGGCGTCGGCGTATCCGTACCGGCGTTCATGCGCCTGATGAAATGCCTGGCAGTAGTTGGCACTGGATGGTATGGACAGTTCGTAACCCTGGCCCACATACCGCATATCGAAGGAACGAGCCATCGTGACTGTCGAATCGAGAACGTTCTCCGCCTGGTACTCCGTCATGGCGCGGGCTTCGAGTTCTCTGAAGATCGACTCAACACGATCGTCGGTCAGTTCGTCGGAAGGTGTGAGGATCGTCCGCGAATAGTCACGCACGAAGTCGGCGAGCAGCATTCCCAACGCGGAGAGGGTGCCGGCTCCCTTGGGAACGAGAACGCGTGGAATACCCAGGCCTCGCGCGAGATCGGCCGCGTGCATACCGCCGGCCCCACCAAAACAGACGAGCGTGAAATCTCTGGGGTCAAACCCACGCTCGAGAGAGATCACGCGGATTGCGCGCTCCATGGTGGCGTTGGCGACTCTCACGATTCCGTGAGCCAACTCGATCTCAGAAAGATCAAACGCCGCCGCGAGAGTTCGCATCGCAGACCGAACGGGCTCGGGATCCAACCTTGTCTGACCGCCCAGGAAGTGATCGGGCGACAGTCGGCCGAGTACGAGGTTGGCATCCGTTACCGTGATCTCGGTTCCGCCTCGTCCGTAACAGATTGGACCCGGTACGGCCCCTGCGCTCCGTGGGCCGACTTTCAATGAGCCGCCCGGGTCACGATACGCGATCGACCCGCCGCCAGCCCCCACGGTGTGGATGTCGATGACGGGGACGCGAATCGGTAGATCGCCAATTGTCGATTCCACCGTGCGTCCAATCTCACCGGGACAAAGGCAAACGTCGGTGCTCGTCCCTCCCATATCGAATGTGATGACGTGTTCGTACCCCGCGGTCTTTCCCGCCTCGAATCCGCCAACCGCTCCACCGGCCGGCCCCGAAAGAACAGTCTGCACCGCCAACGCCCCCGCCGCATCCGCCGAGATGACGCCACCGTTCGATTGCATGACGCGAAGGTTCTCTTCGCCGATGTCGCTAGCGAGGTTGGCGAGGTACCGCTTCATGATTGGCCCGACGTAGGCGTTGATCACCGTGGTCGAACAGCGCTCGTATTCTCTGAACTCCGGAAGGACCTCGTGGGAGACGGATACGAAACCCGTGAACTTCTCACGGACGGCATCGGCGACCCGGCGCTCGTGGTCGGGATTGGCATACGAGTGCAGGAAACAGATGGCGACCGATTCGACTCCCTTTTCCATCAGTCTGCCCACTGTATCCGATAGCGCCCCTTCCTGCAGTGGTGTGACCACTTCGCCACTTGCGCCGATGCGCTCACGTATGCCGATTCGATCTGAGGGTGGAACGAGCGGCGGAGGCTTTGTGACGTTGAGGTCGTAGATGGACGGGCGGATCTGGCGACCGATCTCGATGACGTCCTCGAAACCAAGAGTCGTGAGAAGCGCAGTCCTGGCTCCATTGCGCTCGAGAATGGCGTTCGTGGCGACGGTGGAACCGTGAATCACAGCGTAGTGGTCACGTCCGACCACGGCATCGAGACCGGCCAGCACCGCTTTTGCCGGATTCTCGGGTGTGGAGGGAACCTTGTGGATCCGAAGGCCCGCCTCACTGACGATCACGAAGTCCGTGAATGTTCCGCCGGTATCTATGCCAACGGAGACTCGTCGCGTCACGTTACGAAGATGCTTGTTCGCTGCCGTACACGAACCGTTCGATCTCGCCATGGATTCGTTGTACGGTCTGGTACGAGGGGCGGGCTGTCGTCCGTGACACAATCAAAACAGTCATCGTGTTGGTGAGAAGCGACCACACGCCGCCGTGGAGTCCCAGGGGATGCGGAGTAACGGTCAACGTGATGTACAGCGTGATCAAGCCGACGGCAATGCCGCTGAGGATCCCCGCGCGCGTCAAAATATATTGTGATGGAAAGCAGACACCGACGATTGCCGGCATGAGTTGGAGTGCCCCCGCCCCGGAGAGGGATACCAGAACGACGAGAAAGTCGAACGTATTCGCGGACAGAATCCATCCGACGCCCAACAAAATCATCACGATCACGCGGCCGACGAGAATGTAGTGGCTCTCGGTGGCCCGGGGAGCGACGTAACGCTGGTAGATGTCGCGGGTCAGCACCGTCATGTTCGAGTGCAGGATGGAGTCCAGCGTGGACATGGCGGCTGCCGTGGCTCCGGCCAGGATGATGCCGGTCAGCCAGGCGGGCGCGTGTTGAAACAGCAGCTCGGGAAAGATGCGATCCGGAATCCCGAGATCCGGCATTTCCAGAGCCCCACCCAGACCGATGAACGTGGCCGGGATATACAGTGTCATCAGGAAGATTGGTGTCGTTGCACCAAGCCATTTTATCGTCCTGGCGGACGCGGCGGTGTAGTAGCGGATCATAATGTGCGGCTGAAAGACGATGCCGAACGAGAGCACGACCACCATCCCGAACCACATGCCTGGTGAAAAGAACCCATGTGGCCCCGGAGCGGTCAGGAGATCCGGTCGCTCGGCGACGACCCGTCGCCACAACGAAACCGGTCCTCCGAAGAGCTTGTAGGTGATGACGATCGCTCCCGCCCAGACGGCCACGTACATCCAGATACCCTGAATGACGTCCGTCCAGTAAACGGCACGCAGTCCTCCAGCCATGAGATACGCGGCGGCGACGATGAGGAGAATGAATGTCCCCAGTTCGAACGAAATGCGTTCTCCGGAAGCCACGGACAGGATGTACCCGAGTCCCTGGGCCTGGACCTGGATGTATAGAATCGTGAAGAGGACGGATACCACCGCAACGACCACACGTACCGCTTCGCTCTCATAGAAGTCCGCGAGCATGTCGGCAGGTGTGATATAGCCGAAGCGCTTGCCTAACGCCCAGATCCGGCTGCCCAGCACGTAGGTTATTGCCCCAACGAGTATAGTCCAGGCTCCGGCCACCCAGAATCCGATACCGTGCGTGTAGAAGAAACCACCCGAACCAAGAAAGGCGAATGCCGAGTGATACGTTGCGACGACCGTCAAATAGAGAACGATGAAACCGGCTCGCCGGCCGTACAGTAGAAAGTCTTCGAGATTCACAGCCATCCGGCGGTTGGCCACGACTCCAAGCACGATCGTCACAGCCAGATAGGCAAAGATCGACGAAGTGGCGACGACCCACGGTTCCATCTACACGCCCCGCCTCGCTACCCAGATCAGCACGCCGATCATCCCGACGTACATCACGAGCAGGTACATGTAGAGGAACGGTACGCCAAAAATGCGCGGCTCGATTCGGTTGGCTACGAGGAAAACCAGGGGCGGTTGGGTCAGGGCGAACAACGCCAGGAATACGATCGTGCCAATCCATCCGTCTCGCGTGCGCGGCACGAAGTGGGATCTCACAGCACAGCCTCCGTCATCTGACGCATCGTCCTCGATACGTCAACTGGAACTCACCGGATGGGACATGAGACGGCCAATCTATCAGCACTCGGCCGTCAGCCGACAGCCCTCGACCAACAGCTGAGAGCGAGCAGTGAACCGTCGTCTGGTACATACCGGTGATCCGGATCCGGTGCCCGGTGCGGTGCTGCTGGCTCTAGTCTAGCAGGGTGCTGAAAAAGGGCTCCCGGAGGCGCGCGTTGGGTCGCGGCCTATGGACAATGGGGCGGTGTAGTGGGGGCCGCGAACCGCGGCGCGCGAAGGGAACCCTTTTCCAGCACCTGCTGGGGAAGCTCTGAAAGAGTCGTGTGATGGTCCCGAGGCGACGCGTCAGTGAGCGGCGACCCCTCGTACTCACTAGCCTTTCCCGCGAACTGCAGCGGCCCGAGGGACCACCACACGACTTTTTCAGAGCTTCCCTAGGGACTGGCGGTTCCGGACCGAGCTACGGTTCCAGGCTGGCGCCCGTGAGTTCCTGAATCTCCTGCGTCCCCCAGCGGAGGGCGTCTGACAGTCGATTACGCCGACGGAGCAGCTCCGTGTACATGAGATGCGCTTTTTCAGCGTCTGGCGGCGTCTTGCGGAGCTCCTGCAGGGCGTGGATAGCCGGTATGGGACTGTTGAGTTCCTCGATGCTGAGGTAGTCCGGCCCGTGTCTTCCGCCGACGGTCTCGAACGCCGGCAGGATGAGCCGACTGAGTCGCTTGAGTGTGCGATTCAGGCGTTCCACGTCCCGAGCTTCCCTGACGTGGTGCTTGTACTCGCTCAACGCGTTTGCGCTGCTCGCGAACGAGTGGACCGGGAGGTCCAACTCGAATCGGCCGGCGGCCCTGGTCTGCATTTCCGTGATCGACTCCGCGATGCGTTCCGCGACGGGGACGAAGTCCATGGGCAGCACACGCGGAGTGCACATTTCCCAGATGTAACGCGCGTAGATCATTGCCGTATCGCGGAAACGATCCCGATCGATCTTGTCGATTGTATCGTCGCGCGTGTGCCACCACCAACCCTTCCTCGCACCGCCCCATTCGTCGATCTGCTCCTGCGACAGGTGGAAATGCCCCTCGAGGGCCGGCAGCCCCAGTCCATAGAAGGGGTACTCGTTGCCGCGTCTCAGATGACCGTGCTCTGTTTCCACTCCCAGGATCTGCTGCTCGACGGCACGATGAAATGCGGCCAGTTCCGGTGTGGAGTTGGCACGGTATACGGCGCTCTGGGCAATCCCCACGGAGTCGACGTTGAAATACGCCACCGCATTGGCATCGAGGTCGTCCCAGTAGCGATCGGCGAACCACGTGGCACCTTCGCAGTGCCCAATCTCGTGGCCGTTCCAGAAGCAGAAGACGATGTCCCGCAGGAGCGAGTCCCGGTTGGCAGCAAAAATGCGGGCGAGTTCGAGCATCAGGGCGTTGCCCGACGCATTGTCCGTCATGCCGGGTTCCCACGCGTCGAAGTGCCCGCCCACAATCAGGAAGTCACCGCTCAAGTTGTTAGGCGACGTCAACCGCCCCCATGCCTGCGGAAGCGGCCCCCAGTTTCGGGTCGCCTGCGCCACGATCCTGACGCCCACGCCGCCATGGCCGAGTAATCCGATGAGTCGGTCCCCGGATGCACGGCTGATGCCCACGGCCGCAATCTGCGGGATGCCTTCCAGCATCGACCGGGTCGGATTGCCGGTCACGTACTTGATGGTTCCAAAGGGAACGGTTTTGAATTTTGGATCGCCCCAGTTCACGAACACGATCGCCTTTGCCCCGTGCTGGGCCGCGATGAACGCCTTCTCGGAGCGGGACGGGCCGGACGCCATCTCCACGAGCACGGCCGCGCCGTGCACGTTGCGACCGACGTACTCGGATTCCGAGCCGATACCGACGTGAATCAGATCGGCCTCCATTCCCGTGTCGGGTGTGGAGGTGATGTACCCAAACGCTTCGCACGGCACGTCGAATTGCTCGGGTCCGGTGACGGTGAACTGTGCCCGGGAAGGAACGCTCGAGTACGCGGTGAACCACTCCAGCTGTGCGGACAGATCGTACCGCTCCAGCTGGTCCACAAAATACTCGGCCGCCCTGTCTTGATCGTCTGAACCGGGCAGTCGGGCCGGTGCGTTGTCGCTGAGCCATTTCAAATGACCCCACACATTCTTCAGGGAAAAATCCGCGAGGATCCCTGGCAGGGCCGTTGCTTCTATGTCGATGACGGGTTGCTGTGACCCGGATGAGCGTCGAATGGTTGCGGATCCGCTGCGGTCGCCGGACATCCCTATGGGTTCTCTCTAACAAACATACCGGTCGGTTGTGCCTTGGATTCAGGATGGCGCCGAAAGTCGTCCGGACCCCGGCCCACCAGTAGGGCCCTGATCCTTCAGGGCTGGCTCGCGAATGGGCAATTTCTGGGCCGAGCAATGGGTTCCCCACAACCCGGCGCAGTACCTGATCAGATACAAACGAATGTAGTCGTCAAGAATACCATCCGCGAGTGAGATGCTATTTTGACCCTCTCGCGTCTCAATGCTCAGATCCACCCCCCCGCCTGGTGAACACCAGGTAGACTCCAATGCCCAGCAATGTGAACACAAAACCAACGCCTGCCTGGAGTGGGCGTTCGATCAGGGTGTTGACCACGAAGAGAGCGGAGACGCCAATGAAGATGATGGGTGTGAGAGGATAACCTAACGTTGAATACGGGCGTTGGGACGCGGGGCGTGTACGACGGAAGCGAAAGATGCACAGGGCGGCCATCGCAAAGAAGATCCAATCCATGAATACGACATACGTGATGGCGTTTTCGAACGTTCCCCAGAAGAGCAGGAGCGCGATCGACCAGCCAGACTGTACCAGAATTGCGTTGACGGGTGTGCGGAAGGTGGGATGGACCTCCGCGAGTTGGGGGAAGAACGTGCCGTCACGGGCCATGGCGTAGTAGATGCGCGGTGCCGACAGCGTGTAGATGCCGGCGGTTCCGAACACGCTGATGGCAATGACCACCGCTATCGCCTTGCCGCCGAGCGGCAGTACGGTATCGATTGCGTCCGCCGCCACACTGGAGGACACCGCGATATCCGAGACAGGCAACAGAAACATGTACGCGGTGTTGGTGAGCAGGTATGCTGCTGTGACGATCAGCGCGCCCATGATCATGGCCCGCGGTACGGTCCGCGCCGCGTCAACAGCCTCCCCGGCAACGTAACTCGCATGTTGCCATCCGCCGTATGACCACAGCACACCGATGAGAGCCACACCGAAGGCACTGACCATCCCTCCGGTTGCCACGGTGGTTGGCGTTTCGGCTCCGAGTGTAGATGGGCTGCCCATTACGAGTCCGATCACAACCAGCGCGGCGATGCCGGCCAGCTTCAAACCCGTGAAGACGTTCGAGAACATCTCGGCGGCTTTCACCCGGAAGATGTTGATGACGGTGACGACGACAATGGCGGCAACGGCGACAATCCTTTGTGCCGGGGCGCCCATGGGGAACAGAAAATCGACGTACGACGCAAATGCGATCGTCAGCGCCGCTATCCCACCGGACGTTATCACGAGCAGATAGGCCCATCCGTAGAGAAAGCCGGCGAGGCCTCCGTAACCTTCCCTCAGGTAGACGTAGACCCCCCCTGATTCTGGGAACATGGAGCCCAACTCGGCAAACGTCAGGGCTCCGGTGAGCGTGATCAGGCCGCCGAGACCCCACACGAGGAGGATCAGGACAGGGGACGGCAGTTGCGCTGCGACCTGGCCAGGGGTCAGGAAGATCCCGGAACCGATGCAGGAACCTACGGCCACCATGGTAAGGCCGTAGAGGGTGAGTTCTTTCCGGAGCTGGGGCATGAGTGGGCGGTTGGGACGGTCGAATGTAACGCAACCGGGCAGTGGGCGCCCCGTCTTGACGGACCCAACCGGCCCGGACTAGTTCTCGTTCCATGACGAGCGCATCCGACGTAAACCAACAGGGGCTCCGCCAGGTCATTCGCCTGCCGCACGCGACCGCCATGGTGGTCGGTACGATCATCGGTGCATCCATTTTCGTCCAGCCGTCCGAGATTACGGGACAGGTGCCGTCCATACCGGTTCTGATGGCCGTGTGGATTGTCTCGGGGGTCCTCACACTGATCGGGGCTCTCGTGTGTGCGGAACTCGCTTCGACGTTTGTCCGAAGCGGGGGGGTCTATGTGTATCTCCGAGAGGCGTTTTCTCCCGCGGTAGGTTTTCTGTGGGGCTGGGCGATGTACTGGACCATGCACTCCGGGATCATCGCCGCGATTGCCGTTGTGTTTGCCCGGTACACGTCCTACTTCGTGCCATTGGGAGATGTGGGCGGTAAGATCGTGGCGGTTGGCGTCATTCTCGTGCTATCGGCGGCAAACTACGTCGGCGTCAAGCAGGGGACGATGCTCCAATCGGTGTTCACAGCGGGAAAGCTCATCGCCGTCGCCTTCATTATCGTGGTAGGCTTTGCACTCGGGAGCGCATTGCCCGAACACTTCGTTGGCAGCACCGCGGCATCGCAAATAACCGTTGGCGACTTTCTGACAGCGTTGGTTGCGGGGCTGTTTGCGTTCGGGGGATGGCACATGGTCACATACAATGCCGAGGAAACGGTCAATGCCCGGACGACAATCCCGAGAGCCCTGATGTGGGGAATCGTGATCGTCACCGGAAGTTATGTGGCACTCAACGCGGTGTACCTCTATGTGCTCCCCGTTGACACGGTGGCCGCTTCGACGCGGGTGGCTGCCGATGCCGCGGATGCAATCATCGGTTCCGGCGGTGGCGCATTCATGTCGGGCCTGGTGATGTTTTCGACGTTCGGCGCCTTGAGCGGTATTGTCTTGGCCGGTCCCCGCGTCTACTACGCCATGGCGCAGGACGGGTTGTTGTTCCAGTGGGCCGCGGCCGTCCATCCACGGTTCCGCACTCCGCATCGCGCAATCATCTTGCAGGCGGTCTGGGCCTCGGTCCTCGTCGCCACGGGCACGTACCGCGCCTTGTTCACGCGAGTCATTTACACGGAATGGCTCTTCTTTGGACTGATGGCGGTGGGGCTCATTCTGCTGAGGCGCCGACCGGCTGTCCGCCGCCGCGACTATGAGATCTGGGGTTACCCATACACGCCTGCACTGTTTGCCGCCGGGTCGTTTATCATCCTGGGGCAACAGTTCGTGACGAACGTGAAAGACAGCAGTATCGGCATGCTCATCGTTCTGGCCGGGCTGCCGGTGTACTATTGCTGGCTCAGACAGCCGGATCGGGGATCCACGGGACCATGAGAATCATCGACTTCCATAATCACTTCTATCCGCCGGAATACATCGGGTCGCTTCAGCAAGACCCCGGCAACGTCGCAGTGACGATCGACGCGGACGGCAATCCGGTGCTCCACTCGCCCGGAGATTCGAACATCGCCGTGCCGGGGCATCGCGATATCGGGGCGAGAACCCGTGCGCTGGATGAGGCGGGTGTCGCCATGCAGGTTGTCACGTTTACCTCTCCCGGCACGCACATCGAAAAACCGGAACGGGCCGTCACGCTCGCGGCGACAGTCAATGACATACTGGCGGGCATCAGGGAGTCGCGCCCGGATCGATACACGGCCCTGGCAACGCTGCCACTCAACGATCCACAAGGCTCCGTGCGGGAGTTCGACCGTGCGGTGAACCAACTGGGCTTCAAGGGCGTCATGCTCTTCAGCAACGTCAACGGCAAGGCGCTGGCGGATGAGGAATTCTGGCCACTGTATGAAGCCGCAAACGACGTCGGCGCGGTGATGTACGTACACCCCACGCACCCTGTGGGAGTGGAAGCAATGACCGATTACTGGCTGATGCCGCTCGTTGGGTTTCTCATGGATACGACCCTCGCGGCGGGTAAGCTCGTCTTCAGCGGTGTGGCGGAGCGCTTTCCGGACATTCGATGGGTGCTGGCGCACCTGGGCGGTGCGGTCCCATATCTCGCCGAGCGATTCGACCGCGGATACTTCGCATTCAGCGATTGTCGCAAGCACATCAACAGGCCGCCGAGTGAATACTTCAAGGAGTTTTATTACGATACGGTGAACTTCGATACGAACGCGCTGAAGTTCGCGCTCCAGTTTGCCGGTGCGGATCGGGTCATGGCGGGCAGCGACTACCCGCACCAGATCGGAAGTCTCGAGAAGATGGTCTCCAGTCTGTCGTCACTCGACGTCAGCGACGAAGACAGGGAAAAGATCTGCTGGAGGAATGCCAGCCAACTTTTGGGCGTGTGAGGGATGAATGACCACTGAATCGGCATCGTGGGTGCTCAGTGCACCATCGGCCAATGAATATGCTGAGTACTACCATACGTACGTTGGTAAGGTACCGGCCGGCAATATCCTCGAGATCCTGGAGAACGAACTCGGTGATACCTTGGACCTCTTCCAATCCATTCCGGAAGGACGCGGTACCTACCGGTACGCTGAGGGCAAGTGGAGCATCAAGGAAGTCTTTGGGCATGTCATCGACACCGAACGGGTCTTCGCGCTTCGTTGCCTGGCGTTCGCACGAGGAGACCCGAACGCGTTTCCGAGCTTCGAACAGGACGACTACGTGAAGGCGACCAACTTCGGTGCGCGCACATTGGCGGATCTGAGTGAAGAATTCCAACACGTTAGACACGCCAACCTCGTCCTGTTCCGCAGTCTTACCGATGAAGAAATGGCGCGCAGGGGTATTGCGAGCGGCGTCGAGTTCAGCGCGCGTTCCATTCCGTATGTGCTGGCAGGCCACGAGATTCACCACAAGAAGACGCTGAGAGAACGATACCTTGGTTAGGGAGCCCCTGTGCAAAGCATCCCTGGCGAGGGTGTCCTTCCTGCTCCCCCCGTGTTTCGTATGCCGATAGATCCCCGCGACATTGCCATCTGCACCAGCGCGGGTGAGGCGGCGCCGGACGATTTCGGTTCGATGGCCCCCCCCATTGTACAGACTTCACTGTTTTCGCTGCCAACGTTTCGCGAACTGCTGGACGCCCTGGCGGACGAGGATGATCATTACGTCTACACGCGTGGGCAGAATCCAACCGTCGCACACGTCGAACGGCAGCTTGCGGCATTGGAGCGGGGAGACCGGTGCAAGTGTTTCGGATCCGGCATGGCGGCGATCAGCGCCGTACTCATGGGCCTGCTGGAGAGCGGGGACCATGTGCTCTTCATCAATCAGATATACGGTCCCACGTTGCAACTCGCCAACCACCTGCAGCGATTCGGGATCACGCACGACGTGACGTACGATCGAAGCATCGAGTCCATCGCCTCCGCCGTGAAGGAGAATACGCGTCTCGTCTGGATGGAAAGTCCCAGCACGATGTTGTTCAGAATGCTGGACGTTCCAGCCGTTGCGGCGCTTGCATCTGAGCGTGGTCTGGTTTCGGTGATGGACAACACGTGGTCGACGCCGCTCTTCCAGAAGCCAATCGAGGTCGGAGTCGATATCGTCGTTCACTCGCTCACCAAGTACGTGGGTGGGCACAGTGATGTGGTCGCGGGTGCGGTGATCACCAGCGCTCGTCTCATGGAACAGATCTTTTATCGAGCCTTCATGTTGAACGGCGGGATACTCGGCCCGTTTGACGCGTGGCTGCTGGCGCGCGGCATCCGGACCCTCCCCATCCGGCTCGAGCGTCACCAGAGCAATGCACTCGCTGTCGCAGAGTTCCTGAGCCAACACGCTTCCGTACGTCGGGTCTTTCATCCGGCCCTGGATCCTGAAGATCGAGATTTGGCCGCGAGTCAGCTTGCCGGCTATTCGGGGCTCTTGAGTTTCGAGTTGGCAACGGATGAGTTCGCCGCCGTGGCGGATTTCATCGATGGACTGAAGATGTTCAGGATCGGGGTGAGCTGGGGCGGCTTCGAGAGTCTCGTGGTGTCTCCAAACCGGGGGGATAACGGTGACTCCCTGGCTGCCCAGGGCATTCCCCCTGGTCTCGTGCGGCTCTCCGTCGGACTCGAGGATGCTGACCAGTTGAAGAAAGATCTCGCTCAGGCTCTGAGCTAGGCTCCTAACATGGTGCTGAACAAGGGCTCCCTTCGCGCGCCGCGGTTCGCGGCCCCCTACTACACCGCTCACTGACGCCTCATCGGGACCACCACCGGGAACGCTCTGTTGTGAGCGGGGTTGCAGATCACAGAAGGTGATAGATGTCACCGACTTCCGAGCGGGGCCGGAACAAATCTACCGCTTCGCTCGTGAGGGTTGGATGCCTCACTACTGCACACCTCCATGGAGGAATTCAATGTTTGTGAAGGGTTCTAGTTTCTTTGGAAGATCGACTCTCGCCGTTGTCGGCGCCGCATTGCTCGTCGCTTGTGGCGACGCTACGGGTCCGGATGGTGATTTGAGCGACGAGGACAAACAGGCCATCGTCAGCATCCTGACCAGCACAAGCGCGCTGGCCGCGTCACCCGCGGCGGGATTCGCGGCCTTTTTCCTCGACGGCCTCGATGGATTCGGACCGATGACTGCGTCCGCGGCAGCCCAGGTTCAAAGTGCGGTTACCGAAGGGTTGAGTCTCGCAGTCAGTCAGGGGGCGGCCGATGCCTATGACGGCTTCGGTTTCATCGTCGACTTCAGTGTTTCGGCGCAAGGCGAGACGTTTGCCGGTTGGATGGCCGGCATCGTCGGAATGGCGGATCTGGATCTGGACGCCGGAACAGTCGGCGAATTGGTCTCCGCGTATCTGATGGATCTGGAGTCCGCAACGGCGCCCAGCAGCGGGACCGGCGAAATCGGGGAAGGAACGGCGTTCGCTACGTACTATGATGGTGCCACGAACTTCTTCGGTACCAGCGGCACGGTGGCGGTGACGTCCTCCTCGTTTGGTGGCGGCCAGACCGACTGCGGCGGTTCTGCCCAGGGTGTCACCGTGTCATGTTCGTACTCCACGGGAACCATGGCTGGAAACTTCGACTTCGAGGCGCAGGCTTTTACCGGTGGGACCACGTATACGCAGGTGCCCATTGCGTTCTCCGGGTTGCCGGCCGTTCGAATCGCTCTGTCGACGAACGTCAGTAACTGACGCCAGTCAGTAGCGCTCAGCCCTCAGCTAACAGTCAGCTAACAGCGGGTTCTGCGCTTGACGAGCCCTTCAGGGATCTCCGCACAAGTCGTGTGGAGGTCCCGAAGGACGCGTCAATGAGCGGCGGCCCCTCGTACCAACACGCTACCCTCCCCGCGAACTGCATCGATCGGAGGGACCTCCACACGACTTGGGCAGAGCATCCCTGAAGCTGACCGGCTCAGTTGAGCGGCTCCACCTTCACAACGCACACTTTCAGCTCAGCCGTCTCCGTTACCGGATCAAAGCCCGAACCCGTCAATCGGTTTACCGGCGTTTCGCTGAAGCTGAAACTCGCGAACACTGTTCCGCGCGGCGACCGGGTCGTTTCTTTCACCTTGATGGGGATCGAGCCCCGTCGACTGGTCATCTGGCACCAACCGCCGCTTTTGATGCCCCATGCCCGGGCGTCTTCCGGATGCACCTCCAGGACCTCTTCCGGAAGCAGATAATCGATCCCTTGTGACCGGCCAGTTTGCGTTCGCGTGTGATAGGATTGCAAACGACGTCCCGTGGTCAGCCAGATCGGATACTCTTCGTCGATCGTCTCAGCGGGGTCACGATACTCCAGCATCTTGAAGATGCCACGGCCGTTGGAAAACTCTTCTTCGTGCAACATGGGCGTTCCAGGGTGCCCTTTCTCGGGCACCGGCCAGTGATACTCTCCGTCCTCGATCAGATCCCAGTCGAGTCCGTGGTAAATGGGGGAAAGTTCACACAGCTCGTTGAAGACCTCTTTGGCTGACGAGTAGTCGAACCCCGGAAAGCCCATCCGTTGTGCAATTTGCGAGACGATCCACCAATCCGGTTTCGCTTCTCCCGGTGGCGGCACGGCCCGTCGAAGCCGTTGAACACGACGCTCGGTGTTTGTGCAGACGCCGTCCGTTTCCCCCCAACCCGTTGCCGGAAAGACCACATCCGCCAGGGCGGCCGTGTCGGTCATGAAGATGTCCGTGACCACCAGATGGTCGAGACTCCGGAGGGCGTGTTCGCAGTGGTCCCGATTCGGGTCGGTGAGCACGGTGTTTTCGCCGTCGATCATCATGGCGCGGATTTCCGTCCCGCACTGATCCAACGCCGTAACCTTGGTGATTCCGATGTCGAGATCGACCTCGCGTCCCCAAGCCTCTTTGAATTTCTCCTGGTTCCTGGGGTCCGTGACCGGCTGAAAGCCGGGGTAGTTGTTGGGGAGCGCGCCACAATCACCGGCGCCCTGGATGTTGTTCTGGCCCCGCATGGGGTTGATGCCGGTGCCTTCGCGGCCAATGTTCCCGGTCATCAAGGCGAGGTTACACAGACTCTGCACGTTATCGACGCCGCAGATGTGTTCCGTGATGCCTAACGTGTAGTAGATGGCGCCGCGATCCGCACATCCATACCAGAGTGCTGCCTTCTCGATGTCCTTCGGATCGACACCGCATATCTCGGAAGCCCACTCCGGCGTGTACTGCTGGACGTGCTCCATGAACTGAGCGCCATCCCGCGTACGAGCCTCGATGAACGCGCGGTCGACCAATCCTTCCCGCTCGATCACATGTGCCATTGCGAGGAGCAGAGGCACGTCACTGCCGACACGAATGGGCAGGTATAGATCCGCCATCTCCGCCAGATGAATCTTTCGCGGATCTGCCACGATCAGTTTGGCGCCGCGTGCAATCGCCTTTTTCAGCCGAGTGGCCGCAACGGGATGGCACTCGGTCATGTTCGTTCCGATGCAAAAGATTACATCGGGCTTCTCCATGTCCCTGAGAGGGTTGGACATTGCGCCGCGTCCGATCGTGGCTGCCAGACCGGCAACCGTCGGAGAGTGTCAGGCACGGCTACAGTTGTCGATGTAATTGGTGCCAAACCCCACCCGTATGAATTTCTGCATCGTGTAGGCGGCTTCGTGCGGTGCACGTCCCGACGCAATTCCGTATACGCTGTGACGGCCGTATTGAGCGGCGGCCTTCCTGAAGCCTTCGGCCGCGCGGTCCAGAGCCTCGTCCCACGTCGCTTCCCGCAACTCCCCGTCGTCGCCCCTGACGTACGGCGTGCTGAGCCGATCCGGATGCTGGACAAAGTCAAACGCAAACTGACCCTTGATGCACAAAGCACCTTCGTTGGCCGGCCCATCCATCGCTGGCTGGACGCCAATCAGCTTGTCTTCTTTTGTCATTAGATCAACGGAACAACCCACACCGCAGTACGGGCAGATGGAACGCGTTTTTTCGATCTTGCCCGGGAGGTCTGCCCCGCGCATTGCCTTACGATCCCCCAGGGCGCCGGTTGGGCAGGTCTGCACACATTGGCCGCAGAACGTGCAGGCAGAATCCTTGAGCAAACCGTTGAATTCCGTTGTGATCTGCGTATCGAAGCCGCGATTCATGATGCTGATGGCATAGTCGCCTTCCTGCTCCGCGCACACGCGAACACAGCGGTAGCACGAGATGCAGAGATCGTAATCCCGGAAGATGAACGGATTGTCGTCTGTGGTGTTCGTTGTGCCGGATTGTTTGCCCGCAAATCGGCCGCCGCGAGCGTCATATCGATCGAGAAGCGCCATCAGCTCCTGGGATGCGTATCCTCTGGTTGGATCGACATCGAGTTCCCGGTTTTCAGAGGCGACCAGCTCGACCAGCGTTTTCCTGTGTGACTCAACCGCATCGGTCGACGTGCGCACAACCATGCCTGATGTTGCCGCAGTCGTGCACGAGGCAACCGGGTTACGGGCCCCCTCTACCTCCACAACACACATCCGGCATCCGCCGAACGGCTCCAGTCGCGGATCGTAACAGAGCGTCGGGATCTGCTTGCCGTATCGCTCGGCAACCTGGTAGATGGTTTCGCCGGGCTCAAATGACACGTCGACGCCGTCGAGTGTCATCACGGAGGTTTTTGTGCGGGGTTCCATTGCGAGCGTCATGATCGCTCCTGAACTGTCTGAATCTCAATAATCAACGAGGCTGCGTGACTGCCGCTTCAACCTCTTTAGGAAAATATCGTAACAGGCTTTCCGTTATAAGGGGGGCCGCCAACCCGAGCCCGCACGCGCTCACGGCTTTCATCGTCCGGCCAATGTCTGTGACTTCATCGATCCAGTCGACGACGATGCGCGGTCCGGCTTCACCGGCCAATCGCTCGGTGAGTCGCTGAGTGCCGATTCGACATGGGAAACACTTCCCACACGACTCCTCCGCGAAGAACTCCATGGCGTCATGCGCGACCTTGACCATATCCCGGCTGTCGTCGAACACCATGACGCCCCCGGCACCAAGGAAGGAGCCGCGTGACCGCAAATCCGGATCGTCCAGCGTGGCACGCAGGTCATCGCCGCCGAGGAATCCGCCGGACAAGCCCGCCATGGTGACTGCCTGGATGGAACGGCCTTTTTGGGGGCCGCCGGCCCAGTCGTACAGGAGTGTATCCAGCGGCAGCCCAATCGGTATTTCGTAGTTCCCCGGGCGCAGGACATCCCCGGAAAGACTGATGATCTTGGTGCCCGCATGTCCGTTCATGCCCAACCCACGATACCACTTTGGTCCGTGCTCGAAGATGTGTGGCACCGACGCAAGCGTTTCCACGTTGTTGACGGCAGAGGGCAGGTCGTTGAAACCGTGTGTTACCGGAAACGGCGGGCGATTGCGGGGGAATGGGTGTTTCCCTTCGAGGCTGTTGAGCAACGAGCCCTCTTCTCCGCAGATATAGGCGCCGGCACCCCGCCGGACAAAGATGTCGAAATCGAGGCCCGAACCGAGAATCCGGTGGCCCAGAAAACCGGAAGCCCTGGCCTCAGACAGTGCCTCCTCGAGGATATCGACCGTTTCCGGGTACTCGTACCGGAGGTAGATGAAGCCCTGCGAGGCTCCCGTCGCGAACGCCGCAAGCGTCATTCCCTCGATAACGGCGTGTGGATCGTAATCCATTATCGCACGATCCTTGAAGCAACCCGGTTCGCCCTCGTCGGCGTTGCACACGACGTACTTCGGGGATCCGGTCGCATCGGCGACAGCCTTCCACTTCACATGGGTCGGGAATCCGGCCCCCCCGCGTCCGGCGAGTCCGGACTCCTCCAGGGCATCGATGAGATCGGTTGGCGACATCCCCTCAATCACATTGACGAGGCCCGTATATCCCCCCGTTCGCTGATACCCCGCGATGCCGCGTCGGCCCTCTTCTCGGATCGACGAAAACACACACTCCAAATCCCGTCCGCCCGGATTCACGGGGGGGAGCGGGGAGGGAGAGCGCCGTAAGCCCTGTGCGGACAGGCCCGCGAATGTGGCGTGGCCCGCGAGAACGGGCACCGGGTCGTCGCAACGGCCCGCACAGGGCATGGCTGTGGCGCCCTGGCCTCTCAGACTGTCCAGGAGGTCGTCCGCGCCCTTCATCCGGCAGATGGGTCCTGTGCAGACGCGCTTGCGTCTCAGGCCGCCCTTGTCGCGTGCAAAGTGGTGATAGAATGTGACCGTCCCGAACAGCTCGGCGATGGGGATTCGAAGGCCGGCCGACACGGCCTGGAGGGCGCCTTCCGACAGATATCCATCCCTGTCATGGAACGCATGCAGGGTTGGGAGGAGCGGTGCGGGCTCCTCCTTCCAGCGATCGATAATCTGTTGATCGGTCGGTTTGAGCGTCATGCTTCGTTCGGGTTCAGGACCGAGGAGGATGATTGTTAAGTAGTTGAAACGCAAGGCTTAAGGTGATATCACGATACGCGATTCGTGAAACCGTACCTTGCGCACCCCCGTAATGTTTGCGAGCCCCTCTCACTTGTTGGTCCGTGATGCCTACTCCAATTGCTGAAGCACTCGCGATTATGACAACGCTCCTCGGAACGGGTGCGTTTGCGCTGATTGGCATGCGCATGTGGATTGGGGCCAAGGAACGAATGACCCGCATAAAGGCCGAAGTCGAGGGTCACAGCCACAGCGAAACCATCGAAGCACTCCAATCACAGGTGGAGGCGTTGTCCGACGACGTGTCTGAACTCCACGAGCGGTTGGATTTTGCTGAGCGACTCCTGACGCACGGGCGTCACCCCGCCAGTGCTGAAACGGGCGGTGAGGACCGGTAAGAAGGGGTAAGAGCTGGACGGCACGCTGCCGCTCCTGCCGCCCTTACTCCGTCAACCTCCTTCGATTGTTGCGCGATAGATCACCACGGGTTCGAGGGGTATCGCCTCAAACAGCCCCGTTCGCTCGGTCCGGACCTGAGCGATTGCGTCAACCACATCCATCCCGTCGATCACGTGGCCGAAGACCGCGTATCCGAACCCTCGGGCGGTCATGTCCCTGAAATCCAGCGTTGGATTGTCGACCAGGTTAATGAAGAACTCGGTCGTGGCACTGTGCGGGTCCGAGGTCCGAGCCATCGCGACGGCGCCCCGGACGTTCAACAGCCCGTTCTCTGCTTCGTTCGCGATCGGCGGAGCCGGGGTGAGACGCTCGCGGCGATCGGGAAGGATTCGTCCAGCCTGGATCATGAATCCCGGCCTCACCCGATGAAACGTCAGCGAATCATAGAAGTCATTGCGCACGTGTAGCAGAAAATTCGCAACCGTTTCCCTTGCCAGTTCGTGCTCCAACTCCATCCTGATGTTCCCGAGGCTCGTCTCGAGGACGACAACGGGCTTGCTGGCGGATTGGGTGTCAGCGGTGGTTTGCGCAGATTCCTCGTCGCCGTCCTGCTGGGAACACGCTGCGAGAAACAGCGCGGTAGCGGACATGAGCAGAAGCGGCTTCATGACTCTTGGCATGAGACTCTCTCTAAGGATTAGGGAAGCTCTGAAAAAGTCGTGTGATGGTCCCGAGGCGACGCGTCAGTGAGCGGCGACCCCTCGTACTCACTGGCCTTTCCCGCGAACTGCAGCGGCCCGAGGGACCACCACACGACTTTTTCAGAGCTTCCTTAGTGGACAGGCGCGGCTGCACAGGCGGTGGTACTCCTTCTTCCTCTTACGGCTTTTTCCCGTTCCCTTCGGCTTCTCTCATGATCTGCGACATCGTCTCCCCGTCAATATTACCTCCGCTGATGACGATCCCCACCCTTCCTTCGGTCTGCAACGCGCCGCTCAACAACGCCGCGACGCCGAGTGCCCCTGACGGTTCGACAACGAGTTTCATGCGATAAAAAAGGAATCGGACCGCTTCTTTGATAGCGTCCTCGGTGACCGTCACCATGTCGTCGACGTACTCCAGAATCAATGGGAACGTGATCTTTCCAAGCGATGACGTGCGTGTACCGTCGGCGATGGTCGGCGGATTCCGTATCGTATGCAGCGTTCTTGTATGGAACGATTTCGTTGCATCGTCGGCGACTCGCGGTTCGACACCTACGACTCGGCATTTCGGGTTGATCCCGCGTGTGGCGATTGCGGTGCCGGAGAGAAGCCCGCCACCTCCGCATGGGGCGAGGATGATGTCGAGATCAGTTATCGCCTCATGAAGTTCGGCCGCCGCGGTTCCCTGTCCGGCAACGATGTCCTCGTGATCAAACGGGGGGATCGTCACGTATCCCTTCTCGCTGGCGATCTCCGCTGTGAGTTCTTCCCGTGTGGTCTTCTCCGTATCGTATGTTACCACCTCTGCACCGTAACCCCGCGTTGCCCGCAGTTTGATTCGCGGGGCGTCTTCCGGCATCACGATTGTCGCCTTGATGCCGAGGATCTGGCTGACGAGTGCAACAGCCTGCGCGTGGTTCCCTGACGAGTATGCGATGACGCCGCGTCTTTTTTCAGCGTCGCCGAGTTGCGAGATCGTGTTGTACGCGCCGCGGAACTTGAAGGCTCCCATGCGTTGAAAGTTCTCGCATTTGAGAAAGACCTGTGCTCCGACGGCACTATCGAGTGTTCCGCTGGTACAGACGGGCGTGATGTGAGACTGACCGCGGAGTCGTTCGCGCGCGGCGAGAAGTTGTTTGTACATTCGGGAATGGGTCAACGAATGGAGAGTTCCAGCAGGGGGAGGAAGCGCCGAGTGGTTCCCATGTGGGCGGGGACCTCACCGATTCGACGCGCACCCAATCGGAGATAAAACCCCTCGGCGTGAGGATCAGACTCGATGGTGAGCACGCGCCCGCCCTGTCGTGAGATGTGCCGAATTGCGCAAACCATGAGGGTCCGACCGACGTTGCGCCCCATGTGCCCAGGGTGAACCCACATGTGCTCCACGTCCCAGGAGTCCCCTTGGCGTGATACCGAACAGAAGCCAACCACGGTTCCCGCGGACTCGGCGATAAAGACGTCCTGCGCTGCGAGATCCTGCGGCTTTAGCGTGAGAAGCTCGCCCCAGGTCTCGATCCACTCCTCCGGATAGCCCCAGTGGCGTTTGGCCTCGTGGGCAATCTCGGTCAGTGCCGGCACATCGGCGCTTGCAGCGGGGCGAACATGATCCCCGCTACTTGCGCCGAAGGTGGCCTTCGAGGGGCCCGCCAAGCGGAGTACTATTGCGAGCGCGGCGTGACCGTGACAAAGACGTCGCGACCGCCGGTTGCGGTGAACGCGACAACGTCATAAGGACGGGCATTGGGGCCTTCCATGCCCGGAGACCCGGTGGGCATTCCGGGCACCGCGAGACCTGCAATGGCCGGTTGTTCGTTCATGAGTCGGTCAATCACTTCGGCCGGCACGTGGCCCTCGATGACGTAGCGGCCCAGGACAGCGGTGTGACAGGACGCCAGGTCGTTGGTAATCCCCATCTGGGTCTTGATGGCGCCCAGGTTCGTGACGTCATGGGCCGTGACGTTGAAGCCGTTCTCTTCCAGGTGTTCGACCCATTTATGGCAACACCCGCAGGTCGCCGTTTTGTAGACGACGATGTCGGACCTGGCCAAAGCCTCCATCGGCCGCAGGACGGCGACGGCAGTGAATATCACGGCCGCGGCCGCGGCACCGGTTACGAACAACTTGACGGGCGAAAGCCTCATGGTCGACCTCTGGTTGATCGAAGGACAAATCTAATCAGATTTCCCGGCCAGATCTGCAATCCGCCACTCCCCTGTTGGGGGACCGGGTGGCGGTCGAACGTGACGATGATCGTTGATGATCCTGGCGCAGGTGTTCCAGCGGAGGCGGGGCTCGTCGTCGGCGTCTGGTGCCAGGCGCTCCGCATGTTCAAACCACTTCATTCCCTTGTGCAGCCAGTCGTACACTGCGGGACCCGATTGAGGTTCCCGCGCAAAGATAACCTTCCCTCGCTTTTCACAAATCACCCCGGCGCAATACGCACGAACGTATTCGCTCGTGAGCTTCGGCAGGATGTCTTTTGCGTCATCGACTTCGTCCCCGATGTTTTCGTCGAATCGATCGGTGATGGCGAGAAGCTTCATCTTCAGCGCCTCCTGATTGTCCGGCTCCACGGCCAGGACATCGTCGCAGACGCTCTCGGCCTCGCGAGGCTCCCGCATCAATCGATACTGGTGAGCCTTTTCCAGCGCCGCCGGAATACTCTGGCGCGCGAGTGGCTTGAGCTCAAACATGGAGACCCTTGGCAGTTACGAATGACGGTGCGAATAAACGAATATCGAATATCCCTCGAAGGCGATAGAGGGCGGTAGAGAATCGCGATGGCTATGCGCTGTTGCGCGATGTCATTCTATCGTCCTCGCTTGGGCCGGCGCGGCCCGTGCAGCGTCTGTGTCGTCGTCGGGTGTTACGCTAGGGAAGCTCTGAAAAAGTCGTGTGGTGGTCCCTCGGGCCGCTGCAGTTCGCGGGAAAGGCCAGTGAGTACGAGGGGTCGCCGCTCACTGACGCGTCGCCTCGGGACCATCACACGACTTTTTCAGAGCTTCCCTGCGCCGCGGTTCGCCGCCCCCTACTACACCGCCCCATCACGCATAGGCCGCGACCCAACGCGCGCCTCCGGGAACCCTTTTTCCAGCACCCTGCTTAGACGGTGATACTCGGCTTCCGGACGTCCGGGGTTGCCTGGGCGCGCGCGGTGTCCGGATATACACGTCGACGGCGAGCCAAGGCGGCACGATGCGGCGTAGGGGCTCTGCGGCGCAGAATGCCGTATCCCCCGCCGGCTCTTACCGCTACTTTCCGCTCCGAGCTGCGGTTGGGGTCGATATCCCAATCCGCCTTCAACCCCGCGTCATTCTTCAAGACCATGACTCTACTGACAACCCGAGAAGAAGCTGAAAGCAAACCATTCCCGCCGTTGCGTGTTCAACTGATCAAGATGGTCGTGCTGATAGTCGTTCTGTTCGGAACGGTTGTTGGCGTGATGAACCTGTTCGTGCGTTGATCTTCCCCGCTCTTGCCTGAGCCAACTGCACCACACAGACAGGCCAATGACGGTGTGCAACAATGAGCGAAGGTAGGGGCTTCGGGTTCGCCCATCAGATGCCTTCGCGGAGCGGACCTTCACCGCGGCCACGTTGACGCGTCTGTTTCGGGCCAAGGAGGACGATGGCCGCCGCCAGTGTCCAGCCAATCCCAACAGGTACGATGATCAAGCTGACGCCGAGGGGGACGACTGGCACATAGTAAGGAAGGAAACTCAGAACTCCGGCGAGCCCGGCGAGAAGTCCCCAACGAAACAGCCAGTCCGGCACCCAGTCACCGCGACCTGCAGAGCCCAAAAGGGCCGGGCCCGCACCAACGATGAGCGCCGTCGCGACGGCGTCCGCACGGTACGCGTACCAACCGACCACCTCGGCGATCGCGACCTCAGTCGGGTCCGGATTCGCCGATCCCTGAACGATGAGGGCTAGCCAGGCGAGGAAGGCGCTGATCGCGAGAGGCACTGCAATCCAATAAACGGCGCGCGCTAGTTCCCGGAGAGCGAGTGGGCCACTGCCCACGTTCGACATAACCGTTCCGGCGGCACCGAGCCCCAAAACCCCGACGATCCAGATGCTCAGATTCGCGATGAGCACCGTTCGATGTTCCGCGGCGGATACGAGGTAGGCGGACATCTCGCCAGTGGCGAGCGCGCGGTCGATATCTGTCCCCGTTGTCGCCCACAAAGCGGCTCCAAGTAGCATGAGGACGGATCCGGCGAGCGCCAGCGTCCCCGGGAGCCTGGATTCTCGCGTGCTTGTTGTCGTCCCCATTCCGTGTGCCATTGCAGCCTCATCTTTCGGAATGTGCAGCATCCCGAATCGTTACCAACGGGCTTCAGCTTCAAAAAGCTTCTGGAACATGCACGGCGCAAGGCGTGTGCGGGTCGCTCCGGCCGGGCGCCCGTGTCGTAAAATTGGGAGTCGGGGTTCTTGGCGCCGCAGCCTCCGGCTATCATCCTCGGATGCAAAAGCCTCCGCGCCGGTTCGCGAGGATGCGCCGGACGAGGCCTAGCATCCTCGTCACCCTGCTCGCGATCGGCACGCATCCTCTCGCTGCGAGGCAGGTCGAGCCCGACGTGGGTAGCCTGCTGCGCGGGCGCCTGGAGGTGCTGCGCGCGGCAGGAGGAGCGCGGGCGGGTGGCGACCCGTTGCTCGCGCGCGGAGCCCTGCCGCGGTTCTACGAGGCGAGGGGCTTCGAGCCGGTCTGGACGCGCGACGCCCCACTTGGGCGACTGATCGATCTCGAGTCGGCCGTCGCCGGGGCCGCGGCTCACGGGCTCGATCCGGCGGATTACCACTCGGGTGCGCTGAGCGCACTGGTGGCCCGAGTCCGCTCGGGCTCCGCGACGGCGGCGGAGCTGGCGGACCTCGAGCTTCTGGCTTCAGATGCATTCATGCTCCTCGGGTCCCACCTCCTCCACGGCCGCGTCCATCCGGAGACGATCAACCCCGAGTGGCTGGCCAACCGCCGGTCCGCACAGATGGACGAGGTGCTCGCCGAAGCCCTGGCCGGGGAGCGCGTTGCCGAGACGCTGCGCTCGCTTGCGCCCCAACAGGCTCGATATGTGCGGATGATTGCCGCCGCCGAGAGGCTACGCGCGCTCGAGCGGGCGGGCGGCTGGCCAAGCGTGCCGGAGGGGCCACGGCTCGAGGTAGGCAACGAGGGAAGTCGCGTGCTCCTGCTGCGGGAACGACTTCATGCCGGTGGCGATCTCGGGGCTCAGGAGGCGAGCGGCGCCGTCTTCGACGAGGCGTTGGCCGCCGCTGTCCGTCGGTTCCAAGGCCGCCACGGGCTGGCAGCCGACGGGGTCGTCGGCACCACCACGCTCGCCGCGATCAACGTGCCGGCCGGCGCGCGCGCGCGGCAGATCCTCACCAACCTGGAGCGGTGGCGGTGGCTACCGGACGACCTCGGCATTCGGCACATCGAGGTCAACATCGCCGGGTTCGACGTGAAGGTCGTCGAGGCGGGCCGGGTCGCGCAGACGCACCGCGCCGTGGTCGGGCGGCTGTACCGCCAGACGCCTTCGTTCACTGGCTTGATGACATATCTGGTGCTCTCGCCCTACTGGCACGTCCCGCCCAACATCGCCGCGGTGGACAAGCTCCCGGCCATCAAGGCCGATCTCGGCGCGATCGCGGCGCAGCGCATGACGCTGCTCGATCAGGTGACGAACCGGCCCGTGGACCCCACCACTGTGGACTGGGCATCCATCACCGCCCCGGAGTTCAACCGTCTCTACCGGCTCCGTCAGCAGCCGGGACCATTCAACGCGCTGGGCGCCGTGAAGTTCATGTTCCCGAACCGTCACAACGTCTACCTGCACGACACGCCCTCGCGCGAGCTCTTTGAGCGCTCGGCGCGCGATTTCTCCTCCGGCTGCATCCGAATCGAGAACCCGCTGGACCTGGCCGAGTACCTTCTGGCGGACCAGCCAGAGTGGAGCCGCGGCGCGATCGAGAGGGCTGCGGCCGCGGGCGTTGAGCGCTCGGTGCCGCTCACCGCCCCCGTGCCGGTCCACCTCCTGTACTGGACTGCATGGGCCGACGAGGAAGGAGTCCTGCACTTTCGAGACGACATCTACGGCCGTGACGCTACGGTCTGGCGGGCGCTGGTCGCCGACCCCCCTGGCTCATGAGAACCGCCCTCCTCGTGACCTGCATCGGCACGCTGCTGGTGGTTCCCACGGTGATGTCCCCCGCAGACCCGGTGGACGTGCCGGCGACACGCGTGACCGCGCGTCATTCGACGGAGCTGCAGCCGCGGCGGTGGAGTCTGCACGAGGTTTCGCGCCCCTCCTCCGCGTCGTTCCAGCTCCGGGTGGGAGACCTGCCGGTGCCGTTGCGGGTGATGGCGCTCACCGTGCTCCCGGGCGAGGAAGTGGAAATCACTGGGCGGGCGGCTGATGCCGGCGACCTTGTGGCGACGACCGGCGGGGGTCTCCTGCGGGGCATCGGAGAGGCCAGATGGGTCTGGCGGGCGCCGGACGAGGTCGGCTTCCATGCGGTTCAGGTAGTGTCGATGGCGCGGGCGGATACCGTCGACCTCACGCTGATGGTCGCGCGTCCGGCTACGGAGGTGGTGGGCGGTGCCCTGCGCGGCTACGCGATCGGGGCTTATCGTGCCCGCCCGGCTTCGATGAGAGCGGCCTACGACCCTCCGCGAGGCTTCATCGAGGCGGCGTCGGAGTATCACGACGTCCTCGTCTCGCCCAACTTTCGGCTCGACCAATTCCTCTGCAAGCAGCCGGGTGACGTGCGCTACGTCGTCCTGTCGACCGCGCTCCTCGTGAAGCTCGAGACGCTGCTTGCCGCAGTAAACGACGCGGGGTACCCAACGCCCTCGCTGGTCGTCATGTCGGGGTTCCGGACGCCGGCTTACAACCGAGCCATCGGGAACACGACCGACTTCTCGCGGCACCTCTGGGGAGATGCCGCCGACGTGTATGTGGACCGCGACGGCGACGGCGTGATGGACGACATCGACGGCGACGGGCGCCGAGACCTGGCCGACGCCCGGTGGTTGGCCGCGCTCGCCGAGGAGATGATGGCCGAGCCCCGCCCGGGGCTGCAACCCGGCGGACTCGGTGTCTATCGTGCGAGCGCGGCGCACGGGCCGTTCGTGCACATCGACGCACGGGGGGCGCGCGCGCGCTGGTAGCCCGGCCCTTACCGCCGCGTTGAGAGAGACGCTGGCAGCGAAGTCACGGCGTTCGGTCTCGTCGGATACCCAAGCTGGCAGCAGTTCACAACTGTGAGGTTCCCCCGAAAAAGTGGACACTGAGTTAAGCCAGTCGACGGTTAGGCGACGCGGCGACTGGCATGTCGAGGTACACACGGCGACCAGTATGCGTGCGACCGCTGATACCTTTCTCCTCGATGTGTCGTTGGAAGCGCTCGAGAATGGATCAATCGTATTCACGCGACGGTGGGTGGAATCGGTGCCGCGGGACGGCGTGTGATTAACGGCTTGGCTTCACGACTGTGATGACGGACCGACGCAAGCTCGGGTTCTGGATGACGACCTCGCTCGTGGTCGGCAATATGATCGGGTCGGGTGTCTTCCTGCTGCCGGCCTCGCTCGCCCCGTCCGATCGTCGCGCTGGGGGCCGTGATCTCGTGTTTTGGTGCGCTGAATGGATGGATTCTCCTCTCCGGCCAGATTCCCCTTGCGGTAGCAAAGGATCGCCTCTTTCCCGAGCGATTCGGTCGTGTCTCATCCAACGGAACACCGGTGTTTGGGTTGGTTGTGTCCGGGTTGCTTGCCAGCCTCGTGATGGTCCTGAACTACACACGCGGGCTGGTCGATATGTTTACGTTCATCATTCTCCTTGCAACGCTCACTACACTCGTACCATACGTATTCACTGCAGGCGCCGAATTGCTGCTACTGGTGCGTGAACCCGAGAAGTTCGACGCGCGACGAATACGCGGCTACGCCACGGTCGCGGTGCTGGCACTGGCGTATTCATTTTGGGCAATCTGGGGTGCGGGTCGGGATACGGTATTCTACGGGTTTCTCCTGGTGATGAGCGGTGTGCCCGTGTACGTGTGGATTCAGTGGGCCAGGTCGCGCGTAGATAGAGCATGAACGCTACGTGGCAGTCCGATGTGGCCCCGGTCAAGCGAATACTGTTGAAGCATGTACGCGACGCATGGATCGACCAGGATCACGTCGACGCGGAATGGCGCAGACTCAACTACGTGGCGCGGCCTGACTTCGAGAAAGCGCTCGACGAGTACGATGCATTTGTCGAGCTGCTTCGCTCCTTTGGCATCGAATTCGTCTTCCTCCCGGCAACCGCTCACGATGAGGGCGTGGGGCTCGACTCGGTATACGTGCGCGACGCATCGATCGTGACCGACGCCGGCGTCGTGCTCTGTTCGATGGGTAAAAAGGCGCGAGGAGGTGAACCAGCACTTCAGGGCCGCCACTGTCGGGATATTGGTGTCCATGTGATCGGTGCGATAACCGGTGCCGGATTGCTCGAAGGCGGTGACGTTGCCTGGCTCGACGGGAACACACTTGCCGTCGCTCGTGGCTATCGCACCAATGACGATGGCATCATGCAGCTGAAACACGTGCTCGGTCCCCACGTCGATGTCCAGGTCATGCACGCACCGCACTATCGCGGCCCTGGTGATGTCTTTCACCTGATGTCCGTGATCAGTCCAATCGCTGATGATCTCGCTCTCGTGTATTCACCCCTGATGTCAGTGTCCTTCCGCCAGATGCTGCTCCATCGAAGAATCGAGCTGGTCGAGGTCCCGGAGGAGGAGTTCGAGTCCTTCGGGTGTAACGCGTTGGCAGTCGCACCTCGCGTGTGCGTTCTTGCGAAGGGGAACTCCAAAACCGTCGAGAGATTGCGATCCGCGGGTGTAACCGTGTTTGAGTTCGACGGCGACGAGATCTGCCGGAAGGGGTGTGGCGGGCCGACCTGTCTGACACGCCCTTTGGAGCGAAAGTCGACGGCGCTCGGAACGCCGCTACCGCGGGCCAAACCGTGACAGTGACGGGTTGAGACTTCGTCGTCGAAAAATCGCAGGACGGTAGCGGGGAATGTCAAAAAGCGTTTGCCCGCGACGCGCGTGCCAGTCAGGCCGGAGTCAGCAACGCCATGCAGCAGTTTGCGGCCATGCTCAAGTCAGCGCGGTGGGTCATCTCTCGTATCAAGAAACCGTAAAGACGGTCAGCTCAGCTCAGTCCCTGTCGAGGATCGTTTTAGTGGAAAGACCTGGGGAAAACCTGGATGGGCCGGTCAACGTCCCGCAACCCGAATCAGCGACGACGTCGCCTCCTCGAGATAGTACCGATGCGGTGCGGGTGGCATGTCGTAGAGACGGAGAAACTCCTCGTAGAATCGTGCAGCGCGGTCGCCGTCTCCCGCGCGGTCCCATGCCCTGGCTCGCTCGTACGCGGCCAGCGCACCGGCCGCCTTCAGGACGAACTGGGCTGGTACGTTGGGGATGCCGGACTCGTAAAAGGACAGCAGTGAGTCGGCACTTGCCGCTCGACGCGACTCTCCCTTCCAGCGACCGGCGGCCAGCCGGATGAACGGGACGGGTTCGTAGTCGTACGAACTCCCGCCGCCGCGTTCCCATTCAACCGAAGTCAATGAATCACTCGCTTCCGCTCTCTGGCCAGCCAGGTCGAGCTGAAACGCTCCCAGCTGTCGTTCCAGGTATTCGGCTGACTCATCACTCCCGGATAGATTTTGTAACCGCGTACGCGCCGCGCTGAGATCGTCCGGCCGTTCAGCGGTGTACGCGATCATGCCATCGAGGAATGCGAGCAATCGCTGTCCGGCGGCCATTGTCGCTGGTGCACCCTGGAACTCGGCCAGACCTTGCCGCTGGGCCAGCGCCACTTCGATATCGGCACCGCCGGTGAAGTATGCCAGTGCGCCTAACGTGGCTCGCACCCTGGCCAGACCTGCGGTTTGCCGTTCCGCCCAGGCCGCGTCCAACACCGTGAAGGCTGAGTCCCACGCCCCTCGCATCGCCCACGCCACCCCATCCCACAGACCAAGGGATCTGAGTGTCGCGTCTCCCGCTCCGTGGTCTCTCACAATCCGGCCCGTTTCCAGCTGACCCCGTGGATCGAGCGCGAAGGTCGGCACCGCGACGCCGAAGTCGAGCAGCGAAGGCAGCATCCGACTGGTGGCGACCTCGAGCGCATAGTGGTTCAGGGCAGCGACTGCACGAACGTCCCGTCGCCGATTGACCACCATACCGTAGAACGCTTCCGCACTCAGACCATAGTCTGTGCGCAACGTGTCCCATGCGGCGTCGTAATACGCGCGCAGTTGCGCATACGCCTGCTCCGCGCCTGCGCTGTCGTTCACGAAAATGACGCGGTGATCCAGGACTGGAACGAGGCGGGGGTTGAGTTCGAGCGCCCGATTGAGGGCATCCATGGCGTCGGTCGGGGTCAATCCCAACCGCACACCCCCGTGCACCATTTCGTCACCGTAGTGGAACCATCCGTACCAGTAGTCCGGAAAGCGGCGGGTGACCTCGGTCAGGGCATCCATGCGGTCGGCGAAGCGGGCGGGCTCCTCATGCTCCATCAACAGACGTTCACGCTCGGGGAAGCTGGCCCGATGTTCCCAGGCGATCGAAGCTTCACGCGCCCGCCGCGCCGCGGAGAAGTTCCAGTCTGCGGCCTGCACCACTCTGCGGTATGCGAACCAGAACGTCGAATCAGCTTCGATGGCGCGCGCGTACGACGCTTCCGCTTCACTCCAGCGGTTCGCAAGCAGGTTGTTCTCACCTTCGATAAACGCGCGGAGTGCGGGGATGGAGCGCGTGTGGAGTACTTCGAACGACGGAAACTGCCCGCTCCTGGCCGGCAGGATCGCGGCGAGCATTCCCCAGGTGGCCGAGTCTGTGAGCGCGAGTATTCCTTCATCACCCACCCGGACCGTCACGCTGCCGGATGCGACCGGGTCATCCGAACCTGACGTTTTGAGCAGACGGTAGTCCAATCGGGTGCGATCGCCCGCGCGCACCAGGGTGCCTAACAGCGCGTTGCGGGCGCCGAGTCCGGCGGCCAGCTGAAGTGCCCGCGCCGGGTCACGTGATGTCGCATCCGTCGTCTGTGCCAGGACCGAGAGCGGATCGATCATGCGGAGATCGCCGACACCGTCCAGGTTGGCGGTCAGTGTGACCACGAGGTCGCGTCCGAGTCGTGTGAGTGCCGTGTCGGCGGGGTCTGTTGGCAGAAACGGCATGACGGCGATCCGGTCCGGTCCGGCGTCACCGGGGCCGCCAGTCATCTGGTATATCCCGATGCCGCTCGCGACGGCGATCAACAAGACGGCCGCTGTCAGCCAGAATCGACCGGCGACACGCCGTCCGGGCGGTGCCACGGATGTGTCGCTGAACGTCGCGAGGCACTGTTCCAACTCGGCACGGGCTTTCTCCGAGGTGCTCCATCGATCACTCGGAGACTTCGCCAGCGCGCGCCGGACCCAGGCCCCGACGTCGCCGGGAACGTCGTTCCGCAGCTGGACCAGGTCGTCCGGTGTGCCGGTCACGTGGCCGCTCACGATCTGCTGGAACGTGTCGCCCTCGAACGGCGGTCTCCCGGCGAGCATCTCGTAGAGCAGACAGCCTAACGCGTACCAGTCCACGCGGTGATCCGCGCCAGGATCGGCGAGCGCCTGTTCCGGGGCCATATAGTTCGGTGTGCCGATCGCCATTCCCGTGGAAGTGAGTCGGCCGGCATCCGCCGACGGGGAGAGCGCCTTGGCGATCCCGAAATCCGTCACCACCGCGTGACGGTCGGTGATCAACACGTTGTCCGGTTTGATGTCGCGGTGGACGACGCCGTGCCGATGGGCGTACACCAGTGCGGCCGCGACGTCCCGCGCGTAGCGGATCGCTTCCTTGACGCCGAGTGTGCCGTCGCAGTTGAGTCGCGTTCGGAGGGACTCGCCTTCCACGAGCGGCATCGTGTAGTAGGCCGTCGAGTCCAGGTTTCCGGCGTTCAGGAGCGGGACGATGTGGGGATGCTGCAGCTTGGCGACGGTCTGGATTTCCCGCACGAACCGGTCGACGCTCACATCGAAAGACCATTCTGACAGTACCTTGAGGGCGACTCGCCTGCCCAACGCCACTTCTTCGGCCACGAAGACGCGACTCATCCCACCACCACCGAGCTCGCGCTCGATGCGGTAGGTTCCTGAGAGTGTTTCCCGGAGGCGGTGTTCGAGGCTCATGAGGCCGGAAGGTACCAGCCAGCGGGATCGACGGGGAGATCCGGAAGGAGGGCCCGGGCGTTCGATACCTGGCGCACTCACCAGGAAGCCCGTAACCTTGCCCCGTTGTGTCATGGATGCATGGCGAGTTGTGTAATGCCGAGCACTGGATTGGGATCAGTTTTCGCGATGGAACCCGTCAATCCACATCTGCATTCTTCAGGCACCTGATGTGGGTAACATTGATGAATGGGAGGGATGGTCCCGGGCGGGATGAATAGCGACACCTTCAAGGATATCGAAAAGCTCGAAGCGGATCTGTGGGAAGCCGCGGACAATCTCCGGGCCAACTCCAAGCTCACCTCCAGCGACTACTTCATGCCGGTCCTCGGCGTGATCTTACTACGACACGCCGCCAACCGGTTCGAAGCGGCTCACGGGCAAATCAAGGCTGATCAGGCCAGCGGCAAGATGCCGAAGCGCAAAGTGCGGCCTGCTGACTATATCGCGCGCCGGTCGCTCTACCTGCGGGAGAAAGCCCGCTACGACTGGATCATGCAGCAGGCCGCGGTGAGCGGGACCGACCTGCCCAGGCTAGTGACCGAGGCGATGACGGCGATCGAAGCCGATTTCGATCCTTTGGACGGGGTGCTGCCGAAGGACTACGGCATCTTTGAGACCAAGGTCCTTGAAGACCTAATGCGTCTGTTCAACAGGGAGCGGATCAGGTGGCCAGCGGCGACGTGTTCGGCCGCAACTACGAGTACTTCCTCGCCAAATTCTCGATCCAGAAGGCACACGACAACGGTGAGTTCTTCACGCCGTCGTCGATCGTGCAAACCATCGTGAACGTTATCGAGCCAAACCATGGCACGGTGTTCGATCCGGCGTGTGGGTCGGGCGGCATGTTCGTGCAGTCGAGCCACTTCATGCGAGCACGAGGGCGGCGACACGGCAAAGAAGGTGGTTTTCTTTGGTCAGGAGAAGAACCGCGACACCATCCGCATTGCCAAGATGAACCTCGCGGTACACGGACTGGAGGGAAAGATCGCCGAGGCGATCACGTACTATCAGGATGAACACACGCTGGTTGGCAAGTGCGACTTCGTGATGGCCAATCCGCCGTTCAACGTGGATCTCGTCGAGCCGGCTTTGAGATCACTTTTCTAACAAACGAACTGATGATCCAGTATGGTGAGATAGCCGCGAGGTGCTTCTACCAGCGCGAGGTCCTCGCACTCCAGAGTCAGAAGCTCCGCGCCGCCCGTGACCTCCTGCTCCCCCGCCTCATGAGCGGAGAACTACCGGTCTGACCCCGCTGTACTCTATTTTCCCCTAATTGCTTGACAGGCAATTTGAGCGAAATATCATACAAACATGAAACGCCGCCTCGGCAACCTGGAGCGGCAGCTCCTCGCCTATGCCCAGCTCCGCAACATCCGCGAGCTGCGCACCGGTGACCTGCTCGCCCCCCTCGGCATCACGCCCAAACAGGAGCGTGAGCTCTATAACCGACTCACCCGGTCCGGCCTGATCGCACAGGTGCGCCGAGGGCTGTACCTGGTCCCCAGCGAGCTGCCACTGGGCGGCGCCTGGACGCCGGACGAGGCGCTCGCGCTCAATACTCTGATCGCCGATCGCGACGGCCGCTACCAGATCTGCGGACCGAACGCCTTCCAGCGCTTCGGCTTCACCGACCAGATCCCCAACCGTGTCTACGCCTACAACAACCGCCTCTCAGGCGAGCGGACGATCGGCGCCGTCGCCCTCACTCTCATCAAGGTCGCCGATACTCGACTCGGCGAGACACAAGAGTTCACGACCAGGGCGGGAAACACCGCCGTCTATTCCTCGCGGGCACGCACGTTGGTCGACGCCGTGTACGACTGGTCGCGTTTCGACAGCCTGCCGCAGGCCTACGATTGGATCACCCGCGAGCTGGCCGAGGGCCGAGTCTCGGCGTCGAAGCTGGTAGCGACGACGCTCCGCTTCGGCGATCGTGGGACGATTCGCCGCATGGGCGCGCAACTGGAACGTGCCGGGGTCGCACCGCGATGGCTCAGGAAACTCGAGGCCGCACTGCCCGAGTCGACGGGCACCATTCCCTGGATACCCACCCGCCCCAAACGCGGCACCCGGAACAACCGGTGGGGCGTCATCATGAACGACGAGGCGTGACTGTGACGACGCGTCTCCACCACGACGATCCCGCGTTGCTGATCCAGGCGATCGAGTTCACCGCGAGCGAAACCGGATTCAACCCCCGCTTGATCGAGAAGGATTACCTCTGCACCGTGGTGCTGGAGTACCTGGGCGCCAACGCTCCTGGCTTGATCTTCAAGGGCGGCACGTGCCTCAGCAAGGTGTACGGCGATCTCTACCGACTGAGTGAAGACCTGGACTTCAGTATCTCCATGACTGTGAACTCGACCCGCACAGAACGGAGTCGCCGAGCCCGAAAATTCAAGCAGGCCATCGTGAGATTGCCAGACCACGTCGCGGGGGTTCGTATGCTCGAAGCGGTACACGGGGCAAACAACTCCACCCAATACAACGCCCGTCTTGGCTACGAGTCGTTGATCGACGGACACATCGAAGGTTTGAGCATCGAAATCGGCTTACGTGAGCCGGCCGTTCGCGCCACGCATGTCGGCTCCGCCAGGACCGTCCTGCTGAATCCGGTGACAGGGAAGCCGGCTGTCGATCCTCCACGCGTCGAATGCCTGTCGCACGACGAAGCCATGGCAGAGAAATTGCGCGCTGCAATGTGCCGGCGAGATGTCGCGATCCGGGATTACTTCGACGTGGATCACGCGGTATCCGCCGGTCGCTTTGACCCGCTGGAACGCAGCTTCCTGATGTTGCTGAGACGCAAATTGGAGGTTCCGATGACCAGCCCCGTGGATGTCTCGGATGATCGGACAAAGGCGTTGCAGCGCCAATTGCAGACACAGCTTCGAGCGGTGTTGCGCCAACAGGATTTTGTGGGCTTCGATCTCGACCGGGCCGTCGCAACTGTGCGGGGTGTTGCGGAAGCCGTGGCGGATCCATGATTACCAACATCAACAGCGAGGACCACCTCGTCCAGCAGACCTTTGCGGCCCACCTGCGCGATGCCCTCGATACGATGTAGCTCTCGTTGACTGGCACGCACATTGTCCGGCCGATACATGATCACGCGCGTTCGTTCGAGCGTGATGAGACCCCCACCCAGCATTTCGTCGAGTTCTGGTAGAATCGACTCAATCGCCTCCTCTGTCTCGACGACCTCAACGATTATCGGAAGGTCGATGCTGAGCCTCAGGACCTTGTCAGTGTGAACGGTGCTGCTCGCACCGAAGCCAGCAACACCGCGCAGGACGGTTGCGCCAGCGAGTCCGCGCTCGCGCAGGCGATGCAGCAACACCTCGTACAGCGGTTTCCCACGGTGCTTATCACCCTCGCCGATGAAGATGCGCATCAACGTGCGCTCGCCCATGAATCGTTGTGTCACATCCTACCTCCCTATTACAGGAGACGGTCCGCGAGGCCAGCTCCCATTAGCACAGCGAGCAGCGTGCCGGTGAACCTGGCCCTTATGTACAGAGCGGCGCGACCGAACTGGCCGTTGCCGAGCAACTACACACTCTCGTAACCGAAGGTGCTCATCGTCGTGAAGGCACCGCAAAAGCCGATTGTAAGGCTCGCGCGCACTTGCGGGGACATTACCGTAGACCCGTTCCATACCGCATGAGGAATCCGAGGGCAAGGGATCCAAATATGTTGACGCCCAGAGTCCCGATGGGAAACCGACCCCTGACGTCTGCCAGGTTCTGGAGCCAACCCTGGAGACCAAAAAGCGTGCGAGGGTCCCCAGAAGTCCTCCAGTGCTACGTAGGGTAACATGGTTCAGCGCTCGGATTGGTGTCGCGCCCTGCCGGTGGGATCAGTCATGGGGGTGATGGACACGAGAAACTCCTCCCGTGAACATTGGGTAGGAGTCATCAGTCCGAAGGACGGTTCCGGGCGAACTCCATCGCCCTGCCCTGAGGCTGGTGAAATATGCCGTCCGGGTGCGGGGTGGCCAAGCGCCGGTCGCCGCCGTGGCGGCGGGTGATTTGGCGACTGCGCGCGGCGCCCGCGCACGTGCAGGACGGGTGCGCGTTATCTTGCCATGTCACCCGATACGCCGTTTTCTCCAGGAGCGACCCATGACCCGCAAGACCCACACGATTTCGACCAGGAACTCCTGATTCTGTTCGACGCCTATGTCCACGGCGACATCGGTCGCCGGGCCTTTCTGGACCGGGCCGCCATGTTCGCCGTGGGCGGGGTCACCGCCGCGATGCTGCTGGATCAGCTGAGCCCGAAATTCCGCGAGGCACAGGTCGTAAGACCGCAAGATGCCCGAATTCAGCAGGAGTATATCGAGTTCGACTCGCCGGACGGTTACGGCCGCGGCCGAGGGTACTTCGTCAGACCAGCCGGCGCCACGGGTCCGCTTCCGGGCATCCTGGTCATTCACGAGAACCGGGGCCTCAACCCGCACATCGAAGACGTCGCCCGGCGCTCGATAACTTCGTGGCCTTTGCGCCGGATGCGCTGTTCCCCCTCGGCGGGTACCCGGATACGGAAGACGCAGCGCGAACATTGTTCCGGGATCTCGATCAGACCAGGACGCGGGAGGACTTCGTCGCGGCAGCGGCTTTCCTGCGCGCACGCCCGGAATGCACGGGTCGCATCGGTGCCGTGGGGTTCTGCTACGGCGGTGGCATGGTAAACTATCTCGCGCCGCGGCTGGGTGAGGACCTGGCGGCCGGCGTGCCGTTCTACGGGTCAGCACCCAACCTGGAGGACATACCGAACATCCGCTGCCCCATCATGGTGCAATCGGCAGAAAACGACGAGCGGATCAACGCAGCCTGGCCCGATTACGAGCGGGCGCTGCAGGCGGCCGGGGTCGACTATCAGCGTCACCTCTATCCGGGCACGCAGCACGGATTCAACAACGACACGACGCCGCGGTACGACGAGGCGGCGGCGAGGTTGGCGTGGGAGCGGACGATCGCGTTCTTCAACCGGCACGTCCGGTCGTAGCCCGGCTGCTGAGGATCGGTGAACTTCGCGCGCCGACTACCGCGAACCTTCATATGCTTCCATTGGTCGACGGCGGCGAGGCTCAAGCCGCGGTGCGCCCTCCTGCCAACGGATTCCCGTCAGCCGATCGCGTGTCCCGGAGGACTCGGCTGCACCAATCTCAGACCAGCGGGTTGCGCACGGAAAGATGAGGAAAGCGACTAAAGTCGCGATCTGCTGACCAAAGGACGTCGACGCCGTGTCGAATGCAGAGCGCCGCAATGCGGGCGTCGTGGATCATGCCACCCGTGGCTTTCCCGGCCATCACCTGCCCGCGCAGCTCTGGCCAATAGCCTTCCGATTCCCCTAACAAGACGAGCCCCGGCGCTTCCAGCCATGCGTCTACCTGATCGATAGCCCGTTCGAGCGGGGTGGGGGGGCGATAGATGCGGGCGTGGGTGACGATGGCAAGAAACTCGTGTATGCACGGCCAGGGCACGGCCCATGACCCTGGTCCCTCCGCGACTGCACGTATCTGCTCCCGCGCTGCCTCATGCCAAACCGAGTCCTCGCGATGAGCGTACACGAGAATGTTGGTGTCGATGGCGATCAACCGCCGCGCCCTTCATATGACTTGCGCCGGATGTCACTCCAATCCGCCCCTTCATGCTCCGGTAGCAAACCCTCCCCGCGAAACGTGGCGGACCGCAGTTTGAAACCACTGCGCCGACTGCGTCGTTCACCGAGCAAACGACGCAGCCCTTCCTCTATAAGGGCTCGCATCGTGGTGCCTTCACGTTGCGCCAATCGCTTGGCCGCTTCGAAAAGACTGTCGGATATCTCAACAGTGGTTTTCATACATAAAGACATATCATACTGTATATAGATATGGCAAGCTCAGGTCACATGGCCGAGCCGACGTTGAGGGCTCGATGTCCAGCGGGGCCGTGGCCAGCCTGCTCGGCGGCGGATAGTTTGGTGCGGCAAGTCGGCATGGCAATCGCACGCACCGGTTGGTTGGACGAACTTGGGAGAGAACTGGGAAATTGACGAACCAACTCGACCGTCTCGCGGCGGCCCTCGCAGACCGCTACCCCATCGAGCGTGAACTTGGCGCGGGTGGCATGGCAGTCAGCCGTCAGCCAACAGCCATTACGCAATTCCGTTAGGCGGACGGAGTCCGATGTCTGACTCATTGGACCGTCTGACGGACGCGCTGTCCGACCGCTACCGCATCGAACGTGAACTCGGTGCCGGCGGCATGGCCACGGTCTATCTCGCCCCTCCGGCGATCATATCGCGGGTGATGACGGAACGGCCGCGGCAGATCCGCGCCACGCGACCCGTGGTGCCGGCCGGGGTCGATGCCGCGATCCTCCGGGCTCTCGAAAAGTCGCCGGCCGACCGATTTTCGAGCTGCGGCGCGTTTGCCAAAGCGCTTGCCGCAGGAGTCCATCAGACCGAAGCGAGTGGTGGAGCGGTCCAGAACGCCGGCTCATCGCCACGCCCGACGATCGGGCGCCGCGCCGGTCACGTTGGTGCGCTGGTCGGGCTCGCGATCGTGGTGGCCGCCGGTGTTCTGCTCACGCGTCCCGCTCGGTCCCCCGACCCCGCGGCCAGCGTGAGCGGCGCCGAGCGTTCCCTCGCGGTGCTCCCGTTCACCTCGGTCGGGGGAGACACGGCCAACAGCTACTTCGCAGCCGGCGTCGCGGACGAGCTCACCAGCGCGCTGACGCAGATTCCCGGGCTCAGGCTTGCTGGGCGGATCTCGGCCGCGCGCGTCAAGGCCGAGGGGAGAGGTGCGCAGGAGATCGGCGACGCGCTCGACGTCACCGCGGTGCTCGACGGGTCGGTGCGCCGGGCAGGTCAGCGCATTCGAGTGTCGGCGGAGCTGACCGGCACCGCCGACGGCCGAGTGCTCTGGAGCGAGACCTACGAGCGCGCGCTGGAGGACGTATTCGCGGTGCAGGACGACATCACGCGGTCGATCGCCTCCGCGCTGCAGGTACGGCTGGCGGGCGGCGATGCCGCAGGAAAGCCGAATGCGCGCGGTGGAACGACCGATCTGGCGGCATACGATCTCTACCTGCGCGAGCTCGAGGGCTTTCGCGCTCGTGGACCCGCCTTGGTCGACGCCGAGCGCGAGCTCGGTTGGCCATCGCCCTCGACCCCCGGTCGGCGGAGGCCCATTATCGTTTGGCCGAGTTGTTGATCAACGTCGGACGGGTGCAGGAAGCCCTGACCTCGTTGGAGGAGGTCAATCGCCTCGATCCCCTTTACGTTACTTCGGTAAACAATCGGGCCTGGGTGCTGTCGATGCTTGGCCGCCACGAAGAGGCGGCGACCGAGATCAGGCGCGCGCTGTCGCTCGACCCTCGCAACGTGGTGAGCAATGACATCGCGATCCAGGTCTTTGCCTACGCGGACCGCCGCGACGAGCTTGCGGCCCAGGCCCGAGCCGTGCTCGGGCAAACCACCGATGCGCACTCCATGGGCCAGGCGGCCTGGGGCCTGGCACGCGCGGCAGCGCGAGATGAAGCGGCGGTCGTCCTTGATGAACTAGAGGCCCTGCCAAGGGACACCTTCGGTCGGCCTTGGGCTTGGCGCACGCCAGGGTGGGGCTCGGTGATCTGGCGGGGGCGCTCGATGCCTTGGAGGTTGCCGCCGAGACCCAGCCACAGCGGTTGGTGGGTGACGGGTTGGTGTCGGGGTCCTACGATCCGTTCCGAGCGGAGCCGAGGTTTGCCGCGATCTTGCGGCGGTTCAATCTCGACGTCGACCGCCTGACGCTGCCTGACGGCGGACGGTCGCGGTAGCCGATGATGCCCATCGTCGAACGCCACGGGAGTGAGAGTTGACTAAGTTCATCCTTATGCCATGAAGACCGTCAACATCCACGAGGCCAAGACTCATTTGTCTCGGCTGCTGCGCCGCGTCGCCGCCGGGGAAGAGATCGTCATCGCTAAGAGTGGGCGCCCGCTCGCGCGATTGGTCCCCGTGCGTCCGGGACGCCCGCATCCTTGGGAGCGATCGCGGCCGGTTCCGGGTGCCCGAGGATTTCGACGCGCCCTTGCCGGACGCCGTGATCGCTGACTTCGAACGGTGAGGATCCTGCTCGACACACACTGCTGGCTGTGGCTTCACACGGAGCCCGATCGGTTTCCGGAGCCCGCACGCGCCGTCATCGAGGACCGTGATAACGACCTGCTGTTTTCGGCGGCCAGCGCTTGGGAAATCGCAATCAAGTTTGCACTCGGGAGGCTGCCGCTCCCGGAGCCGCCGGCGACGTACGTCCCCAGCCGGATGGAGCGTGCTGCCACCGATGCGCTACCGGTCATACACGATCATGCCCTTCGAGTGGCCGACCTCCCGCCCCACCACCGTGACCCCTTTGATCGACTCTTGATCGCGCAGTGCCAGGCGGAGCAGTTGCCCCTGCTAACCCTTGATCGGCAGTTCGAGCCGTACGACATCGACGTCATTTGGGCCGTCTGAGGCGCGACCATTCCACCCATGGCTCCCGCGACGATCAGCTGCCCGCGCAACTCTGGCCAAGAGCCTTCCGACTCGCCTAACAAAACGAAGCCTGCGGTTCCATCCACGCATCTACTTGATCGATGGCCCGTTCGAGCGGTGTGCGGGGCGATAAATGCGAGCCGGGATGTCAGCCCCTTCATGCTCGGTAGCCAACCCTCCCGAGACCGCTGCGTAGCCGACCTCTCAATATGATCATATCTTAGGCCTCATTCCCAACATGATTGTGGTGACAAACTGGTTCTAGGAATTGCGAGCGCGGTCGGCAGGTGATGTGGTGAGAACCAACTCAACCGCCTGTCGGCCGCGTTCGTTTTGGTCGGCGTGACGTGACCCGATAGTCCCACCTCGCGAATCAATCGACCGGTCCCGCACCGAGCACGTTCGACACCACGGGAGGCAACGTGGCCACACGAAGAGAGTTCATTTCAGGTGCATCGAGCGGACTACTCACCCTCGGAGGGATCCCGACATTCCGGCAACAGGTTACGGGCACCGGCCTGGTATACGACGCGCGCTACCTGGACCATGTGCTCCCCCTTCGTCGGGGCGAGGTGCATCCTGAGCGACCCCTCCGTCTCGTCCGGATGATGGAGGTGTTCGCCGAGCGTGGTCTCGATAGCGAGCTGACTCGACTACCGCTCCAGACCGAACCCATGTCCCACATACGAGCGCATCATACTCCCGAGCACGTCGAGTCAGTCCGGCGCATCGACGTGACCGGGCGGGTCGCCGAACTCGCCGTTGCAGGTGCGCTCGGGGCGGTGGACGCCGTGGCTCGCGGACGGGTGAAAAACGCATTCTGCGCCAGTCGGCCTCCCGGGCACCATGCCAACAACACGGGACGAGAGGAGGGCTTCTGCTTCTACAGCAACGCCGCCATCGCCGCGCGCTACGCCCAGCGCGTCCACGGCTTCGAGCGGGTACTCATCATCGACTGGGACTACCACCACGGGAACGCAACGCAGAATGCCTTCTACGATGACCCCAGCGTCCTCTTCTTCTCAACCCACGACTGGCAGGCCTACCCCGGAACCGGCGACCCGTCCCTGACCGGCGACGGGGACGGCGCCGGCCTCAACATCAACGCACACCTGGATTGCGGCTCCAACGACCTGGACATGCTGAGACACTGGGACTCAAAGCTTCTGCCCGCGGTCGCGCGGTTCCAACCTGATTTCATCATCGTGTCGGCCGGATTCGACAGCCGCCAGAACGACCTGCTGGGATGCTTCGATCTGACGGACGACGTCTTCAGGCGTATGACGCGTATGGCCATGGACCTGGCTGACGACTACACGGGCGGGAAACTCGTGTCCCTGCTGGAGGGTGGCTACAACATCGAAGGCAACGCCCTCGCGGCCGCCGCACACGTGGAGACGTTGATGCGGTGAGGTCAACGATTGCATTGGTCCGTCCGCCTGTTGGGGAACCTCGGTGGCTGGAGGAGGCGGTCAGTCAGGCCAGAATTGTCCGCGGACTGGAATCACAGTTTGCCCATTTTCTCATTTATCCCATTGTCAAGATGACCACTCATGACTATGATATGACCATGAAACGCGTCCGCATTGCAGATTTGAAGGCTCGTCTGAGCGAGCACCTTCGGTACGTGAAGCGCGGCCACACCCTCACTGTCCTCGATCGCGACACGCCCGTTGCTCGGCTCGTGCCAGTCGACGAGCCTGTCGGGTTGGCCGTCAGGCACGCCGCGGGAAGTGCCGCGTCAATTGCCGATGTCCCTGTCCCTCCCCGGCTCAAACTCGCCGTGGATCCGGTTGAACTGCTGCTCGCCGATCGCAACTCGGGTCGTTGAAGGCCTATCTCGATTCGTCCGTCATTCTCCGCGTAGTACTCGGACAACCAAAACGGCTACGAGAGTGGCGAAACGTCAAACTGGGCGTTGGCAGTGGTTTGGTTGAGGTGGAATGCCTCAGAACGTTGGATAGGCTTCGTCGGACGGGGATGTTGTCGGACGACGAGTTGGCTATTCGACGTGAGACCGTGTACCGCCTCACTGAGGAGATGGAAATCGTGGAGCCGACAATGGTGGTCCTACGACGTGCGTCGCAACCCCTTCCAACTCCCCTGGGCACGCTGGACGCGATACACCTGGCGACCGCCATCCTTTGGAGAGAACTTCGTGACGAAGAGTTGACGGTGGCGACGCACGATCGAGCGCTGGGAACCGCAGCCCGCGCAACGGGCTTCAAAGTCGTTGGTGTCTGACTCGAGCACGCGTCAGTCAGACACCCCATAGGTACGCGGAGGGCGGCAATACGGCACGAATACGACGCCACCCTCTGAGAAGATTTCCACAGCCCTTGCCGGCTGGTATCACATCGCACGCCAACTCGGCGAGGTCCGGACGGCAACTCTTCAGTGAATGCGATATCTCGCACAACGTATCGAATACGACTCGTGCGGCCGTTGGGGCCGGTGCCCCACAATCGTTACCCGTAAAACCATGTCCCGCGCCTCCGGGTCACCGTCCCGACGGTCCTCGGGCTCACGGTACTCCAACCGCCAAACACGCGGGCGCAGCCGCGAACACCGTTGATCATGGACCGGTGTGGCTCATGAGATCTCCATACCGACCAGTCCACGCAATCGTTTGCGATTCGCTTCACTCTGAAACCAGCAGTTGTGCAGAGTGCACGGGCCCAGGCCAATCGGGACCTGGCCGCCTTGATGCGGCGCATTCATCGCGAGGTGGATCGGACCTATGGGAGTCCGCGCATGCACGATGAACTCCGCGATCGCGGCGTGCCCTGTGGGCGCCATCGGGTCGCGCGTGTGATGCGGGCGCATGGGATCCGCGCGAAGCAGGCGAAGCGGTTTCGCGTGACGACACAGTCGGGGCACGCCCACCCGGTTGCGCCGAATCACCTCGCGCGTGCCTTTTCGGCCTCGGCCCCGAACCAGGTGTGGATGGGCGACATCACCTATGTGTGGGACGCATGAGGGGGTGGTGTTACCTCGGGTCCTGGTGCAGCATGGCATGCGGTGCGGTATGAGTCGGAAAGGGGATTGTTGGGACAACGCGGTGGTCGAGAGTTTCTTTGGGTCGCTCAAGGTCGAGCGAGTGTACGATCGGCGCTACGCGACCCGCGCGGCCGCATCCGCCGACATCGCGGACTATATCGAGCGGTTTTACAATCGTCGTCGTCGGCATTCAACGTTAGGAGGTGTCTCACCAGCGATGTCTGAGTTACGCCATGCGGCTTAAACTGGTTATCCACCAAACTGGGGGAATCTAAGGGACTGTCAGGAAATAAATGACTCACTTGACGGATTTGCGCTTCGGGCGAATCGTGTAATTCCATTCGCCGTGAAAGGCGTGCGGGCGAAGACGCACCTGATGCATCTGGTCCTCGCTGACGACGACGCCCTTCGGATAGCGACGTCGGTCGATTTCAGAGCGGACGCGCAAGCCGGTCGTGGTCCGGGTCGCGGCGATGAGGCTCACCACCGCGGCCAGACTGACGAGCGGCTTGCCGCGCCAGTTCGTGGCGATGTGCGAAAACAAGCGGTGTTCAATACGGTTCCACTTGCTCGTGCCAGGCGGGAAATGACACACGGTGATCGTCAGCCCCGTCCGGTTGGCAAACTGCTGCAACTCCCATTTCCACAGACGCACGCGCGGGCCGTTGCTTCCGCCCGCGTCGGCGGTGATGAGCAGCGACGTGGCCGTCGGGTAGGCGGCACGACCCATGACCTTCCACCAGCGGCGAATGGTGTTGACGGCAAAGCTGGCCGTGTCGTGATCGACGCCTACGCTCACCCAGCCCTCATTCCGGCGCAGATCATAGACGCCGTACGGAATGGCTTTCCCCTGAGCGGGGATCACGAAGTCATGCACGCGCACGACGTCGGGATCCCCCTTGGGACGCCACTCCCGGCCGGCATTCTTGAAATCGCCGACCAGTTCCTTCTTCTTGGTGTCGACGGAGATCACCGGCTGGTGCCGGCGCTGACAATGCCGGACGCGCTCGGTGATATAGCGAAACTGCGCATCGCGATCGGCGTGTTGCGACCCCTCGCGGCGCTTCTGATTCGCCTGGAGACTGTAGCCCAGCGTGTGCAGCAGTTCGGCGACGACGGTGTGGCTGACCGCATGGCCCATGGCGTACAACGCGGTGGCGAGATTCCGCACGCTCCGGAGCGTCCACCGCAACGGCGCCTCCGGATCGCCCGACGCCGTCGGCTCGACCAACGCGTCCAGATCCGCCAGCAGCTGCGCATTGTTTTCGGTGATCGGCTTGCGACCGCCCCCTGGTCGGCGCGTCCGCTCCGGGTCGACGGGCTCCCCCGCCTCCAGCTCGCGCACCCCGCGCTGAATCGTGGACCGAGAGATTCCCGTCGCTTGTACCACCACGGCAATCCCGCCGTGGCCAAGCGCTTTCGCTTCGGTCGCCGCCCACAACCGCCGCGACCGCTCGTTCAGCGCCGGTCCCAGGCCTTTGTACTTCGCACGCACCATCGCCTCGGCGTTCACGGAACACCAAGGTACATCCGCGTCGAGTCAAAATCAATCAGTTATTTTCTGACAGCGCCTAAGTCTAGGCGTGGCGTTCGATGCCGTGGCCGGAGCAGTCGGGCTCGACTCGTTGGCGCCCCTTCCCTCCCGCACGAGCGGGGGCCACCTTATCACGTTCCCGAACCGGAGTGTCACCATTGCCCCCCTTCGAATTCTCGGTCAACGGTACGCAACGGATCGTAGAGGCCGCCGCCAATACCCCGCTCCTGTGGGTGCTGAGAGACAACCTGGGCCTCACCGGTACCAAGTTCGGTTGCGGCATCGCTGCTTGCGGGGCTTGCACAGTCCATATCGACGGTGCGGCGATGCGGTCCTGCGTGGTTGCGGTCAGCACAGTGGCAGGCAGGAACGTCACCACCATCGAGGGGCTTTCGCGCGATCGCAGTCATGCGGTGCAGCGGGCCTGGATCGCCGAGGACGTGCCGCAATGCGGCTATTGCCAGTCGGGCCAGCTCATGGCGGCGGCGGCGCTGCTGGAGGACAATCCCGCTCCCAGCGACGCTGATATCGACGCGGCCATGACCAACATCTGCCGTTGCGGTACCTACCAGCGGATCCGCGCGGCGATCCATCGCGCCGCGGGGGAGGTTTGATATGACAGCGCTCTCTCAGCCCAATCGCCGCGACTTTCTGAAGGTCACCTCGGCGGCCGGCGCGGGTCTGGTAATCGGCTTCACGTTTCCCAGCTGCTCGCGCGGGGCGCCGGCGGGTCCGTCACTCGAGCCCAACGCCTGGCTTCACATAGGGACCGACGAGAGCATCCTGGTGTTCGTCGATCGCTCCGAGATGGGTCAAGGTGTGGCCACGTCCCTTCCGATGCTCCTAGCCGAGGAGCTCGAGGCTGACTGGTCCAAGATCGAGATCGAGTTCGCGCCCGCGGACCCGGTCTACAACAACGATCTGTTCGGCATGCAGGGTACGGGAGGGAGCAGCAGCGTGCGCGCAGCATGGGAACCGCTGCGCCGGGCAGGCGCCGCCGCGCGGGAAGTCTTGATCGACGCGGCTGCGCAGACCTGGAACGTGGACCGCTCGGAGTGCCGCGCGGAGCAGGGCGCGGTGATTCATGCGGGTGGCAGGAGTCTCAGCTATGGGCATCTGGTGGCAACGGCGAGGACGCTCCCGGTGCCCGAAGGCCCTCCGCTCAAGAACCCGGCAGACTGGACCATCATCGGGACCCGAGTGGCGCGTCTCGACACACCTCCGAAGGTGGATGGGAGCGCGGAGTTCGGCATCGACGTAACGGTACCGGGCATGTTGGTGGCCGTGGTGGCGCGCTGTCCGGTGTTTGGCGGGGCTGTCGCCAGTTTCGACGCCACAGCCGCGCAGGCCGTCTCGGGCGTGCGCCACGTACGGCAGATCTCGAGTGGAGTCGCGGTGGTAGCCGACGGGTACTGGCCGGCGCTCACCGGCCGCAACGCGCTTGACATCACATGGGATGAAGGACCCAACGCAGGAGCTTCCACCGCGAGCATTTCGCGTCTGTTGGCGCAGCGGGTTGGGCGGGCCGGTGCCGAAGCGCGCCGCGAGGGGAACGCGGAACGCGCTCTTTCCGGGGCGGCGCAACGGCTCGAAGCGGTGTACGAGACGCCCTTCCTGGCTCACTCTACCATGGAGCCGATGAACTGCACCGCACACGTGCGTCCTGACGGAGTGGACATCTGGGCTCCCACTCAGTTTCAGACCGGCGCGCACCAGCTCGGCGCGGCCATCGGCGAGGTTGCGCCGGAGCAGGTGAAGGTGCACACCACCTACCTGGGCGGTGGGTTCGGGCGGCGCTTCGAGCTGGATTTCATCCAGGAGGCGCTCGAGACGTCGAAAGCCGTGGGTGCCCCTGTGAAAGTGATCTGGTCACGCGAAGACGACACGCGGCACGACTTCTACCGGCCGGCTTCTCACCATCGCCTCCGCGCCGGCCTCGACGGGAGCCGACGGCCGACGGCGTGGACCCATCGGATCGTAGCCCCGTCGATCATGGCGCGTGTTTTCCCCGACACGGTGCAGAACGGGCTCGACGGCGAGGCGGTAGAAGGCGCCATAGAGATGCCCTACACGGTGGCGAACGTGCACGTCGACTACGTGCTGACCGACACCGGCATCCCGGTGGGGTTTTGGCGTTCGGTCAACCATTCCTACAACGCTTTCGCGGTGGAGAGTTTCATCGACGAGTTGGCCTACGCCGCGGGGGAAGACCCATACGAATACCGGCGGGCGTTGCTCTCCAACGCGCCACGTTACCGCCGTGTGCTCGAGCTGGCTGCGACACAAGGTGGATGGGGATCCGCGCTGCCGGAAGGCGTCTTCCGCGGGATCGCGGTGCATCGATCGTTCGAGTCGTACGTCGCTCAAGTGGCCGAGGTTTCCGTCGGGTCGGATGGCACGGTGCGGGTGCACCGTGTGGTGTGCGCCGTCGACTGCGGTCCGGTGGTGAACCCGGACACCGTCGAGGCGCAGATGCAGAGCGGGATCGTGTATGGGCTCACCGCGGCGCTCTACGGCGAGATCAATATCGACGGCGGACGAGCGGTGCAAGGCAACTTCAACGACTACCAGATGCTGCATATGGCCGAGATGCCCCGCGTCGAAGTGCACATCGTGCAGAGCAGCGACGCGCAGGGCGGGGTGGGCGAGCCCGGCACGCCGCCGATCGCGCCGGCGGTGTGTAATGCGATCTTCGCTGCTACCGGTACACGGATCAGGACCCTGCCGATAGGGAAGCTGGGATGATCTGAGATTCGAGACTTGAGGTTACCGATCGGTCAATCGTACGGAGCGGCGGGCACGTCGCGGAATAGGATTCTCAATCGGCCCTCCCAAAATACGGCTGGCTGAATGAACCGTCCACGAAGTCTGCGGCGCGGGTTCCATCCGCTGCTGGCGGCCAGCTCCGGGCGCTGACCGGGCGCGGTCGTTGCCGTCGCCATGAACGACTTCGGTCTCGGTAACGAGATATCGCTTGCGCAACGAATCCTCCAGACGGCGCTCCAGGATACCGGCTGCGCAACCTTGCTGGGGCTCGGCTACGCGGCCGTGCTGGTCCTGCTCTTCGACACAGGGACACTTGGCGCCGGTGGTTCGCTCGACTCGCACCGGTCGGCCGGATTGCCTGAGCTGCTACCTGCAGACGTTGGCCGGAGACGCTCAGGTTCAGGCCAATGAGCAGCACGATGGTTCTCGCCCTGGGGACGGAGCGGGGATCAGTGGCCAGCACAAAGCGCTCGTACGTCACCCACTCGGCGTGGTTGCGAAGGTCCATGATGGACAGAGTGAACGCCTAACAGCGTTCCATCACACGGCGGCGATGACCGACGCCCTCCGCGATTGACCTGGCCGGGGGTGCCTATCGGTTCTCCCGGCGCCGGCCGTACAACGCGCCGAAGAACGCCGCGATCACCATACCGTGGAGCGCGCTGCCCGGTAGCACATCTTCTCTGGGAAGCCCGGGGGGAATCTGTGGCCCCTCGGCGAGGCTTCAATATCGAAATGACTAGTCTGACTAGTTACAATATGAGATGCCGAGGAACTATTCGACGTACGAGGCGAAAGCCAGGTTCTCAGAGATCATCAAGCTCGTCCGTGAGGGCCGGACCGTCATCGTCTCTTATCACGGCAAACCAGTCGCGGAGATACGACCGGTCCAGGCGGACTCAGCAACAATTGACGAGCGGGTCCGTGGACTGCAGGAGGCCGGAGTCCTGACCCCGGCAACAAAGAGGTCGGAAAAATGGAAGGCCATTCGGCGAAAACCCGGTGCCCTCGAACGGTTTCTCGAGGAGCGTGACGGTTGAAGGTCGGGTACATCGGTTACCCGCACGCCCGGTCCACAAATGCGATTTCGGGTACCAGTGCCCCCCATTCCTCCTCGCTCAGGTCCCGTGCTCCAAGTTCCGCGCAGGCAATCCGGATGAGATCGTCGGGTTCGAGCGGCCACACGCTGACGCGACCGCCGGACAACACCGCGAGATAACGCGCCCCAGGACTGAGCACCGGTGTCGCAGTCAATTCGTTTGGAATACGCGCGATCTCTCCACGGTTCAGATCCCAGATCCGGACGCGACCCTGATCGAGTGTCGCCAGATAGTCCCCGTCACCGCTCACGGCGGCGAATCCACCTGGGTAGCTGCGCACGGTAGAATCTTCGAGTGTCTCGACACGGACGGTCGGGCTGAGCGCATTGACGCTCTGGGATTGCCAGATCAGCCTCCTGCCTAACGGGCCGATGGTTGTCGTTTGGACCGTAGGATCCGTCGTGCGCAGCGTGCGTCCATTGCTCAAGTCGACAATTGCGATGCTGTCCCGCGGTCGTTCCCCGCGGGTTCCGGGATTTTCGAGCCATTGATCGCGCAGCCACCCCGTTGTCCGGTTCCGTGATGCGGCAACGGCTACAACTTCGGCGTCGTGCGCATAACGATGGATGCGATTGCCGCTCCGGACGTCGAACACGGTGATCGCCTGCGGCAGCAATGCGGCGAGCCGTTCAGCTTGTTCACCCAACACGATCGAACGGACCTCAGCTCCAACGGTGACGGCCCCCGCATCCTGTCCATCGATGGTACGGATGACCGTAACCGTACCTGCAGTGTCCAGTACGGCGAGAAAACCGCCGTCGGGACTCACGCTGAAAAGTCCCGATTGATGCATTCGCTCTGGTCCGGCCGTCATGCCATCCAGATCGATCAACAGTGAGCGAACCGGCGGCGGAACAGTCGATCCCGTTCCCAGGAGGCGCGTCTGGCCGCGCACGACGACGAGCAGGGTGGTGTCTGCGACGAACGACAAGACGCCGGAGAAGGGAAGTGCGCTGTCGGTCTCCATCACTCCGGTGTTCAAGATGCTCCACGCGACAACGCGTCCGCTGATTCCGGCTACGGCCAGGAGGTCGTCACGGGGACTGAATGCGTACGACGCGACCTCTTCACCGTGAGGGATGCGCACCGCGCGACCGGTTTGCAGCTCCCGCACCGTAACGTCGTATCCCGTAACCTCGGCCGTGAATCTTCCTGAACGGCTGAGCGCACCCGGTGATGGCTGTTGAGTGGCGCTCATGGGATTGCGACGAAAACCCGATTCGCCAATGGTCCCGATGCGCAATCCACTGGCGGTACCCGTGGCGGCGAGCTGCGCACCGTCGGCGCTGAAAACGGCGCTGCCGCCGGGTGCGGACCACCGATCCTCCCAGACCTCTTCTACCGAGACGCCGTCCGCGCTGGTCGTGTCGATTCGCCAGAGACTGGCACGAATGCCCGCCAGCGCCAGATGCTGACCGTTCCTACTGAACGAAAGCCTGCCCGCGAACGGGAGCCGAGCCACGATGCGGCGCCTCACAAGATCCCAAATCACGGTCTCCTGCTGCGTCTGCTCGTGGACCGTGGCCAGGAAACGCACCCCCGGCGCAATCGCGTACAGTCTGCCGCCGGGAATCGGTTCACCCTTTCGCTCGCCGCTCCGTGCATCGTACACCTGCAGCCAATGGCCGGGTGGATTCGGATTATAGTCCGCGGACACGGCAAATCTCCCATCGGGACTGAGCGTCGCGCTGCGTGCGTAGAAGCCGGGGCGTGAAACGGTGTCCACAACGCCGTTCTCCACGCGTATGCGAACGAGCAGCGTATCCCGACCCGCAACGATCAGCTCGTTCCCGTCGTCGGTGAACGCGAGCGCGTGTATCGATCGGAGACCGGGATCGAGGTCATGGCGAACCTTGGGAAGGAACGAGAGGACATCGCGCAGGGGTTCGTCAGCGTCCGCTGAACGCAGGCCGCGTTGACGGAATCGGTGGAGCGCCTGGATGGCGAGCAGTCCCTTGCGGGTGCGCGATTGCAGGTCGTTGGAGTGTACCGCGGCGGCGAGGGCACTCAGTTCATTGGCGCGTCGAATGTCTTCCTCGCGTGCCCGTTCCATCGAAGCGCGGAACCAGTTGGCGCTCACCAGCAGCAGCACAACGGCTACCGCCGTCGCGATGCGTCTGGTACGGCGTTGAAGGCGATGATCCTCCGTATCCAGCTGGTCGGGCGATTTCTTGTGCAGCGGGGCGGCAACAGCGACGAGCGCCGTGCGGAAGGCCGGATTCCGCAGCGTTAGGCGGGATGCAGATCGCGCTTCCCGCAGATCGATCCACAGCGGTTCACGTTCGAACGCATCGTGCAGTTGCGGCGCGAGGGCCGTACTCTTCTCCGGATGGAAGGCGTTTCGCTCCGCATCCCACGCCAGCTCACCAGCGGCGAGTATCAGGATGAGGCGGATGGATTCCTTCCCGGCGAGTAACGTCGCGACTTCTTTCCGTACCCATGGTGAGGCGGCGGAGGCCGGAGATGCAATCAGGATGAGGAAGTTCGACGCTCGGATAGCCGCCTCGAGGCTGTCCGGCAGGGGCTGATTCGGGGGGAGACCCGTCGTATCGCGAAAGACCCGCAGGGCCCGGAGCTGGAGAAGCGGCTTGGCGATGCGGTGCAACGCCTTCTGAACCGCTGCGGCGACGTCGCCATCGCCGTGGTCGTATGAGATGAAGGCGTCGTAGCTCACTGTTTAACCAAACCTCGTTCACTTGCTTCAGCGACAGACACAAAACAAAACTAAACAACGTCCAAGGTCCAACACCCAACGTCCAAGTATCAATTATCGATCGCCATTCAAACGTCAACGCGCCAGGTTCAGGGTCTGGCCGCCGGCCTTCCCTACTGCCACTGAGGAAACGCCTCCCCATCTGGCGCAGTTGGGCGTATTGTCGTCACACCTTTTGTCCACGGAGTCTCATGAGATCCGCACTGAAACGACTAAGCACAGCATGCAGCTGGACACTCCCCATCATCGGCCTGATGGCGTGTGGCACGACTCCCGTCTACGACGTGTTGTTCACGGGCGGTACCGTGATTGATGGAACGGGATCGGATCCGTACGTCGCCGACGTAGGCATCTCCGGTGACCGGATTGTCGCCGTCGGATCACTCGACCCTTCCGATGCCGCCGAGGTGATTGATGTGACGGGTCTGGTGGTCACGCCCGGCTTCATCGACGCCCACTCTCACGCCGAGCTGGACGAGGACTACGGACGTGACGGGCGGCATTTCCTGACGCAGGGCATCACCACCGTCGTCCTCGGCCTCGATGGGGGCGGCTCGTGGGAAGTCGCCGAGCAGCTGACCGGATGGGAGACGAATGGAATCGGTGTGAACGCCCTCACCTTCGTGGGACACGGTGCAATCCGTCGTGAAGTGCTCGGCATGGAGGACCGCGCCCCCACGGGTGCAGAACTCGACCAGATGAAGGCGATGGTGAGGGAGGCGATGGAAGGCGGTGCTTTCGGCCTCTCCACCGGTCTTTTCTACACTCCCGGGTTCTATTCCACGACCGAGGAAGTCATCGAGTTGGGACGGATCGCTGCTGAATGGGAAGGTGCGATCTACGACACACATGACCGTGATCTGGGGGCGACGTATCAGGGATCGGCTACGACTCGTCTGTTGCCGAGGGCATTCGCATCGCCGAAGAGAGCGGGCTGCGAGGGATTTTCAGTCACTTCAACCCGCGGGGTGCAACGAACTACGGTCGGGCCGACGTTGGTGCACGCATGATCGAGGAGGCGAGGGCCCGGGGTGTCGAGATCTGGGCGGCGCAGCATCCCTACACCGCAACGCAGTCCAACCTCCGCGCCTATGCGCTCCCGCGATGGGCGACGGCCGGCGGGCAGGAAGAGATCGTGCGCCGGTTCGCGAATCCGGACACCCTCGCCATCCTGCGGGTGCAGATCATGGAATCGCTTGCGATGCGAGGAGGACCCGAAAGGATCCTCATCGTGGATGGGGATCCTGCGCTGAACGGTCGGACATTGGCCCAGCTGGCCGCTGAGTGGGGAATGGACGTACCGTCTACGGCGCAGCGGATATTCACCGAAAGCGGTAACGCCAGCGTCATGAATCTCGATCTGTATGACATCGAGAACACGCGCTACCTTGCGCGGACGCCGTGGATGATGACGTGTACGGACGGTCGTCCGCCTTCAGAGACCCAGCTGATCACTCATCCGAGAGTGTACGGTGCATTCCCCAGGAAACTCAGGCTCTTTGCACTGGATGGCGATGACGTTTCGGTGCCGTTTGCGATTCGGAGCTTCAGCGGGCTCGCCGCCGACTTTTACGGGCTCGAGCGGGGTTACGTCGAGGAGGGACGCATCGCGGATATCGTTGTGCTAGATCTCGATGCGTATCGCGACCTGGCGACCTATGATGAACCCCGGCAGTTCAGCGAGGGTGTGGTGCACGTACTGGTGAATGGGGAGTTTGCAATTCGAGAGGGAACGTTTCTGGAAACGGTGGCGGGGCGTGCGATTCGTGCACCCTGGCAGCACATGAACGACTGAGCAGAGCTGTCAGCACGATACGTGTATCTCGTACATGACGTAATGTGACGCAGCATCACAAAGCGCTGATCCTCCCGGGTGATATCTCACCATCGCGGTGTCTCGAGATCTTCGAGGATTTCTGCCTGGTGACACAGAGTGTGCGGGCGGGCGTTGATGTCTCCGTGGATGTGGAGATAGGGGAGCCGGTTGCGTAAGGCACCGGGCCCTGGCGCCAACGAATCGTTCCCGGGAACGCGAATCGGCCTTTGCTCATTCGGGGCGTAGCGCCTCGGTGGGTTCGATCTTCGTCAATCGCCTCACAGGGAATGTCGCTGCACCAAATGCGATCAATAACAGGATGATACCAACGGTGCCCAGCACCGCGGGATCATTGCCCTCGATCAGATAAAGAGTTTCATCAACCAACGCGCTCATTCGCCACGCCGCGACGAGCCCGATTGCCAGGCCGGTTCCCGCCATGACGAGAGCCTGCTGCATGATGGAGCGTGCGAGTTCCATTGGATTCGCGCCGAGTGCCAATCGAATGCCGACCTCGCGTTTTCGTTGGACGATCATGTAGCTCATAATCCCGTATACACCGGTGACTGCCAACACTAACGCCACCACGCCAAACACGCCGAACACCATCAAGAGAAACCGGTCTTCGCCGATGGAACCCGCGCGGAGTCCACGCAGCGTATTGAAATGGTGGGGTGGCTGTCGCGAGTCGATGTCCAGCAATTTCTGGCGAACGACAGGCTCGAGAAACTCGGGACGGGTCTCCGTGCGCACCGCGATGCTCATATGCCGACCTCGGTCAGCAGCTGGCGTATGAGCCGAAATCTGCTCGCACCGAGAGCGGAGCGTACGGCGAGTTCGCCGTCCGATTTGGGAATCGCGCGAGCAGCACGTTTGCGACGTTGACGCAGGTCAGCAGTAACAGGAATCCAACCGCGCCAAATCCGAGAAACAGACCCCGCCTGGCATCGGCTACGGTCTCCTCAAACAAGGAGTTGAGTCGAACGCTCCAGCCGTTGTTCGATGTCGGGTGGATATCTGCAAGTCGTGCGCTCACCGATTGCAGATCGGACTCGGCCATAGCCGTGCTCACGCTTGGTTGCAACCGGCCGACGACGTTGAGGAAGCGCCATGTGCGTGGAATCACACCCAGGTCGGCGTAGCCCAGGCGAAAATCCCAGGCGAGCCAGAGATCCACGTTGCCGGCCGGAAATGCGAAATCAGGCGGCATCACGCCGACGACCCGGACGGTCTCACCTCGGACATGAATGTCGCGGCCTATGATCGAGGGGTCTCCGCCGAAGCGGCGTTGCCACCGTGAATGGCTGATGACCGCCGGTCCGTAGGCGCTCGTCAAGTCGCCCTGCATAAACGTGGTGCCTAACGCAGCTCCAACGTCGGCATCAACGCATCGCAGTATTTGCGGGATCTGTCGCGCCACAGCGTCGCGTTCAACGGATTTGTCGATGTTCGCATCACGCAGGGGCTCTCGATCGAGATCGGCGGTGAGTTCGAGCTGATCCATAATCAGCTCAACCTGGCGAAGGGCGATGCGGATCTGGAGGAGGTTCTCTTACGCCGCCGCCAACTCGAGACCAACTACCAGGCGGGCTTTAGCTTCGGGTTCCGCTACCGATTCGGCTCGATCTACAACAACGTCGTCAACACGCGCTTCGGCGGAATAGGGAACCGGGATAACTTCTGACCCCGGCGCCCCCCTGGACCAGATTGCCAGT
>Ga0302046_10000088_pt1 | contig 92684 bp, 80 predicted proteins | sample RVTome_11_FD_200261 | JGI IMG/M metagenome (GOLD analysis project Ga0302046, IMG submission 200261) | Soil microbial communities from uranium-contaminated site in the Upper Colorado River Basin, Wyoming, United States - RVT147D111 (version 2) ... | reverse complement strand
ACCTTCGGCGACCCCGACTTCTGGAACGGCCCGACCCACGCGGTGTCGATCGTCGAGGCGTTGCACCGCGAGCATCCGCGCCTGAGTTACGACGTCACGATCAAGATCGAGCATCTGCTGAAGCACCGCCGTCACCTGGCCGCGCTGGCGCGGACCGGATGTCTGTTCGTCACGAGCGCGGTCGAGTCCCTCGACGACGCGGTTCTCGCGCGGCTCCAGAAAGGACATACCCGCGCCGACTTCGTCGAGGCGGTGAAGCTGTGCCGCGAGAGCGGGCTGATCTTGAATCCGACGTTCATCGCCTTCCATCCGTGGCTCTCGCTTCGCGGTTATCTCGAGCTGCTCTCGACGATCGCGGATCTCGAGCTCGTCGATCAGGTCGCCCCGGTCCAGCTCGCCCTCCGCCTGCTCGTGCCGCGCGGATCGAGGTTGCTCGAGCTGCCGGAGGTCCGCGCGAGGGTCGGTCCGTTCGACGATTCGGCGCTGGTCTACCCCTGGGAGCACGACGACGCGAGAGTGGACGCGCTGCAACGGTCGGCGATGGCCACCGTGGAGCGCGAGACCGCCCGTGGAGCCGGCCGCCGGCAGGTCTTCGGCCGCCTGCTGGAGCTGGCCGCGGACGCGGCGGGCGAGTCCGCGCGCCCGCTCGATGCGGCGTGGTGGCGCCACCGTGTCGCGGTTCCGTACCTGACCGAGCCGTGGTATTGCTGAGCGGAGCCGGTCGGGGAGCCGGCGGCTCTCGTTTGACGGCGACCGGGTTCGGGATGCCTCGCGGGAGGTTTCGACGTAGGTTCTCGTCCCGCCGGCAGCGCCCGGTCGGATGGACCCGCGGGAGCCGAACGGGCCGGCGGGTGGGTTGGGGGAATCATGGAGGAGCAAATGAGCGAGAGAAAGCTGATGCGCGTCCTGGCGGCGGCGCTGGTGGCCTGCCTGCTCGCGGTACCGATCTTGGCCGGCGAGGAGGCGAAGGAGGTCGCGCTGACCGGATGGATCGCGGACAAGTGGTGCGGCGCCAAGAATGCCAACGCGGACCCGGGGAGCGTGGCGTGCGCCAAGTCGTGCGCCGAAAAGGGCTCGCCGATGGTCCTGGTCGCCGACGGCAAGACCTACGAGCTGTCGGACAAGAAGTTGGCCGTCGAGCACATCGGTCACGAGGTCGTCGTCAAGGGTACGCTCGTATCCGATGACAAGATCGAGGTCAAGAGCATCGAGAAAGCCGACAAGGCCTGACCGTGGCGGCCGCCTTCGGGCGGCCGCTTCGGTCTCTATTCCGCGACGGTCCGCACCGCCTCGATCGGCTCGACTTGCAGGCGAACGCCGGCTTCGACGCTCACCTGCCGGAAAGACGGCGTCGAGACCACGACGACGCTGCCCCCGCCATCGAGGATGACGCGGTAGCTTCCCGGCGCGAGGTCCGTCGCCTCCCAGTTCCCTTCGGAGTCGAGCGGGACGCGCCGCGCCTCGCGCAGGATGTTGTCGGGACCGAACAGCACCACTCCGACCACCGCGCCAGCCGCTGGGCCGGAAATCCTGCCCTCGAGCGAGCCGCCATCCGCCGTCTTCTCCGGCCTGCTCGCCGGGGCGTCGAATTCCGCGGGACCGGGCGGCGCCGGCGCGTCGGGCCTGGGAGCGGGCTCTTCGGGCTCCGGTCGTGTTTCCGCATCGTGCTGCGTGGCGGGGCGCTCGGGCGTCGTCTCGCGGGCCGGGACGCCCGGCGGGGAAGCGGCGGGTTCGGCGGCCGGCGCGGGTGCCGCGATCGCGGTTTCAGGCTGTGCGATTGCGCTCGACGGACCCGGTGGCTCCGGGAGGGCGGAGGGCGGCGCGGGGCGCCGTGGCCCGAGCCAGGCGACGAACGACGACGTGCCCTCGAGCGGCTCGAGCCGCAGGGGCCCGAGGCTCACGCGGTACGTCGTCCCGTCCGCGAGCCGCGCCAAGGCCGCACTGCCGTCGGGGGCCGCGGCCAACTGCACGACGCTCGCGGAAGTCGCCACCCGTTCGCGGACGGGAAGCGGGCCGCGTCCCTGGGGATCCGACAAATGGACCAGCAGGATCTGCCGTTCCTGGCCGACCAGGGCGAAATCGTCACCTGGGAGGGAGGCGACCGCGAGGTTGTCCCCGCCGATCCAGAACAACGGACCGGTGCGGACCTCGGGGAGGAGGATCGTGCGGACCTCGTCGCGGCACGCCACGAGGATCGCGCCACCGGCGATCCACCCGCCGAGCCCGCGCGCCGAGGTCGGAAGCGTCACCGTGCGCAGCGTCTTTCCGGTGAGGAGATCGACGCTCGCGAGCCACGCGTCGAGCGGACCCTGGTTTCCGTCACGATAGGCGACGACGAACAGCGTCGACCCCGTCGCATCGAACCGCAGCGCTCGCGCCGATCCACGAACCTCGAGCTCGCGGACACCGGCGTCGGAGGTCGTCCGGACCAGACTCGCCTTTGCCTTCCGAGGATGGGGGAACGCGGCAGCGGCGAGCGCACCGTCCTCGGACAGTGCCACGGCGAGGGCGCTGTCGAGCGGGTCGAGCGCGGCGAGCGAGGCCAACGCGGCCGGGGGGGCGTCGGGGGGCACGCGCAGCGGACCGTCGGCACCCGCGGCCAGCGAGGCGCCGGCCGCCAGCAGCACCGCCGTGAGACCGGTTCGCACGGCTCCATCATACGTCAGGCGCACCGGCGCTCTCGACCAGCGACGCGCGCAGCCACAGGTAGAACGCCACCGACGTCACCGCGGAGACGACCAGGATGGCGATGGCGAGGCCGTACAACCCCGGCCTGTTCCACGACTCCGCGACGCGCATCCCCAGCCAGGCGGCGATCGGGGTGAGGGCGACGTAGCGCAACGACGCCATCACCAATCCCGGACCGCCGCGCTGCATGCCCTCGAAGACCGGACGGCTCAGGAGAAACGGGGCGCCCATCAGGCACGCCAGGGGCACGATCCGAAGGAGGAACGCCGTGTACTCCGCGGTCAAGGGCGATTCCGCCAGGCGACTCGCGACCCACGGCGCGGCGGGGTAGACCAGCGGGGTCACAACGAGCGCACAGTACGCCACGGTCGCCACCCCGACCTGCGCGAGCCCGCGCTGGATCCCGCGCACGTCTCGCTCTCCGAAGCGGCGGGCCGAATAGGGGAGCAGCGCGACGCTCGCGGCGATCATCGGGTTGAGCGCGAACAACACGACCCGGTAGAAAATCGAGTAGGCCGCGATCGCCTCGGTGGGATGATCCGTCGACCCCAGGAGGAGATTGACGACCGCGGTCTCGCCGGCCATCAGCGCGAAGGTCAGGGAGGAAGGGACGGCCAGAGCGAGAATCGAGCGGTAGGGCGACGGGTCCTCGCCCGGGACGGTGTCGCGTTCCGCGGCCTCGCGACGACGCTCGTGGGCCCGAGCGCGCACGATGGCGTAGGCCAGCCCGCCGAGGCGGCCCAGGACGGTCGAGAACGCGATCCCGAACACGCCCCACTCGAAGACGAACACGAACACCGTGTTGAGACCGACGTTGATGACGTTCGACACGATTCCCGCCCACATGGTCGAGCGTGTGTCCTGGTGGGCCTTGACGACGGAGTCGGGGATGATGGACCAGAACGACGTCAGGGCGCTTCCCGCGATCAGGGTCGAGCCGTAGATCTGGAAGCTCCGGCCGACCTCCGTCCCGAGCCCGAGGCGCGGGCCGAGCGCCGCGATGCCGGCGCCGATCAGCACGAACACTGGCGTGACGACCCACACGAGCCTGCGAGACACCCTGAGGTATTGCTGGATCCGCCGTCCGTGGTGCGAACCCATGGCACGCGACAGACACGCCGTCAGCCCCGTCGAGAGCCCGATCCACACCGCGATCATCAGGAACTCGAACGGCACGGTCAATCCGATGGCCGCGACCGCGGCATCGCCGATGGTCGCGGCATAGATCGTGTCGACCAGGGTGAAGGCCGCCCGCATGACGAACGAGACCACGAGCGGCGCGGTCATCCGCAGGACGGACGGTGAAGCGGGACGCGAGTGGCTGGGCTGCAAGGACGTGGACCTCGGTCCGGAACGGAGAACGGGTGATTCTAGTGTCCCGTGCCGGCTGTTCGTTGCTTATGTCGCTGAGCCATCGGCGGGGCTGGCGAGGCGAGGCGACGAGGGAATACCGGGAGTATTCGGAGGAGCCTCAACGAAGCCCGCGTCGTCGAGGGCCAGCGAGTGGTGGCGAACTTCCGGCACAGGACACTAGCGCCGGTGAGCGGTCACGCCGCGGAAGCCTCGCCGACCTCCTTCCGCGCCCGCCGAATCGCCGTATAAGCTCTCAAAACCCGCCTCGCGGGTCAGGAGGTGCCATGAAGCTCTTTCCCGGAACGCTTCCCGCAGCGCGATCCCTGGCGGCGTGCGCCGTGGCGGCGGCGTGGGTGGTGGCGTGCACGCCGGCCCACTCCACGACCCTGATTCGAATGGAGGAACTCCCCGCCCTCGTGGAAGAGTCGAGCCGGGCGGCGCTGGCCGAGGTCGTGGGCGTTCGTTACGGCCTCGACGAGCATCGGCTCCACAGCACCTGGCTCACCTTGAGAATCGACGACGCGCTCTACGGACAGGACGTTCCGGCGCCGGGCCGGGAGCTGACGGTCAAGTTCTACGGCGCACCCGTCACCATGCCGGACGGGACGCGCATGTTCATCGAGGGCACCCCGGCGTACGAGAGAGGGGAGCGTTACCTCCTGCTCCTCCGAGGCGAAAGCAGTCACGGCTTCACCAACGTTCCCGGGCTCTTCCAGGGAGCGTTTCGAGTCTTGCCGGAGTCCGGCGAGACGCTCGTGCGCAGCCTGGGCGGGAACCGCGGGGTCTTCGGAGAGCGAGGTCTCGAGCGCTGGATCGATGCCGGAGCGCTCACCGAGCGGCAGCGAGCGAGGGTCGGCGACCCCGACGCGCCGGTTCCGTACTCCATGCTGCGCGAGGCGGTGATGCGATTGTGGATCGACGGCGGGGGCGTGCCGTGGCGAGCCGACGGCGCCGAGGGGGACACGCCATGAAGGCGGCGAGAGGGTCGCCACGGAGCACGTTGCTGCTTGCCGCAATGGCCCTGGCCGCGAGCTCGACGCTGGCGTGGAATCCCATCCGCCAGGAGGCGAGCGCCGCGCTGCGCTGGGACGTCTCCTCCGCGGTCGTGTGGAACCCCGACGGCGGGGTTCTCGGGTCGTGGAGCAACGCCACGGCGGTCACCGAGATGGACACCGGTTTCGGAGTGTGGGACGCGGTCGGGCAGACCACGATCAACTACGCTCAGGGCGCACAGATCGTGGACGGCGCCATGACACCGGTCGATGTCACCGCGGCGAACTACGCCGCCGTCATCGCCCTCGACAACGGTCAGAACCCCGTCGTTTTCGACAACGACCGCCAGATCTTCGACATGCTCGGAACGCCGGGCGCGGTGCTCGGGTTCGCGGGCTTTCTGCGCACCGACGGCGCTGGCACGATCACCAAGGGCTACGCCGTGATGGAAGGCGACTGGATCGACGGGGATGCGGGCGACGGCCGGGAGACCACGCTCACGATCTTCCGCGGCGCGATCGTGCACGAGATCGGGCACTTCGGCGGCCTCGGCCACAGCGAGGTCAACGGCCACTTGTCGGTGGGCCTCGGGGCGTGCCCGCCGCCGACGGCGGTCAACTTCGAGACGATGAACCCCTTCGGCCACGACGACGCCGCATCCCTGCACCACGACGACAGGATCGGGATCTCGTCGCTCTATCCCTCGGCGAGCTTCATCAACAACCGCGCACGGATCCAGGGAACCCTGTTCGGCATCGATGGCGTCACCGGCTTCGACGGCGCGAACATGATCCTGCGCGTGGACACGGCAAACTGCACCTCGCTGTACAACAACGCGCAGGCGACGCAGTCGGGTGTCAATTCGGGCGAGGACGGCGGCCCGGGCTCGTACCTGTTCCGCGGTCTGACCGTTCCCAACACCCACACGCTCGAGGTCGCCGCCGTGCAGGGCGGGGGAAGCTATCCGATCGGAGGTGCCAGCCCACCGTCGCTTCCCGCACCGGGGGAGTTCTACAACGGCGCGAACGAGTCCACGTTCGACCCGCCCGACGATCCCGCGGAGGTGGGGACCCTCAGCGTCACGACCGCGGGCACCACGGTCTCGAACGTCGACGTCTTCCTGAACGCCGCGGACGGCCCAGCACAGCTCGGCGATGGGGCGGACCAGCTCACGGTCGAGGACTTCGACGGCCAGACCCCGGGACCCCAGCAAGCGCTGATCCAAGACGACGACGATTTCGATACCGTCTTCGGGTTCGGAGGCGCGACCGCAACGGCGTGGTTGAGCCGCTTCACCCCGGCAGCGGGCCAGCTCCCGTTCAGGGTCGATGCGGTACGGGTATTGTGGTCGAACCTGGACCCGTCGATCGTGGTCGGCCGAAGCGTCGAGCTGCTCGTCTACGTCGACGCGGCCGGAACCGGCGATCCGGGAAACGCGACCCACGTGGCCCTGACCACGCCGAACCGCACGATCACCGCGCTCAACACCTTCGTGGATTACGCCCTCGCGGCGAACGATCAAGACGACCTGATCGTCGCGTCGGGCGACGTCTACCTCGGCTTCTTCGATCGCGAGGGCACGGCGCCGTCGAACGATTCGATCGCGACGGCGGACCTCGACACGGCCGGCGGGACGTCGTGGGTCGGCTTTTCGAACAGCACGACGGCGCCATCGACCTTTCAGCCGGTCACCGATTTCGCCTCGGACCAAACGTGGATGATCCGCGCCATCGGGGCGAATCTGCCCGTGGCCGGATCGATCCGCTTGAGCTGGGGAGACCCGTGCAATGCCCAGAACGTGCCGGGCCAGGACTTCGCCGTCTACCAGGGAAACATCTCGTCGCTGTCCGGCGTCCAGGACCACGCGCCGATCCTGTGCGGCACCGGTTTCGCCAAGACCGTGACCCTGGCACCCGTCGACGGGAACAAGTTCTGGCTGATCGCCCCGCTGTTGTCGGTGCTCGAGGGCAGCCAGGGCGCGGGCACGTCCAGCCCGCGCGCTCCGGTCTCGACGTGCCGCACGGTGCAGCCCGGGGCGTGTCCCTAGGACTCCGGGAGTTCCTCCGAGGCGTCCCTCAGGCTCTCGGAGCGGCGGCCTTGACCTCGTCGGGGACGTGGTCCGCGTAGCGCTTGAAATTGTCCTGGAACATGCGCGCCAACTCCGTGGCCCGCCGGTCGTAGGCCGCTCCGTCCTTCCATGTCGCTCGCGGATCCAGGATGCCATCGGGGACGCCCGGCACCGCGCGCGGCACCGCCACGCCAAACAGCGGGTGGGGCTTCGACCCCGACACGTCCACGCGGCCGGCGAGCGCCGCCGTGACCATGGCGCGCGTGTGCGGGATCGCGATCCGGTACCCCTCGCCGTACGGCCCGGCGGTCCACCCGGTGTTGATGAGCCACACCGCGGGTGCGTGACCCCGGATCTTGTCGCCCAGCATCCTGGCGTACTCGTTGGGGTGAAGCGGGAGGAAGGGTTCGCCGAAGCAGGCGCTGAAAGTGGCCTGGGGCTCCTTGACGCCGCGCTCGGTACCGGCGACCTTCGCCGTGTATCCGCTCAGGAAGAAATACATCGCCTGCGCGGCGTCGAGACGCGAGATCGGCGGCAGGACCCCGAAGGCGTCGGCCGTCAGGAAGACGATGTTGCGGGGGTGTCCCGCGCGACCCTGCGGGACGATGTTCGGAAGCTGGGTGATCGGATAGGCGGCGCGGGTGTTCTCGGTGACCGCGTCGCTGTCGAGATCGAGGCGGCGGCTGACGTCGTCGAGAACGACGTTCTCGAGCACCGTGCCGAAGGTCCGGGTGGTGCGGTAGATCTCCGGCTCGTGTTCCGGGTTGAGGCGGATCACCTTCGCATAGCAGCCGCCCTCGAAGTTGAAGACGCCGTTGTCGCTCCAGCCGTGCTCGTCGTCGCCGATGAGCAAGCGGGAGCGGTCCGCCGACAGCGTCGTCTTCCCGGTGCCGGAGAGCCCGAAGAACAGAGCGACGTCGCCGTCGGCCCCGACGTTCGCGGAGCAGTGCATCGGGAGCACGCCGCGCAGCGGAAGGAGGTAGTTGAGAATGGTGAAGACGGACTTCTTTATCTCGCCCGCATAGCGCGTGCCGCCGATGAGGATGACCTTGCGCGAGAAATCGATCATCACGAAGGCCTCGGAGTTCGTGCCGTCGCGTGCGGGGTCGGCGTGGAAGAACGGCGCGTGAACCAGCGTGAACTCTGGGCGATGGGCCGCGAGCGCCGCGGGGTCCTCGATCCGGATGAACATGTTCCGCGCGAACAGCGCGTGCCACGGGCTCTCGGTCACGACACGGATCGGCAGGTGGAACTCGGGATCCGCTCCGGCGTCGAGGTCCTCGGCGTACAGCGGGCGGGCCGCGAGGTGGGGGATGACGCGTTCCAGGAGGGCATCGAAGACGTTCGGGGCGACGGGTCGATTGACGGGACCCCAGGCGATGCGGCTTTCGACCGATGCGTCGCGAACGACGAACTTGTCCTTGGGCGAGCGGCCGGTGTACGGCGAGGTATTGACCACCATCGCTCCACCGCAGGCGACCTTGCCGAGTTCGAGCCGGATCGTCTCCTCGTACAACGTCGCCTCGACGGGATTGCGGAGCACCCGCCGCGCGTCATCGAGGGAGAGCGCCTCGCGCAGATCGTCCGCCGTGGGTCGAGCCATGGTGCCTCCGAGCGCCCGGCTCCCGGATCCGTCGCCGCGCGGTCCGCCGCGCGCGCCGTGTCGGGACGGACGCGATCCGTGAGAGCATACCGCGACGCTCGTTCCTTGGAAAGAGATGCGTGGCTCGCGATGACCCAAGAACAGGCCATTCCGCGCTGGATCTGCGATGGCGCGGGTGTGGCGCGCCTCGCGGAGCGAATCGGGACCGGACCGGTCGCGATCGACACGGAGGCGGACTCGTATCATCGCTATCGGGAGAAGGTGTGCCTCGTCCAGATCTCGTTCCGCGACGACACGGTGCTCGTCGACCCTCTCGCGGGTCTGGATCTCGCTCCGCTGCGTCCGGTGCTCGAGTCTCCCGCGGTGCTGAAGATCATGCACGGCGCCGACTACGATCTGCGCCTCCTCGACCGCGATCTCGGGATCAGGATCGGCGGCCTGTTCGACACGATGATCGCGGCGCGGCTCGTCGGAGAGCGGGCGTTCGGCCTCGCGGCGCTCGTGGCGAGCCGCCTCGGGGTCCAACTGGACAAGAAGCACCAGCTCGCCGACTGGTCACGGCGCCCGCTTCCGGAGGAACTCGCCCGCTATGCCGCGGACGACACGCGGTACCTGGCGGCCCTGTACCGCATCCTCGAGAACCGCCTCGTGGAGCTCGGACGGCTGGAGTGGGCGCGGGAGGAGTTCCGAAAGCTCGAGGGCGTTCGTTGGGTCGCCGAGTCCGAAGATCCGGAGGCCTATCGCGAGGTCACGGGCGCGGCGCGATTGGAGCGCCGTGGCCTCGCCGTGCTGCGAGAGCTGTTCGAGTGGCGAAGGGAGTCCGCGCAGCGGCGCGACGTGCCGCTGTACCGTATCGCTTCCGACGCGGTGCTGGTGGCGCTGGCGGAGCGGCCTCCCGTCGGTGTCGACGACCTCGGCCGTGCCGGGGGCGTTCCTCCCGGGCTGTCCCGGGGCAGGAACGCCGAGGCGATCGTGGAGCGAGTACGGGGCGCGATCGAGGCGGACCCGTCGAGCTGGCCCGAACGCAGGCCCCGCGCCGCGCGTCGCGACCCGGGACCGTCCGCGGCGCGATTCCGTGCGCTGCGGCATCGCAGGGACGGGCTCGCCGCGCGTCTCGACCTGGAGCCGTCGATCGTCGCGAACCGCGCGACGCTCGAGGCCATCGCGACGAAGCTCGACGGTGGCGGGGATTGGCGCACGGTTCCGGATCTCCGGCGCTGGCAGATCGAGATCCTCGAGGAGATCGTCTCGTGACGGCCGGCCCGCTCGTCTTTCGTGCCGCGAGCGCGTAGCATTACGTCGAGAGCCGATCTGGGAGAGCGCGCTCATGAATGTCCGGATGTCGCTGCTCGTGCTCGGGCTCGCCGTCGTCCCGCCGCTCCAAGCGGCGCAGGACGAGCGCACGCCGCGATCCGATGTCGTGTGGGTCTACCGGGGGAACCGGTCGTTGTCGGGTTTGACCCTGGTCGCGATTCCCGAGGATTTGCGCCGGCACTACGGAGCACCGGCCGATCGGGGCGCCCTCGTGACCCGCGTCGAGGCGGACAGTGTGGCCCGGGAGGTCGGCGTGCAGGTCGGAGATGTCCTGATCCGGGTGGGCGAGACCTCGATCCGCGGAGCCGACGACCTGCGCCGGGCCCTGTGGACGGGCGCCGCAGCGAGGCCCTTGACCCTCGAGGTCGTGCGGAAGGGCACGGCGGTCGAGATCGATCTCGAGCGCAGGACGCCGCCCCCTTCCCCGGCGGTTCCCTACGACGTCGGCGCGGGCTCTGGTGCGGCGACCTCCGTTCGCACTAGACTGCTGGAGAGCGAGCTCACGCGACTCGAGCAGCGGATGAGAGAGATCCGCGAGGAGCTGGAGAAGCTGAAGGAACGCCCTTGAGCGCGACGCGAAGGAGACGCTGCGGCGGATGGCGTCGGGAGTGGATGCTCGCCGCCGTGGCATGCGTGGTCCTCGTCTGGCCCGTCGCCGCCGCGGTCCGCCGGGACAGCACGTACATCGCGGACCTGACGGCCGAGGAGCGCGACGCGCTTGCCGCGAGCGCGCGCGAGCAGCCCCTTCCGGAAGAGCCCCACGCGCTCCTCGATCGCATCTTCGCGCTCCGCCCTGCCTACCGTTTCGACGTCGGCTTGGTGATCGTCGACACCGATCGGCGCTGGTTCCGGATCGGGTCCAGGGACGCCGTGGGAGAGCCGGTGCTCGACCTCAGGCGTTGGCCGGGCGACACGGCGCTCGCGTTCTACGTCCTCCAGGGCGGCAGGACCTCCGACGAGGCCGGATCCGCTCCGCCCGTGCCCGGATCGACGTTCGGCCGCCCCGAACGGACGTCCGAGGGAAGGCGCCGGTGGATCGGAACCCTCGACGGAGAGTCCGGATCCCGCACCGTCGCCTGGGAGGAGCGCACCGTCCCGGGCACGGACCTTCGGCTCGGGGCGCTGATGGTGCCCGGGGACGGGGGCCTGGGTCCCGAGGCGGTGGACGACCTGTACGTCGAGATCCTGGCGGTCGTGGAGCGGACCGTCGTCGTGCCGGAGACGTGGACGACGGCCACGGAGATTGCGACGGCGGGCGACATCGTGCTGCCGCCGCTCGGCCTCGCGCCCGAGGCGTCCGACGAGTCCACCGACTCCTGGCAGATCATGCGGACTCGGACGTTCACGCTCGGTCTGCCGCCGGGGGTGAGATCGAGACGCACCACCACTGCGGTTCCCGCTCCCGACCAGGTTCCGGACGGAGTTCTGTGGTTTCGGGGCCGGTTCACGAACTCCGACGGCGGTGCCGTGGTGCTGGGGGATCCCCGCCACGGCGGCTACGTCGCCGAGATTCCGGCGGTGGACGACGCATGGCTCACGGGCGTCACGCCACCCCGAGGTGCTCCCGGGGCTTCCTTGCGGGCGGGCGCGCCCTTCGATCTCGCCGTCGAGCGCACCGCCGCGATCTCCGCGCGGGCCGAGCGCTGGAGCGACGCGACTCTCGAAAACGGAGAATGGCTGGTTTTCCGGCTCCAGCTCGAGAACGGCGGTGTGGAGATCGGCCTGCCGGTCTTCGCCGGCCGCCAGTCCGAGGCGTTGTTCTGGATTCCGCTGACGTGGCGCGACGCGACCGAGCCGCCCGCGCCGCCGCCGATCGATCCCGCGAAGCGCTTCGGAATCCGGTTCGAGCGCTTGACGCCCGCCGCGCGCAAGCAAAACCCCTGGATCGAGGGCTATCTCGAGGTCCCGGGCCTGCGACTCGAGTTGCCCGTCGGATGGTGGCCGATCGCGAACCTCCGTTCCGACGACGGCTTCCCCGTGCAGCTGCTCGACCAGGAGAGTCGCCAAGTCGCCGAGCTGACGCGGGTCGAGGTCGGTGGGATCGACCTATCGGAGGGAAGCGGCTGGGAGGCGGTGAAGCACGTGCGCCGCTACCAAGCTGCCGAGGCCTACACCCGCGCCGACGGACAACGTCTGTACGTCTCGACTCGCGGGCGTGCGTTCCTGCTGGCGCCCGATTCGACGACGCCGCCGACTTCCGATCTTTGGGAGCGTGTGGTGGAGAGCGCGCTCCTCACCCGCGACGGCACCTGACGGCGCTCGCCGCGGGTGAGACGCGCGAAAGGGTCGTCAGTCGCCGTCGAGTTCGCGGATCAACTTCTTGATGCTGCGCCGCGCTTCCGTGGCGAGGCTCGACGCCCCGACGCCCGATCGCCCTGCGGCCGCGAGGACGCTTCCACCCGAGGTTCCGATTCCCGTCGTCAGGCCGCTGCCGGAAGAGGGGCTCGCGGCTTGGGCCCACGGCGTGTTGCTGCGGCGGTCGTAGATCTCCATCGGGTCGCGGGGGTCGTTGAACACCGGATCGTCGTCCCGGTCGACCTCGGGACCGGGGACGACACCGTGCTTCGCCTCGAGGTAGCGCGGTGCTCGCGGTTCCTTCGGCATGCTGATGGTTTGCTGCGTAGGACCAGGGGACGCGGGTTGCTCTTCCTCCCCCTCCTGCGCTCCGGCCACCGGCGCAAGCAACAGCGCGCCGGCAAAAACCAACGAAATCAAGGTCAGCCACTTTCTCACGGTTTCCCTCCGCAAGGTTCGAGAACACTTGGGACGCCCTCGGCTTATACCCCATGGCGTGGCATTCCGGCAAGTGGGCTTGCCGAAAAGGGCGCGGTGGCTATGCCGCAGGCCCGGGGCGCACGAACAGGGAGGCCAGCTCCGAGAACGCGCTCAGCACCCGCTGCCCGGTCGCCTCCAGGGCATCCCGCTGGCAGGAGCCTCCCGGGACCAGGATTACCGGAAGACCCGCGCGAGCGGCCGTGAGCACGTCGAGGACCATGTCACCGACGTAGACCCCGGCGCCGGGATGCAGATCGAGCGCTTGGAGCGAACGCCGCAGCATCTCGGGGTGAGGCTTGGTCGCTCCGGCGCTGTCCGGTCCCTGGACGTCGTCGACATACTCCAGGAGACCGAGGGTTTCCAGGATGGCACGCCCGAATCGCGCGGGCTTGTTGCTGGCCACGGCCAGCCCGTATCCACGGCGGCGAAGCTCGCGGATCGTCTCGGCCACCCCGGGAAGGGTGAAGGTCCGGTCGCTAAACACCTCGGCGTACCGCTCTCGGAAGATCCGGACCCCGGCGTCGACGTGCTGCGGTCCTACGAGCCGGGACACCAGGGATTCCAGACCGTGGCCGACGCGGCACCGGATCTCGTCGCCGGCCAGCGGAGGGAGCGCGAAGGCGGCGCGGGCATGGTTGAGGCTCTCGGCGATCGCGCCGTAGGAATCGACGAGCGTCCCGTCCAGATCGAAAACGATCCCGCGTACCCGCTCGACGGCCAGGGTCGGTGGAGAATCGGAGGGGTGGGGGACGACCCGGGTCAACGGCGGAACGCGTTGGGCCATCTCGCGATCCGCAGCACGGCGGCGTGACGCTTCAGGTTGAAGCGCCCCTGCTCACAGTTGAGGCAGCCGTCGGAGGTCCGGAACTTGGTGCGCACCGCGCAGTCGAACGACGGATACCACACCTCGTAGCGGTGGCAGTAGAAGTCGTCGTCCGGGTCGCGGTGCGCGCTTCGCATCCCCGACGGAAGTCCCGGCGGAAGGGTGGGGATGGGCTCTCCCAATCGACGCTCCTCCGGATGGTCAAAAAAGAAGCGCCAGTATAGCATGCGCTCGCGGGCGATTCGGAGCCCTCGGGAGCCCCGCGAAGCCCCTCGGAGTGCGACCATGAGCGGTACCGGAACGACGCACCGAAGGTGGGGGGGGCGATGAGCGCGACACGGTACCGGGTCGGCGTGCTGGGAGCGACCGGGCTGGTCGGCGGCCGAATCGTATCCCTGGTCGCCGACCATCCATGGTTCGAGTTGCGCGCGCTGGGAGCATCGGAGCGCTCCGCCGGTCGCCCGTACGGAGAGGTCGTGTACGGCGGTCTCGGGGCGATTCCCCGCGATGTGGGCGAGCGAATCGTACGCGGCTGCGACGCGGGAGGCTTCGACGACTGCGACGTCCTGTTCTCCGCGCTCGACGCCGCGACGGCGGCCCCGCTCGAGAGCGCGCTCGCCGAGGCGGGAGCCGCGGTCGTGAGCAACAGCTCCGCTCACCGGCAGTCGCCGAGGGTTCCGCTCCTGGTTCCCGAGGTCAACGCACGTCACGTCGACCTGATCGCGGCGCAGCGCGCTCGAGCCACCGACGGCTACATCGTGACGAATCCGAACTGCTCGGCCGCCGGGCTGATCGTCGCCTTGGCGCCGCTGCACCGCGAGGTCGGAGTCCGCCGCCTCGTGGTCACGACGCTCCAGGCCCTGTCCGGTGCCGGTGCGGACGGGCCGCGCGGCGTCGAGATTCTGGACAACGTCATCCCCTGGATCGCCGGCGAGGAGGACAAGATCGAGCGCGAGACCTGCAAGATGCTCGGCGACGTCCGCGGAGAGACGGTCGAGCCCGCGGACATCGAGATCTCGGCGCACTGCCATCGCGTGGCCACGCTCGATGGCCATCTCGAGGCGGTCTCCGTGGAGTGCGAGCGGGACGTCGATCCGGAGCGTGCGACGCGGATGCTCGCGGAGTTTCGCGGCGACGTCGCCGATCTCGGGTTGCCGACCTCGCCGGCGCGCCTGATCGAGGTTCGCGGGGAGCCCGACCGGCCGCAGCCCCGTCTCGACCGCGACGCCGGGCGGGGCATGACGGTCGTCGTCGGGCGCTTGCGCCGGTGCAACGTGCTCACGCTGCGGTTCGAGCTGCTGTCCCACAACCTGATGCGGGGCGCCGCCGGAGGCGCGGTGCTGAACGCCGAGTTGCTGGCGGCGCGCGACATGCTGCCGCGGAGAACGCGCTCGTGATCGTGATGAAGTTCGGCGGCACCTCGCTGGCCGATGCCGAGCGCATCGCGTCCGCCTCCGAGATTGTCCGGGCTCGGCTCGCGCAGCGACCCGTCGTCGTGCTGTCGGCGATGGCGGGGGTCACGGATCTGCTGGTCGAGGCCGTGTCGGCGGCGCGCCGCGACGACCGCGACGCGGTCGATCGCGCCGTCGGGGAGCTTGCCAAGCGCCACCGCTGGGCGGTCGCGGGAACGATGCACGGCTCGTCCTCGCGCCACGACCTCGATCTCGAGGTCGACGCCACCCTCGAGGAGCTTCGCCTGCTGCTGCGCTCGGTCCGCGTCCTGGGGGAGGGGACTCCGCGGGCGGCGGACACGCTGCTGTCGTTCGGCGAGCTGCTGTGCACTCGAATCGCGACCGCCGCGTTCGTGGAGCGCGGAGTTCCCGCGCGGTGGACCGACCCGCGCGAGGTCGTGATCACCGACGGGCGGCATGGCGCGGCCGAGCCGCAGCTCCACGCCATGGCCGAGAGGTGCCGCACGCGGTTGGTGCCGATGGTCGCTGCGGGCGAGGTTCCCGTCATCGGCGGATTCGTGGGTTGCTCCACGGACGGCGTCACCACCACGCTCGGTCGCGGCGGCGGCGACACGTCGGCGGCGGCACTCGGGGCCGCGCTCGGAGCCTCCGAGATCCAGATCTGGACCGACGTCGACGGGTTGATGACCGCGGACCCGCGTGCGGTCGCCGGTGCGCGGCGGCTGCCGAGCGTGTCGTTCGCGGAGGCGGCGGAGCTCGCGTATTACGGCGCCCGGGTCCTGCACCCGGCCTCGATCGCTCCCGCCGTGAAGCGCAACATCCCGGTCCGCGTGCTCAACTCGCTCGATCCCGAAGGGCCCGGAACGGTCATTCTCGACCGAGCCGAGCCCTCCGCGCCGCCCTTGGCCTCGGTGACCTGCCGCCGCGGGGCCCGCGCGATGCGGGTCGGGGGGAAGGACCTGCGCGCGGATGCCGCGTTCCTGCCGCGGGTCCTGGGAGTGTTCGAGGCGAACGGGGCGACACCGGACGTGGTGGTCGCCTCCGAGGTCGCCGTGACCGTCGTCGTCTCCGGACTCGACTTCGAGAAGGTGGCACGGGATCTGGCCGCGTTCGCGAGCCTGGAGACGGTGGCCGATCTCGCGATCGTGTGCGTCGTCGGTTCGGGGCTGGCGAGCGACGGCGCCATCCGGCGCCGCGTCCTGGAAGCGCTCGCCGCGCACGAGCCGGTGGCGCTGGGCCTGGGAGCACGTGCGACGAGTGTTGCCGCAGCCGTTTCCGAGGGCCGTCTCGAGTCCGCGGTGCGGGACATCCACCACAGGTTTTTCGAATGAACGGAGGCGCCCCGTGGAGCTGGCGCTGATCGGATACGGCCGGATGGGAAGGGCCATCGAGGCCGTGGCTCTCGACCGCGGGCACGAGATCGTCGCGATCGTGGATCCGGCCGCCGCGGGCGCGCGCGTCCGGCCGCGGATCGACCGCGAGGCGCTGTCCGGCGCGCGCGTGGCGTTCGAGTTCACGAGCTCCTCGTCCGCCGAGCCGAACGTCATCGCGCTGCTCGAGGCCGGGGTCGCCGTGGTGTGCGGCACCACGGGTTGGACACCCGGCGCGGATGTGCGGCGTGCCGCTCGGCGGGCCACGGTCGGCGCCGTCGTGGCACCCAATTTCTCGATCGGCATGAACCTGTTCTACGCCGTCGTGCGCGAGGCCGCGCGTCTAGCCGGGGCGGCCGACCTCTACGATCCGTTCGTCGTGGAGCAGCATCATCGGGCCAAGCTCGATTCGCCGAGCGGCACGGCGATGCATCTCGCCGCGATCGTGCGCGAGGCCGCCCCGAGCTTCGCGGAGATCGAGACTGGGTCGCCGTCGCGGGGTACTGTGAGCGCGAGGGCGATCCACGTGGCGAGCGTCCGCGCCGGCCACGAGCCCGGCACCCACACGGTCGGTTTCGACGGCGCCCACGATCGCATCACGTTGACTCATGCCGCGCGCGGGCGCGGGGGATTCGCCCTGGGAGCGCTCCTCGCCGCGGAGTGGATCGTGGGCCGGGCCGGATTGCACGGATTCGACGAGGTCGTTCGCGACCTCGTCGCCGGAGGAGGTCGGACGTGAGCTTCGATCCATCGGTGCTGCGCGGGGCGATGACCGCGCTGGTGACGCCGTTCGACGAGCACGGCGAAGTCGACCGCGACGCCTTGCGGCGGCTCGTCGAGTGGCAGGTCGAGTGCGGGATCCACGGGCTCGTGCCGTGCGGAACGACCGGAGAGGGCGCGACGCTCACCGACGACGAGCACGGCGTCGTGGTACGGACCGTGGTCGCCGCCGCCGCGGGCCGCGTTCCGGTTATCGCGGGATGCGGGACGAATGATACGCGGCGCACGATCGATGGAGCGCGGCGGGCGAAGGAGGCGGGCGCCGACGCGCTGCTCGTGGTGACGCCCTATTACAACAAGCCGAATCGGTCCGGCATGATCGCGCACTACCGCAGCGTGGCCGACGCCTCCGACCTGCCGATCGTGGTGTACAACGTGCCGGGACGCACGGGTCAGAATCTCGGCGCCGAGATGATCCTGCGACTCGCCGAGATTCCCGCGGTGGTCGGCGTCAAGGAAGCGTCGGGCAATCTCGAGCAGATCGCTGCCGTTCTGGAGTCGCGGCCCGCAGGTTTCCGGCTGCTGTCCGGGGACGACGCCCTGGCGCTCCCCGCCGTCGCGCTCGGCGCGAACGGGTTGATCTCGGTCGTTTCGAACGAGGCGCCGGGAGAGATGGCATCGCTGGTGGCCTCCGCCCTTCGTGGGGAGATGGAGGCGGCGCGCGGCCTGCACTACCGTCTGCTGCCCCTGATGCGCGCCAATTTCGTCGAGACCAATCCGGTGCCCGTCAAGACCGCGATGTCGATCCTCGGACGCTGTCGTGGCGACCTTCGACCTCCGCTCGGCCCTCCGGACGACGCGACCCGCGAGGCGCTCCGCGGCGCGCTCCGTCAAGCGCGGCTCATGTGACGCCGATGTCGAACCCCGAGGAGATTCGCGCCAGGCTCGAGACGCTGAGCGCGAGCGAGTCGCCGAGCGTGGACGAGGTGCGGGCGGCGGTCGCCGACCTGCTCGCCGTGCTCGAGCGCGGCGAGGTCCGGGCCGCCGAGCCCCACGACGACGGCTGGCGCGTCCACGCTTGGGTGAAGCGAGGGCTCCTTCTGGGGTTCCGGGTCGGCTCGGACGTCGAGAGCCATCTTGCGACGGCCTTCCACTTCCGCGACCGCGAGAGCTTTCCCGCTCTCGACGTGCCTTCGACCCGGGCAGGCGTTCGGGTGGTTCCCGGGGGCACGACCGTCCGGCGGGGCGTGTTTCTCGCCGCAGGAGTGGTCATCATGCCGCCGGCCTACGTCAACGTCGGAGCCTGGGTCGGCGAGCGCACCATGATCGACAGCCACGCGCTGGTCGGCTCCTGTGCCCAGGTGGGTGCGCGCGTGCACCTGTCGGCGGCGGCGCAGATCGGGGGAGTTCTCGAGCCGGTGGGCGCGATGCCGGTGGTCGTGGAGGACGATGTGTTCGTGGGCGGCGGTTGCGGGGTGTACGAGGGGACGCGGGTACGGCGACGGGCGGTCCTGGCGCCCGGGGTGATCCTGAGCCGCTCGGTGCCGCTGTTCGACACGGTGCGCGGCGAGGTCCACCGCGGGAGCGTCGCCCAACCGCTCGAGGTGCCGGAAGGGGCCGTGGTCGTTCCGGGGAGCCGAGAAGCGGGTGGCGACTGGGCACGCGCTCGGGGACTGCAGCTCTACGCGCCGGTGATCGTCAAGTACCGCGACGCCTCGACCGATTCGGCGGCCGCGCTGGAAGAGGCCCTGCGATGAGGGTGCGACCCGCGGGCCGGGTGGAGAACCTCGAGCGCACGCTCATCCGCCGCATCTTCGACCAGGCGCCGCCCGATGCCATCAACCTCGGGCTCGGGCAGCCCGACCTCGAGACGCCCGAGGCGATTGCCGCCGCAGGAATCGAGGGCATTCGCGCCGGGAGAACGAGATACACCTCCACGGCCGGAGATCCTGAGCTTCGCGATGCCGTGGCGCGCCGCTACGCGCCGTTCGCCGCGGGGCCCGATTGCGTCGTCGTGACCTGCGGATCGCAGGAGGCGATGTTCGCCGTGCTGACGAGTCTCGCGGACCCCGGCGACGAGGTCCTGTTCCCCGATCCCGGTTACCCCGCCTATCCCGTCGTCGCGCGTCTGCTGGGCGCCGTCCCCGTGCCCTATCCGCTTCACACCGAGCGGGGCTTCCGACTCGAGCCCCGCGACGTCGTGTCGCGGCTCACCGACCGCACGCGCGCGGTGATCTTGTGCTCCCCGTCGAATCCCACCGGGGCCGTCAACACGGCGGACGATCTGCGGGAGCTGGTCGCGGCGCTCGAGGGTCGTGGCGTCGCCTGGGTATCCGACGAGATCTACGCGGGATTCTCCTACGACGGGCCGGCACCCTCGCCACGATCGGTCTCGGCGGAGGGAGGCGTCGTCATCGGGGGGCTGTCCAAGGACTTCAGCATGACCGGTTGGCGCATCGGCTGGGTCGTCGCTCCGCGGAGCATCGCTCCCAGAATAATCGCGGTGCACCAGTATCTCGTGACGTGCGCTCCGAGCGTCTCGCAGCGCGCGGCTTTGGCCGCCTTCGACGCGCGGGCATCCGGAGCGGTCCGCGAGCACCTCGCCATCTTCCGGCGCCGCCGGGATCTCATGGCCGAGGAGCTGTCGCGCATCGCGGGGATCCGCTTCCGACTCCCGGACGGGGCGTTCTACTTCTTCGTCGACGTGAGCGCCTTCGGCTCGTCCCTAGAGACGGCGCGCCGCATCCTGGAGCGACGCAAGGTCGTCACGATACCGGGAGAGGCGTTCGGGGAACGGGGCCGCGGATACCTGCGGATCTCGTTCGCAGCCAGCGAAGACGACATCGTGCGCGGAGTCCGCGCCGTCTCGGAACAGCTCGCCGAGATCGCCGCGGAAGGCTATTCGGACGAGGCGGGCTCGGTCTGACGGGCCAGGACGTCCTCGAGCATCGCCGTGGACGCCCGAACCGCCTCGACCGTCGCCGCATCGTCGTCCGGATGGGCGTAGACGTACTCGTGCAGCGTCGACAATTCGTCGACCGTCGCGACCGGCAGCAGCGCCTGCACGGCCACGACGCGGATCTCGGGATCGTCCGAGCGGATCGCGACCTTGAGGGGCAGCAGGGCCTCGCCGCCGATCCGCGCCAGGGCGCTGGCGGCCATGCCGCGAACCTGCGGATCGCCTTCCAGCATCACGCTCTCGAGGAAGAAACGGGCGCGATCCTTGCCCATGCTCGCGAGAGCGTCGACCGTCACGGGTACGAGCGCGGGATCCTCGTGGGCCGCGTCGATGATCGTGAGCATGGACGGAACGAAGCGGAAGCGGCCCAGTTGCGGGATCGCGATCAGCCGTGACTCGCGGGTGCCGAACCACACCGCGTCGTTCAGGCCGGCCAGGAAATCGTTCGCCTGGCCGTAACCGATCTTCTCGTAGGCGCCGATCAGCGCGGACACGACCTCCGCCTGTTGCTCGGGCCGTGCGCGCCGAATGGCGCTCCGGATGGCGGGCAGGCCGTACGCCTGGTAGTCGATGAGCCTCAACCGCGCCAGCTCGGCGACGTCGGGATCGCCGTCCTCGGCCGGCCACGCCAGCCGGGCCAGAGCCTCCGCCTGAAGGGGAATGGAGGTGCCTGCGGCGGTGATCGCCGCGTCCACGATCCGCCGAGCCTCCGGCTTCTCCGTGCCGTCGCCCGCCGTCGCCGCCGGACCCGCCGACAGGACCAAGAGGGCCGCGACCGCCAACTCGGGAACACGACAAGCCACGGTGCGGTTTCCTCCTGGAATCGCGTGCGCGAGGCAGTATACCGTCGCCAAATGAGTGCGGCCAGTATTCCGACCGACGACCGACACTTGCGAGGAGCGCCGGGCGCGGACGTCGCGGCGTCCGGTTGCCGGAGGGCCCGCGGCTCAGTGCACCAGGCGCCCGGAAAGGGCCCGCAAGCGGTCGAGCTCCTCCCGCAGACCGATGGCGACCCGTGGGACGTCCTCGGGCGTGAAGGTCCCGGTTGGCGGCAGGCACAGGACGACCGCTCCCCGCGCCTCGCGGACGTCGTAGCCGGCCGCGAGTAGCGCGGCGGACGGTAGACCTGCCCGGTCCGCGCATGGCGAGCCGGTGGCGGCGAGGAGTCCTCGTCGATCCAGACCGGCGACCAGGGCTTCGCCCTCGATCCCGGGCAAGCTCAGGGAAACGTGGCCCGGCAATCGGCGCTCGAAGCTCGGCCCCGTGAGCGCCAGCCGCGTCTCGCGGTGGAGCGCCGCGGCGAGCCGCCGCCCGATCGAGGTCAGCCGGCTCGACCGCTGCGCGAGACTCGAACACGCCACCCGGGCCGCCACCCCGGCGCCGATGCATCCCGCCAGGTTTGGGGAGCCGGGCCGAATGCCGTTCTCCTGGGTGCCTCCCTCGATCAGGGGCGGCACGGGCAGGTCCCGTCCGACGATCAAGGCGCCCACTCCCATGGGGCCTCCGAAATGATGGAACGACAGCGACAGCAGGTCGGGATCGCGGGTCGCGCCGGCGTCGATCGGGATGCGGCCGGCGCTCAGCGTCGCGTCGAGCACCGTCAGGATTCCCCGGCGCCTGGCGGCGTCGACGATGTCGCGCACCGGTTGCAGCGTGCCCAGCTCGGCATGCGCATGCGACAGCGCGATCACTCCCAGACCCGCCGCGCATGCCTCTTGGCGAACGATCCCGTCCCGACCCACGGGGATCTCCTTCAGCTCGAAGCCGCAGCGGGTCAGCGAGCGGGCCGGGTGGAGGAGCGAAGGATGCTCGTGAGCCGCGACGGCGAGAACGGTGCGGCCGGCCCGTCGGGCGAGGCGTGCGGCGCCGCGCAGGGCGAGGTTGTTCGACTCCGTGGCGCCCGAGGTGAACACGACGCGCTCGGGGGTCACCCCGACCAGTCGCGCGACCTCGACGCGAGCCTCCTCGAGGGCGTGGGACGCCTCGGCGCCGCGGCTGTGGATCGAGGTGGGGTTGGCGTGGCGCTCGCGGAGCCACGGGATCATGGCGTCGAGCACCTCCGGCAGCGGAGGGGAGGTCGCGACGCCGTCCAGGTCGAGCACGTTCAGCGCTCTCGACGGCCTCGCAGCCGGGCGAACCATCCGCCCGCGTCGTCCGGCTCGGAGGTCAGGGACTCTCGAACGCGGGCGGCGATCCCGCGGAACCGGGTCGCGGGGTCCGAATCGGGTGCGGAGACGACGATCGGCCGGCCGGCGTCGCCGCTGTCGCGGATCGATTGGTGCAGCGGGATCTCACCCAGGAACGGGACTTTCAGCCGTTCCGCCTCGGCCCGGCCTCCGCCGTGCCCGAAGACGTCGGTGCGCTCTCCGCAATGCGGGCAGGCGAAGAAGCTCATGTTCTCCACGATGCCCAGTACGGGAACCCCGACCTTGCGGAACATCGCCACGCCCTTGACCGCGTCCGCCAGCGCGACGTCCTGCGGGGTGGTCACGATCACGGCGCCGGCGAGCTGCACTCTCTGGGACAGGGTGAGCTGGGCGTCTCCAGTGCCCGGAGGCATGTCGACGACCAGGATGTCCAGATCGCCCCACGCGACGTCGCGCAGGAGCTGGTCGACGGCCTTCATCACCATCGGGCCGCGCCAGATCACCGCCGACCGCTTGTCGACGAGGAATCCAAGGGACATGAACCGCAGGCCGTGACGCTCGAAGGGCAGGATCTGCCGCCCCTCGTCGTCGAGGCGCGGCTGCTCGTCCACTCCCATCATGAGCGGGATCGAGGGTCCGTAGATGTCGGCGTCCAGCAGTCCGACGCGCAATCCGTCCTGGGCGAGAGCGACTCCGAGGTTGACGGCCACGGTGGACTTCCCGACCCCGCCCTTTCCAGAAGCGACGGCGACGGTGCGACTCACTCCGGGCAGGAGCCCCGCGTCCAGCGCACCCCCGGGCGGGGGAGTCACCGGCGCGCCACCCACCATCCGGAGCCCCGATGGACGCGCTGCGCCGCCGACGTCGACCCGGACCGACGTCACGCCTTCGAGCCTCTCGACGGCCGCGCGGACCTCGGAGCGCAGTTGCTCGGCGACCGCGGGATTGCCGGCTCCCAGCTCGAGCCGGAGACGGACATCCCCGCCGTCGACCGTCAGGTCCTTGACGATACCGAAGGTGACGACGTCACGGCGGAAGCCGGGATAGAGCACGCGTCCCAAGCTCTCGAGCACGGCGTCTTTCGTCAGGCCCATGGCGTCCTTCGTCCCGCGGGTCGCGAAGCGCGACTATAGCACCGGGTCGGCGCGGCGGCAGGAAATGGGACGGGTCAGGGGGATGGCGCGCCGGTCGCCGCGCCGCCCGAAGTGCGGTCCAACCATGCGGCGTAGGCCCACAGGGCGTCGAGATCCTCGTCGGTCAGACGAGCGTACGCGGGCATCCGTATTCGCTGGCGCGCGAGGAATCTCGACGCCACGGGATGTTCCTCGAGTCGCGGGAGGGAGCCCTCGCGGACCCAAGCGTCGAACTCCGCGCGATCGCGCACCAGGTCCTCGAACTCCGCGCCGTACCAGCCGGGGACGAAACCGGTGAGCGAGCCCGGGTTGGGAAGGCCGCCACTGCCTCCCGGGCCGTGGCACGCGAGGCACTCGAGGCGACGAGCGCGGTCGTGACCCTCGCCCTCCAAGGTCCCGGGAGCGGGAGCGCTCATGCCCGACAGCACCCGGAACGCGGCCACCAGGTCCGCGAGCTCGCGGTCGTCGACCCATCCGCGATAGGCGGGCATGCGGATCGCCATCCCCTCCAGCTCGGCCCGGGCCGCGCGGCTCGCGGCGCGCTCGCTCGTGATGCCGTCGAGGATGAACTCCCGGATGTCGTCGTCGTTCTCGACGTACATCATCCACAGGCCCCCGCTCCACGCCGGGACGCGAAGGTCGACCCGCGCGGGGTCGGGGATGCCTGCCGTCCCGAGCGCGCCGTGGCACGAGAAGCACCCCAGATCGCGGGCGAGAGCGACCCCACGCCGGACGGGATTCGTAGCTCGGATCGACCAGTAGAGTCGGACGGCCGGAAGGGCCAGGACCAGCGCCGCACACCCGGCGAGCACCGCCGCGGCAAGCCACACGAATGGACCGCGGGACGGGGGGGTGCCTGGGACGGGATTCTCTCGCACCTGGCGTGCGTGGCGCCGCTACAGGGCCTTGACGCTCGCCACCTCGACCGCCGCGAGACCGTCACGGGCCATCGCAATCCCGTGGATCTCGACACGCTTGCCGGCGAACTCCTTGGCTTGCTCGAACGCCGTGGCGTCCTTGTGGCTGGCCACGAGGAGGTAGACCTTGCCGTCCGAGGCCAGCAGCCCCATCGGCTGCCCGCTCTTGACGCATTTCGCCGCACAGGGCGCATGCTCGTCGCCCTTCGCGCCATGGCCGATGTAGCACGCCAGGTCGAGCACCTCGCCCTGGACCGTGACATCGTCGCCACCGGCGAGGGCCGGCAGCGCCAGCACCGCCAAGGGAAGGGCGAGCGTGAGTAGCAGGGAACGAGTCTTGACATTCATCGGGAGCCTCCGTGAGCCGCACCTAGGAACCACGATTGTAACCCGAACCGACCGGCACCGCCCGACATCGAGCCGGAGGGCGGGTCGCGGACGGGGAGGCGACCGGAGACGATGGGCTCAGAACCGAATGGCGAGACCGAAGTAGAAGCCCTCGTAGTCGACGGAGTGCGCGGTTCGCTCGAGCGTTTGCGCGTTCAGACGCAGGATCGGCGAGCCGTCGAGCCCGAAGTCGTCGATGACCAAGCTGGTCTCCAGCTCGACCTCGCCCGGGCGGAGCTCCTGTCCGACGTTCGTGTACGAGATGCTCCTGAAGCCGGCGACGAACTCCGCGGTCTTCCAGAACTTGAAGTGCAGGGCAAGGTCGGTCTCGATGACGTTCGCGTCCTCGCTCTGCGACGCGTCCTGAATGCCGACCGGCGTGGCGATTTGCGCGATGGAATCGACGATCGGGCAACCATCGATCTCGCACAGATTGAACAGCTCGTAGGGCGGCAGAACGACTGCGACGACCTCGTTGTTCTCCACAAAACCGTAGAAGTGGGTCACCGAGGTGTAGGACGTGGCCATCTCGCCGCGCAACACCGCCAGTCCGAGACCGGTCTCGAACCACACCGTGTCGCGCCACACCTTGAACTGCACGTCGAGGCCGGCCTCCAGACCACGACCTTGGAATGTCGAGGACACGTCGGAGGTGTCCGCCTTGGGCTCCAGGTCCGGCCGGGGCGACACCGCGGGCGGGATGATCGGAGGGAGGTTGGGCGCGATCGCGAAGTAGTCCGCGGCCAACTGGCGGTCGTGGGAGACGTCGCGGTATCCGACGAACCACCTTCCCGAAGTTCGTTTCGATTCGAAGGCGCTGCGGTAGAAATCGGCCCGGAAGTCCCGGAGCCGAGTCCGGGTGTCCGCGGCGAATCCGTCCGCGAGGCCGTCGAGGTTCACGCCGGCAAAGAAGCCGCTGGTGTTGATCTCCCCGTACAGGAACGACCCGGGCGTCAGCGCTTCGAGGTGCCGGTCCTCGGAATGACGGTAGTAGGTCAGGACGATGTCGCCGATCTCGTTGCGAAGTCCGAAGCCGCCTCGAATGTAGAAGGCCGGTTCGGTGCTCTGGCCCACGCTCACGACGGACGTTCCGAGCGGATCTTCCGGATGGAGAAGCGTCGCGGCGCGGTACTCGAGCCCGGCGGGCTGCGCGATCCAATCATCGATCTCGATGAAGATCGCTCCCCACCCCGCGTCCTTCGCGGCGGGCTTGGGGGCGGTGTCCTGCGGTGGAGCGACCTCGGGGGGGGCGGTCTCCTCCGACGGCGGATCCTGGGTCTCCTCGGGGTCCTGGGCGGTGACGGTCGTCGTCGCGGCTTGCAGAGCAACCCCGACCAGGAGCGCCAAGCTCGACGCCGCGAGCCACCTCACCGGATTCTCACGGAGGCGGTGAACCCGCCACCATCGGACGAGACGAACGTCTCGCCCGAGGGAGTCACCCCCCGGCCGTCGACGAAGTAGCTCGACGAGAGAACGACCTCGGAGCGGACGAGGGTCGCGTAGGGATTGGCGTCGTCGACGAGCTGCTTCCGGGCGCGGAACACGATCGTGTCGCCCTGCTGGACCTGAAAACTGAACGCCACGGGATCGCCCAGGATGTTGGAGTCTTCGAACGCCGACCCGAGAGTCGTGCAGCTGTCGATGTAATCTCGGGTGCCGGCCGTGACCTCTCTTCCGTTGAGAAAGTAGAACGGAACCTGGGGCAGGAGGTCGGGGACGGTCCGCCGGACGTTGGTGTCGTAGGGCGTGATGTTCGAGAACGGGTTGGTGGCGCTCACCGTCGAGCGCAGGGGGATCTCGTCGGTCGTCCCGGCTTGAATGAGGGTGATCTCGGCGGAATAGGGCCAAGGGACGCTGGTGTTGACGGGATCGACTTGCCGGACGCACGTGTGAAACGGCGTCTGCACGTCGGGCACTCCGTCGAGTGGCTCGTCCGTGTCGGCCCACAGGTCCCAGATCTGCCACACGTCGACCAGCGCGGACGCCGAGGCCGTGACGGTGATGACCTGAGGTCCACCGCCCGTGGGCTGAGTCGTGTTGCAGCCCATGGAAGCGAGCATCAGGGCTGCCGCAAGCGTCGCCAACACCTTCCGCATGGTGTCAGACCTCCACCGACAAGGACGAGAGAACCTACAGGACACCCTGTTCGGAGTCAAGCTCGTTGCACCGGGTGCGTGCGGCAAATGGACCGCAAGACGCCAGCCTCGCATGGTACAATCCGCTTCGCTCGCTTGGAGGCTCCCATGTCGCGGTTCTCGAGCGCTGAGCAGGTCGCGGACGCCTCCCGCCGGGTCGAGCGCGTCTACGGCGTTCTGGCGAGGGTTTACGACGACTTCTTCGATTGGGCGCTGGGGCCCGGGCGACGCTATGCCGTCAGCCGTCTGCCGCTTCGCGACGGGGACAACGTCCTCGAGGTCGGGGTGGGGACCGGGTTGAGCCTCCCGCTCTATCCCGCGAACTGCCGGGTCACGGGGATCGATATCTCGGAAGCAATGATGGAGCGGGCCCGGGTGCGAGTGGAGCGACTCGGTCGCACCAACCTCGAGCTTCGGAGAATGGACGCCCGGAACCTCCATTTTGCCGACGAGTCGTTCGACCACGTCCTCGCCCCGTACGTGATTTCCGTCGTTCCCGAGCCCGGAAAGGTGATGAGCGAGATCCGGCGGGTGTGCCGTATCGCGGGCACGGTCGTGGTCGTCAACCACTTCGGGAGCCCCAATACGCTCCTCGGCTGGATCGAGCGACTCCTCAGCCCGGCGACGCAGTGGCTCGGGTTCAGGATGGACGTTCCCATCAAGGCGGTGGTCGATACCCCGGGTCTCGAGGTGGTCAGAATCGAGCGCGTGAATCTGCTGGGAATGTGGCGCCTGGTCGTGATGCGGCGCGTCGACTGACCCCCGCTCAGTGGTCCGGCGGGCTCTTCTCCGGCCCGCTCGCCCTCCATGGACCGCGTACCGCTTGCCCCGACGGACGGTGAAGTTCCATCTCCTCGACACGCTGGATCTGCTCGACGACCTCCGAGAACTGCCGCTCGATCGTCTCGGTGGTGACGGCGTTGCGCGTGAGCATCTCGAGGCCGCGGATCTTGGCGCGCAGCGCGGCGATCTCCAGCCGGCGACCTTCCAGCTCGAGCTCGGCCGTCCGCAGTCTCTTCTGGAGCGCCAGCAGCTCCCGTTTGGGACGGTCCTTGAGCCGTGCGATCTCCGCAAGCGAGTTTTCGAGCTGATGTCGCTTGGTCTCGAGCTCCCCCTGCAGGTCCAGCACCCTCAACCCCGCCGCGCGGACCATGCCGTACTGGACGAGAAGCTGCTCGTGCTTCATGTGCAGCTCTTGATAGAGGGTCAGGGGCACGCTCTCCCGGAACACGCGCTCCAGCGATTCCGAGTCCCGCCGCCCGAGCTGCGCGAGCGAGCGCTCGGCCTCGAGCCCGGCCTCGTCCAAGGCCTGGCTGGAGACGAAGTACTCCGGTCCGTAGCGCCCACCTCGCTTCTCGGCCCGCAACCTGCCGCTGCGGATATAGCGCCGAAGCGTGGTGATGGACCGGGAGGTTCTATCGGCGGCCTCGCGGAGGGTCATTCGCTCCATGCAGCACCACCCCGGGATCGGCGCCGCGAAACCTCCGGCGCCCGACGCTTCTTACCACAACGACGGCAGAATCCACAAGAGACGACCCGCCCGCGGGTGCATTCCGCCCTCGCGGTTCGGCATTCGCGGTCGGGCCATTGAAGACTTCCCGGGCGAAGAGATACCTTGCACGCCTCACGGGGACGTCGGAGTGCTCCGGGCAGACCCGTGGACGGGAGAGCGGTGAGCGAGAAGCACTGGGCCGACGAAGCAGCCGAGGTGGTGGCCGCGACCGGCCGGCTCCCGGTGGTTTCGACCGGCATCTCCCCGTCCGGCGAGATCCATGTCGGGAATCTGCGCGAGGTCGTCACGGGGGACGCGATCTACCGCGCGCTCCGTGACCGCGGGATCCCCGCGAAGTTCAACTTCGTATGCGACAACTTCGATCCTCTTCGCAGGGTCTATCCGTTCCTCGATCCCGTGGTCTATGGACCGCTGGTGGGCAAGCCGCTGTCCGAGATTCCGTGTCCATGCGGGGATCATCGCTCCTACGGCGAGCACTTCCTGGCGCCGTTCCTGGAGTCGCTGCGCACCCTCCGAATCGCGGTCGAGGTCGTGCGCGCCGATGAGCTGTACAAGTCGGGCGCGATGACGGAGTGCATCATCGCCGCGCTCCAGAGCCGCGATGCCGTGGCGGCGATTCTCGAGGCTCTGACCGGCAAGAACGTGGAGCCGGAGTGGTCGCCCTTCAATCCCCTGTGCCCGGAGTGCGGTCGCGTGACCGGGACTCGGGTCAGGGGGTTCTCGAGCTCGGATCGCACGGTCGACTATTCCTGTGCGTGCGGGGCGCAGGGCCGGGTGCCCATGGCCGGCGGGGGAAAGCTCGTGTGGCGCATCGACTGGCCGGCCCGCTGGAAGGCGCTGGGCGTCACCGTCGAGCCGTTCGGAAAGGACCACGCCACGCGCGGCGGGTCGTACGACACCGGAGCGCGCATCGCACGGGAGGTGTTCGACATCGAGCCGCCCGTTCCGGTGGGCTACGAGTGGATCGGGCTAAAGGGTATGGGCGACATGTCGTCCAGCAAGGGCAACGTCCTGTCGATCGCCGCGGCCCTGGAGATCGCTCCACCGGAGGTGCTGCGGTACATGATCCTGAAGGAGCGCCCGCAGCGCAAGCTCACGTTCGACCCCGGGCTGGCGCTCCTGCAGCTCGTGGACCAGGTCGATGACGCCTCGGCCCAAGGACGCGACGAGCGCGCGCTGCAGCTGTCGACCGCGGGCGGCTTCCGGCCCGTGGGCGTCCCATTCAAGCACCTCGTGGTCGTCGCGCAGGCGGCGCGCTTCGACGTACCCGAGGTCATCCGCATCCTGGAGCGGACCGGGTATGCCGGGGTGGATCCGGCGGCCGTGGCGGATCGCCTGCGGTTCGCGCGGCGGTGGCTCGAAACTCACGCGCCCGAGGCGCTACGATTCGAGGTGCTCGACGAGTTGCCGGAAGTCGCCCGGGAGATGAACGCGGCACAGCGGCGGTTCCTCGCGACGCTCGCCGATCGCATCGCGCCCGGCATGACGGGCGACGAGATTCACCGCCTGATCTACGAACTCGCTTCGAGTCTGTCCGCGGAGGCGCGTCCAGCCGAGCTGTTCGAGGCGATCTATGTCGCCATCCTGGGGAGGTCGCAGGGTCCGCGAGCGGGGTGGTTCCTGGCGTTCCTGGGCTCGGAGTTCACGAAGCGCCGGCTCGGAGAGGCGGCGCGGGCCGCGCCCTGAGCCCGGGGCTCCGATTCAGGGCAGTTCGGTTCGTTCGGCGGCTTCCGGCTCGGCAGGCTCGGGCGGGTGCGCGAGCCTGGCCGTGGCTTCGCCGAGCACGCTGCGGACGACCGCGTCGTGGATGCGCTTCGCCGATTCGAGCACGCGCAGGGTCTCGTCGGAATAGTCGCCTCGCGCGGGCGCCCCGGCCCGGCGCTCCCCGCCATCCGTGCTCGCGCGCAGGGCGTCGATTGCGGCGCGCACGATCCGCAGGGCCTCGTCGACCCGCGGCATCTCGCGGGCCTGGATCAGGCGCAGGATCTGGGCGGTGTGCAGCACCTCGGGGGTCAGCCGCTCCTGGTTCTGGGAGCCGTCTTCCCAGTGCCTGCCCGTCAGGATCCACTCGATGCTCGTTCGGCCGATGCGGGCGAGCTCGACGAGCCTCCGCGGCTCGGGAACCACTCCGTGCTCGTACTTGTGGACTGCCGACTGGGTGGTCCCGAGGAGCCGCGCCAGCTCCCACTGCCGCATGCCCGCCTGGACACGGATCTGCTTGATCCGACGACCCATGGCCGCCTTGTCGAGATCGATCACCTTCGAACCCCGAAGCCGGCCCTCTCCCGTACCGAGGGCCATACACGAATATATGTCTATGCATCCTGACTTCAAGTGCACATACAACTGTGGAATATGAAAGGGTTTCTGTGGATTCCGGACCGGAAAAGGTCGAGAAGCGGACCTTCCGGACGGACCCGCTTAGCGATCAGCGCTTTCCCCACCGCAGCTTGCGGCGTAGCAGCTCGAAGAAGGTCCGGTGGGCCACCCGCACCAGCCGAGCCGGGCTCGGGTGATTGTCGATGACGACCGAGTCCTCGGGCTCCATTGGAAAGCCGACCTGCCCGTCGAGGGTCAGGAACACCTGCTCCCGAGTGTTGCCCAGGGCGAGGTGAATGCGCACCGACTCCGGCACGACCAGGGGGCGATGAGCCATGGTGTGCGGGCAGATCGGAGCGATGACGAACGCCCGCATGCGAGGGTCCAGAATCGGGCCCCCTGCGGAGAGACTGTAGGCCGTGGAGCCGGTCGGAGTCGAGACGATCAGGCCGTCGCTCGTGTAGGTGACGACCTCGTCGTCATCGATGGTGACCGCGACGTCGATCATCCGGGCCAGCGCGGCCTTGGTGATCACGACGTCGTTGAGGACGGCATACTCCTTGAGGGTTCGTCCGCCTCGCCGGTAGCGCACCCGCAGCATCTGACGCTCTTCGATGTGGTACCGGCCTTCGAGGACGTCGGTGAGTCGATCGTAGAGCTCGTCCGGCTGGAGCTCCGAGAGGAAGCCGAGACCACCGAGGTTGACTCCCAGGATCGGGATGCCCTGCGGTGATGCGGCTCGAGCCACCGACAGCAGGGTGCCGTCGCCTCCGGCCACGAGAACGAGATCGACGTTCGTCGGCAAGCGGTCTCGCGGCAAGCCGTCGTCGCGGCCGAGCGCGCGCGCGGTATCGGCGTCGAATCGGATCTCCACGCCGCGATCCCGGAGCCAGTCACCCACTTCGCCCGCGATTCGCACCGCCTCGGGGGGGCCGATCTTCGCGAAGACCGCGACCGTCCGGAGGGTGTGCGTCGGTGCGTCCTTCATTCCGCGCCGTCCTGGCCGGGCGGCTGCACCGCCTCTGCGATCCGCATCGAGGTCGCTGCGGGGTCGAGCCCCGATCCGCGGCGGGCCAGATGAACGAAGAACTCCACGTTTCCCTCCGCTCCCCGGGTAGGGCACCTTAGCACGTCGAGGAGGCACCAACCGGAGCGCCGCACGGATTCGGCGACGCCGACCAGGACCGAGCGATGGAGCGCCGCGTCGCGCACGATGCCGCCTCGCCCGACCTTGCCCCTCCCGACCTCGAACTGCGGTTTCACGAGGCACAGCACCTCGCCGTCGTCGGGCAGGCAGCCCATCACGGCCGGGAGCACTTGAAGCGCGGAGATGAACGACACGTCCATCACCGCGAGGTGCGGCGCGAACGGCAACTGTCCGGGCACGAGGTACCTCGCGTTCACGCCCTCGAGGGGCACGACCCGCGGATCGCTTCGGAGACCCCAGTCGAGCTGACCGCGTCCCACGTCCAACGCGATCACGCGCCCGGCGCCGGCCTCGAGCAACGCTTGGGTGAACCCGCCGGTCGATGCCCCGACGTCGAGTGCGCGCCTGCCCGCGACGACGAGCCCGGATGCCCGCAGGGCCCACGCGAGCTTGTGTCCTCCGCGGCCGACGTATGCGGGACCGGGGAGCACCTCGAGCGGCGCCTCGACCGCCACCTGCATGCCCGGCTTGTCGAGGCGCATTCCTCCGGAGTGCACCCGACCGGCCAGTACCAGCGCCTGGGCGCGGGCCCGCGTCGGCGCGAGGCCCCGGGCGGTCAGCAACCTGTCGAGTCGATCGTGCCGCGGGCGGCGGGACGGCATCGCGGCGTGCGCTCAGACGGCGAAGTGGACCGCGCGGGTCTCGCGAACGACGGTCACCTTGATCTTGCCCTGGAAGGAGATTTCCTTCTCGAGCGCGCGCGCGATCTTCTTGGAAAGAGCGTACGCGTCGGGGTCGGAGATCTCGGCCGCGTCGACGATGACGCGCAGCTCCTTGCCCGCCTTCACCGCAAACGCGTGCCCGACCCCGGGGTACGAACACGCGATCTCCTCGAGTCGCTTGAGCCGCTCGATGAACACCTCGAGGTTCTCCTTGCGCGCCCCGGGACGCTGGGTCGAGACGCGGTCGGCCGTCTGGAGCAGCATGGCCTCGAGGGTATTGGCTTCGACGTCGCGGTGCAGGCTCTGAATGGCGTGCACCACGTCCTCGGATTCCCCGTAGCGACCGGCGATCTCGGCGGAGGCGAGAATCGACGGTCCCGTGGCGTCGCTCGCGCCCCGGCCGATCTCGTGGAGCAGACCGGCGCGCCGCACCAGGTCGACCCGTCCTCCGACTTCGGAGGCCATGTAACCCGCGACCAGGCCGACCTCGAGGCAGTGCTGCATCAGGTTCTGTCCGTGGTGGGTCCTGAGGTTCATCCAGCCCACGAGCCGGTTGAGCCGCGGGTGGAGGTCGGTCACTCCGAGCTCGAACGCGGCCTGGCTTCCCGTCTCCTCGACCAATCCATCGATCTCGGACTTGACGCGCTCGACGACCTCCTCGATCCGCGCCGGGTGGATGCGTCCGTCCTCGATCAGGCGCTCGACGGCGACGCGGGCGATCTCGCGTCGCACGGGATCGAATGACGAGATCAGGATCGATCGCGGGGTGTCGTCCACGATCAGGTCGATCCCGGTGGCCGTTTCGAGCGCCCGGATGTTCCTCCCCTCCCGGCCGATGATGCGGCCCTTCATCTCGTCGTTGGGAAGCTGGATGAAGCTGACCGTCGTCTCGACGGCGCGCTTGACCTGAACTCGCTGGGTGGCCTGGACCACGAGCTGCAGGGCCTCGCGCTCGGCCCGCTCCTTGGCCTCGTCGAGGATCTTGCGGGTCAATCCCGACGCCTCACGTCGGGCTTCCGCCTCGACCTCGGCGATGATCCGCGAACGCGCGTCGCCGGCCGACAGGCCCGCGATGCGCTCGAGCTCGGCCCGGGCCGCCTTGCGGTCGGATTCGATCGACTCGCGGACCGCGCTCACCTTCTGCTCGACACGCGAGATCTCGGCCCTCCGGCGATCCAGCTCCTCGCGCAGGCGGCCCGTCTCTGCGGCGGCCCGCTCGGCCTCGCGCGTTCGGCTGTCGAGATCCGCTTCGCGGGTTTCGATCTCGCGATCGCGACGATCCGCCTCTTCGCCCAGGGAAAGCGCCTTTTCCTGGGCGGCGACCACGATCTCCTTCGCCTTGGCCTCGGCCTCGTGGCGAGATTCGGAGCGGATACGCCGCGCGGCGTCGGCCGCGCGGCGCACCGCACGGCGGGCCAGCCACACTCCGACGACGGCTGCGACGAGCCCGACGGCTGCCCCCACGAGAGCGGGCCAGGTCACGCCGAACGCCTCGGAATCCAAGTCTGTCGCCTCCCGTCACGTCGGGATGCCGTTCCCCGGACGTGACCGCGTCGGCGCGCGACCGGTGGAGCAGGATTCACGAAGCCGCAGGTATCTCGAGAGGCGAGATGGACCCCGCGCGGGGCGTGTGGACCGGGGCGATTGAACCTGGTTGTCCAGGTGGGAGTCACTAGACTCGCGTCAGGCTTCCCCTTCCGAGAGGGGTTTGCTCACAGCGAATCGATCGCGGACCCCCTTCGAACTGACGTTGGCTCAAGCGTTTACGGTCCATCACGCACCCCGCAGGGAATGCTGTTCGAACGTTCTTCGCTTCTCGGCTCCTCAACGGCTCGTGCCCCGCGGCCACCGGGCCCGCGCGGGGTACGGTCCTACCCGGCGAGCGCCTCGTCGAGCAGGATCACCAATCGTGCCAACCGCTTCTCCGCGTCCCGGTTCTTTCGCCGTCCGGGATCGTCCGTGCGGCCGGCCTGAATGGACTCATCGGCCAGGTTCAGGGCCGCCAGGATGGCGACCTTGAGCGTGTCCGCCGTCCCGGTCGCCTCCACCACTTCGCGCATGCGCTCGTCCACCTTGCGCGCAAGCTCGTGGAGGTAGTCCGGATCGTCGGAGCCTCTGAGATGATAGGTGCGTCCGTAGATCGTCACGGCCGTCGCACCTCCTGTCTGTGAAGCACGCTCCGTCATGCGGCCCTCGTCGCGTTCACCGCCGATCTCACTCACCTCGCAACTCTCGAGCGCTCTCGCGCAGCGCGCTCTCGACCTCCGCCAGGCGCGCGCTCCAGTCGGCACGGACGGCCCCGCGCGTCGGTTCACCGAGATCGTCCGCCTCGACCGCTTCGAGCTTCTCTCGAAGCGACGCGACCTCCTCCCGGAGGCGGTCGCGCTCACGAGTCACGGCGCCCAGTCTCTCGAGCACTTTCCCGACGCGATCCTCGAGTGTTTTGAGATCGGCCTTCATTTCCGGATGCTTCGTCTCAAGTCCGCAGCCGAAACCCGAGCTGTTCCTCGACGGCCCGCACCAACTCGGCGCGGTAGGCCTCGATCTCGGGGTCGGTGAGGCTCTTGTCGAACGGCTGTAGCATAACACGCACCGTTACCGATGCCTCTCCCGCGGCCAAGCCCTCGCCGACGTAGCGGTCGATCACCCCGAACTCGGCCGCCGCCGGGGCGGGGACGCCCCGCAGGGCCGCGAGGACGTCGCCGAAATCCAGCCCGTCGGGCACCACCAGGGACAGATCCCGGCTCACGGCCGGCACGCGGGGCAGGGGAGCGTGGCGCGGCTCCCGGGCTGGAATCTCGAGCAACGCGGAGAGATCGATCTCGGCAACCAGCAGACCGGCATCGAGCTCCAGCCGTGCCACGAGGCTCGGGTGCAGCTCGCCGCTTCGAGCGATCACCGCCCCGCCGGGGCGGATCCACAAGGCGGAGCGCACCGGGTGCAGGGCAGGGCTGTCCGAGCCCGCGCGCCGGAGAGCGACACCCGGCCGCAACTCTCCGACAACGGTCTCCACGACGCCCGCGATGTCGTAGAACAGCGCGTTGCGGACGCCACGACTCCAGTGGCGCGGCTCGCCCGCGCCGGCCCACACGATCGCCGCGTGCAGCGGCTCGAGCGGCAAGCCCCCCTCGGGGCGGTCTCCGAACACGCGCCCGACCTCGAACAATCGGACGTCCTGGGTTCCACGCCGCATGTTGCGGTCGGCGGAACGGACGAGTCCCGGGAGGACGGAACGCCGCAGGACGGCGAGCTGCTCCGAGATCGGGTTGTCGATCGCGATGGCGGCAGGCGAGGACGGCACGACGAACGGATCGTCCTCGCCCGCGGCGACCATCGCGTAGTTCGACGCCTCGTGGAAACCGAGGCCCGTCAGGATCTCGCGGCATCGTTCCTGGACGACCGCCTCCGGCGCGGGAAGCCGCGGCACTCCGGGGGCGCCGGGAAGCGACAGCGGGATGCGGTCGTAGCCGATGTGGCGAGCGACCTCCTCCACCAGGTCGGCCTCGCGCTCCAGGTCGCCCCGCCATGACGGCACGACGACCCGAACGCGACCTGGACCGTCCGGCGCGGGGCGCAGGCCCAGCGCGGCGAGAGCCGCGTGCACCCCGGCGCCACCGGGGTCGAATCCCAGCATCAGGCGAACGCGATCGATGCGCAGCGTGAGCTCGCGCGCCGGGTGCATCCTCCCGACGTCCACCATGCTCGGCGCCGGGGAACCGTGGGCCAGCTCGACCAGGAGCCGGGCCGCCATGTCCTGCGCCATGGGGATGCCCTCGACGTCGATTCCGCGTTCGAAGCGATGGCTGGCGTCGGTCCGCAGCCCCAGTCGTCGCGCGGTAGAGCGCACCGCCGCGGGGGAGAACGCCGCGGCCTCGATCAGCACGGTCTTCGTGGTGGAGCGGATCTCGGAATCGGCGCCCCCCATGACACCCGCAACCGCAACGGGCCGGCGTGCGTCGGCGATCACGAGCATGCCCGGATCGAGGTTCCTCGTGATGCCGTCCAGCGTCGTCAGGACCTCGCCCGCGACGGCGCGACGAACGCGGATCGTCGCGTCGTGGAGGAGGTCGAGGTCGAACGTGTGGATCGGCTGCCCGAGCGCCAGCAATACGAGGTTCGAGGCGTCGACGACGTTGTTGATCGGGCGCAGGCCGCAGCCCACGAGCCGATCGACCGCCCACGGAGGCGAGGGCGAGACGCGCACTCGACGGACCACGCGGGCGCTGTAGCGCGGGCACAGGTCCGGCGCTTCCACCTCCACGCGCACCGCGGACTCGACGGGCTCGCCGACGGCGGCGATGGCGCCCGGTGGCGGCGCGAGCGGGACGCCGAACGCGGCCGAGATCTCGCGGGCGACGCCGAGGTGCCCGAGACAGTCGGGGCGATTCGCCGGGACGTCGACCTCGAAGATCGCGTCGGTGCCGGATCGGATCACGTCGTCGACGGTCAGGCCGCGATCCGTCAAGACGCGCGACACGGCGTCCTCGTCGGCGTCGACGGGGCACAGCTCCCGAAGCCAGCTCAGCAGGATTCGCATCTTCGGGCGGGCTCCTAGGCCGGAAACTGAGCTAGAAAGCGCGAGTCGTTCTCGAGCATCAGACGCAGGTCGTCGATCCCATAGCGCATCATGGCGATGCGGTCGATCCCGAGCCCGAACGCGAAGCCGGTATGGACCTCGGGGTCGATGCCCACGGCTTCGAACACCGCGGGGTGCACCATCCCCGCGCCGCCGAGCTCGATCCAGCCGCTGCCCTTGCACGTCCTGCAGCCGGTCCCGCCGCACACCCGGCACGAGACGTCGTACTCGCATCCGGGCTCGACGAACGGAAAGTACCCGGGCCGGAGCCGGGTCCGGACGTCGTCGCCGAAGAACCGCTTCCACACGGCGTCGACCGTCCCCTTCAGATCCGCCATCGAGATGCCGCGGTCGACCACGAGAGCCTCGAGCTGATGGAACATCGGCACGTGCGTGGCGTCGATCTGGTCGCGGCGATAGGCCCGCCCGGGGCAGATCATGCGGATCGGCGGGGCCTGGGTCGCCATCGTGCGGATCTGGACCGGCGACGTGTGGGTCCGGAGCACGAGTTCCCCCTTGACGTAGAACGTGTCGGTGTCGTCCCGGGCGGGATGATCCGGCGGGATGTTCAGCGCCTGGAAGTTGTGGAAGTCGTCCTCGACCTCCGGTCCGCGTTCGACCGTGTAGCCCATGCTCGTGAAGATGCGTTCCAGGTCCCGACTGACGACGGTCACCGGGTGGAGCGATCCCCTCCAGGGGTGTCGAGCCGGAAGGGTGGCCTCGAGTCGGCCGCGGTCGGGGTCCACGACGGCGCGCGCCATCGCGGCCTCGGCAGCGGCGGAGTCGAGGGTCTCCTGCATCCGGACCTTGAGCTCGTTCAAGGCCTTGCCCGCGTCCGGACGCTCGGCGGCGGACAGTTGGCCGAGCCGCTTCAAGGCGGCGGTCAGCTCGCCCTTGCGGCCCAGGAAGCGGACCCGCACCCGCTCGATGGCCTCGCCGTCGCCACGGGCCCGGGCCAGGTCCGCGGCGAACCCGTTCTCGATCGGATCGAGCAGCTCGCGCACGGGCCGTCGTCAGCCGGCGGACGCGGCCTGGCGCGCTGCGTGCACCACCTGGCCGAAGGCCTTCGGGTCGCGAAGGGCGAGATCGGCCAGGACCTTGCGGTCGAGCTCCACTCCGGCGACCTTCAGCCCGTGCATCAGCGACGAGTACGACATGTCGTGCAGCCGCGCGGCGGCGTTGATGCGGACGATCCACAGGCGGCGGAACTGGCGCTTGCGCTGGCGCCGGCCCCGGTAGGCGAAGCGGAGCGAGCGCTCGACCTGCTCCTTGGCGATCCGATACAGCTTGGACTTCGCCAGATAGTAACCCTTGGCGCGCCGCAGGACCTTCTTTCTCTTCAGCCGCCGCTTGTTCCCACGTTTGACCCGAGGCATCGCTTACCTCCCTACTTGCTGCCGTAGGGCAGCATGCGGTCGACTCGCCGCTGGTCGGCGTCCGAGACCAGGGCCGGCGTGTCCAGCCCGCGCTTTCTCTTGGTGGTCTTCTTCGTCAAGATGTGACTCTTGAAGGCTTTCGAGCGCTTGAACTTCCCCTGTGCGGTGCGTTTGAAGCGCTTGGCGGCCCCGCGGTGCGTTTTCAGCTTCGGCATGTCTGACTCCCTCGTGGGTTCCGTATCGAAACGATCGATGTCAGGACGGATCGCCGCGCTCGGCGACGAGCTTCCGGACGCTCGCGATGAAATCGTCGAGAGCCACCGCACCCTGGTCGCCCCGGCGACGCGCGCGCACCGCCACGGTGCCCGCTTCGGCCTCGCGGTCGCCCACCACCAGCATGTAGGGCACCTTCTCGATCTCGGCCTCCCGAATCTTGGCACCGATCTTCTCGTTTCGCACGTCGATCTTGGCGCGGATGCCCTGTGTGACCAAGCGCTCGCGCACGGCGGCGGCGTATTCGGCGCTGCGCTCGGTGATCGCGAGCACCCGGACCTGCTCCGGGGCGAGCCACAACGGAAACGCCCCGGCGCAGTGCTCGATGAGAATGCCCAGGAAGCGCTCGATGGAGCCGAGCATGGCGCGGTGGATCATCACCGGTCGGCGCTCGCGGTCGTCGGCGTCGATATACGTGAGGTCGAACCGCTCCGGTTGTACGTAGTCGAGCTGGATGGTGCCGAGCTGGAACTCGCGTCCCAGGGCGTCCCGGACGACGAAGTCGATCTTGGGCCCGTAGAATGCGCCCTCCCCGGGGTTGACGGCGTACTCGCGCCCGGTCTTCTTGAGCGCGGCCTCCAGGGCGGCCTCGGCACGGTCCCACAGCGCGTCGTCGCCGGCGCGGTTCTCGGGGCGCAGCGAGAGCAGGACCCTCACTCCGGGGAATCCGCACAGGTCGTAGCACTCGAGGATCATGCGCGCGACCGACTCAACCTCGCCCGAGACCTGCTCCGGCGTGCAGAAGATGTGCGCGTCGTCCTGGGAAAAGCTCCTCACCCGGGTCAGGCCGACGGTCGACCCCGACGGCTCGTAGCGATGCAGGCGGCCGAAGTCGGCAAAGCGCAGGGGCAGCTCGCGGTACGAGCGCCTCCCCTCCGAGAACAGCAGGCAATGGCTGGGGCAGTTCATCGGCTTGACGCCGTACTCCCGGTCATCGATCTCGGTGAAGTACATGTGGTCGCGGAAATGGTCGTAGTGTCCGGAGCGCTTCCACAGCGAGGCGTCGAAGATCTGGGGCGTGATGACCTCGTCGTAGCCGTAGCGGCGGTAGAGCTCGCGAACGTACTCGACCAGCAGGTTGTAGATCGTCGCGCCCCTGGGGTGGAAGAACGGGCTCGCCGGCGCCTCGGGATGGAACGAGAACAGGTCGAGCTCCTTGCCGAGCTTGCGATGGTCGCGCTTCTTCGCCTCTTCGAGCATCGCGAGATGCGCTTCGAGCTCGCCGCGTGTGAAGAACGCCGTGCCGTAGATGCGCTGCAGCATCTTGTTCTTCTCGTCGCCGAGCCAATAGGCGCCCGCCACCGACAGCAGCTTGAAGAACGCCAGGCGGCCCGTGGACGGTACGTGGGGACCGCGGCAGAAGTCGGTCCAGTCGCCCTGGCGGTAGATGGAGACGGTATCGCCGCCCTTCGTCTCGGCGAAGTGGACTTTGTAGGGCTCGTGCTCCTGCTCGAACAGGCGGATCGCTTCCCGCCTCGGCAGGTCGATGCGCGCGATGGTCAGGTCGCGCTCGACGATCTCGGCGATGCGTTTCTCGATGGCCACGAGGTCGTCCGGCGTGAACGGCTCCGCGCGATCGAAATCGTAGTAGAAGCCGTTCTCGATCACCGGCCCCTGGCCGATCTTGGTGCCGGGAAACAGCTCCTGGACCGCCTGGGCCGTGGCGTGCGCCGTGGAGTGCCGGAGCACGGCCAGGGCATCGGGATCCCCGGGGGTCACGATCTCGAGGCGAGCGTCCTTCGCGATCGGTACGCTGAGATCGACGAGCCGGCCGTCGACCCGCGCCACCACGGCGTCGCGCGCCAGACGGGGACCGATCGACCTCGCCACGTCCAGAGGAGTGGTTCCGAGCTGCACGTCCCGTCCGCTGCCGTCGGGAAGAGTGATCCGGATCGATGCCGCCGCCTCAGCCATCGTCTACCGTCCCTCGAGTCCTCGCCGCCGCGGCGCGTCACGATTCGCGCCGCCTGGTAGGCGCGGGCGGTTTCGAACCGCCGACCTCTACCGTGTCAAGGTAGCGCTCTCCCACTGAGCTACGCGCCTGCCTCTTTTCCAACCGCCCTGCCGGGAGAAGCCGACGGCGCTTGACGGCGGGCGCTGACGCCCCATCTCGCCCAGCGTGCCGAGAAGCTCGTCCCCGGGAGACCCGAGGCTCCGCCTGGAGTTGTGCGAACGGGCGGCGAATCGGGTAAGCCCGGAAAATACCACAGTGCCCAAAGCGAGTCAACGAAAGGAGTTCCGGCTTCACGGCATGGGCCGGCGGAAACGGATTCTGTTGATTCCGTGCGGCGCATTCGTTACCATCGTCGCCCGGGTCGATGCGGCAGCGCCGCGCACCCGGTGGAGTGTATCCCCGATGCTCATCGTGATGCGCAAGGGCAGCAGCCCGCAGGATGTGCAGCGGGTTCTGGATCTGATCGAGCAACTCGGCTTTCGCGGCCACGCCATCGCGGGCACCGAGAGACAGGCGATCGGGATCACGGGCAACCCGGGACCTGTGGATCCCGCGCTGTTCGAGCTCCTTCCTGGCGTGGCCCAGGCCTTGCCCGTCACCCGTCCCTTCAAGCTGGTGAGCCGGGAGCTCAAGCCGGACGACACGGTCGTGGCCGTGGGTGACCGGCGGCTGGGCGGCGGAGGCTTCACGATCATCGCGGGGCCGTGCGCCGTGGAGAGCGAGGATCAGATCCTGTCGCTGGCGCGTATGGTCAAGGAGGGCGGCGCTCACATGCTGCGGGGCGGCGCGTTCAAGCCGCGCACGAGCCCGTACAGCTTCCAGGGGCTGGGCGAGCGTGCGCTGCGGCTTCTCGCGCGGGCCCGCGAGGACACCGGGCTGCCGATCGTGACCGAAGCCGTGGACGAGGCCTCGCTCGAGCTGGTCGAGTCCTATGCCGACGTCATTCAGATCGGTGCGCGCAACATGCAGAACTTCGCGCTGCTCCGGCGCGCGGGACGCAGCAAGCTGCCCGTGCTCCTCAAGCGCGGGATGTCCGCCAGCCTGGAGGATTTCCTGATGTCGGCCGAGTACCTCCTGAGCGAGGGCAACGGCAACGTGATCTTGTGCGAGCGCGGAATTCGGACTTTTTCCCAGCACAGCCGATTCACTCTCGATCTGTCGGTGATCCCGGTGGTGCGCCGGCTCTCCCACCTGCCCATCGTCGTCGATCCCAGCCACGGCACCGGCCACCGCGATCGCGTGGCCCCGATGGCGCGGGCCAGTCTCGCGGCCGGCGCGGACGGCGTGATGGTCGAGGTCCACGCGACTCCGGACCGGGCGCTGTCCGACGGTCCTCAGGCGCTGCTTCCCGCGCAATTCACGACCCTGGCCGCCGAACTGCGCGAGATGGCCCTGGTGCTGTCGCGACGGCCGGAGGTCGTTTCGTGACCCAGCTCCCGGCCCTGCCGGGCCTGGCACGCGCGGACTGAGGGGGGCACGGGGTGGAGGCCATTCTCGCCCTCGAAGACGGGCGCTTCTGGCGAGGCCGGGCGTTCGGTGCCACAGGCGAGCGCACCGGCGAGGTCGTGTTCAACACCTCGATGACCGGCTACCAGGAGATTCTCACCGATCCGTCCTACCGCGGGCAGATCGTCGCGATGACCTGCCCGGAGATCGGCAACGTCGGGACCAACCCCCTCGATCGGGAATCCCACGGGGCGGCCGCCGAGGGTTTCGTGGTGCGAGAGCTGTCGCGGATATCGTCGAACTGGCGCGCCAACCAGGCGTTGCACCAGTACCTGCGCGAGCACGACATTCCGGGGATCGCGGAGATCGATACGCGCGCGCTGACCCGTCACATCCGAACCGGAGGAGCCCTCAAGGGCGTTCTCTCGAGCGTGGATCGCAACCCGGAGTCCTTGATTCGCAAGGCGCGCGCGGCACCCGGGCTCGAAGAGCAGGATCTCGTCTCGCAGGTGACGTGCGCGGCCCCGTACGGTTGGAGTTTGCCGCGGGACCCACGATGGGCCACCGCCGATTGCGGAGGCTTCAACCCGACCGCCACCCGATTGCGCTGCGTGGCCTACGATTTCGGGGCCAAGCACAACATCTTCCGGTTGCTGTGGGAGCACGGATTCGACGTCACCGTCGTCCCGGCCACGCTGCCGTCCCAAGACGTGCTGTCTCTGCAGCCCGACGCGGTGTTCCTGTCGAACGGACCCGGCGATCCGGCGGCGGCGACCTACGCGATCGAAGCGGTGCGCGGGCTCGTCGGAAGGGTCCCGATTTTCGGAATCTGCCTCGGGCATCAGATCGCCGCGCTGGCGATGGGAGCCCGGACGTTCAAGCTCAAGTTCGGCCATCGCGGCGCCAACCATCCCGTGAAGGACCTGCGATCGGGCACGGTCGCGGTGACGTCCCAGAACCACGGATACGCCGTGGACTCGGATTCCCTGCCGAGCGGTGTCGAGATCACTCACATCAATCTGAACGACGGCACGTGCGAGGGGTTCCTCCACGCCGAGGCCAAGCTGTTGGCCGTGCAGTACCATCCCGAGTCTTCGCCCGGACCGCACGACTCCTTCAACCTGTTCCGGGACTTCTTGTCGATGACCGTGGGAGATCGATGACCGACTGGAAATCCTCGCTCCGCGCCGATCCCATCCCGTGGCTTCTCGAGACGGCCGCGGCGCCGATTCGTTACCGAGTCTTGACCGAGCTCCTGGGGCGGGATCGAGACGATCCCGAGGTTCAGAGTGCCCGAGCCGAAGTGCTCGCCTATGGCCCGGCCCTGCAGCTCCAGCGCAAGCAGCGCAAGGACGGGACGTGGAGCGGCCGCGTCCACGCATCCGACGACCGCAAGTACGAGGCTTGCCTGGAGAACGGTCTCCTGACGCTCTACGAGTACGGCTGGGACCGGGACACCAAACCGGTCAAGAGCGCCGCCAAGACCCTGCGCACCTTCCTGACGCAGAAGAAGGACCTGAAGTTCTTCGAGTTCCAGAAAGCGGTCAAGGCCGACGAGCGCCGGGAGCTCTACTACCGTTGGTTTCTGAGGTCCTTGGCGCTGGGGCTCCTGATCCGGGGGGGCTATCTGGACGATCGCAGCCGCACGGCGGTCCTGGAACTCCTGGACCGCACCGCCGGGTTCGTGGACAACCCCGTGGCGCGCAACCCGGTGGAGGAGATCGGCGCCAGCCATCCGTTGATCCGTTCCGAGGCGTGGAGGGACGGATACCCGTTCATGCCCGATTTCTACCTGGCTCGGGTGTTCGCCTATTCCCCGTGGCTGCTCGACGGCGAGCTCGCCAAGATGCGACTCAAGAAGATCTTCGACTACGTGTTGTCCGGCACTTACCAGAGCCTGGCGCCGGACCTCGGATTGGTGCGCACCGCCAAGGGCTCGTTCGTCCGCGGGCACGGCCTGAGAATCCGGCCGCTCGAGGACTACCACAAGCACGGCCATGTCGACGAGCTGCTGGTGATCTTCGATCTGCTGTCGCGCCTCGGGCTGATCAACCGCTACCCGTTGCTGATGTCGCACTTCGAATGGCTGCACTCCCAGCAGAGCCGCGAGGGGCGCTGGAATCTCCCCACCAAGATGCTCAGCGAGAACAGCCGCTGGACGTCGCTGCTGCGAATCGAGAAGGACTGGCGCAGCCCCGCGCGCAAGGAGGCGGACCTCACCTTCCGCATCCTCCTCCTGTTCAAGAACCAGTGGGACCGGCAGGTCCGCATGCTGGACCGCCGCGACGACGGCTACCCGATCTAGGAGGCCGCATCCGGATCCCGGCCCCGAGCGTCACGCTCGGCGGTTCGCGGCGAGGATCGCCGCTCCGCCTCGCTCCGCGCGGATCGCGACCTCTCGAGGCCGTACCGGCGCGATCCGCGAGGGCCGCTCGGGGCCGGGATCCGGATGCGGCCTCCCGCTCCTAGCGGAACAGGCGTTCGAGCGCTTCTTCGAGGCGCCGAACCGGATGGAGCGCCAGTCCGTCGAACGCGGGAGGGGAGCCGGCGCCCGCGGGGACGATCGCCGAGCGGAAACCGAGTCTGGAGGCCTCCCGCAGCCGGGTCTCGATTCTCGAGATGCCTCGTATCTCTCCCGTGAGGCCGATCTCCCCCATCAGGGTCCAGCCATCCTCCAGCGATTGTCCGCGCTCGCTCGACGCCAGCGCGGCGGCCACGGCGAGGTCCGCCCCCGGCTCGTCGACCCGCAGTCCGCCGGTGACGTTGACGAACACGTCGCGCGTCGAAACCTCGAGCCCGGCACGGCGGTTGAGCACCGCCAGGATCATCGCCACGCGGTTGGGGTCCACGCCCAGAGAGGTCCGTCGAGGCGTCCCGTGGGTCGGCTCTCCGACCAGCGCTTGGATCTCGACCAACATGGGCCTGGTGCCTTCGATGGCCGCGTGCACGGCGGAGCCGGGACTTCCTCGAAGGCGTTCGGCGAGGAACACCTCGCTCGGGCTCAGGACCGCGTCGAGACCCCGCTCGGTCATGGTGAAGACCGCGATCTCGTCCGTGGGTCCGAAGCGGTTCTTGAGCGTGCGCAGGATGCGGTGCGCATGATGGCGGTCGCCCTCGAAGTACGCGACGGTGTCGACCACGTGCTCGAGGGTGCGCGGGCCGGCCAACGACCCGTCCTTGGTGACGTGGCCGACCAGCAGCACCGGGACGCCGCTGGCCTTGGCCACGGCCACGAACCGTGTCGCGGCTTCGCGGACCTGTGCAACGGATCCCGGGACGGAGGGCAGGTCCGGGCAGCGCACGGCTTGGATGGAGTCGACGATCAGCAGCGACGGCCGGACCCGTTCCGCGGCTTCGCACACCGCCTCGACGTCGGTCGCGACCAGGACTCCGAGCGAGGCGGACCTCACCCCGAGACGGTCCCCGCGAAGGCGCAGCTGAGCGGCCGACTCCTCCCCGGTGACGTACAGCACCGCGTGGCCCGCCTCCGAGATCGCCGAAGCGGCCTGCAGCACGAGCGTGCTCTTGCCGATGCCCGGCTCGCCGCCGATCAGGATCACCGCTCCGGGCACCAGGCCGCCGCCCAGCACGCGGTCGAGATCGGCGATCCCGGTGGTCATGCGTGTCGAATCGGCGTTCGGAACCTCGGGGTACGGGATCGCCGACCGTGGGTCCGCGGCGACGGTACCGGCCCGACGAGGGTGCGGGAGAGCCGCCTCGACCGACGAGGCCCACGCGCCGCACTCCGGACAGCGGCCGAACCACTTGGCGGTTCGATGGCCGCATTCCCGGCACTCGTGACCTGTGCGCTCGCGGGCGGCCATTCGCGGCTAGAACCCCTCGAACGCCGGGTTCTCGAAGCGCGTGAACTCTCGAATGAAGTGCAACTTGATCGTTCCGATGGGGCCGTTGCGCTGCTTGGCGACGATCAGCTCGGCCTTGCCGTGCAGGTCGGGATCCTCGCGCTTGTAGACTTCCTCGCGGAACAGGAACGCGACGACGTCGGCGTCCTGCTCGATCGCCCCGGATTCGCGCAGGTCCGACAGCTGCGGCCGGTGGTCGCCTCCGCGTTGCTCGGGCGCCCGGGACAGTTGCGACAGCGCCAGGATCGGAATGTCGAGCTCCTTGGCGAGCTCTTTCAGCGAGCGGCTGATGTCCGAGATCTCCTGCTGCCGGTTGTCGTACCGCGTTCCGCGTCCACGCATCAGCTGCAGGTAGTCGACCATGAGGAGATCGAGACCCTTCTCGAGCGCCAGGCGCCGGGCCTTGGCGCGCATCTCCATGATCCCAATCCCCGGGGTGTCGTCGATGTAGATCGGCGCCTCGGACAGGCTGCCGAATCCCTTGATGATCCGCTGCCACTCTTCCTTCCCGATCCTCCCCGTGCGGAGCCGGTGGGCATCGACCCGGGCTTCCGAGCACAACAGCCGGAAGAACAGCTGCTGGTGGGACATCTCCAGGGAGAACAGCCCGACCGTCTTGTGGTGTCTGAGCGCCGCGTGCTGGGCCACGTTCAAGGCCAGCGCGGTCTTGCCCATGCTCGGGCGGGCCGCCAGGATGATGAGCTCGGCCGGCTGCAGCCCGGCGGTCAACTCGTCGAGCTCCTTGAAGTCGGTCGGAACCCCGGTGATCAGCTCGCGCCGCTCGGTGAGCTCCTCGATGGTCTTGAGGTTCTGCTCGGCGACGTCCTTGAGGTGAACGAACCCCGACCGCAGGCGGTCCTCGGCCACCCGGAAGATGGCCCGCTCCGCCTCGTCCAGCAACTGCTCGGAGGAGCGGTCGGCGCGGATCGCCGATTCGAGGATGCCCTGCGCGGACTGGATCAGCGCGCGCAGGACGGCCTTCTCGCGGACGATGCGGGCGTAGTGCTCGACGTTGACCGAGCGCGCCACGCCATCGAGGAGGGAGGCGAGGTAGGCGGGGCCGCCGCACGCATCGAGATCGCGGGACCGGTCCAGCCGGTCCTTGAGCGTCACCAGATCGATGGCCGTGCCGGATTCCATGAGGCCTTCCATCGCCTGGAAGATCACCCGATGGCGCGCCGAGTAGAACGCCGAGGCGAACAGGAGCTCCTGGGCCTTGTGGAATTGGTCGTTGTCGAGGAGAACGGCACCGAGGACCGATCGTTCGGCTTCACTCGAGTGCGGGAGCGATTCCGAGACCGACTCGGTCGGAGTGGTGTCCTGCATCGACGCTCGACCCGTTGAGGAGGCGCCGGGAGTCCCGGCGCCCGGAATCTTACCACAGCGCGCCCGTGGCGATGTTAACCTGGGTCTTCGGCGATCGAGCTCGGACATGCCCTGCTGTGTGATGTTCCTCCTCCCCGTCCTCCATGGGGGCCTGGCCGTCGCGGTCGGCGCGTCGGGCACGACCGCGGCGACCGACGACGGTCTCGGCGCGGACCGCCGCCTCGAGGTCGTGCAAGGCGAGATCGAGCGTCTGAGGGAAGAGCTCTCCGGTCTCGAAGCCCGCGAGCGCACCACCCTCGGCGAGATCGAGCGTTTGAGCGCCGAGATGCGGCTGCGCCAGGCGGAGCTCTCCGAGAGCTTCCTGCAGATCGAGGCGCTCGGTGTGGAGATCGCGGATCGCGATCGCCGTCTGGGCGAGCTGCGGGAAGCCCAGGACGAGCGGCGCGCCTATCTCGCCTTCCGGCTCCGCGAGATCTACAAGCGCGGCGTGATCACGGATTTCCGGCGTGTCGTGGGAGGCGAGGATCTCGATGCCTACCTTCCCGCGCTGCGCTATGCGGCCTATCTCGGCGAGCGCGATGCGCGTACCCTGAAGGAGTATCGCGCCGCGGCGGAACGGATCGCGACGCAGCGCCACGCGCTCGGCGTCGAGCGCGGCCGGCTCGCCGCGACGCGCGTTGACGGCGACCGCCGGCACGCTCGGCTCGCCGACTCCCGGGCGTCGTTCGAGGGAGCGCTCGAGGAGATCCGTATCGACCAGACCCGGCGCCACGAGGCGCTGAGGGAGCTCGAAAGCGCGGCCGATGCGCTCTCGAAGCTCGTGGCGGAGCTCCCGGCTTCTCGCCCCAGCATCGACGTCAGGAAGTTCCGCGGGCTCCTGGACTGGCCCGCGTCGGGGGCGGTCAGCGCGGAGTTCGGGGATGTCGTGCATCCCAGGTTCAAGACGGTGGTTCCCCATCCCGGGCTCGACATCGACGCCGAGGCGGGGGATGTGTTCCGGAGCGTGTTCGACGGCACGGTGCTGTTCGCCGCCTGGCTGCACGGATACGGCTTGACGGCGATCGTCGACCATGGCAACGGGATCGTCTCGATCTACGCGCACGCCTCGGCGCTCGTGGTTCAGCGCGACGACTCGGTGGTGCGGGGACAACCCCTCGGGAGGGTGGGGGAGACCGGCTCGCTTCGGGGTCCCTACCTCTACCTCGAGATACGGGACCACGGCGCCGCCGTCGACCCACGGGCCTGGCTGCGCCGCTCGTGATGGGCCCGTCGGAGTGCCGCGACCGTACCTCCGGCGGTTGCCAACTCCACCCCTCCGGTGTAGGTTCAACCGTGGGCTCGCGCGTGTCACAGAACCGCGCCGAGCTCGAGGAACAGCCCATGAAGCGTAGCCGGATCGTGCTGCTCGCCGTTTCCGCGGCGATCGTCATTCTGCTGGCCGGAGGAAGCGTCGCGCTGCGGGTCGGAGCCGCGGACGGCGCCTACGGCGAGGTGATTCTGTTCTCCGAGCTGCTGTCGCTGATCTCCGACAACTACGTCGATCCGGTCGATTCCGACACCCTGCTGCGCGATGCCTACCAGGGCATGCTCTCGAGTCTCGACGCCAACGGTGCCTACCTGTCCCCGGACGAGGTCCGGGAGTGGAAGAAGGGCCGGGTGGGTGCCGCGGCGGATCCGGGTCTGTCCGTGGTCAAGACGACGGGTTCGTTCCAGGTCGTGTTCGTGGCTCCGGATTCGCCCGCGGCGGACGCCGGGATGACGCCGGGGGATCAGATCCGCAAGATCGATGGGCGCGCGGCTCGGGGCCTGTCGCTCGAGCAGGCCCGGCGACTGATCCGTGGCGAGCCCGGGACGAGCGTGCATCTCGAGGTCCTGCATCCCGACCGCAGTTGGAGCCACGAGGACCTGGACCTGGCCCGGGTCAAGCGCGACTTCCCCGCCTACGACCTCGAGGTTCGGCATGGGACCGCGGTCCTGACCGTCTTCGATCTGGGCCGGGTGACCCCGTCGCGAGTCGCCGGCGAGTTGGACGCGCTGGAATCCCGGCACGTCGAACGTCTGATGCTCGATCTGCGCAACGTCTCGGACGGCGACCCGCGCGACGCGCTCGCGCTGCTGGAGCTGTTCGCGTCCGCGCCGGTGCTCGTGCTCAAGAACCGCGACGGCAGTCCGGTGGAGACGATTCAAGGCAAGCCCGATCGCGTGGCATGGTCCGGAAGCCTCGCGGCGCTCGTCAATGGAGCGACGGCCGGCGGCGCCGAGGCGATCGCGCAGTTCGTGAGATCGGACCTCGATGCCGAGGTCTACGGCGAAGTCACCTACGGGCTGGGGTCGGAACCGCGGTTGTTCGAGCTCGAGGGTGGATCCGGACTGCTGGTGTCGACCTCCCTCTGGACGGTGAAGTCGGGAGAGACGTGGAACGACACCGGCGTCGAGCCGGATCACACCGTCCACGGGCAGGGTGACGCCGCCGACGCTTTCGAGGACCAGTTGCGCCGGGCGCTCGAGAGCTTCTCCGCCGCCGGCGTGCAGGCCGTTCGCGAGGCAGCCTAGGAGTTCCCGGGTTTCCCGAGGGCGGGCGCCGAGGAGGTTGCCTGGATGACCGGCCGCAGCCCTCGCAGCGGCAACGGGCCGTCCACCTCACAATAAGGGCTGGGCCGCGGACTGCGATCAGCGTACCTTTCCGTCCGCGGGGGGCGTGATGGCGGCTCTCCGCTCACTGGCTACAATACGAGCGGACCGCGTTTCGGCAAGGCGCCCGGGCGGCCCGGCGCGCCGGGAGACGGAATTGTCACCGAGAGCGATAGGGTCCGCGGTGTTGTCGGCTTTGGCTCTGGCCTTCATTGCGCCGGTCGACGCTCGCGGCCAGTCCACCCCGGACGTACCCGAAAACACCGACCGAGTCCGGTCCTCCGATCCGACGCTCCGTCGCGGAGAAGCATACTTCCACCTCATGCTGGCCCAGCAGGCACTGCGTGACGGGCGCGTCCTGGACGTGCTCCGACAGGTGCGGGAGTCCATCGCCCTGGAGCCCGATTCTGCCGAGCTGCACGCCCAGGCTGCCGGCCTCCTGGTCCAGCTCGGCCAACGCACCGAGGGCGAGCGATTGGCGCAGCGCGCGCTGGAGATCGATCCCGACCATCAGGAAGCGTTGCTCGTGCTCGCGGATCTGTGGGCGGCGCGCGCCACCGGTCCCGAGGGAGACGCCGAGAGTCGACGCGAGGCGATCCGCCTCTACGAGAAGCTCACGCGATACCCGGGCGTCGACGACGAGATCCTGCTTGTCCTGGCCCAGCTCAAGCTTCGCGAGGGAGACCATGCGGGTGCGATCGATGCCGCGTCGAAGCTCGTCGCGCAGCGGCCGGGCGATCCGCTGCCGGTGCGCCTGCTCGCACAGGCAATGTCGGTCGACGGCCGTCTCGTCGAGGCTCAGGAGGCCCTGCTCGCCTTCGTCGTGAGCAACCCGTCTTCCGAAGATCTGCTGTTCATGGCGGAGCACCTGGCGGGGCGCACCGGCGAGTGGGGACCGATCGAGGCCGCCTGCACGCGCATCATCGAGGCCCAGCGCACCAACGTCGGGCCGGTTTACGGCGTGCGGGGTCGCGCGAGGCTCTCCCTCGACGATCCCCACGGAGCCGTCGCCGATCTCGAGCTCGCCATCGCGATGGACCCGGACGATCCGTCGATCGCGGTCGACCTCGCTCGCGGCTATCAGCTCGCCAACCGCTTGGCGGACGCGGCCGCTCTGGCGTCGAGCGTCGCCGAGGAGAGTCCCGGAAGCGTTCGGCCGCTGTGGATTCTCGCCGAGGTCCGGGAGGGACAGGGCGACGTCGAGGGTGCCCTCTCGGCCTACGCCGCGACCCTCGCGACGCTGAGCGAGGCGCCGACGACCTCGCCGGAGCAGCGCGATCGACCACGTCTACGAATGGCGGGACTGCTCGCGGGCGCGGGGCGCACGACGGAGGCGCTCGCGATGCTCGAGGAGCTCGAGGCCCCCTCCGATCCCGACGCCGTGCGCATCGCGGCTCAGGTGGCGATCGAGGCGGGAGATCTCAAGCGCGCGCGAGGCCTGGTCCGCAAGGGGCACGTCGCGGGTGCCGACGTGGCGCTGATCGACGCCCAACTGTGGCTGGCGGAGGGTGACGTCGACAAGGCCATGGAGCAACTCGCCGTCGCGATCGAGGAGGCGGGCGCGGCAGGAAGACGCTGGGCTGCCAAGCTCCTCCAGGACTACGGCTACGTCGCGCAGGAAGAGGCGCTCCTCAGGGAGTGGTGCGCGCAGGAGCCGGACAATCCCGTGGCTCACTTCACCCTGGGAAGCTACCTCGACCGTGTCGGCCGCTACGAGGACTCCGAGTTCGAATTCCGCCGCGCCCTGGAGCTGCGCCCCGGTTTCTCGGAGGTCATGAACTACCTCGGCTACAGCCTTGCGGATCGGGACGTGCGCCTGCCCGAAGCGCTGGACCTGGTTCAGGCGGCACTCGAGATCGACCCGTGGAACGGCGCGTACCTCGACACCCTGGGTTGGGTCTACTACCGCATGGGGCGCTACGAGGAGGCACGCGCGCCTCTGGAGCGCGCCGCGCGGGAGCTTCCGAACGACCCCACCGTTCTCGAGCACCTCGGCGACCTGTACGCGAGGCTCGAGGAACCGGAGAGCGCGATCGCGGCATGGCGCCAAGCCCTCGATTCGGGCGGCGGGAACCAGGAGACGCTGCGCCAGAAGCTCTCGAACGCCGAGGGCTCACCACCTTCCGAGAAATCCCGCGCCCGCAACGACCCGGGCGATACCTCGGGCTCGACCCCTCGATAGCGATCGATGCCCCGGCGTGTCGCCGCGCTGTGCGCGATTGCGCTGGCAGCTCCCTCCGTGGGGTGTCCCGCCCGGCACCGTGCCGCCGACCGCGAGCCGTCGGGCGAACGCTATGGGATCTACCGGGGAACCTACGCCGCCCCGGACGAGGAGCCCCGGAGATTCCGAGTGCTGCTGTACGCGGCCGTTCCGGATCGGCTCCACGCCGAGGTCCTGCCGCCGCTTGGCGGCCCGAAGCTGATCCTCGACGGCGGTGGCGGACAGCTCGCCGTGACGCTTCCCGGACGCGAGGAGAGCTGGGCCGGTCCGGCGAGCGGAGAGGAGCTGGGGCGGGTTCTGGGCTTTCCCTTGACCCTTCGAGATTTGGTTGCGGCCGTGATCGAGGGCACCCCGCTCGCCGGAGATGTCGGCATGACCCGCCTCCCGCCGGCCGGGGGAGAGCTTCCGCGGGTTTTCGAGCTGAGGTTCGAAGGGAGGCGGCTCCGGCTCGATCTCGAGCGCCGTCGCACCACGCGCGGTTCTGCCGCGACGATGGGAACCGGGGCGCCGCCTCCGGGAACCGACGTGCGCCCGCTTCACGAGCTGGGCCTCGAGATCGGTCCGCTCGGTTTGTCGGAAGGTTGACCGGCGATGCGCCTGATCGCGAAGTGTCCCGCGAAGGTCAATCTCCTCCTGCGGGTTCTCGGCCTCCGGCCCGACGGCTATCACGAGCTCGAGACGGTATTCCAGGCCGTCGCGGTGTGGGACACGCTGGAGGCCGAGCTCGCCGACGACCTGACGCTCGCCGTCGACTCGCCGGGAGTGCCCGACGATGACCGCAACCTCGTGCTCCGGGCCGCGCATCTCCTCCGGCGGTTCGCAGGAACGAGGGCGGGTGCACGCTTGCATCTGCGCAAGACCATTCCGGTCGGTGGCGGGATGGGCGGCGGGAGCTCGGACGCCGCCGGAGCCCTGGCGCTGCTCGACCGTCTGTGGTCCGTCGGCGCCGGTGTCGACGATCTGCTCCGAGTCGCGAGCTCGATCGGTGCCGACGTTCCGTTCTTCCTCGTCGGCGGGACCGCCCTCGGACGCGGACGCGGGGACGTCGTGACTCGCCTCCCCGACCTGGATGAGACGCCGTTGCTGCTCGCCGTGCCGCCCTTTCCGATCTCGACGGCCGAGGTCTACCGTCGGTTTCGGGGGTCCGGCAACCGGTTGACACCCCTTTCAAATGATGTTAGCGTGCCGCGTCTTTCGACACTTAAGTTGCCGGGAGGAAACGACTTCGGGTTTGTGGCCAACGATCTCGAGGAGGTGGTGTTCGAGGGTTGGCCCGAGCTGAGGGAGTTCCGGGATGCGGCGCTCGGGGCGGGGGCAGAGCGCGCCGTGGTGAGCGGCAGCGGCTCCACCGTTTTCGGGATCTTCCGCGAGCACCCTCCGGTCCGGCACGCCATCGAGGTCCTGCGTCACGGGTTCGTTGCGTGGGACCTCAGGTCGTGCCGTACCATCCCGGAGGGAGTCAGCGTCCGGATCCGCGCCGACGACGTGGGCTGAGGGCACATCGCAAGGGGGGTCTGGGGCATGGATGTCACGCAGGTCCGGGTCTTTCCCGTGGAAGAGGACAAGCTCAAGGCTTTCGTCTCGATCATCATCGATGATTGCTTCGTCGTGAGCGACATCAAGATCATCCAGGGCAACAACGGGTTGTTCATCTCGATGCCCAGCAAGAAGAGGAAGAACGGGACGTTCCGGGATATCGCGCATCCGCTCAACAGCGAGACGCGCAAGCACATCGAGGAGCGGGTCATCGCGAAGTACCGCGAGGTCGTGGAAGATGCCGGAGGCCGCCCGCCCGCCGAGATGCGGAGGCTCGCGGAGGCCGCCGCCGGGTCGGATGCCCTCGAGGTGCGGCAGGCTCGGGATCTGCCCATGGACCTGTCGGAGGGTGGGGAGGGTTCCTGGCCCTGATCTGCGGCTCCGGGTCGCCTTGGGGCGTCGCCAAGTGGTAAGGCACGGGTCTTTGGCACCCGCATTCGGAGGTTCGAATCCTCCCGCCCCAGCCAAGGCGCGGCCATCTACGAGCGAAGCCGACGAACCATGATGACGAACGAGTTGAAGGTATTCGCCGGAAACGGCAACCCGCCGCTGGGACAAGCGGTGTGCGACTACCTGCGCATGCCTCTGGGCGCGTGGCGTGTGACGAGGTTCGCCGACGGCGAGGTCTACTGCCAGATCCTGGAGAACGTGCGGGGCACCGACGTCTTCGTGATCCAGCCGACCTGTCCGCCCGTCAACGAGAACCTGATGGAGCTGCTCATCGCGGTCGATGCGCTGCGACGATCGTCGGCCGCTCGGATCACGGCCGTGGTCCCGTACTACGGCTATGCGCGGCAGGACCGCAAGGACAAGCCGCGAGTTCCGATCTCGGCCAAGCTCGTCGCCAACCTGCTCCAGGCCGCCGGCGTCGATCGCGCGCTGTTCATGGACCTCCACGCACCGGCGATCCAGGGTTTCTTCGACGTTCCGGTGGACCATCTGTTCGCCGCCCCGGTGCTCCTCGAGTGGATCGACGCCCAGCGCTTCGAGAAGCTCATCGTGGTCTCCCCCGACGCGGGAGGCGTGGAGCGTGCGCGGTTCTACGCCAAGCGTCTGGACACTGATCTGGCGATCATCGACAAGCGCCGCGTCGATGCGAACGTCGCGGAGACCATGAACGTCATCGGCGACGTCGAGGGACGGACGGCCGTGATCGTCGACGACATGGTGGATACGGGGGGTACGGTGGTCGGGTCGGTCCGCGCGTTGAAGGAGCGCGGAGCGAAGTCGGTCATCGGCTGCTTCAGCCATGCGGTCCTCTCCGGGCCCGCGCTCGCTCGGCTCGCCGCGGTGGACGTGGAGCGCGTGGTGGTCACGGACACCATCCCATTGACCGATGAAAAGGCGCGATTCCCGAAGATCACGGTGCTTTCGGTGGCGAAGCTGCTGGGCGAAGCCATCGCCCGGATTCACAGCAGTTCGTCGGTGAGCTCGTTGTTCGTGTAAGGTGGGAAAAGGGCACACCGCGCGTTCGGACCCGGCGCGGCGTGGGATTCCGGTCGATGCAGGGTCCCTGGCAGCGAGCCGGCGGACAGGGGCCGGCAGGAGCGGGCAACGATGAGTCAGACATTGGTGGTTGAAGTCGAAGCGCGCGAGGCGGTGGGGAAGAACGCGAACCGACGGCTCCGGCAGCAAGAGAAGATCCCCGGCGTCGTCTACGGGCTGGACACTGCGCCGTTTCTCGTGGCGGTGAGCCCGCGCCGGCTCGGAGAGATCCTGCACCTCGAGACCGGCCGGAACACGATCTTTTCGCTGGCCCTGTCCGGAAAGGACGAGACCCGCGCGGCGATGATCAAGGATCTGCAGCGCGATCCGGTCACCGAGAAGCTGGTGCACGTCGACTTCATCCGGCTCGATCTGTCGAAGAAGATCACGGTACGCATCCCCATTCGCTTGTTGGAGGTTCCGACCGGCGTGAAGAACGAGGGTGGAGTGCTGGACTTCATGCACCGCGAGGTCGAGGTCGAGTGTTTGCCCAAGGACATTCCCGAGCACCTCGACATCAACGTCAGCGAGCTGCACCTCAATCAGCACGTCTCGGTCTCCGACATACCGGTGGGCGAGGGGGTTCGGATTCTCGACGATCCGGCGACGGTGATCGCGGTCGTCGCCGTGCTCAAGGCCGAGGAGGTTCCCGCGGAAGAGGAAGCGGCAGCCGCGGCGACGGAGGCGGCGGAGCCCGAGGTCATCAAGAAGGGCAAGGAAGCCGCCGCCGAGGAGGGGGCGACCCCCGAGTAGGGTGGGCCGCCTGAACGGGACGCGGCCTGAAGAGAGTGAGAATCGTCCTCGGCCTCGGCAATCCCGGGGAGAGATATCGCCGCACGAGGCACAACCTCGGCCACCACGTCGTCGAGCACTTGGGAGTGCGCTGGGGCGCCTCGCCGGGTTCGCTCACGCCGCTCGGCAGGGTGGTCCGGATCGCCGTGGTCGAGATCCGCGGCCGCTCCGTGGTGCTCGCCAAATCCATGACTTACATGAACCGCTCGGGCCGTGCGGGCCTCGCGCTGTGCGAGCACTACGGGGTCGAGCCGCCCGACCTCTTGGTGGTGTACGACGACGCGGATCTCGAGCTCGGCAGGGTGAGGGTCCGGCCGCGAGGGGGGGCCGGAGGGCACAACGGGATGCGGTCGCTGATCGCCGCGTTGAGCAGCGAAGACATGCCCCGGATCCGGCTCGGAATCCTGGGCCGGGATCGCACGCGGAGCGAGCTCGCGGACTACGTGTTGGACGAATTCGAGCCGGAGGAAACGGTGCTGGCGCGGGCGATGATCGAGACGGGCGCGGATGCGGTCGAGGCCGTGGCGGTCGAAGGCGTCGAAGCGGCGATGAACCGGTTCAACGTCCGCCCGCCGCCCCCCGGGGTGGAGCCCGCGGAAGACTGACGGGGCGCGACGCCGGGCCCGCGGCCGGCGTCGCGGCGTGGGCTTCGGCTGGCGTGCGCGCCGGGCCGATGGTAGAGTCACCGGTCCGCCACGGGACGGTCGTCCCGGGGATCGTGAGTTGAACCGGCACCCCTTGCTCCCGGCGCGACCGGGAGCGGTTACGCCGTGAGGAGGTGCAGTCCGTGCCGACGTACGAGACCGTCTTCATCACCGTGCCCAGCCTGACCGACCAGGAAGAAACCGATCTGATCGGCTCCCTGGCGCAGGTCGTCACCGACGGCGGCGGGGCCATGGTGGCCAACGAGCGGATGGGACGCCGCCGACTGGCCTATGCGGTACGCAAGTTCGAGGATGGCGTCTACACCCGCTTCCTGTACGACTCGACGCCCGCCGCCCCGAAGGAGCTGGACCGTCGAATCCGACTGTCCGACAAGATCCTGCGGCACCTGACCGTGCGCCTGGAGCCCGACTGGGCCGTGGCCGCGAAGGCGCAGGCGGTGCGAGACGAGCAGGCGCGCCAGGAAGCGGCCCGCATCGCCGCCGAGGAGGCTGCTGCGGGGACCGCGGCGCCGTCGGGCGAATCGAGCCCGGCCGGGCCGCCCGGGGCCGCGCGCGAGGGCGATCCCGCGCGGCGCGCGGCGCGCGGGGATGCCGCGCCGGAGCACGTGGCACCGGTTTCGGATTCCGACGACGACGAATCCTGGTCCGAAACCTAGACGAAGCTCGGGATCGGGGAGAAACCGAACATGAGGCACAAGGGTGGTCCGAGAAAAGGCGCCCGGCCCGGATTCGCGGGCGGCCGTCGCAGGTTCCTGTTCCGGCGCCGGAAGTACTGCAAGTTCTGCGAGAACAAGGTCGAGTGGATCGACCACAAGGACGTCAAGACCTTGCAGAGCTACACGCCGGAGCGCTCGAAGGTCCTGCCTCGCCGGATCTCCGGCACGTGTGCGAGGCATCAGCGGGAGCTGATGCGCGCCATCAAGCGCGCCCGCATCATCGCGTTGTTGCCGTTCACGAGCGACTAGCGCTCGTGACGACCGGGAGCGGATCCGATCGACCCGCGGATGAGCGCGCAGGAGGGAAGCGGAGATGAAGGTCATACTGCGTCAGGATGTCGTCAATCTCGGCGACCGCGGTCAGATCGTGAACGTGGCCCGGGGGTATGCGCGCAATTTCCTGCTTCCCAAGGGCCTCGCCTGGGACGCGACCCCCGGGAACATCCGCAACATCGAGCTCCAGAAGCACGTCTGGCATGCGCGCGAGATCAAGCTGGTCGACGAAGCCAGGGCGATCGCCGATCGGCTCGGGAAGCTCGATCTCGTGATCGCGAAGAAGGCCGGGACGAGCGAGACCCTGTACGGGTCGGTGACCAACGTCGAGATCGCCGATCTCCTGGCGAAGAACGGCTTCGACATCGATCGCCGCAGGATCGTCCTGGCGGAGCCGATCAAGGCCCTCGGGGAGTACGCGGTACCGATCAAGCTCCACTCGCAGGTGACGGCCGAGGTCAAGCTGAAGGTCGCAGCCGAGGAAGCGTAGGGCCCACGCATGGCGAGCGGCGCAGCGCAGGAGAACGGAGAGTCGCTCGCCGGGACCGACCTTGTCCGGGTCACCGTGGCGCTCGCAGCCGGCTTCATGTTCCCGGGGCTCGGCCACGTCGTCGTGAAGCGCGCCCGACGCGGCCTGACTTTCGCGGCTCTCATCCTGGCCTGTTTCGGGCTCGGCCTGGTGCACGACGGACGACTGGCTCTGCGGGACGGCCAGCAGCCGTTCCTCTCGACGTTGCAGGTCGTGGCGAACGTCGGTGTGGGCGCTCCCGATGTGGTGGCGAGATGGCTCGTCTACGGGCGGCCGGTCTACTCGCTGCAGGGCGAGCCGTCGTTGGGGGCGTTCGACGAACGCAACGACATCCTGAGGGCCCGCGCGCGGTCGGCGGTGTCCCTGTACGGGACCGCCTACCTCTGGACCGCCGGCTTGATGAACCTGCTGCTGCTGTTCGAGGTGTGGGACATCGGCGTCGGCCGGAGGGATTGAGTTGCACAGCCACTTCCTCAACATGCTGCTCTACTCGACCCTCGTTTCGGCCTACTTCGGCATCCTCGTACGGCGGGACCGTCGCGATCAGTTTCGGTTGGCCGCGCTCATCTGGTCCGCGATGGTGGGCGGAACCCTGATCCTGTCCTTTCTCATGTACCCGTTTCCGGGCTGATCCGAGGGCGGGAGGCGAGATGCAGCGTCGCTTCGCGATGGTGCCGGGGGACGGCATCGGCATCGACGTCACGCGAGAAGCCGTGAAGGTGCTTCGGGCCGTCGCCGATCTGGCCTCCTTCGAGCTCGAATTGGAGCACTTCGACTTCGGGGCGGATCGTTACCTCCAGACCGGAGAGACGCTGCCCCCGGGAGCGCTCGACACCTTCCGCTCGTTCGACGCGGTGTTCATGGGGGCGTTCGGCGATCCCCGAGTCCCGGACATGAGGCACGCGACGGACATCCTGCTCGGCACGCGCTTCAAGCTCGACCTGTTCGCCAACGTTCGCCCCGTGCGCTGCCTGCACGACCGCCTGTGCCCGCTGCGCGACTTCCGCGCGGCGGACGTCGATTTCGTCGTGTTCCGGGAGAACACCGAAGGGCTGTACGTCGGCATGGGCGGGATCTTCAAGAAGGGGACCCCCGACGAGATCGCCGTGCAGGAGGACGTCAACACCCGCAAGGGCGTGGAGCGCATCATCCGGCACGCCTTCGAGTACGCGCGCGCGGCGAAACGCGCCAAGGTCACGATGTCCGACAAGTCGAATGCGTTGCGCTACGGTCACGATCTCTGGCAGCGCGTCTTCGAAGAGGTCGGGGCGGAGTACCCGGAGATCGAATCGAATCATCTGTACATCGACGCGCTCGCCATGCAGGTGATCAAGAACCCGAAGCAGTTCGAGGTCATCGTGACGTGCAACATGTTCGGCGACATCGTCACCGACCTGGGCGCCCAGCTCCAGGGCGGCCTGGGAATGGCCGCGTCCGGGAATCTGCACCCGGGACGAACGTCGATGTTCGAACCGGTCCACGGATCGGCACCGAAGTATGCCGGCAAGGAGATGGCGAATCCGTTCGGTGCGATCCTGACCGCCGGCATGATGCTCGCGCACAGCAGCCTGTCCGAGCCCGCCGCGTGGATCGAGCGCGCCGTGATGGACTGTCTCGACGCCGGGGAGTGCACGCGGGACGTCGGAGGCGGCCTCGGCACCGCGGCCACGGGCGACGCCGTGGTCCGGCGCCTGGCGCAGGCTTCCGCCGCAACGTGACGACCCGGCCGTACGCGGGACGACCTGCGATCCAGGGAGGTGAACGATGAGCGACCCCCTCGTCCGCTACTCCGCCGCCGACGGCATCGCCACCCTCGAGCTCCACGACCCGCCGGCCAATACCTACACCCACGAGATGATGCGTCAGCTCGACGACGCGATCCTGAGGGCGAGATTCGATGCGAGCGTACACGTCCTGGTGCTGCGCGGGCACGGCCAGAAGTTCTTCTGCGCAGGGGCGGACATCGGGATGCTGTCCAAGGTCGATCCGACCTACAAGTACTATTTCTGCCTGCACGCCAACGAGACCCTGGGCCGCCTGGAGCAGACTCCGAAGCTCGTCATCGCGGCGCTCAACGGACATGCGGTGGGCGGCGGCCTGGAGATCGCACTGGCGGCCGATGTCCGGCTGGCGCGAGCCGACGGCGGGAAGATCGGACTACCCGAGATCGGCCTGGGCGTGCTTCCGGGGACAGGAGGAACCCAGCGCCTCACGCGGGCGCTCGGGCGAGCGCGCGCGTTCGAGCTGATGGCGCTGGGAACGACGATGTCGATGGAGCAGGCGCACGGCATCGGGCTGGTGCATCACGTCTTCGCGGCCGACGGCTTCTGGGAGCAGGTTCTGACCTACGCTCGTCAATTCGTGCCCCCCGGCCGGGCCAGCCGCGCCGTGGGGAGCATCAAGCGAGCCGTGGTGTCGGGAGGGGAGTGCGCGCTGGGCGAAGGGCTGGCCCTGGAACGCGAGCTGCAGCAGCGACTGTTCGAGAGCGAGGATGCCGCCGAGGGCCTGGCGGCCTATCTCGAGAAGCGCAAGGCGGAGTTCCGGGGCCGCTGACGAGCGGGGCGCGCCGCGGGGGTGCCGACCGCGGGGGTTGGCAGGTGCCTCCGTCAGGGAGTAAAGTGCGAGGCGTGGCGAGGAGGGAATCCCAGGCGTTGACGGCGGGCCGAGCGCGACGCGGGGTCGTCACGGCGCTCACCCTGCTGGCGGTGTGCGCGGACCCGGCGAGTGCGGACGACGTTGCGGGGGGCGGGGGAGCCGAGGCCCGAGCGCTGGATCCCCACATCGTGTGGCTCGGGGCCGCCGCGTTCGATCCGGTACGGGATGGAGAGCCCCGCCTGGAGACGCTTGCCGGGACCGAGGTCCCGCTTCGCGGTGCCCCGCCGGCGCGGAAAGTGTGGCTCGTTCAGTTGAACGCCCCCGTGACCTCCCTCCACCGGGCCGAGTTCGCAGCCGCGGGGGCGGAGATCCTGGGCTACGTCCCGCACCGCACCCTGACGATCCGGCTCCACGACCAGGAGACCGTCGCGGTGCTGCGCGCGCTGCCGTTCGTGCGGTGGGTCGGGCCGCTCGCGCCAGGCTACAAGGTCTCCGGCGAGCTTCGAGACCGCCTGGGCGCGAATCCACCCGAAGGCGAGACGATCGAGCTCGAGGTCGGCGTCTTTCCGGGAGAGGATGCCGAGGGATTGGCGCGGGCGGCCCGAGGGCGGTTCGACGGGATCGAGATCCCGTTCGTGCGAAAGGCATCACCTTCGCGAATGCTGGTGCGCGTACCGCCCCAGCTCCTGGGAGCGGTCGTCGGCGCGTTGATCCGTGATCCCGGCATCTCGTTCGTCGAGTTGCGCGCGCCGTACGAGCTGAACAACGACAACCTCGTGTGGATCGGACAGTCCTACGATCGTACCCACGGCCCTCCGGAAGCGCTCGCGTCGGACCCCAAACCGTATGCGCTGTCCGCGACGCTGTGGAGCCGCGGCCTCACCGGCACGGGGCAGATCGTGGCCGTCGCGGACACGGGGCTGCAGCACGACATGTGCTTCTTCGACGACCCGCAGACCCCGGTGGTACTGCAGAGCGTCGCGCCGCCGGGCCCCCTCGTCCCGCAGTCGAGTCACCGCAAGCTCGTCGCCGTCAACGCGGCCACGAGCAACGCCTTTTCCGTGGACGACTCCTTCCGCCATGGGACCCACGTCGCGGCGACCGTGGCCGGGGACAGCACGGCGAACCTGGCGAACGGCTCGGGGGCGGGTCACGATCACGGAGACGGGGTGGCTCCGGACGCGCGCCTCGTCTTCGAGGACGTCGGGGCCGTCCGAAGCTCGTCGTGCTCGACGAGCATCATCATCAATTCCATTGGAGACCTCCTCGCGCAGGAGCACGGGGCCGGCGCGAGGATCTCGAGCAACTCGTGGGGCAGCGGGACGGGACAGTACAGCGGCGCCGCGGCCGAGGTCGATGCCGAGGTCCGGGCACGAGAAGATCTGCTCGTGCTGTTCTCCGCCGGGAACGCCGGCCCTGGCCGCGTGAACAACATCGCCTCCTGCAAGAACTGCGTCACCGTCGGGGCAACCGAGAACTACGACGGGTCGTTTCAGGACATCTTCGGCATCCTCGACCCGGAGAACGTCGTCGTGTGGAGCAGCCGGGGTCCGACGGTCGACGGGCGGATCAAGCCCGACGTGGTCGCGCCCGGAGACGGGGTGCACTCGGCACGATTCCCGGTGCAGTACTTCTCCGATTCCGGAAACGCGGCGTGCGCCGGACCGGGCGAGGTGTGCTTTCCTTCCTTCGGCGGCTGCTACGTCACGGACGTGTCCCAATCCTGCAGCGTGCATCCCCTCTCCGGAACCAGCATGTCGACCCCGGCGGCGGCGGGATTCGCCGCGCTGGCGCGTCAGTACTTCACGGATGGTTTCTACCCCTCGGGTCAGGCCGAGTCCGGCGACGCGCGAGTTCCCAGCGCGGCCCTGCTCAAAGCGATTCTGATCAACGGAGCGCGGAGCCTCACGGGGCGGATCTACGAGCGACGCGAGCCTGCGACGGACTTCGGGCCGCTGGCCGACGCGCCGTCGCCCGTCCAGGGCTGGGGCGGGATCGTCCTCGACGACGCGCTGTACTTCGCGGGCGACGCTCGCGGTCTTCGGATCCTGGACGTCGCAGACCCCTCGGGGATCGAGACCGGCGGCTCGCGCCGCGCGCAGTTCGCGGTCGTGGCCCCGAATCAGCCGCTCGAGGTGACGCTGGCGTGGACCGATCCGCCGGGGCAGCCGTTCTCGGGCGCGGCGCTCGTCGACGACCTCGACCTCGAGCTCACCGCCCCCGACGGAACGCAGTACCGCGGGAATCAGTGGACCCCGGACGACATCGACGTTCCCGGGGACAAGGTCTCGGCGCCGAATCCCGCCGGGCGCGACGGGCTCAACAACGTGGAGGGAATCCGGATCCTCGCTCCCGTGCCGGGAGCGTACACCGTGAGCGTCGTCGGATGGAACGTGCCGGGAGACGAGATCTCGACGAGTCAAGGCTTCGGGCTGGTCATCACGGGTGCCCTGGCCGATGCGGCCCCTCCGCCCGTAGCCGGCCCGGGCTCCGGTTCATCCATGACGGCCTCGCGAACCGATCCCGCGGGGACCTCGATCCAGGTGGCCTGGGACGCGGCCACCTGTCCCGCCGCCGACTACCGCGTGCTCTACGGGTCGCTCGATTCCGTCTCGTCGTATGACGTCGACGGTGCGGTCTGCGGCGCCGGTCTCACAGGCAGCGTCCTGTGGTCGGACGTTCCGCCCGGCGACCTGTGGTTCGTGGTCGTGGGCGGGGACGGCCTGGGTCTCGAAGGCACCTGGGGAACGGACGGCGCCGGGAACCCTCGCGCGGGCTCCACCCCTTCCGGTCTGTGCGGGACCGTGGCGCGGAACAACGCCGGGGCGTGCGTGGCTCCCTGAGGAAACGTCAGGAGCCGTCGTCGTCGATCTGAAGTCGCCCGGGATAGGCTTCGAGCGCCGCCTCCAGGATCGTGCACGCCCGGCGCAGCTTGTCGCGCTCCAGGACGTAGGCGATCCGGACGTCGTGCTTGCCGAGCCCGGGCGTCGCGTAGAAGCCGTCGCCGGGCGCCACCATGACCGTCTCGCCGTCGAGCGAGAAGTCCGTGAGCAGGAACTCGGCGAAGCGCTGCCCGTCGTCCACCGGCAGCCTCGGGCACACGTAGAACGCGCCCTCGGGCTTGCGCAGCGTGACGCCCCGCGTCGCGGCCAGCGCCCCGTGGACGAGGTCGCGGCGCTTCTCGTATTCGGCCACCACCTCGCGGAGGTAGCTCGCGGGGACGTCGGCGAAGCCGCGGGCGACGTGCTGGCCCAGGGTCGGGGGACACAGCCGCGCCTGGCCGCAAAGCAGGATCGCGGCCATCAGCTCGCGGTTTCGGCTGACCACGCATCCGATGCGTATCCCGCACACGGAGGCTCGCTTCGAGAGGCTGTCGACCACGATGACCTGCTCCTCGAGACCGCTCAGGGTCAGCACGGAGCGGTGAGTCTTCCCGTCGTAGGTGAACTCGCGATAGACCTCGTCCGCAACGAGGTACAGGCCGCGCTCGGCGCACACCTCCGCCAGCAGCCCGATCTCCTCGTCGCCGTAGACGGTGCCGGTGGGATTGTTCGGGGAGCAGATCAGGATGGCGCGCGTCTTGTCGGTGAGCTTGGCTTCGATCGCATCGCGCGCGGGGAGATGGTAGCCGTCCTCGACCCGGGTGGTGACCGGCACGAGGCTGGCCCCGACCATGGTGGCGAAGCCGCTGTAGTTGGCGTAGAACGGCTCGAACACCAGGATCTCGTCGCCGGGGTCGGCGATGACGCTGATGACGAACAGCAGCGCCTCGCTTCCACCGCTGGTCACGAAGATCTCACGACCGGCGAGCGGGACGCCGATGCCGGCGTAGTAGCCGCGCAGGGTCTCGACGAACTCCGGGAAGCCCTCGGACGGCCCGTAGGGCACGTTGGCGGCATCGTAGGTCCGCAGCCGGTCCAGGATCTGCCGGGGACTCGGGATGTCCGGCTGCCCGATGTTCAGCGCGTAGATCGTCTTGCCCGCTTCGCGAGCGGCACCGGCGAGCGGGGCCAGGCGGCGGATCGGCGAAGCCGGCATGTGCAGCGAGCGGCGCGATAGGGTCCTGGCCCGCATGTTGAAACCTCCCTCGGTCGGGTTCGCGAATCCGCGCACCTCAGTGTAGCGGACGGTATGGAACTCCGGAAGGGCTCGTTGCCCCGGCGCGTGGGGGGCGTTAGACTCACGCACGCCGTGTTCCGTCGAGTCTTGATCGCGAACCGAGGCGAGATCGCGAAGCGAATCGCCCATGCCTGCCGGGCCCTGAACGTCCGGACGGTCGGGGTGTTCTCCGAGGCGGACCGCGACGCGCCGTGGCTCGAGGAGATGGACGAGCGCGTATGCATCGGCCCCGCGCGCGCGGAGGCCTCGTACCTCAACGCGCGAGCGATTCTCCAGGCGGCGGAGCAACACGAGTGCCAGGCGATTCACCCGGGCTACGGCTTCCTCGCCGAGAACGCGGTGTTCGCGGCGCGGTGCGAGCAGCAGGGGATCGCGTTCATCGGTCCGGGGCCCGACGCGATCCGGCGCATGGGCAACAAGATCGAGGCCAAGCGCATGATGGCGGCCGCGGGTCTCGCCACGATCCCGGGCAGCGACGGCCCGGTCGGGGACGCGGCGCATGCCGAGCACGAGGCGGAGCGCATCGGTTACCCGGTGATGTTGAAGGCGGCGGCGGGCGGCGGCGGGCGGGGCATGCGCACCTGCGGCGACCGCGCCGCGCTCGCGCGGGCGTTCGACGAGGCGGCTCGCGAGGCGGAGGTCGCCTTTTCCAACCCCGAGATGTACCTCGAGAAGCTGATCTCCGGGGGACGGCACGTCGAGGTCCAGGTCCTGGGCGACGCCTACGGTGATGTCGTACACCTCGGCGACAGGGAATGCTCGATCCAGCGCCAGCATCAGAAGCTGGTCGAGGAGTCGCCGGCCCCCGCGGTGGACGACCGCGCGCGTGCGGTGCTCGGGACGAAGGTGTGTCGTGCGGTCGCCGCCCTGGGCTACCGCAACGCGGGCACGGTCGAGTTCCTGCTGACTCCCGAGGGGGAGCCGTTGTTCATGGAGATGAACACTCGCCTCCAGGTGGAGCATCCCGTCACCGAGCTCGTGACGGGAATCGACCTCGTCGTGGGGCAGCTGCGGTGCGCCGCCGGAGAGCGCCTCGGGTTTCGGCAGGCGGACGTCCAGGCCAGCGGCCACGCCATCGAGTTCCGGATCAACGCCGAGGATCCGGACTCCGATTTCCGGCCGGACCCGGGCGAGATCGTCGCGCTCTCGCTCCCGGATCCTCCCCCGGGTGTCCGCGTGCGCTGGGACTCCGCCGCCCGGCCGGGATACCGCGTCACGCCGCATTACGACTCGCTGATCGGGAAGCTGATCGTCCACGCCGCCGACCGTCCGGGCGCGCTCGAGGGTGCGCGCGAGATGCTGGCGGGGATGCGGATCGAAGGCGTGCGGACGACCCTGCCGCTCCACCGCCGGATCGCGAGCGACCCGCGCTTCGTGCGCGGCGCCTACGATGTCGATTTCCTCGCCCAGGGCGGTCTCGCGGGCCGCCGGCGGTCGTCGTCGGCAGCCGGGGCGTCGTGACGTGGCGAAGGTCATCCTCGAGCCGATCGGCGATCCCCGGGAGCGCTTCCTGACCGACGATGTGTGGCGCGCGCAGCGCGGCCACATGGAGTCCCTGAAAGCCGATCTCGACGCCAAGCGGCGCGAGGTGCGCGCGGGGTGGGGAGCGGAGTACCAGGCGCGCGTGCGACAGAAGGGCAAGCTTCCGACGTGGGAGCGCCTCGAGCGGCTCCGCGATCCCGACAGTCCGGTCCTTCCGGTCGGAACGCTCGTGAACTGGGGGCGGACCTTCGGAGAGGAGGGTCGAACGTCACCGGGGGCCGGCGTGGTCACGGTCCTGCTCCGGGTCCACGGCCGGTGGGTGGTGACGATCGCGAACGACAACACCGTGGCCTCCGGATCGTGGTGGCCGCAGACGCCGGAGAAGATCGAGCGCGCGCAGGAGATCGCCCTGCGGCTCCGCGTGCCGGTGGTGTACCTCGTCGACTGCTCCGGCCTGTACCTGCCCGAGCAGGCGAGCACCTTCCCCGGTCGCAGCGGCGCGGGCGCGATCTTCCGGATGAACGCCCGGCTCTCGGCGGCGGGGGTTCCCCAGATCGCGGGAGTGCACGGCGACTGCATCGCCGGCGGCGGCTACATGCCGATCATCAGCGACGTCGTCTACATGACCGAGCAAGCCTACATGGTGATCGCGGGCGCCGCCCTGGTGAAGGGCGGCAAGTCGCGGCACATCACGTCGCTCGACATCGGAGGGCCCGACGTCCACGTCCACCTCTCACGGTGCGCCGACCACCGTGTCCCCGACGACGAGACGCTGCTCGACCGCGTACGGGCCGACGTCGCGACTCTGCCCGGGTCCGCCGCGGGCTACTATCGCCACGGCGCGGATCCCGCGCCGCCGCGGCTTGCGGTGGCGGAGCTCGACGGCGTGTTTCCCGCCGACCACCGCATGACCTACGACGCGTGGCAGGTCCTTGCCCGGCTGGTGGACCATTCGCTGTTCTGGGAGATCTTCCCCGGCGTCGGGTGCGAGATGATCTGCGGGATCGGACGCGTGGCCGGACTGTACGCCGGGTTCATCGCCAACAACCCGGCGCTGACCGACCATCCGGTCGATCGCGCGGTGAAGCGCCCCGGAGGAATCCTGTACCGCGAGGGAATCGCCAAGATCTCGCAGTTCTCGCGGGCGTGCAACGACGACGGCATCCCGATCGTCTGGCTCCAGGACATCTCCGGCTTCGACATCGGCCCGGAAGCGGAGAAGCAGGGACTCCTGGGGTTCGGCTCGAGCCTGATCTACACCAACTCCACGAACGACGTCCCGATGTTCACGGTCCTGCTGCGCAAGGCCTCGGGCGCAGGGTACTACGCCATGGCGGGCATGCCGTACCGTCCCGTGCTGCAACTGGCGACGCCGATGACCCGGCTTGCCGTCATGGAGGGCCGGACCCTGGCGATCGGCGCCTACAATGCCAAGCTCGACGACGACTTCAAGATCGTCGCGGACACGAAGGAGGAGGAGGAGCAGATCCGGAGCGGGATGAAGGCCGTCGAGGCCAGGATCGACCGCGACATGGACCCGGTGCGCGCGGCCGCCCGAATGGACGTCGACGAGGTCGTCGCGCCCGCCGAGATCCGGTCCTACCTCGAAGCGGCGGTCGAGATGGCCTATCAGTCGATCGGATACCGGCGCATCAAGAATCCCCGGATCTGGTCGCTTCACGATCTCGCCGTGTTGCAGCGATGAGGGGATCGCCCGTCGTCGTGCGCTGCCGTGCCGGCGCGGGCGGCAACCTCGAGGTGCTGTCGCCCGATGTCGGATGGTGGTCCGACCACCCGCCGGAGGGCTCCGCGGTCGGCCCCGGGACCGTCGTCGGCCTGCTGTCCTCGCTCAACCACCGCACCATTCTCGTGTTGCCGGACGGAGCGTCGGGTCACGCCGTCGCAAGAGACCGGCGGCGGCGGGCCATCGCGGTCGAGTTCGGCCAGGTGCTGTTCGAGCTGGCGCCGCTGCGGGCGGGTTCGGGCGACGGGTCGCGCCCTGCAGGCGACCCGAGCGCCGGGAACCCCGTGGGGACCGAGGGCGGGCGCGCCGTGCTCGCGCCCACCGACGGTTTCTTCTATCGCGGCCCTTCACCGGGCGCCCCGCCGTTCGTGGAGATCGGCACCCGCATCCGCACCGGAGAGCCGCTGGGGCTGGTCGAGGTGATGAAGACCTTCAACCACATCCTGTACGGCGGACCGGGCTTTCCGGAGCAGGCCGAGGTCGCGGAGATCCGCGTCGGCGATTCGGAGGAGGTCCACGCCGGTCAGATCCTGGTGGTGGTGCGCCCGCTGCCGTAGGACCTCCGTCGAGGGCGAACCGCCGAGCGTGAGCGGCGACCGGGATCGGGAACCGGGGTCGACGGCGCGAGCAGACTCAGGGGCGAGCGGTCGCCGTGCGGCTCACCACTCGGCCAGCTCCCGGATCGCCGCGACGACGTCCGGAACCTGCGGAAGGATGAAGTCCTCGAGCTCCGGGGCGTAGGCGACGAACGTGTCGGTGGCCCCCAGGCGCCGCACCCCCGCATCGAGGTCGGTGTACATCTCCTGACCGATGCGCGAGGCGATCTCGGCGCCGTAGCCGAACGACAGGCTGTCCTCGCACAGCACGAGCGCCTTGCTCGTCTTCCGCACCGAGGAGAACACGGTGTCCCAGTCCACCGGGGACAGCGAGCGCAGATCGATGATCTCGACGGAGATCCCCGATTCCGCCACGGCGCGCGCCGCATGGACGGCGCGGCTCACCGTGGCGCCGTAGGTCACGAGCGTCAGATCGGAACCCTCCTGCACGACGTGGGCGCGGCCGAGGGGGATCATGAAGTCGGGCCCCGGGTAGGCGGACTTGTTGTAGGTCTGGCGGTAGAGGTGCTTGTGCTCGAGGAAGATCACCGGATCGTCGGCGCGGATCGCGGTCCTCAGGAGGCCGCTCGCGTCCAGTGCCGTCGCCGGACACACGACGCGCAGTCCGGGGTTGGCGGTGAACAGGGCGGCGCCCGACTGGCTGTGGTAGATCGCGCCGCCGCGGATGTAGCCGCCGTACGGAACCCTCACGACCACCGGGGCGCGGAACACTCCATTCGAGCGCCATCGCATGGTCGCGAGCTCGTTCCGGATCTGCATGAACGCCGTCCAGATGTAATCGAAGAACTGGATCTCGACGACCGGCTTCAGGCCGCGGATCGCCATCCCGATGGCGCGGCCGACGATGTTGGCTTCGGCCAGGGGCGCGTTGAACACGCGGTCCGAGCCGAAGGCGGCCTGAAGTCCCCAGGTGACCTTGAAGACGCCGCCCTTGCCCTTGCACTCCTCGAGCGCTTCAGGCCGCGACGCGTCCGCGACGTCTTGGCCGAAGACGACGATGCGCTCGTCGCGGGCCATCTCGTCGCGGAGGGCCTTGTTGATCAGGTCCACCATCGTGCCGGGCTCTCCCTCGAGTTGCGGCAGCGTCGAGAAACGGTCGGAGGTCGGATCGACCTGCTCCGAGTAGACGTGAAGACGCGCCGACGCCGGCTCCGGACGCGGTGCCTCGAGCGCGCGGTCGGTGGCGGCTTGAACCTCTTCGTGCAACTGCGTCTCGATGGCGCGCAGGACTTCTTCGTCGACGATCCCTTCGCGCACCAGCATCTCCGGGAAGGTGCGCACCGGATCCCGTCGTGTCTCGGCCTCGCGCTCCTTGGAGGTCCGGTACAGCCGTTCGTCGTCCGACAACGAATGGCTGTAGGGCCGGATGACGTGCGCGTGCACCAGCGCGGGTCCACGTCTCCCACGGCAATGTGCGGCGGCGGCGCGGAACGCCTCCACGGTGGCCAGCGGATCGCAGCCGTCGACCTCCCGCACCAGCATGTCGGGGAAGCTCGACACGAGCTTGCTGACGTTGCCGCCGGCCGTCTGGACCTCGACCGGCACCGAGATGGCGTAGCCGTTGTCCTCGATCACGAACACCACCGGGAGCTTGCGATTGCTGGCGGTGTTCAGGGCCTCCCAGAACTCACCCTCGCTGGTCGTGCCTTCGCCGGCGCAGACCACGACGACCTCGTCTCGCAGGAAGGGGATTCCGACCGAGCCGTCGCGTCCGGCCGCGTACACCCCCGCCTCGGCGCAGCCGACCGCCTGCAGGAACTGCGTTCCGGTGGGAGAGGACGTGCTCGCGATGTTGAGTCGATCCAGGGAGAAATGGGACGGCATCTGCCGCCCGGCGCTCTGCGGGCACGACGCTGCCCCGACCGCTTGCAGGAACATCTCCTCGGCGGTCATGCCGAGCGCCAGCGAGGCCGCGCGGTCGCGGTAGTAGAAGAAGAACCAGTCGTACGCCGGCTTGAACACCTGGCCCACGGCGGCTCCCACCGCCTCGTGGCCGGCCCCGTTGATCTGGAAGAAGATGCGATTCTGCCGCTTGAGCTGGATCTCCTTGTCGTCGACGAATCGCGACAGGAGCATGACGCGGTAGATCTCGAGCAGGGTGTTGCGGTCCAGGCCTCGCAGGCTCTTGGTCTCGGTTCTCGGCGCCACGATGCCCTCCGCGCCCCAACGCCCGCGTCCATGTGTGCGCCGGCGCGGGCCGTCCGAGATCAGTCGGCTTCGTCCCCCCCGGGCCGCTCCGGTTCATTATAGGCCACACCGTCTCCGGGGGGAGGCTCGTCGAGAAGGCCGAGCTCGAACACCGCGAGGGCGGCGGCGGATGCGGCGTACCCCTGGACGGCCACGGCGATCCGGCCGTCGGCGGTCGGCAGCACCGGTGGAAGGAACCGGCTGTCGTCGCCCGAGAGATCGAGAGTCGCGACGCGGTTGCCGTCGAAGCTGTCGAGCGCGATCAGAGACGCCCCGTCGTCCGGCACCAGAAGGACCAGCTCGACCGCCGTCGCCTCCCCGGTCTCGGCGTCGGTTTCGATCTCCTGGCGCCACAGGCTGAGCGGATTCGATACCCGCGCTCCGACGTCGGCGGCCCACAGCATGTGGCCGTTGGCGCTGCGCACTGCGTGGACCTGGTTGTCCAGGGCTCCGAACAGCAGTCGCTGTCCCGCCAGCAAGGGAGGTGCGGGCGTCGAAGCGGCGACCCGCAGCCTCCAGGTCCTCTTCCACCCTCGGGTGCGATGACGCTCCGCGATCACCATGCCCTCGGGCAGGGTGGTGTATCGGAATCGACCGTCCGGAGAGACCACCCAGGCGGGCTGGTGCCGCTCGGCATCGAGAAACTCGGCCGGGTCGTTCTCCGTGATCGATACCGCGAGACTCGGCTCGAGGGTCACGATGGCCCATCCGCCGTTGACCGGGAGGCGCAGCGTGCCGTCCCGAAGCCGCGTCGCGTTGGCCAGCAGCGGTCCGGGAAGGGGGATCTCGGAGACCCTCCGAAAGGTCAGCGCGGGCGGTGCGGGGCCCTCGCGCGTCCCGAGGGCGGGCGGGTAGTCGGAGGGGGATTGGCGCTTGGGAGTGGTCGGCACGGATTGGGCGCCCGAGCGAGCCGCCCACGAGGACGCGACGAGCGCGATCGCCACGACTTTCCGGAACCGGCTCACGTTCACCCTGGCTGCCGTCCTCTCCGCGCGATTGTACCACGCGGTCGTTGCAACCGCTTGCTCTATCAGGAGTTATGTGCTAGAACCCCCAGGCCGTCGTGAGTACGGCACGGCAAGGTCGGACCCGCTCACGGGTGCGAAGAACGGAACGCGACCGAGATCATGAACCCACCTCATCAAGCCCTCCGGGGATTCCGGGACATCCTGCCCGACGAGGTCGATCGCTGGCAGTTCCTGGAGCGCGTGTGCCGCGAGGTGTTCGAGCGCTACGGCTTCCGGGAGATCCGCACGCCGTTGCTCGAATCGACGGAGCTGTTCTGCCGGTCGGTGGGCGAATCGACCGACATCGTTCGCAAGGAGATGTACACCTTCGAGCGCGGCGAGGAGTCGTTCACCCTGCGACCCGAGAGCACCGCATCGGTGGTGCGTGCGTTCGTCGAACACTCCCTGCACCGCGGTGTCGCCTCCGGTTACCCCGAGAAGCTGTACTACATCGGCCCGATGTTCCGCTACGAGCGGCCGCAGAAGGGGCGGCAACGGCAGTTTCACCAGATCGGCGTCGAGATCCTGGGAGCTTCCGAGCCGATGGTCGACGCTGAAACGCTCGAGATGCTGTGGTCGTTCTTGGACGAGATCGGGGTCACCGATCGCGAGTTGCTCCTGGGCTCCGTGGGGGACACCGAGTGTCGCCCCGCGTACCGCGCGCGCCTGATGGCGTGGCTCGAGCCCAGGATCGGCGAGCTGTGCGCGGACTGCCGGCGGCGATATCGGGAGAACCCGCTCCGAATCCTGGACTGCAAGGTAGAGGCGGACCGCCGCGTCGTGGCGGACGCTCCGACGATGCTCGGCGATCTGTGCGGGAGCTGCACCGACCACTTCACGAGCGTGCGCGCCAGCCTCGATCGGTTCGGTATTCCGTACCGCATCGATCCCCGAATGGTGCGCGGGCTGGACTACTATCAGCGGACGGTGTTCGAAGTTCTCGCGTCGGGGCTCGGATCGCAGAACGCGATTCTCGGGGGCGGGCGATACGACGGGCTCGTCGAGACGCTCGGGGGCCCTCCGATTCCCGGGTTCGGATTCGCCATCGGAATGGAGCGGCTCCTGAGCCTCGTGCCGCAAGATCGTGGGCGAAAGTCCGAGACCGACGTGCTCGTCGTGGCCCTGGGGCCCGCGGGGTGGGAGGGCGCCGTCGACGTCGTGCGTCGTCTGCGTCGCGCCGGAATTCGGGCGCTCGCTCCGGTACGTGAGCGGCCGATGGGTGCCCAGCTCAAGCGCGCCGATCGACTCGGCGCGCGATTCGCTCTGTTCGTGGGCGCCGACGAGATCGACTCGGGCCGTTTCGGCCTGAAGGACCTGTCCTCCGGCGAGCAGGTCGCCCTGGAGGAGCGTGCGGTGATCGAGCGGATCGCCGAGCGCCTTCGCTGAGGTCGGGAGGGACGTCATGAGCGCTGGGGAATCCGAGCTCCTGCATCGCACCGTCGGCTGCGGCGAGGTCACGGAAGCCGACGCGCGGGCCCGGCGCGAGGTCGTGCTCACGGGATGGGTGCATCGCCGCCGCGATCTCGGGGGGCTGATCTTCGTCGAGATGCGGGACGCGACCGGACGCGTTCAGATCGTGGTCGATCCCGCGGACTCCGGTGCGGCGCACGCCGTCGCCGAGCACTTGCGTCAGGAAGACGTCGTGGGGGTGCGCGGCACGGTCGTGCCGCGCGAGTCGATCAATCCGGAGCAGCCCACCGGCAGGGTGGAGGTCCGGGCGGCGGAGATGGTCGTTCACAACCGCGCGGTGAGCGTCCCGATCCCCGTGGACGATGCGACGGAGGCCAACGACGAGACCCGCCTGACCTATCGCTACGTCGATCTGCGCGGGGCGCGGCTTCAGCGCAACCTCCGTCTCCGGCACCGCCTGGCGCGTATCGCGCGTCGCGCGCTCGACGACCACGGATTCATCGAGGTCGAGACACCGATCCTCACCCGCTCCACTCCCGAAGGGGCCCGGGACTACCTGGTCCCGAGCCGCGTGCAGCCGGGACGGTTCTTCGCCCTGCCGCAGTCGCCGCAGCTGTTCAAACAGCTCCTGATGGTGGCGGGGTTCGAGCGGTATTACCAGATCGCACGGTGCTTCAGGGACGAGGACCTGCGGGCCGACCGCCAGCCCGAGTTCACGCAGGTGGACATCGAGATGTCGTTCGCGACCCCCGACGACATCTACCGCATCACCGAGTCCGTGGTGGCCGCGATGCTCTCCGAGATCGGTGTCGAGATCCCGAGGCCGCTCCCGCGCATGGCCTACGGCGAAGCCATGGCGCGCTTCGGCTCCGATCGCCCCGACACGCGCTACGGGCTCGAGATCCACGAAGCCGGACCCGCGATCCAGGGAAGCGGGTTCCGGGTGTTCGACGACGCTCTCGAAGCGGGAGGAGCGGTGCTCGGCTTCGCGGTGCCCGGCGGAGGTTCGGCGTCGCGCAAGACGATCGACGCGTGGAGCGAGTGGGCGCGGGCGGCGGGAGCCAAGGGGCTGGTGTGGTTCAAGCTCGATTCGGGCGGCGCGGTCACGTCGTCGGCGCTCAAGGCGCTGGGCCAGGAGCGCAGCCTCGAGATCGCGTCGGCGCTGGGCTGCGGCGCGGGAGACGCGGCTGTGGCGATCGCCGATCGCCGCGACGTCGCGCAGCGCGTTCTCGGATCGTTGCGACAGCGAGTCGCGGCCTCGGAGGGGCTCGTTCCCGACGGGCGCTTCGATCTGCTGTGGGTCGAGCGCTTCCCGCTGTTCCAGTGGAGCGAGGACGAGAACCGCTGGGTCGCGAACCATCATCCGTTCACCGCTCCGCGGTGGGACCATCTCGATCGGCTGGAGAGCGATCCCGGAAGCGTGGAGGCACAGGCCTACGACCTCGTGTTGAACGGGGTCGAGATCGGAGGGGGAAGCATCCGCATCCATCGCAGGGAGATCCAGGAGCGCGTCTTCCGGGCCCTCGCGTTCACGAAGCAAGAGGGGGAATCGAAGTTCGGGTTCTTGCTCGGGGCGCTCGAGTCCGGCGCGCCACCGCACGGTGGCATCGCGCTCGGATTCGACCGCATCTGCGCGATGCTCGCCGGCTCCGAGTCGATCCGGGACGTCATCGCCTTTCCCAAGACGACCCGCGCGGCGTGTTTGATGACCGGCGCGCCCGCGCCCGTCGGCGAGGCGCAGCTCCGGGAGGCGCACCTCGCGGTAATCGAGGCGAAGGATGGAGCATGACGCCGCCGAGGTCGCGTTGACCGGCCGAATGGCCGTGTGATAGCGTCACGCCGTGTGGCCCAGGCTCCGACGAAAGGGAGGATCATGGAAATGAACGCTCGACGTGGCCGCGGTGGGCTGGTCGTGATGATGGTCGCTTGCGTCGCTCTCACGGTGACGGGTTGCGCGAAGAAGAAGGCCATCCAGGCGGTCGAAGACATGAACAAGACTTTCGGTGAAGCGAAGGACGCATGCGCTTCGGTTTACGCCGCCGACCGGGTCGCGGCGGTGCAGGACGACGTGGACGCCACGAACGTCCTCAGCGACGACAAGAAGTGGAAGAAGGCGCTCGAGGGAGCGACCGACGCGATGCCGAAGATCCAGAACCTCCAAACCGCGGCCGACCAGAATCGGGAGCAGGCCCAGCGCGAGGCGAACGACGCGTTGAGCGCAGCCGATGCGGCGCTCAAGGAGGCCGACGCGGCCGACGCCGCCAAGTACGGAGGCACGTACTACGCCGACGGCAAGGCCAAGCTCGATCAAGCCCGGAAGAAGGCCGATGATCCGTGCGCGTGGAAGGACGCGGCCGCGATGGCGAAGCAGGCGGAGGACGACCTGCGGCGCGCGCGGAACGCCGCGATCGCGGAGAAGAAGCGCCTCGACGAGGAAGCTGCCGCAGCCGCCCGAGCGAAGGCCGCAGAGGAGGCGAAGGAGCCCGAGGTCCCGGCCCTTCCTCCGAACTACGTCGTCCAGCGCGGGGACTACCTGTGGAAAATCTCCGGCATGGACAAGATCTACCAGGGCTCCAAGTTCTGGCCGCTGATCTACGATGCCAACCGCTCTTCGATCCAGGACCCCGACTTGATTTATCCGGGCCAGAACCTCAACATTCCCCGCAAGATGTCCGACACCGAGATGATGAGCAAGCTCCGGACGATGTGGGGCAAGGCGTCCCGCGGCGAGGATCTGTAGGCGAGAAGGAGGGGTCACAGCGGCGCGGTTTCGGGAACGGAGCACGCGGTCGGGGGGCGCGCGGCCCTCGACCGGGGCGCCACTCGAGACCCCGCCCGGGCGATGAAGACCATCAATCTCGACGGCAAGGCCATCGAGGCCGTGGCCGGTCACTTCGATGAGGCCCTTCGACTCATCGAGTCGAAGTTCGACGTCAAGATCACGACCCGCGGCGCGGGAGTGGTCGTCGGGGGGGTCGGGGAGAACGGCGGCGATCGGGAGGAGCGCGTCGCCGATCTCCTCCGCCAGCTCTCGGAGCTGCACGCGCGTGGCGTGGTGCTGGGCCGCGACGAGCTCAAGACCGCGATCGCGCTCGTGGCCCGCGAGCCCGGCGCGCGCTTGGTGGAGCACTTCGTCGATTCCCGGCTGCGTCCGTCCGCCAAGAAGGCCGTCGTTCCGAAATCCGAGAATCAGCGTCGCTACATCGAGGCCATCCGCAACAACGATCTCGTCTTCGGCGTCGGCCCCGCCGGCACGGGCAAAACCTACCTCGCGGTGGCACTGGCCATCGCGTTCCTCAACGAGAAGCGCGTCCGGCGCATCCTGTTGGCGCGTCCGGCGGTGGAAGCCGGCGAGCGGCTCGGGTTCCTTCCCGGCGACGTCGCCGCGAAGGTCGATCCCTACCTTCGGCCGCTGTACGACGCGCTGTACGACATGCTGGAGCCGGACCGCGCGGAACATCTGATCGAGCGCGGCATCATCGAGATCGCCCCCCTGGCGTTCATGCGCGGTCGAACCCTCAACGACGCGTTCGTGATCCTCGACGAGGCTCAGAACACCACCTCCGAGCAGATGAAGATGTTGCTGACGCGCATCGGATTCGAGTCCAAGGCGGTGGTCACCGGCGACGTCACGCAGATCGACCTGCCGGCGAAGAAGGTGTCGGGGCTGGTCGAGGCGGAGGAGGTGGTCGCGGGGATTCCGGGCATCGAGATCGTGCACTTCAACGATACCGACGTGGTCCGCCACCCTCTCGTCCAGCGGATCGTCGTGGCCTACGAGCGCCGCGCGGCCGCCAAGCTGCTCGGCGAGGGCGGCACCCCGAGAGCGGAAGCCGTCGCGGCCTCGCCCCCGCGGCCCGCGGGGCCGGAGGCGACCGAGTGAGCGAAGCCGGTCCTCCAGACGCCTCCGGAAACGCCTTTCGATCGCGCGGTGCCGCCAGCCGCGAGCTCAGCCTCCCTTCCAGGGTGCGGGCGGCGATTCGGCGCGGATCCGATCGCGCACTGGGTGCCGATGTCGCGTGGAGCGCCGCGTTCGTCGCGATCACCGTCACGCTTCTGGCCAGCCAGCGCTGCGCCGTGTCCTACCCGACGTTCTCCGCCGGCGACGTGGCGCCGGCGGACGTTCTCGCGCACACGGACATCGAGGTCGTCGACAGCGCGCTGACGGAGCCGCGCCGGCAGCAGGCCCGGGACCGCGTCGCCGAGGTCTACGTCCACGATCTGGAGCACGAGCGCCGGGTCGCCCGTGAGCTGGCGGCATTGTTCGAGGAAGGCCGAGCGGCGCTGCCCAGGATTCCGAGACAGGCCGGCGAGCCGCACAGCGCGTCGCGCGCCGCGCTCGCGGATCGAATCGGCGAGGCAGCGCTGCAGGTCTTGCTCGACCATGGGTTCGCCCCGGAGCTCGAGACCGCCATCACTTCGACGTTGATGGAGGTCATGGGGCAGGGGGTGGTGAGCAACAAGGCGCTCCTGGAGCGGTCGACCAGCGTCGTGCTGGTCCATGTTCCGGGACACCGCGAGGAGCATCTGCAGGACTATTCGAAGATCCTCGACCTCACCCGGGCGCGCGAAGTGGCCCGCTCGGCGGTGCAGACGCGTCTCGACCTTCCCCCGAGCCAGCGCAAGGCGTTGGCGGAGCTTGCGGCGCTGTTCGTCGACGCCAACGTGCACTACGATCACGGCACGACCTACGCGCGGCGCGAGGCGGCGGCCAACTCGGTCTCTCCGGTCGTGATCAAGATCCCCAGCGGCATGGTCCTGGTCAAGGGAGGAGAGCGCATCACGCCGGAAGTCCTGGAGCGGCTCGACACCGCCCGCAAGGCCTCCCCGCTGCGGCTGGGGCTCGCGGAGTTCCTCGGGCTCGGGGTTCTCGTCCTGCTGTTCGCTTTCTTCCTGTATCGCTACACGCGCCATCACCAGCGGCACTTCAAGAAAGTCAAGAACCTCCACTCGCTGTTGGTCGCGGTGATCCTCGCGACGCTGCTGCTCGGAGACGCGCTGCTGTGGTTCGTTCGCCGCATCATCGACAACCTCGCGTTCCCGTTCGATCAGGTCGAGCTGTACACCTATCTGATCCCGGTCGGAGCAGGATCGATCCTCGTGGCCCTGCTGGCGAACGGCCGCATCGCGATGGTGTACTCCGCGTTCACGGCCGTCCTCCTCGGGGCCCTTACCGGGTGGAACTTCTACCACGCGGCGTGGGCGCTGCTCACGCAGTGGGCGGGGATCTACGCCATCTCGACCTACCGCGAGCGGGCCGCGCTGCTGCGTGCGGGCCTGGTCGTCGGGGGTGCCGGCGCCGTGACCACGCTCGTGATCGAGATTCTGCAGGGCACCCTGGAGCCTCTCGGTCGCAGCCTGTACGCGGCCGGGCTGGCGTTCCTGGGCGGCGCCGTCGGCGTCGGGCTGCTGATCTCGTTCGCGCTGCCGATGTTCGAGGGGTTGTTCAACGTGCTCACCGACATCCGGCTGCTGGAGCTGTCCAACGTCAACAGCCCGCTGATCTCGCAGCTCGCGGTGCGCGCCCCGGGTTCGTACAACCACAGCCTCGTCGTGGCCACGCTCGCGGAGGAGGCGGCCAAGGCGATTCGCGCCAACTCTCTGCTGTGTCGAGTCGCGGCGTTCTACCACGACATCGGGAAGATCAAGAAGCCGGAGTACTACGTGGAGAACATGCGGGGCTCGAATCCCCACGACCGATTGGCGCCGTCGATGTCGGCCCTGATCATCGCCTCGCACGTCAAGGACGGGGTCCAGTTGGCCCGAGAGGCCGGCTTGCCGCAACAGATCATCGACATCATCCCCGAGCACCACGGCACGCGGCTGATGTCGTTCTTCTACGAGCGCGCCCGCAAGACCGCGGATCCGGCCTTGGGTCCCGTGAAGGAAGAGGATTACCGATATCCGGGTCCCAAGCCGCAGACCAAGGAAGCGGCGATCTTCATGCTGGCCGACGGGGTCGAAGCCGCGGCGCGGACCCTGGACCCGCCGACGCCGAATCACCTGCGCGAGCTGATCGAGAGGATCAGCAATGCCATCGTGCTCGATGGTCAGCTCGACCAGTGCGACATGACGTTCGCGGACCTCCATCGTATCCAGGAGGCGTTCCTGCGCACGCTGGTAGCATTTCATCATCAGCGAGTCGATTATCCGGGATTCGAGTTCGGGCGACCGAGGCGCGAGCCCGGCGAGGAACCGCGGAGCGAGCTCTCGGAGACGAGCTCGGAGCGTGGTGCCGAGACCGCCGATGGGCCACGGGCCGTCGTGGGCCGGTCCGATCGCCCGGCCTGACCGATCGTGGAAGTGACGATCCTCAATCGGCAGCGCCAGCGACGCGTGGACACGCGCGCGCTGTCGGCGTTCGTCGCGCAGCTGGCGACGCGCCTGCCCCCGGAGAAGGGCGATCGGCTCGCCGTCAGCCTGGTATCGGACGCGCGCATGCGCCGCTACAACCGGGAGTTTCGCGACATCGATCGCCCGACCGACGTCCTGGCCTTCGAGGGATGGCGCGAGGCGTGTCCCGAGGGCGGCCACCATCTCGGCGACATCGTGATCTCGGTGAACCGCGCGACCCGGCAGGCGCGGCGCGCGGGCCACAGCGTCGCGCGCGAGATCCGGATCCTCTTGGTTCATGGATACCTGCACTTGCTCGGGTTCGATCACGAGACCGACGGCGGGACCATGATGCGAACCCAGCGCCGGCTGGTCCGGGCCATGGTGCCGCGGGGATCGCGAGGCGCGGGATGAGCGACCCTTCGAGTTGGTCCTGGGCGTGGCCCGCCGCGGGTGCCGGGATCGCGCTGATCTTGGATGTCGTGCTGTCGGCAGCGCTGGCGGCGGTCTCGGCACTGCACCGCGTGGCCTTGCACCGTCTGGGCGAGTCGGACCCCGGGCTGCGCTTCGCCGAGGATCTGGCCTCGACATCGTCCGCGATCCACCTCGCCGTGGCGGCCTGCCGCCAGATGAGCCTGTTGGCTGCCGCCCTGCTCGCCGCGACGGCTGCCGCCCTCGCCGGATGGCCGCGCCCTGCGCTGGTCGGCGGCGCCGTCACGACCGTGGCGGGAGTGCTGTTGCTCGAGACGCTGGTGGCGAACGTCGTCGCGCGCCGCCATCCCCGCGGCACCCTCAGGATCGCGAGGCCGTGGATTGCGGCGCTGCACACGATCCTCTCCCCGGTGCTGTCCCCGGTCGCCGCCCTCGTGGAGCGGGTTCGGCGCGAGGTTCCCGATGGCGAGCCGGAAAGCGGCGAGCCCGCGGAGCACGGCGCCGAGGCGTTCATCGAGGTCGCCGAGAAAGAGGGGCTGCTCGAGGAGTCCGAGGGTCGAATGATGCGAGGCATCGTCGATCTCGGGGACACGAAAGTCCGCGAGATCATGACGCCACGGAACGACATTTTCGCCCTTCCGGCCGGGATCTCGGTCCGCGAAGCCCTGCGCCTCCTGCGTCGCGCGAATCACACGCGGCTCCCCGTGTACCGCGACACTCTCGACGACGTCGTCGGGATCCTGCACGTCCGCGACCTGATTCGCGCGCTCGAGGAGGGCCGGGACGGCGATCCGATCACCACGCACGTGCGTCCGGCGTTCTTCGTTCCCGAGGTCCTTCCGGTCAACGATCTGCTGGCGGAAATGCGCACCCGGACCCACGTCGCTCTGGCGGTGGACGAATACGGCGGCATTTCCGGCCTCGTGAGCCTGGAAGACATTCTCGAGGAGATCGTCGGCGATATCCGGGACGAGCACGACCTCGAGGAAGCGCTGTTCCTCGAGCAGCCCGACGGCTCGTGGTTGGTGGGCGGCTCCGCTCATGTCGAGCAGCTGGAGGCGTTCTTCGGCCTCGACATCGAGCGCGACCGCGAGTTCGACACCGTCGGAGGCTTGGTCGTCTCCGCCCTCGGCCGGGTGCCGGCCGAGGGCGAGAACCTCGATCTCCACGGGCTGCGCTTCGAGATCGTGAAGGCCGACCCGCGCCGCGTGCACCGCGTCAGGATTCGCGTGCCCCCGGAGCTGAGGCCGTCCGCTATGGGAACGGACGCATGAGCGCGGCCGGAGAGGCGCGGCGGCGCTCGGGGCTCGCCGCGCTCGTCGGGTGGACGAACGTCGGGAAGTCGAGCCTGCTCAATCGATTCGTCGGAGAGAAAGTCGCTGCGGTCGCCGACGCTCCGCAGACGACGCGCCACAGGATCCTCGGGGTGCGCAGCCTGGAGGGTCGCGGGCAGATCGTGTTCGTGGACACGCCGGGTCTGCACCGGCCGCGTTACCGCCTGAATCGCAACATGGTGCGCCGGGCGGAGGACAGCCTCGCCGGCGTCGACGTCGCGCTGCTCGTGGTCGATGCCGCCCGGGGGCTGGGGCCGGGGGACGAGCAGGCCGCGAGCCTCGTGCGCCGGGCGGGCGGCGTGGGCATCGCGGTGCTCAACAAGATCGACCTCGTTCACCCCAAGGACCGGCTGCTTCCGATCATGGACCGGGTGGTCCGGGAGTGGGGGATGCGCGAGGCGATACCGGTGTCGGCACGCACCGGGGAAGGGTGCGACGGGCTCCTGGCCACGGTGGTCGATGCGCTGCCCGAGGGCAGCCCGCTGTTCCCCGAGGATCAGTACACCGATCAGCCCGAGCGCGCCCTGGCCGCGGAGTGGATCCGGGAGAAGGTCGTGCTGCACACCCGGGAGGAGATTCCGCACGCGACGGCGGTGCTGATCGAGCGCTGGACCGCGGACGAGGGGAATCTCGTCGAGATTTCCGCGAGCATCCTCGTCGAACGGGAGTCGCAGAAGGCGATCGTCATCGGTCGCGGTGGAGAGCTGTTGAAGCGCGTGGGGACGGAGGCGCGGCGGGATCTCGAAGCGCTGCTCGGGACTCGGGTGTTCCTGGAGCTGTGGGTCAAGGTGCGTCCCGGTTGGAGGAACGACGAGCGCGCTCTCCAGGACCTCGGTCTGGGGTGATCGCGAGGGGTCGCGCTCCTTGCCGCACGGCTCGGCGGGTCAGGCGGGTCTGCTATCATGGCGGTTCATCTCCACGCCATCGCGCTCCTGCGGCGCGGGTGAAGCCTGACGTGGCTCAACGAACCGATCGCTCCTACGTGTTGCGGACCCACGAGATCGGGGAAGCCGACCTCATCGTCACCTTGCTGTGCGAGCGGGCCGGGCGAGTCCGCGGAGTGGCACGAGCCGCCCGCAAGAGCAGGCGACGGTTCGGCGGAACCCTGGAGCCTCTGAGCGAGGTCCACGCTCGGTGGTCGGAGCGGGAGGGGCACGAGCTGCACCGCATCGATGCCTTGGAGCTGATCCGGTCGCACAGCGCCATGCAGAGCGATCCGGGGCTGCAGGCGATCTGCGCGGTCCTGTCCGAGGTCGCGACGAGCGTGGCGCGCGAGGCGCAGGCCGACCCGCAGGGCTTCCGCCTGATGGGCGCGGTGCTCGAGGCGCTGGAGTCGGGAACCGATCCGTGGGTCGCCCTGCGCTACTTCGAGTACTGGACCCTGCGCCTGCACGGGCTGCTGCCCGATCTGTCCGCCTGCGGCGGCTGCGGGCGAGCGATGTCCGGCGGCGAGCGCGCGGTGGTGAGCGTCGGACGCGGCTTGGTATGCGCGCGGTGCTGTGGCGATCACGGCGTTTCGGGCAAGGCGCTCGGGCCCGCCGACCTCGAGTTCCTTGATCGCGCCGCGCGCAGTCGTCCCGAGGCGATGAACGACTGCGGGCGGGCCGCGCGCCCCGGCGGTGTGGTCGAGGAACTCCTCAGGGGGACCCTGGAGGCGTTCGTCGAGCGCACGTTCCGCACCTACCGTCATCTCGCCGTGCTCCGTAGATCGAGCTCCAGCGGGAGCACGGGCGCATGAACTTCCAGGAGTTGCTTCTCGGGATCCAAAGCTACTGGGCGCAGCAGGGCTGCGTGCTGCAACAGCCCTACGACATCGAGGTCGGCGCCGGGACGATGCATCCGGACACGTTCTTTCGCGTTCTCGGCCCCGAGCCGTGGAGAGCGGCGTACTGCCAGCCGTCGCGCAGACCCGTGGATGGCCGCTACGGCGACAACCCGATGCGGGTCTACAAGCACTACCAGTTCCAGGTGGTCCTCAAGCCCGCGCCGATCGACGTGCAGGATCGATACCTCGAATCGCTGCGAGCCTTCGGAATCGACCCCCTGGAGCACGACGTGAGGTTCGAGGAGGACAACTGGGAAGCACCGACCCTCGGAGCCGCGGGGGTCGGCTGGCAGGTCATGATGGACGGCATGGAGATCTCGCAGTTCACCTACTTTCAGCAGGCGGGCGGCTTCGAGCTGTCTCCGATCTCCGTCGAGCTGACCTACGGGATCGAGAGAATCTGCATGTTCATCAACGACATTCGCAACGTCTTCCTGATCCCGTGGAACGACCGGCTGACCTACGGAGACGTGCGGCGCGGCGACGAGCTCGAGCAGTCGATCTACGCGTTCGAAGAAGCCGACGTCGCGCTGCTCCACGCGCAGTTCGAGCAATGGGAAGGCGAGGCCGGGCGCTTGCTGTCGCCCGCCGAGCCCGCCGCCGCTCGCCGGGCTTGGCCGCTCGTCCTGCCGGCCTACGAGGCGACGCTGAAGTGCTCGCACCTGTTCAACGTCCTGGACGCGCGGGGAGCGTTCAGCGTCACCGAGCGCGCGGCGTTCATGAAGCGAATCCGCTCGCTGGCCTGCCGCTGCGCCGCGGCGTTCCTCGACCGACGCAAGGCCGAGGGGTTTCCGCTGCTCGTCGTGCGCGAGATCGAGGCCGGAGCGGAGCGTTGAGCGAACTCGCCCCGCTGTTGATCGAGATCGGCTGCGAGGAGATACCGTCGCGCATGGTCCCGCAGGCCGCCTCCGAGCTCGAGCGGCGCGTGCTCGAGTGCCTCGACGCGGGCCGGCTGAGCCATGGTCCGGCCCGCCGCTTCGGAGGCTCGCGCCGCCTGACGGTGCGCGTGGACGACGTTCAGGAGCGGCAACCCGATCGCGTCGAGACGGTCCTCGGACCGGCGGCGGCGGTCGCGTTCGGCGCTGACGGTGGAACGACGCGCGCGGCCGACGGCTTCGCCAGGAAGCACGGAATCGATCCGTCCAGGCTGAGGCGAGTCGAGACTCCCAAGGGGGTGTACGCGGGCTTCGAACGCGCCGTGGAGGGCAAGACCGTCGGCGACATTCTGAGCGCGGAGCTACCCGCCGCGGTGCGAAGCATGGCGTTTCCGAAGTCCATGCGCTGGGGGGACGGCACCCACCGCTGGGTGCGTCCGGTGCACTGGGTGCTCGCCCTGCACGGAGCTCGGACGTTGCCGGTCGAGCTGTTCGGGGTCCGCGCCGGACCGCATTCCGTGGGTCATCGGTTTCTGAGCGCAGGCGCGGTGCAGGTGGCGCACCCCGACGCGTACGAAGAGGCGCTGGCCGGCGCGCACGTGGTCGCCGACCCCGAGCGCCGGCGCAGGCGCCTGCGCGACGCCCTGGCGCGAGGGGCCGCCGAGTGCGGCGGTAGGTGCGTGATCGACGACGCCCTGCTCGACGAGGTGTCGAACCTCGTGGAGTGGCCGGGGGTTTTCCCCGGCACGTTCGACCCCGGGTTCCTGAGCCTGCCCCGAGAGCTGCTCGTGACCACGCTCCGCCATCATCAGAAGTGCTTCTCGGTCGAGGCACCGAGCGGCGAGCTGCACCCCGCGTTCCTCGCCGTGGCCAACACCGACCGCGATCCTCGGGGTCACGTCCGTCGAGGCAACGAGTGGGTGGTCGTCGGCCGACTGGAGGACGCACGGTTCTTCTGGGACGAGGACCGCAAGACCGCGCTCGGCGAGCTCTCCCCGCGCCTCGCCGGGGTCGTGTTCCACGGGAAGGTCGGCACCTTCGCGGACAAGGCGCGTCGCCTGGAGGGGCTCGCCGGAAGTCTCGCGCAGCGGCTGGGACTCGAGCCGGGGCAGGTGGGCGCCTGTCGGCTCGCCGCGCGGTGGGCGAAGAACGATCTCGTGACGCGCACGGTCGGCGAGTTCCCGGAGCTCCAGGGGCAGGTCGGCGGCCTGCTGCTCAGGCACCAGGGAGCCCCCGGTGCCGTGGCCGACGCCGTCTACGGCCACTATCGGCCGACGGGTGCCGACGACGATCTCCCGGCGACGGTGGAAGGCTGCGTCGTATCGGTGACGGACAAGCTCGACGGCGTGGCGGAGTTGATCTCCGCGGGGGAGAAGCCCACGGGCTCGAGGGATCCCTTCGGTCTGCGGCGCGCGGCCGGCGGGATCTTCCGGATCCTGATCGACCGGCGGTGGCCGCTGTCGCTTGACGACCTGTTCGAGCTGATCGGACGACGGAACGAGCCCTTCGACTTCCTCGTGCGCCAGTTCCACAACCACCTCAAGGACATCGGCTTCAGCGCCAACGAGGTCCAGGCCGTCCTGCGCCCGCAGATCAGCGCGACGGAGTTTCTGACGTGGCAGCTGCACGACGTTGTCGCGCGATTGCTTGCGCTTCAGGTCGTGCGGTCGCGACCCGACTTCGAGCACTTGGTGGACCTGACCAAAAGGGTCGACAACATCCTGTCGAAGGACAGCGAAGCGACCCGCGCCGTCCTACAACACGACGGGGACCGGGGAGCCTATCGTGAGGAACACGCGGCCGCCATCGGCTTGGAGTCCATGACCGCGGAGTACGGCGGCCGCCTGGCGCGCAGCGCGGCGACGAGGGACTACGCCGCCGTCGTGGACCAGCTCGCCCGATTCGTGGAGCCGGTGGAGGTGTTCTTCGGCCAAGTCCTGGTGCTGGATCCCGACAATCCCCAGGCAACGGTTCATCGCCGCGAATTGCTGTCTCGGCTCCGCGAGGCTCTGACGCGCTATTTCGACCTTCGCGAGCTGGCGGGGCAGGCAGACAGGAGACCGACGTGAGCAAGCTCGTCTATTTCTTCGGGGAGGGCAAGGCCGACGGCGGCGCCGGCATGAAGGATGCGCTCGGAGGCAAGGGGGCGAACCTGGCGGAGATGACGAACCTCGGCATCCCGGTGCCTCCGGGATTCACGATCTCGACCCGCGCGTGCAACGAGTACTTCGAGCTTCGCCATCGCCTGCCTCCGGGCCTCGAAACGCAGATCGAACGAGCGCTGGGACGGCTCGAGAAGATCCATGGCAAGCGCTTCGGAGATCCGGAGGATCCGTTGCTGTTCTCGGTTCGGTCGGGGGCCAAGTTCTCGATGCCCGGGATGATGGACACCATCCTGAACCTGGGTCTGAACGATCACAGCGTCGAAGGGCTGGCGCGCGTCAGCGGCGACCGCCGTTTCGCGTACGACTCCTATCGACGGTTCATCCAGATGTACTCCGACGTCGTTCTCGGAGTGAAGAAGCACGAGTTCGAAGCGCTCCTCGCCGCCGCCAAGAAGCGCCGCGGCGTGCGCCAGGACACCGATCTGTCCGCCCGGGACTGGGAGCGGGTGGTTCGACAGTACAAGGACAAGGTCCGGCGGGCCACCGGTCGCGTGTTCCCGCAGGAGCCTCGCGCGCAGCTGCTGGGCGCGATCGGGGCGGTGTTCGAGAGCTGGGACAATCCGCGGGCTCGTCTGTACCGTCGCGAGTACGCCATTCCCGACGATCTCGGAACCGCGGTCAACGTGCAGACCATGGTATTCGGAAACCTGGGCGACGACAGCGCGACCGGGGTCGCGTTCACGCGCAATCCGGCCACGGGCGAGGACGTGTTCTACGGCGAGTACCTTCCGAACGCGCAGGGCGAGGATGTCGTCGCCGGTATCCGCACGCCGAAGCCGATTTCTCGCAAGCAGGCCGGCGGCGCGGGGGGCTCGCTCGAGGAGATGCTCCCGGCGTGCTACCGGCAGCTGGTCAGCATCCGCAAGCGGCTCGAGGCGCACTACCGCGACATGCAGGACCTGGAGTTCACCATCGAGCGCGGGAAACTCTACATGCTCCAGACGAGGACCGGGAAGCGCACCGGTCTGGCCGCGCTCCGGATCGCGTTCGACCTGCACCGCAAGGGACTGATCGACCGCAAGAGCGTCGTCCGGCGCGTCGAGCCCGAAATGGTGACGCATCTGCTGGCACCGGTGTTCGATCCCGATGAGACGCGTCGCGCACGTGACGGGGGGCGCCGGCTGGCGAAGGGCCTCCCGGCGGGACCGGGCGCGGCCTCCGGGATCGTGGCCTTCAGCGCCGAGCAGGCGGTGCGTCTCCACCGTCAGGGCAAGAGGGTCGTTCTCGTGCGGGCCGAGACCAGCCCCGAGGACCTCGCCGGAATGGTGGCCGCGGCCGGGGTGGTCACGAGCCGCGGCGGAATGACCTCGCATGCCGCCGTCGTGGCGCGCGGCATGGGCAAGCCGTGCGTCGTCGGCGCCGAGTCCCTGGCCGTGGACGAAGACCTCGGGCGGGTGAAGGGGTCGGGAATCACCGTGAAGCAGGGAGAGTGGGTCTCTCTCGATGGATCCAGCGGGGAGGTGTTCTCCGGCGGAATGGAGCCCCACCCATCCGAGATCCAGCGCGTGCTCGTCGAACGCAGTCTGCTTCCTTCGAAGTCGCCGATCTTCAAGCGATTTTCGACGCTGATGCGCTGGGCGGACGACTACCGCCGGCTGGGAGTGCGCACCAACGCAGACACTCCGCACGACTCCACCGTCGCGAGGGCCTTCGGCGCCGAGGGGATCGGCCTGTGCCGCACCGAGCACATGTTCTTCGGAGAAGACCGCATCACGGCGGTTCGACGCTTGATCCTGGCGGACGATCCGACCCAGCGCCGCGCCGCGCTCGCCAAGCTCCTGCCGATGCAGCGCCGCGACTTCATGGGAATCTACCGGGCCATGGACGGGCTGCCCGTGACGATTCGCCTGCTCGACCCGCCGCTCCACGAGTTCCTACCCACGAACGACGCGCAGTTCGGCAAGGTGTCGCGGGAGATGCGGGTTCCCGTCAAGGTCCTGCGGGACAGGGCGTCCCAGTTGCACGAGGCGAATCCCATGCTGGGCCATCGCGGATGTCGACTCGGGATCACGTTCCCCGAGATCTACGACATGCAGGTGCGGGCCATCCTCGAGGCGGCGATCGCGTGCAAGAAGAAGAGGATACGCGTGCACCCGGAGATCATGATCCCGCTCGTGGGGACCGCGCGCGAGATCGCGGAGCTGTGCGTGCGGGTGCGGCGCGTGGCTGCGGAGGTCGAGAAGCGAGCCGGCGCCGAGGTCCGTTACAAGGTCGGTACCATGATGGAGATCCCGCGCGCCTGTCTCGTGGCCGCGTCGATCGCCAAGGAAGCGGAGTTCTTCTCGTTCGGTACCAACGACCTGACGCAGATGACCTACGGCTTCAGCCGGGACGACATCGGGAAGTTCCTGCCCGCCTATCTCGAAGAGCGAGTCCTCGCCGCCGATCCGTTCCAGACGGTCGATCAGGAGGGGGTCGGACGGCTCGTGAGGATGGCCGTGGAGGAGGGGCGGTCGGCGCGACCGGCCATGAAGATCGGGGTGTGTGGGGAGCACGGCGGGGATCCGCGGTCGGTCGAGTTCTTCCACGGAGTCGGCCTGGATTACGTTTCCTGCTCGCCGTATCGCGTCCCGGTCGCGCGCCTGGCGGCCGCTCACGCGCAGCTCGCGCAGGACGGACGATCGGGGTCGGGAACGGCCTGAGCGGCCCCGCCCGGACGTTGCCGCCGGCGTCGGCTTGACGGTCCCGGGAACCGGGACTATATTGACGCGCTTTTCGGGCAGGCGGTCGGGGTATACCGTCGCCGACCTGCGCCCGTAGTGTGGAGAGATCCATGAGCCCGAAGACGAAGAGCTCCAAAAAGGCGTCGTCTCGGAGCAAGTCCGTGTCGCCAGGCGGGAAGAGTGCTTCGCGGTCCGGCTCGAAAGCTGCGGCACCCTCGTCGTCCGCCGCGAGCCGCGGGAAGGCGACCGCGGCTTCTCGTGCGTCGAAGGGCAGGAGCAAGAAGACGACGAGTGCGCCCAAGGCCGAGCGCTCCAAGTCGCGGCGCCCTCGTCTCACGCCGAAGCAGATCGAGTACTACCGCGACCTGCTGAACCGGAAGCAGCGACAGCTGACCGCCGCCTATCAGACCTCGAAGGGGGACAGCAGGAGCGATCTGGACGACGGCACCGAAGACTACATCGACTACGCGGTCCACTCCTACGCCCGCGAGTTTCTCCTGTCGCTGACGGAGATGGACCGCAAGCAGTTGTTTCTCGTCGAGGAGGCGCTCGAGCGGCTCGACCGTGGCCAGTTCGGCTACTGCCAGCAGTGTCACTCACCCGTCCATCCGAAGCGTCTCGAGGTCGCGCCGTGGGCACGCTACTGCGTTCCGTGCCAGGAGCTCGAGGAGCAGGGACTGCTGGATGAGACGCAGTCGGCGGATGAAACCGACGAGGAAGCGCCTCTGGCCGTCGAGGAATTCGATCCGATCGCCGACGCCGTGGAGGTGGACGTCGACCTCGACGCGAGCATCGACGATGACGACGACCTGATCTCGAAGGGCGAGAATTAGGCGGGTCGGGGACGTGCGCCGACCGCGATCCGTATCCGCCTGCCAGCGTCGTGGGCGGGGTGAGCGTACAATCTGCGCGTGAAGAGGGGACCGTCTTCAACCCTCGCTTCATCGCGGCGCTCCCGAGCGACAACAAGCACGGCGCGGGCTCGCACCCGCGGTGCTGAGTGAACGACTCGCGTCCGACCGCGGGACGATCGGCTCCCCGCCGGCTGCGGCTGTGGTGGTGGCTGGCCGGATGCGCGGTCCTCGCCCTCGCAGCGTCGAGTTTCGTCGTGCGGACGAGGGTCGACCCGTGGGTTCACGGCTACCTCGAGCGAACCCTCTCCGGGATCCTCGACGGCCGCGTCACCTTCTCGAGCGTCGAAGTCGACCCGCTCCGGCTCCGGATCTCGTTCCGAGATCTGACGGCCGAAGCGCGCAACGACGGCGGAACGCTCGAGGGGCGCGTCGCCCGGGGCTCGGTGCGTCTGGCGTGGCGAGGGCTTCCGGGGCTTCCGGCGGGTCGCCTGCACCTCGGAGAGTTGGTCCTCGACCGGCCCATCGTGGTCGTCGATCAGGCCTTTCTCGACGCCCGCCGACACGAACCCGGTGTCGCGCGCCCCGCGATCGACTGGCGATTCGACCGCGTATCCGTCGCGAACGGCTCTCTGACCTACGGGAGCGCCGAGATCCCGCTCGAGCTCGAAGCACGGGACGTCGCGCTCGCGGCGGAGTGGAGCGCCTTCCGTCGCGCGCTGGCCGGGAGGACGTCGCTGGAGCTGACGGTCTCGAGCCCGTTGCTGTCGAAGCCCTGCCCCATTCATGCGGCCACCGGCTTCCGGCTCCGCGGGTCTCGACTCGATCTGTTCGATCTCGACGTCCAGTCGGAGGCGGTCGCGGGCACGGGAATCGAGGGCAGCGTCGTTCTCGAGCCCGGCGTCCCCATCGTGCTGCAGGGTCGCGCCCGGATCGATCTCGCGCGAGCCGCGGAGTGGCTCGCGGATCCTCCGGCCGCCGTTCTCGAGGGATCGGTATCGGGGCGGTGGTTCGTCGCGGTATCGGACGGCGTCGTGCGGCTCGACGGTGCGGTCGAGAGCAGCGCAGTGAGCATCGGTCCCGAGCGACTCGGCGACCTGCGGGCCCGCGTGTCCTACGTCCCGGGGCGGTTGGATCTCGAGGAGATCGACCTCGCCGCGCTCGGCGGTCGCGTGAGCGGTCGCGTCGAGGTCGCACTCGGCGAGCCCTGGACCCTCGATCTGGAGCTCACGGGCCGGGACGTCGACGTCGGGAGACTCGTGGACCTCGCCGGGCCGGTGTCGCTCGCCAGCCGCGGTGACGTGAGCGTGGAATTCGAGGGCGCGCCGCTCGCGCGCGAGACGTGGAACGGCCGCGGCACCGTCCTGACCTCGCCCTCCGAAGGACGTGGAACCCGCCTTCCGGCGGGGGTCGAGGCGGCGTTCGAGATCGCCGACGGTCGACTGCGGATCGATGGCGCTTCGATCCGGGCCGCGGAAGCGGAGGTCGATCTGTCGCTCGCGCTGTCTCTCGACGCCGAGCCGTTGGCGGGCGATCTCGAGTTCCACGTCACGGCCCCGTCGGCGCGACGAACGCAGGAGCGTCTCGCCGATCTCCTGGCCGCTCTCGACATTCCCCTGCCGCAACGCCTGCGGTCGCTCGACGGGGCGGTCGAGGCCGAGGGGAAGGCGACCCTCGGAACGGCGCCCACGATCGATCTCGACCTCCGCATGGCCGAAGGGGCTTGGTCGGGCTGGAGATTCGAGCGGGCCACGGCGCGAGGATCCGTGAGGGGAAGCGAGTTGGACCTCGAACACTCCGAAGTGGTCGGGGAACATGGGCACATCGAGCTCGCGGGTCGGTTCGATGTCCACGCGCCCGCGGTTCTGTCCCTCGTCGGGCAGGTTCGCGACCTGGAGCTGTCGCCGCTCGAGGAGCTCCTGGGTTTCACGCTGCACGTCGGGGGAGTCCTCGACGGCGATGTGACCCTGGACAGGGGTGCGGAGGGGCTTCGGGGCACGGGCGCCATCGCGATCGAGGGCGTGAGCTTTCTCGGCGAGCCGCTCGGAGACCTCGAGTCACCGCTCAGGGCGCACGGCGAGAGCATCACGCTCGAGGGGCTGCGTCTGGACGGTCCTGGGCTGAGCGCCCGCGGAGATGTGAGGTTGGATCTCTCCACGGGCGCCGTCGACGCCCAGGTCCACGAGGGAAGGCTCGTTCTGGCGGAGCTCGACGCGCTGGTGCGGCGCGGCGTGGACGCCCACGGCGAGGCACGGGTCTCGGGTCCGATCCGCTACGCCGCGGACGGCGTGGTCGGCGGGCTCGAGATCACCGGATCGGATCTCGGCGTCGGCGCCTTCGGCATCGGAGACGTGCGCGGACAGATCGAGTTCCAGCGCGGTGGCGCCGATTTCCATGTCGCGACCGGGCAGGAGCATGGTCTCGCCCTCGAGGGGCGCGTCGAATGGGCCGAGGGAACACCCGTGGCGGCCATGTTGTACTTCGACGACACCGAGGTCGAGCTGGCCCCGAAGGAGCTCGAGGCCGGCCTGTGGGCACGGTTGAGCGGCCATCTCCTGGTCGAGGGTCCCGTGGCGCGTCCGGAGCTCCTCTCCGCGCGCGGCGAGATCGAATCGGCCGAGATCCAGCTCGGGGCCAGAGCGTTCTCGACCCCGCAGCCCGTTCCGCTACGCCTCGAGAACGGCAAGGCCTCTCTCGGGCCGACGCCGTGGGAGTCCCGCCAGAGCAGGCTGGAAGCCCGCGCGGAGATCGACATTCCCGAAGGCCGTTTCAGCAGCTCGCTGAGCGGGGTGCTCGACGTGGGTGACCTCGCGGCACTGTGGCCCGAGGTCCGCGCCGCAGGCCCCGTGCGGCTCGACCTCCAATACGGCGGACCGTGGAACGAC
>Ga0302046_10000087_pt1 | contig 92849 bp, 90 predicted proteins | sample RVTome_11_FD_200261 | JGI IMG/M metagenome (GOLD analysis project Ga0302046, IMG submission 200261) | Soil microbial communities from uranium-contaminated site in the Upper Colorado River Basin, Wyoming, United States - RVT147D111 (version 2) ... | reverse complement strand
ATACTGTCGTTGGGCGGCCGGGTGGGGGAGCGGGCCGGCGCCGCGGTATCCGTCACGCGCTTGATTTTTCGGGTCCGATCGGCGTAACTCCGGCGCGGTCCGGCGGGGCCACGTCAGCGAAGGCATCACATCTCATCGGGAGACCGGGGCCATGAAGGGCCGCATATTCTCGGGCGTCCAGCCCACCGGCAATCTGCACATCGGCAACTACCTCGGCATGATCCGCAATGCCGTGGCGCTGCAGGCCGATTACGAGTGCATCTACTGCGTCGTCGACCTGCACGCGATCACGATCTGGCAGAACCCCGACGAGCTGCGTTCGCAGACGCGCGAGGTGGCGGCGGCCTTCCTCGCCTCGGGCATCGACCCCAAGACCTCGATCATCTTCAACCAGAGCCAGGTGCGCGCGCATGCCGAGCTCGCCTGGATCTTCAACTGCGTGGCGCGCATCGGCTGGCTGAACCGGATGACCCAGTTCAAGGAGAAGGCCGGCAAGAACCGCGAGAACGCCTCGGCCGGGCTCTTCGTCTACCCGGCGCTGATGGCGGCCGACATCATGGTCTACAAGGCCACGCACGTGCCCGTCGGCGAGGACCAGAAGCAGCATCTCGAGCTGACCCGCGATGTCGCCGCCAAGTTCAACCACGACGTCGGCGAGGAGCTCTTTCCCCTGGTCGAGCCGCTGATCTACGGCGCCGCGACGCGGGTGATGAGCCTGCGCGACGGCAGCGCGAAGATGTCGAAGTCCGACGCCTCGGACAATTCGCGCATCAACCTCGACGACGGACCCGACGCGATCGCCCAGAAGATCCGCAAGGCCAAGACCGACCCGCATCCGCTGCCGGGCGAGGAGGCGCTCGCCGAGGACGGCGAGAGCGTCCGCGACGAGGCATTGAGGGAGCGTCCGGAAGCCTTCAACCTGCTCTCGATCTACGGCGCGCTGACCCATCGCTCGACCGCCGAGGTGGTGCGGCACTTCGCCGGCAAGCCGTTCAGCGCGTTCAAGGCGGAGCTGGCCGAGGTCGCGGTCGAGCACCTGGGGCCGATCGGCACGGAGATGCAGCGCTTGATGGACGACCCCGACTACGTCGACGGCGTGCTGCGCGACGGGGCCGAGCGGGCCACCGCGATCGCCGATCCGATCCTGCGCGAGGCGCAGCGGCTGGTCGGCTTCCTGCAGGTCCGGTGACCGGACGCAAGACCAAACGCATTCGACTAAAATGCCGTGAGGGTTTCCGGCGGTCCCGCTTGATCGCGGCGCGGCCGTCCCCAGATTCTGGCGGGCGCGGGCGGCGCTGAACCGGGCGGCGCGGAAAGCGGTGGGCCATGGCCAACGAAGAAGCGATCACCGAGAAGGTCGAGCAGCCCGACAGGCCGGGCTTCTTCACGCGCCTCAAGCGCCGCGAGGCGCGGGCGCGCGACCGGGCGGCGGCGACCGACAGCCATCGGCCGATCCGCTGGCGGCTCTTCCGGCGCATCTTCGGCGTCGTCGTGGTGGCGGTGGCGCTCTATTACCCCGCCGGCATGATCGCCGTGCACAAGATCGACGACGACACCGCCTTCGCCCCCGCGGCCGAGCCCGGCCAGAGCCGCGCCGTCGCCATGATGGCGGGCCTGCTGACCCGCGAGATCGAGCGCCACGGCTGGACCGCGAACGATCCCTTCTTCCTGCCGTCCTCGCAGCTCGACAACATGCCCAACTACCAGACCGGCATCGTCGCCGCGCTCGCGCGCTTCACCATCGAGATGGCCGACCACATCGGCCGGGCGCGCACCAACGCCAACCCCGACCCCGATTTGGAGCGCGCCCGCGAACTCCTGAGCTATGCCGGCACGGTCTGGGTGTTCAGCTTCAAGACCTGGTCGGCCGAGCCGCCCTCCGAGCAGCAATACCTGGCGGCGCGCGACGCGCTGCTGGCCTATAACAAGCGGCTCGCCGGCAAGAAGGCCGTGTTCGACCGCCGGGCGCCCAAGCTGCAGGCGACGCTGGCGCGCATCACCACCGACGTCGGCGGCATCGCCGGCGAGCTCGAGGCGCGCGTCACCGAGGCCGGCGGCGCGATCGTCGACACCCGCTCCGACGACGTCTTCTACGCCGCCAAGGGGCGGATCTACGCCTACTACCTGGTGCTGCGCGCGCTCGGCGAGGACTACGCCAGGACGATCCAGGAAAAGCAGCTCGAGAAGGCCTGGCCGCAGATGCTGGCGAGCCTGAAGCAGGCGGCCGAGATCAAGCCCTTCATCGTGCGCAACGGCAACCCGTCGGGCTTCCTGCAGCCGAACCACCTGGCGACCCAGGGCTTCTACCTCTTGCGCGCGCGCAGCCAGATGCTGGAGATCGCCGGCATACTTCTGAAGTGAGTAGACTTCTGAAGTAGGCATCCTCCTGAAATCGGTATCCTCTTGAAATAACTTTGCCTCTGCCCGCTCGCGGGGCGTAGTCTGGCGGCCGCGCCCGGCCCAAGACGCGGGGCGCGGGAGGCGCGGTTGCGCGTCTTCGACGACCACGTCCGAATGCGCGCTTGACGGCTTTCCATGCAGATCTATCTGCCTATCGCCGAGATGTCCGTCGACGTGTTCCTGTTGCTCGGGCTGGGCGGGCTGGTGGGGTTCCTCTCCGGCCTCTTCGGGGTCGGCGGCGGCTTCCTGATGACGCCGCTGCTGATCTTCATCGGCGTGCCGCCGCCGGTCGCGGTCGGCACCGAGGCGAACCAGATCGTCGCCTCATCGGTCTCCGGCATGATCGCGCATTGGCGGCGCCAGGGGGTCGATTTCAAGATGGGCGCCGTGCTGCTCGCCGGCGGCCTCGTCGGCTCGACCGGCGGCGTCTTCCTCTTCGAGTATCTGCGCGACATCGGCCAGATCGACCTGGTGATCTCGCTCGCCTACGTCTTCTTCCTGGGCATCGTCGGCTTGCTGATGCTGCTGGAAAGCGTGCGCTCGGCGGTGCGGCGGCGCGGCGGCAAGCGGACCAAGCTGCACCACCACACCTGGGTGCACGGCCTGCCCTTCAAGATGCGCTTCCGGCGCTCCAAGCTCTACATCAGCGCCTTCCTGCCGCTCGGCGTCGGCGCCTCGGTCGGCGTGCTGGCGGCGATCATGGGCGTCGGCGGCGGCTTCCTGATGGTGCCGGCGATGATCTACCTGATCGGCATGCCGACCGCGGTGGTGATCGGAACCTCGCTCTTCCAGATCACCTTCGTCACCGCCTACACCACCTTCCTGCAGGCGACCAACAACCAGACCGTCGACATCTTCCTGGCGCTGCTGCTGCTGCTGGGCGGGGTGATCGGCGCCCAGCTCGGCAGCCGGGCCGGCGCGCGCCTGCGCGGCGAGGAGCTGCGCGGCCTGCTCGCGATCATGGTGCTGCTGGTCTGCGGCAAGCTGCTGTTCGACCTGATCGCTACCCCCGACGACCTCTACTCGCTGGCCGCCAGCCGCCAGGGAGGCAACCGGTGAGCCGGCGCGCACGCCCGTTCCGCAGCCTCGCGGCCGCGGCGCGGGTCGGGCTGGGGGCGCTCGTCGGGCTGGCGGCGCTGGGCGCGGGTCCGGCGGCGGCGGAGACCGTGATTGCCGATCTCTCGAAGCGCCTCGTCGCCATCACCACCGGCTTCGCCGGCACCGACGTGCTGCTGTTCGGCGCGGTGGAGGGCACGGGCGAGGTCGTGGTCGTGGTCAACGGGCCGATCCGCCAGCTCGACGTGCGGCGGAAGGCGCGGGTCGCCGGCATCTGGATCAACCGCGACACCATGACCTTCGCCAACGTGCCCTCCTTCTATTCGGTGAGCGCCAGCGCGCCCTTGGACCGGGTGGTGCCGACGTCGCTGGCGCTGCGCGCGGGCATCGGCGCGCGCTATCTCGACATCGCCCTGGCGCGGCGCGGCGCGGGTCAGGGCGAGCGCTGCAGCCGCGCGCTCGATCCCGCCGACGCCGAGGCGCCCAACGCCGCGCTCAAGCGCATGGCGCCGTTCTGCGAGGCGCTGATCCGCAACAAGACGCGCGAGGGGCTGTTCATCTCCGAGGGGCGGGTGACCTTCCTGCCGGGCCGCAAGCTCTTCCGCACGACGATCCACTTTCCGGCCAACGTGCCCGTGGGCACCTATTCGGTGCTGGTCTACGTGGTGCGCGACGGCCAGATCGTCGGCTCGCAGACGCACCCCCTGGTGATCAACAAGACCGGCGTCGAGGCCGAGGTCTTCGACTTCGCCTATCGGCAGTCGGCGTTCTATGGGCTCATCGCGGTCGTCCTGGCGGCGCTCGCGGGGTGGGGAGCCGGTCTGATCTTCCGCAAGTAGTGAGGACGTAATGGCGCGCGCGAAACCCAAGAAGGTGACCGAGGCGACCGGCGGGGAGCAACCCGGCGATCCCAGGCCCGCCGGGACCAAGCCTGTCGACGACCGCATCTTCCTGGTGGTGGTCGACGAATCGGAGGAGATGGGGGTGGCGCTCCGCTTCGCCTGCCGCCGCGCCATCGCCACCGGCGGCAGGGTGGCGCTGTTCTACGTGGTCGAGCCGGCGGACTTCGGCCACTGGATGGCGGTCGAGGACCTGATGGAAAAGGAACGCCGCATGGTGGCGGAGGAGACGCTGACCAAATACTCCGACATCGTCACCGGGCTCACCGGCGAGCTTCCGGTGCTGCTGATCCGCGAGGGCAATCGCCGCGACGCGCTGCTCAAGCTCCTGGAGGAGGAGCCGGGGATCTCGATCCTGGTGCTCGCCTCGGGCGTCGGCAAGGGCGGGCCCGGCCCGCTGATCCAGGCGCTGACCGGAAAATTCTACAAGCACCTGCGCGTGCCGGTGACGATCGTGCCCGGCAATCTCAGCGACGACGAAGTTGATGCACTAACGTAACACTCGCGATCTTTCTCGACCCCCGAAGGCGGCCTTTGCTTGACGCCGTCAGGGTCGAAGCGTCACGATTTGGTCTAATTGGCGTGCGAATATCGCTCCCATCATAAGTCCCGAGACGAACAAGAAAACCAAGCGAACAGGGCGACGGAATGGCGTGGAGAGGGGCGCTGGCGACAGCGGCAATCGGGTTTGGAGCGGTCGCGGCCTTCACGGTTTCGCCGGCCTGGATGGGTAGGGACGGCACCGCCGCGGCGGTGGAGTTCAAGCCGCTGGTGGAGTTTCAATCGCTCCGCTACACCCCCAAGATGACACCGGACACGGTGCTCGACTATCGACCGCGGATCGTGCGCCGGTACGAAAGCCTGCCGCCGCGCACGGTGAAGGCGCTGCCGCAGTTGGTGCGCACCTTCCAGGAGATCAAGGCGGCCGCATCGAAGCAGCGCGGCCGCTGGGTGTCGGGCATGACCAACCTCGGCGCGAACCCGCGCGAGTACCGTCCGACCGATGCCGAGCTGCTGCTGTCCGTGGTCGGCAACCGCATCCGCAGCCTGGTCAGCCGCGGCTCGCTGGGCGAGATTACCCGTATCCTGTCGAGCACCGGCGTCAAGGCCGACAAGATCTCCTACCATCATTTCGACTTCCGTCACGCCGACGTGATGGGGGCGGGCCGCTACTTCTACGCCTCGCCGCCACGGCGCATGACCGTCCTGCTGCGCTCGCGCTAGATCGGATCGCATTTGGGCCGGATCAAGAAGTGATTCGACCTAATCACGACCTGCTCTAGAGCGCCGCACGCCGCCGGTCGGGCTGCCGACCACCCCCGCCAGGGCCGTTCGGTCCACATCGTCGCTTCGACCGGAGGGAGAAATCCGGCCCGCCGCATGCGCGGTGCCGCCCGGATCTCTCCACTCGCTCTTCATCCCGAGGAGCCGCCGCCCCTACGAGACGCCGCTTGGCGGCGGCTCCTCGGGATGAAGAGCGGCGTATCGAAGGTCGCTCGGTCGAAGGGCGCTCGGTCGAAACGACGGGGTTCCGCAATGCCTGTTGGGCGCGCGCTACTTCTCCGGCGGCTTGATCATGCGGCCGAGGTTCTTGCCGGCGAAGACATGGACGTGGAGGTGCGGCACCTCCTGATGCGCGTCGCGGCCGTTGTTGGCGAGGACGCGGTAGCCGTCCTCGACCACGCCGAGCTGGCGCGCGACCAGGCCGATCGCGCGCACGAAGCCGGCGATCTCGGCCTCCGAGGCCTTGGCCGTGAAGTCGTCCATGCTGGAGTATTCGCCCTTGGGGATCACCAGCACGTGTACCGGCGTCTGCGGATTGATGTCGTGGAAGGCCAGCGTGTGCGCGTCCTCGTGCACCTTGTTGCACGGGATCTCGCCGCGCAGGATGCGGGCGAAGATATTGTTCGTGTCGTATGCCATGCCGCGGATGCGCTCCCTCGTTCCGGTGGGCTTGCAAGTGTGGCGGACGTCGGGCGGGCGCGGCCACGGGGCCGCCGGCCTCATCGTCGCCCAGGTATTGGTCGCCCACCTATTCGTCGGGGGCGTCCTCGCGCTTGCGCGACGCCTTCTCGGCCAGTCCCGACAGGCCCTCGCGCCTCGCCAGCTCGGCCCAGACGTCCTCGATGTTGATGCCGCGCGCCGCCCACAGCACCAGCAGGTGATAGAGCAGGTCGGCGCTCTCGGAGATCACGGCCTTGCGCTTGCCGTTGATCGCCTCGATCACCGTCTCGACCGCCTCCTCGCCGAGCTTCTGGGCGATCTTCTCCACCCCGCGCGCGAGCAGGCGCGCCGTGTTCGACTCGTCCGGATCGGCGTCGCGGCGGCTCTGCACCACCGTGTAGAGCCGGTCGAGAATGTGGTCGGGCGGGACTTTGGCCATGGCGTGATTCCGGGCGTGCGACCGTCGGCGATTGTTACGTCCAAGTAACAGACTTCCCTGCCGCTGTCATGGCAGCGGCACAGGGATACACCCATGCAGCGGGCTTGACACGCGATGAAAGCGACAACAAGAGTGTCAAAATGACATTATAGTTGTCATGCTGCCGACGGGCATATGGCGCGGCCAGCTCCATCGAGCGCTGTCTCGTCGCGAACGGCGAGCTTCTGCAATACCCGGCGTTCTTCGGGGCGCTTGCCGCGATGGGCGGGCGCGGGCCCGATACGGCGCCTGCCGCGCCGTCGCCGGAAACGGCCCGAGGCCGGCTCAGACCTCGCGCCAGCCATGCATCCGCACGGCCAGGCCCGCGGCCGCCATATGCGCCTTGGCCTCGCCGATCGAATAAGTGCCGAAGTGGAAGATCGAGGCGGCGAGCACCGCCGAGGCGTGGCCCGCGCGCACGCCCTCGACCATGTGGTCGAGCGTGCCGACGCCGCCCGAGGCGATCACCGGCACCGGGATCGCGTCGGCGATCGCCGAGGTGAGCGGCAGGTCGAAGCCCTGCTTGGTGCCGTCGCGGTCCATCGAGGTGAGCAGGATCTCGCCGGCGCCGTACCCGGTCATGCGCCGCGCCCAGCCGACCGCCTCGATGCCGGTGGCCTCGCGGCCGCCGTGGGTGAAGATCTCGAAGCGGCCGCTTTGCGCGCGCTTGGCGTCGATGGCGACGACGATGCACTGGCTGCCGAACTTCTCCGCCGCCGCGCGCACGAAGTCGGGGTTCTCGATCGCCGCGGTGTTGATCGAGACCTTGTCGGCGCCGGCGAGCAGGAGCTTGCGGATATCGTCGGTGGTGCGCACGCCGCCGCCGACGGTGAGCGGCATGAAGCACTGCTCGGCGGTATTGCGCACCACCTCGAAGATGGTGTCGCGGTTCTCGTGGCTGGCGGTGATGTCGAGGAAGCAGAGCTCGTCCGCGCCCTCGCGGTCGTAGATGCGCGCCTGCTCGACCGGGTCGCCGGCGTCGACCAGATCGACGAAGTTGACGCCCTTGACCACGCGGCCGTCCTTGACGTCGAGGCAGGGAATGACGCGGACCTTCAGCATGGGGCGGCCGGACGCGAGCGGGAGGCCCGCCGTGCGTCCTTCGAGGCCCGCTGTCGCGGGCGCCTCAGGATGAGCGGTGTTCTTAGATCGGATCGCATTCGGGCCGGATCAAAAATCGATCCGGCCCGAATGCGATCCGATCTGACTATTTGATGATAGAGCAGATTCACGTGATCAGGTCGAATCAAGAAGTGATTCGACCTAATCACGACCTGCTCTTGCGCCATCAAGACGTCAGCTCATCCCGAGGCGCGAGCGCCAGCGAGACGCCGCTCTGCGGCGGCGCCTCAGGATGAAGAGCGTGCGTCTCGAAGGACGCACGTCGCAGCCCCGGCGGCAGGTCGGGTTTCGCGGATACAACCCTGGCCATCACGCCGCCTCGGCGAGCAGCGCCAATGCCTCGCCCGGCTCGATGCGGCCGTCGTAGAGCGCGCGGCCGCAGATCACCCCGGCGAGCGGCGCGGGCGCGGCCTTCAAGGCACGGAGATCGTCGAGCGAGGCGACGCCGCCGCTGGCGATCACCGGGATCGAGGTCGCCGCGGCGAGGGCCGCCGTCGCCTCGACGTTGACGCCCGAGAGCAGGCCGTCGCGGTCGATGTCGGTGTAGACGATGGCGGCGACGCCGGCGTCCTCGAAGGCCTTGGCGAGGTCGCCCGCGCGGGTCTCGGAGGTCTTCACCCAGCCGTCCGTCGCGACCATGCCGCCGCGCGCGTCGATGCCGACGACGACGCGGCCCGGAAAGCGCTTGCAGGCGGCGCGCACCAGGTCGGGATCGGTGAGCGCCGCGGTGCCGAGGATGACGCGGGCGAGGCCGCGGTCGAGCCAGCCCTCGATGGTCCCCATGTCGCGGATGCCGCCGCCGAGCTGGGCCGGCAGGCCGGTCGCCTTGATAATCGCCTCGACGGCGGCGGCGTTGACCGGCCGCCCCTCGATGGCGCCGTCGAGGTCGACCAGATGCAGCCACTCGAAGCCCTGGGCGGCGAAGGCGCGCGCCTGGTCGGCCGGGTCGTCGTTGAACACCGTGGCCGCGTCCATGGCGCCGCGCTCGAGGCGCACGCACTGGCCGTCCTTGAGGTCGATGGCCGGATAGAGGATCACCTGACCTCGTCCTGCGTCTCGACATGCCCCGCCCCCGTGGTCACCCCGGCGTCGAGGGGCTTCAGGTAATGGAAGCCGCGCACGTATTCGCCGCGGACGCGGGCGTAGTAGGGATTGACCCCCCAGCGCTCGTAGCCCAGCGACTCGTAGAGCTTGATCGCCGCCTCCTGGGTCTCGCGCACGTCGAGGGTGAGGATGGTGAAGCCCTCGCGGCGCGCCTCCTCCTCGACCGACAAGGTGAGCGAGCGGGCGAGCCCATGGCCGCGCGCCCAGGGCGCGATGAAGGCGTGCTGGAGCTGGGCCTGGAAGGCCTGGGCCTCGTTGTTGCCGCCGGGCTTGGCGAGCTGGGCCGAGCCGCAGAGCACGCCCTCGAGCCGCGCGCCGAAGAGCTCGCGTTGCGGGACCAGCAGCATGCCGGTCCAGTAGCTCTCGAGCACCGAGCGCTGGGGCGGATGCAGCCAGCCGAAGCCGCCGCCGGCCTCGATCGCCGCCTCGGTCGCCTCGCAGAGGTCGGTGAGGTCGTTGCCCTTGAACCCGCTCAGGATTTCGATGCCGTCGTACATGGGTCTCCTATCCAGGCGTTCAGGGCCGCCACTTGAGGAAGGCCGCGATCAGGGCGAGGCCGGCGGCCTGGCTCTTTTCCGGGTGGAACTGGGTGCCGGCCATGTTCTCGCGCCCGACCAAGGCGGTGACCGGCCCGCCGTAGTCGGCGGTGGCGACGAGGTCGTGCGGATCCTCGCAGACCAGATGGTAGCTATGCACGAAGTAGACCTCGGCCCCGGTCTCCAACCCGCCGGAGCCGAAGGCGCCGTTCGGCATCGCGCCGTCGGTCTCGACCACCAGGTCGTTCCAGCCCATGTGCGGGATCTTCAGGCCCGCGTCGTCGGGCTGGAGGCGGCGCACCTCGCCGGCGATCCAGCCGAAACCGTCGTGGCGCCCATGCTCGAGGCCGCGCGTCGCCATGAGCTGCATGCCGACGCAGATGCCGAGGAAGGGCTTCTTGCGCTCGCGGACGTTCCGCTCCAGCGCCTCGACGATGCCCGGCACGCCCTCCAGGCCCCGCTTGCAGTCGGCGAAGGCGCCGACGCCGGGCAGCACGATGTGGCTCGCCCGGTCGAGCACCGCGGCGTCGGCGGTGACCGAGACGCCGCCCTGGTAGCCGACCGCGCTCGCCGCGTGCTCGAAGGCCTTCGCCGCCGAGCGCAGGTTGCCGGAGCCGTAGTCGATGATCGCGACGGACATGACCTCTGTTCTCTCTCCCCCTCTACCCGCCGTGGCTGCCCATCGTGGCGCCGAGGACGGTGACGAGACTAATGGCAAGCAGGACCCAATGCATGACCTGTATCAGCCGGAACGTCGCCTCGGGCCTGCGGGTCGCACGCGCCAGGAACCAGCGGTGCAGGAAAAGCGGCTCCGCCATGAACAGCATCGCCGAAAAGACCGCCCAGACGAACACCATGGCGTGCATCCACCAATAGGCGGGCTGGGCGAAGCGGTCCCACAGATCCCAGGCGTGAACCAGATAAAGACCCGAGGCGCCGACCAGGAGCGTCGTGCCGCGCGCCTGCCAGGCGAACCGCCCCTCGACCTTCTCGAAGAAGGCGACGCGTTCGCCGGGATCCTTCATCCGCCGAACCGCCGGCAGCAGCACCGTGGTCACGAACCCGACCCCGCCGATCCAGAGCACGACACCTAGAACGTGGAGCGCGCGGGCAACGCTGGCATCGTCGAACACTGGACGCGCACCGTCTCTCGATTTCCGGATGCAACGGCCGCCCGCCAGACCGAGCGGCGGCCGAGTCCTACAACTAATGCGCCGCTAAAGCGAGCCGCAGGGGCGACCAAAGTAGCTCCATGGCGCGGCGCAAGGGCAACTAATGCGCCGCTAAAGCGAGCCGCCGAGCACGCCCTTGGTGGAGGGGATGGCGTCGGCCTTGCGCGGGTCGATCTCGACCGCCTGGCGAAGCGCGCGGGCGAGCGCCTTGTAGCAGGACTCGACGATGTGGTGGTTGTTCAGCCCATAGAGGTTCTCGACGTGCAGCGTCAGGCCGGCCGCCTGGGCGAAGGCCTGGAACCACTCGCGGAAGAGCTCGGTGTCCATCTCGCCGAGCCTGGCGCGGGTGAAGGCGACCTTCCAGATGAGGTAGGGCCGGTTCGAGGCATCGAGCGCGACGCGCGACAGCGTCTCGTCCATCGGGATCAGGGAGGAGCCGTAGCGCGTGATGCCGGCGCGGTCGCCGAGCGCGCGTGAGACCGCTTCGCCGAGCACGATGGCGCTGTCCTCGGTCGTGTGGTGGCCGTCGATGTGCAGGTCGCCGTCGGCCTTGAGCGTGATGTCGATGAGGCTGTGACGCGCAAGCTGGTCCAGCATGTGGTCGAGGAAGCCGATGCCGGTCGCGATCTTCGAGACGCCGCTGCCGTCGAGGTTCACCGTCGCGCTGATCGCGGTCTCCTTGGTCTTGCGCTCGACCGTCGCCGTGCGGCCGGCCGGGTTGCGCGCGGCGGGCTTCCGGCTCGTCGTCTTGCTCTTGACCGCTTGGGCCCGGGCCGGCTTGGCCTTGGCGCGGGCGCGTTTGGGGGCGATCGGCTTGTTCATGCGGGGCCTCGACTGCTTCGGGCGGCAGGCAGTATGACACCAACAGGTGAAAAAACCCATTCCGACCGGCGTCGTCCGGGCTTCCGCCTTTCCGAAGGTTGGGGCAAAACGCCCGCGGTTCAAGGCGTTGATTCCCGGGGTCGAAGCCGCCATATCCCGTGGGCGATGGCAGATACCGATCCCACCACCATGCACGGAACCACCATCCTTTCCGTCCGCCGCGACGGCAAGGTGGTGATCGCGGGCGACGGCCAGGTCACCTTCGGCAACACGGTGATGAAGTCGAACGCCAAGAAGGTGCGCCGGCTCGGCGGCGACGGCAAGGTGATCGCGGGCTTCGCCGGGGCGACCGCAGACGCCTTCACGCTGTTCGAGCGCCTCGAGGCCAAGCTCGAGAGCCATCCGGGCCAGCTCACCCGCGCCTGCGTCGAGCTCGCCAAGGACTGGCGGACCGACCGCTATCTGCGCCGCCTCGAGGCCATGATGGCGGTGGCCGACGCCGACACCTCGCTCATCCTCTCGGGCACCGGCGACGTGCTGGAGCCCGAGGACGGGCTCATCGGCATCGGCTCGGGCGGGCCCTTCGCGCTCGCCGCCGCGCGGGCGCTGATGCGCGGCACCAAGCAGGACGCCGCCAAGATCGCCGCCCAGGCCATGGCGATCGCCGCGGAGATCTGCATCTACACCAACGAAAACGTCGTCATCGAGACTATTTGACCGAACCCGCATGAGCCCCTATTCCGCCGCCGCCTTTTCCCCCCGCGAGATCGTCTCCGAGCTCGAGCGCTTCATCGTCGGCCAGGACGACGCCAAGCGCGCCGTGGCGATCGCGCTGCGCAACCGCTGGCGGCGCCAGCAGCTCGACGATGCGCTGAAGGAAGAGGTGCTGCCCAAGAACATCCTGATGATCGGGCCGACGGGCTGCGGCAAGACCGAGATCGCGCGCCGCCTCGCCAAGCTCGCCCAGGCGCCCTTCCTCAAGGTCGAGGCGACCAAGTTCACCGAAGTCGGCTATGTCGGCCGCGACGTCGAGCAGATCGTGCGCGACCTGATGGAGATCGCCATCGCCATGGTGCGCGAGCGCATGCGCAAGGACGTGACCGCCGAGGCCGAGCAGGCGGCCGAGGAGCGCGTGCTCGACGCGCTGGTCGGCGAGAGCGCCGGGCGCGAGACGCGCGAGAAGTTCCGCCGCATGCTGCGGTCGGGCGAGCTCGACGACAAGGAGATCGAGGTCGAGGTCGCCGACACCGGCGGCGGCTTGCCGACCTTCGAGATCCCCGGCATGCCGGGCGCGCAGATGGGCATGCTCAACCTGAACGACATCATGGGGAAAGCCTTCGGCGGGCGCACCAAGCCGCGCAAGCTGAGCGTCGCGGAGTCGCACACCGTGCTGGTCGCCGAGGAGAGCGACAAGCTGCTCGACGAGGAGAAGGTCGTCGGCGAGGCGATCGAGCTGGTGGAGCAGAACGGCATCGTCTTCCTCGACGAGATCGACAAGATCACCGCGCGCTCCGAGCGCGTCGGCGGCGACGTCTCCCGCGAGGGCGTGCAGCGCGACTTGCTGCCGCTGATCGAGGGCACGACGGTCGCGACCAAGCACGGGGCGGTCAAGTCCGACCACATCCTCTTCATCGCCTCGGGCGCCTTCCATCTCGCCAAGCCCTCGGACTTGCTTCCCGAGCTGCAGGGCCGGCTGCCGATCCGGGTCGAGCTCAAGGCGCTCACGAGGGACGACTTCGCGCGCATCCTGCGCGAGCCGGAGAACTCGCTGCCGATCCAGTACAAGGCGCTGATGGGCACCGAGGACGTGACGCTCGAGTTCACCGACGACGGCCTGGAGGAGATCGCCACGCTGGCCGCGGAGATCAACCAGAACGTGGAGAACATCGGCGCCCGGCGCCTGCACACGGTGATGGAGCGCCTGCTCGACGAGGTGAGCTTCACCGCCACCGACCGCGGCGGCGAGACCGTGGTAATCGACCAGGCCTACGTCCAGAAGCACGTCGGCGAGCTCGCCAAGGACAGCGACCTCTCCAAGTTCATCCTCTAGAGCAGGTCGTGATTGGGTCGAATCACTTCTTGATTCGACCCAATCACGTGAATCTGCTCTATTATCAAATAGTTAGATCGGATTCACGCATTTGGGCCGGATCAATTTTTGATCCGGCCCGAATGCGACCCGATCTAGGACGCATCGCCTGGCCATGGCCCTTGCATTCGCGCGCGATATGCGCGAGAGGTGCTGGCAGGATGAGCGGCCCAGGCGACAAACCCGACAAACCCGACAAGCCCGATCCGGCGCCCGAGAAGGACGGGAAAGCGGCGGAAAGGAACATGACCGTGACGCCGGCCAAGGTCGCGCACGCGCCGTCGCCGGCGCGTTCGAAACGCACGGCGATCCCGGCCGCGCCCGGCCATACCGGCGAGCCGATGGAGATCAAGGGCGCCGAGACGCCGGCGACGGAAGGCACGGGTTCCGGCGCCAAGCCCGGCGCGCCGGCCGCCGTCGACATTTCCGCCAAGCCGGCCGCGGATGCGGCGGCGCAGGACGGCGCGCCCGACGAAAAGGCTGCCAAGAAGGCCCGCAAAAAAGCCTCGAAGGAACCCAAGCAAAAAGCCCCGAAGGGCCCGCGGCGGCGGGGGGTGTTCTCGTGGTTCTTCGCCGGGCTCGGCCTGGCGGTGGCGCTGGTCGGGGGGCTGGCGAGCTGGAACGTCTGGGCCGATCCGCACTACGTGGTGAGCCCGCGCCTCGACGCGCTGATGCAGGATTTCGGCGGCTACGTCGCGGCGGCCACGCTGTTCGGCCTGGCGCTGATCGCCGTGAGCCTGCTGCGCGGGCGCGCGGCCTTCGCGACCACCGCCTTCATCGCCGTCCTGGGCGTGCTGGTGGCGGTGGCGACGACGGTGCTGCTCGGTATCGGGGCCGCCATCCTGTGCGGCCGCCAGCCGGTCTTCGCCGCGGGCTCGCCCGACCGGCGCATGGTGGTGATCGCGGTGCGCGGCCGGTGCGGCGTCACGCGCGAGTTCACCTACCGGGTCTCGGTGCGCGAGCTCGGCCCCTCGGTGCCGCGCGAGACCATGATCTTCCAGAGCTTCGGCCGGCCGGCGCCCTCGGAGGTGGTGTTCACGGGCGGCGGCACTATCTCGGTGCTGATCAAGAGCAGCAACGCCGAGGCGGCGCCGCGCTACACGGTGACCATCGACCGCAAGACGTTCAAGCCGGACAGGGTCTGGCGCTTCGACGTGCGGACGGATTGAGCTGAAACGCTTTCAGCGCTGAAACGCCGAAGGCGTTTCGCCGGTCCTACCGCAGCCGCTTCAGCAGCACGTAGAACGCCCCCGCCCCGCCGTGGGCCGGCTGGGCCTGGGCGAAGCCCAACACGAACGGACGGAGATCCGGCTCGTTGAGCCAGCGCGGGATCTCGCGGCGCAGGACGCCGCGCTCGCGGTCGGGCATCACGGCCGTATCCCGATCGTCGCGCGCGCGCGGCGGGCCGCCCTTGCCGGTGATGACGAGGACGCAGCGCCGGCCGGCCTTGTGCGCGCCGGCGATGAAGCCACGCAAGGCGCGGTGCGCGCTCTCCAGGGTCTGGCCGTGCAGGTCGACGCGCGCCTCGATCGGGAACTGGCCGCGGCGCAGGCGCTCGGCGGTGCGCTTGTCGAGCCCGCGCGCCTCGCCGGCGCGGAGCTCGGGGGGCTTGGGTGGTGGTGGTGGCGGCGGCGGCTTGCGCGGCGAACCGGCCGCGGGGGATGCGGAGGGCGTCGCCGGCGAGCCCTTGGGCGGCGGCTTGCGGGGGGATTTGTCGGCGGGCGGGAGCTCGACCTTGCGGCCGGGCAGCGGCTTGGTGGTTTCGGCGATGCGCTTCCACAGGAAGGCGTCGTCGTCGTCATCGCGGCCGCCGGGCTTGCCCGACTTGCGCGACGTGCCCGGCCTTCCCGGCCGGCCGGCGCTCACCCCCGCACCAGCAGGATGTGGAGCCGGCGCGGCCCGTGCGCGCCCATGAGCAGCGTCTGCTCGATGTCCGCGCTGCGCGACGGCCCGGTGATCCAGTTGACCGTGCGCGGCATCTTCCCGGCGGGCTTGCCGGCCTGGGGCGGCCCGGCGGCCGTTGCCTCGCGCAGGCGCGCCCAGACCGCCTCGTAGTCGCCGACGACCTGCTCGGCGCGCAGCACCACGATGTGGTTGTCGGGCATGAAGTTGAGCGTCGTCGGGGTGCCCGGCCCCGAGGTCAGGACCAGCGTGCCGGTCTCCGCCACCCCGGCGAAGGCGGGGGTGACGCTGGTGAGGTCGGTGGGCCTGGCAGCACCGTGGCGGACCTCCAGGGTCTCGCGGCTCTCCCAGGCGACGTCGCTCAGCGCCGGGTCGGGGGCGACGACGACCGCCGAAGGCAGGTTGTGCGCCGCCAGGAACTCCGAGACGGCGCCCGGCACGGCGCGCAGCGTCTTGACCTCCTCGACACTCGCCTCGGCCTCGCGGGCCATCTGGATGAAGAGACGGACCTGCTCGCGCGCCGATTTTTGGGCGCGCGCGGGGATGGTGCCCGGCGCGTGCTCCTCGAGGCGCGCGGCCAGCGCCGCCTCCGCCGCCTCGTCGCGCTGGGCGCGCTTGCCGAGCGCCTTGCGGATGTCGCCCATCACCTTCTCGCGCGAGGTCGTCATGATCTAGCGCTCATGAGGTGGGCGGCCGGTTTCATCCGTCCGGGGGCGCGGCGGCGGCCGGTCCATTGGCTCTGGAAGGTCGCCTGCTCGGGGGTCGGCAGGTCGCGGTGCGCGGTCCAGCCCTCGGCGAAGGGAAAGCGCGCGGTGCGCCGGAGCGAGCCCCCGCGCCGGCGCAGCATCCGCGAGGCCAGGCGCGCGCCGAGGTGGTAGAGGACCGGGTTGCGGGCGCCGAACGCCCACAGGCGGACCGCCCATTTGGCGCGCGGCGAGCCCATCGGCTGGCGGAACTCGCGCTCGCGCCAGGCGCGCATCAGCTTGGGCAGCGGGATGCGCATCGGGCAGACCTCCTCGCAGCGCCCGCAGAAGGTCGAGGCGTTGGGCAGGTCGCGGGCGTTGCGCTGGCCGAGCAGGCCCGGCGTCAGCACCTTGCCGATGGGACCGGAATAGACCCAGCCGTAGGCGTGGCCGCCGATCGCGCCGTACACCGGGCAGTGGTTGAGGCAGGCCCCGCAGCGGATGCAGCGCAGCACCTCCTCGAACTCGGTGCCGAGGAGACGCGTGCGGCCGTTGTCGATGAGGACGATATGGGTCTGCTCGGGCCCGTCGAGGTCGCCCTCGCGCCGCGCGCCGGTGGCGAAGGTGGTGTAGACCGACATCTCCTGGCCGGTCGCCGAGCGCGCCAGCACGCGCAATATGGTGCTGGCGTCCTCCAGGGTGGGGACGACCTTCTCCAGGCTCGCCAGCACGACGTGGACGCGCGGCAGCGTCTGCGTCAGGTCGCCGTTGCCCTCGTTGGTGACGATGACGACCGAGCCGGTCTCGGCGACCAGGAAGTTGGCGCCGGTGATGCCGACGTCGGCGGCGAGGAAGCTCTCGCGCAGCACGGCGCGCGCCTCGGCGAGCAGGGCCGACGGCTCGGAGAGGTCGCGGCCCTCGGCGAGGTTGTTGTGGTGGCGGCGGAAGGCGGCCTCGACCTGGCTCTTCGAGACGTGGATCGCCGGGGCGATGATGTGGCTGGGCGGCTCATTGCGGAGCTGGATGATGTACTCGCCGAGGTCGGTCTCGACCGGCGTCATGCCGTTGGCTTCGAGGTATTCGTTGATGGCGATCTCCTCGCCGATCATCGTCTTGCCCTTGGTGACGGTGCGCGCGCCGACCAGGCGGCAGATGTTGAGCACCGCCTCGCGCGCGTCCTCCGCCGTGCGGCACCAATGCACGGCGCCGCCGTTCGCCGCCACGTTGGCCTCGAAGCGCTCGAGGTAGAAGTCGAGGTTGGCCAGCGTGTGGTCCTTGATCGCCCGCGCCTCGTCGCGCAGCGTGTCGAACTCGGGCAGGCGCTCGACCGCGGCGCTGCGGCGGCCGACGAAGCCCTCGCGCATGCGGGCCAGCGATTTCTGCAGCTCGGCGTCGGCCAGCGCGGCGCGGGCATTCTCCTTGAAGCGGTCGGCGGTGGGCTGCATGTCAGCGCTTGACGTTGCCGATCCGCGCGAGCCTGGGCTGCTCCTTGGGCGCGCCCTTGGGCTCGGGATCGCCGCCGATTCCGTGGCCCTTGGCCATGCCGGCGAGCACCTCGGCGATGTGGAAGACCCGCGTCGCCTTGCCGTTGCGGCGCAGCTTGCCGGCGATGTTGAGCAGGCAGCCGAGGTCGGCGGAGATCAGGGTGTCGGCGCCGCTGGCGGCGATGTCGGCGACCTTGTCGGCGACCATGGCGTTGGAGATCTCCGGGTACTTGACGCAGAAGGCGCCGCCGAAGCCGCAGCAGGTCTCGGCCTCCTTCAGCTCCTTCAGCTTGACCCCGCCCATGCGGCCGAGCAGCGCGCGCGGCCGCTCCTTGATGCGCAGCTCGCGCAGGCTGGAGCAGCTGTCGTGGTAGGCGCAGGTGCCGTCGTAGCGCGTCGCCAGCTGGCGCACCCCGACCACCTCGTCGAGGAAGGTGACGTATTCGTATGTGCGCGCGGCGAGATCCTCGGCGCGCTCGGCCCAGCGCCGCTCGCCCTTGAAGAGCTCGGGGTAGTGGAGCTTGATCATCGCCGCGCACGAGCCCGAGGGCACCACCACGTAGTCGAAATCCGCGAAGGCGCGGATGACGCGGCGGGCGATGCGGCGGGCGTCGCGGCGGTCGCCGGAATTGTAGGCGGGCTGGCCGCAGCAGGTCTGGCCGCGCGGCACCACGGCGGTCCAGCCCGTGGTCTCCAGCAGCTTGACGACGGCGAAGCCGACGTTCGGCCGGAACAGGTCGACGAGGCAGGTGACGAACAGGCCGACCGTTTGCTCCTGCTTCGGCATGCGTCTTCTGACCCTGAATCCGTGCGGATTTGCGTGGTTCGGCGGCGGCGCCGGCTCGGATTCAGAATGCTCGCGATCGGGGTCGAAAGCAAGCGCCGCGCCCGTCCGAAGCGGCCAAACGGGGGCGGGTTGACTGGCGGATTATTCGCCCGATCGCCGGTCCGAAGGCGAGGCGGCGAGGGTGGTGCCGCGCGGCAGCAGCACGAAGAACCGGGCCCCCTGGCGCATCCGCCCGGCAACCGCGAGCGCGCGCGGCCCCGAGCCCATGAAGAGGTCGCCGCGCACCGGGCCGACGATGGCGTTTCCCGTGTCCTGGGCGATCACCAGGCGCCGCAGCGGCCGGGCGCCGTCGGGCCAGGTCGTGTCGAGCCAGACCGGAATGCCGAGCGGCAGGAAGCGGCGGTCGACCGCCAGGCTGCGCCGCGCGGTGAGCGCCACGCCCTGCGTTCCGATCGGCCCGGCGCGTTTGACCTCGCGGAAGAAAATGTAGCGCGGGTTGCGGTTCATCATCGCCTCGGCGCGGCGCGGATCGGCGCGCAGCCAGGCCCGGATGCCCTGCATCGTCGCCGTCTCGCGCGTCAGCTTGCCCTCGCGCAGCATGATCCGGCCGATCGAGACGTAGCGATGCCCGTTGGTGCCGGCGACCCCGACCCGCATGGTGCCGCCGCCGGCGAGCCGGATGCGGCCGGAGCCCTGGATGTGCAGGGTGAAGGCGTCGACCGGATCGGCCAGCCAGACCAGCGCCCGCAGCCGGTCGCGCAGCGGCGGCGACAGGAGCTGGGCGCGCGCCGGATAGGGCTTCCGCGTGGCGAGGTCGGGCGGCGGCAGGTGCAGCGGCGTCTGGTACTTGCCGCCGCGCTTGCGCGCGCCGTCGAGGATCGGTTCGTAGTAGCCGGTGAGGAAGCCCTTGCCGCCGAAGTTGGTCACGCGGTGGGGATCGAAGTAACGCTCGAAGAAGCGGCGGGCCTCCTCGCGGTCGCCGTTCGACACCGCGGTCAGCGCGTGGCAGGCGGTCTGCCAGGCGAAGCCGAGCTTGGGGCAGCTGCGCCGGAAGGCGACCACCGCGCGGGCGTGATTGTCGGTGTGCCACCCCGGCAGGTCGCGGTAGCCGATCAGCTCGAGCGCGATCTTGGATTTGCCGTCCGCACGTGCGTCCGGTTTGGCGCTCGGCTGGGCGGGCTGGGCGGGACCGCTCGGCTTGGAGGTTTCCGCGCAGCCGGCGAGCGCCAGCGTGAGGGCGGCGCCCGCGAGCGCCCACCATGCCCGACGGGAACGGGCCGGCCTAGTTCGGGCTGCTGGTCTCGACAAGGGCCCAGTTGGGGTCGCGCGAGCGGGTGTCGCGGGCGAAGGTCCAGATGTCGGTCACGTCGACCGGGGTCTCCGGATCGCCGTCGATCACCTCGCCGTTGCGGTCGCGCGTCGCGTTGATCTGCTCGCTGACGAACTTGACCGTGACATGGGCGTGGCGCTCGGCCGTGCGCGCCTCGATGATCGAGGCCGCCTTGAAGCCGACGACGGTGGTTTCGAGGGTCTCCTTGGCCTTGAGGCGCTCCTCGACCGCGTCGGCGAAGTTCTCGTAGACGTCCTTGGCGAGGAAGCCCTTGACCTTGCCGAGATCGCCCATCGCGAAGCTGGTGACGATCATCTCGAAGGCCGACTTGGCGCCGTCGAGGAATTCCGCCTCCTCGAAGGACCGGTCGGCCGCCTCGATCGCGGCGATGCCCTTCTCGAGCGGCGTGGAGGGCTCCTTGGCGGGCTTTTCCTTGCCGGCTTCGTCGCGCTCGGGCAGCGAGACGACGTTGTCGCGCGCCCGCGATTTCTTGTCGGAGGGTTTCTTGTCGGCGGGCTTCTTTTCGCGCTCCATGCCGCGCGAGAAGGGGTCGCCCGAGGGCCGCTCGTGGCCCGTGCGCCGTCCCAGGACGCTGCGCAGCCGGAATATGATGAAGGCCGCCAGCATGGCTAGGATCAGGATGTCTAGATAGCCACCCATGGGCTCGTACCGCCAATCGCCGCTGCGTGTCTTGCAAGGCCGTCCACTGGACGGCAGCGCCGGGTTCGGCTAGACACGAGCGAATTCGAGGTTACTCGCTGGCTGGTCCCGGACGCAAGCGTCGGCTCCGCCCGGCCCGCGATGGCCTGACACTAGTGCCCGGATCGGACCTGCCTATCAGCTAGATAGGTTTCCGGCGATGGAAGCGCAAGCGTGCCGCTGATCCTGCTGCTCATTATTGTCAGTGTACCGATCGTGGAGCTGATGCTGCTGATCGAGGTCGGCCGGTATATCGGCGCGGTCTACACCGTGGGCCTGGTGATCCTGACCGCGGCGATCGGCGTCACCCTGGTGCGCCTGCAGGGGCTCTCGGCGATGCAGCGCGCCCAGGCGAGCCTCGACGAGAACCGGCTGCCGGTCGGCGCGGCGGCCGACGGGGTGTTCCTGCTGTTCGCCGGCGGGCTGCTGCTGTTTCCGGGGTTCATCACCGATGCGATCGGCCTGCTGCTGCTGATCCCGGTGGTGCGGCGCAGGCTCGGCATCGCGATCTGGCGGGCGCTGGAGGCGCGGGGCGCCGTGCGCTGGGGCATGGCGCGCGACGAGGAGGTGATCGACGCCGAGTTCGAGGACCTGACGAACCGGCCCAAGAAGACCGACGACGCCCAGGGCCGCCTCGCCAAGCCCGAGGACGGGGAGGCCGCCGAGAAGACGGCGAAAACCAAGCCCAAGGCCAAGCCCAAGAGCCCGAAATCGGAGGGCGGGGCGGCATGATCCTGATCCGGCACGCGCAATCGGAGTTCAACGTGGTCTACGGCGCGACCCGCCAGGATCCGGGGATCGAGGATCCGAAGCTCACCCAGACCGGGCGCGACCAGGCGCGGGCGCTGGGGCCGGCGCTGAGGGAGTTCGGCGTTGCCCGGCTGCTGGTGAGCCCTTACACGCGGGCGCTGGAGACCGCGGCGCTGCTGTGCGAGAGCCACGACGTGCCGGTGACGATCGAGCCCCTGGTGCGCGAGCGCGCCGCCTTCTCCTGCGACGTCGGCTCGCGCCGGGACGAGCTGGCGGCGCGCTGGCCCGAGCACGCCTTCGACCATATCGACGACATCTGGTGGAGCCCGCACCAGGAGGGCGACGAAGCACTCCGCGAACGCGGCCGCAGCTTCCGCCGCAGCGTCGCCCGCGACGCCGGCTGGCGCGAGCTCGCGGTGGTGACCCATTGGGGCTTCATCAAGGCGCTGACCGGCCTCGCGGTGGCCAATTGCGCCATGGTACGCTTCGATCCCACCGGGTCGAGCCCGCCGGCCGAACTTGTTCCGGCCCCACAGACGTGATAGCCACGGCCAGGCGCGGGCGCTGAGGCCGAGGCGGCGAGATCAGGAGACCCCCAGAGATGGCGGACAAGAAGACAGGCAAGGACGCCGGCAACGGCGGCGCGCCGCAACCCGGCGGCAACCGCGGCCCGCTCGGCACCGAGGGCCTGCCCGACGACGCCCAGCTGCTCGACGAGATCGAGGCGCCGGTCATCGTCCAGGGCCAGTACCTGCGCGACCTCTCCTTCGAGAGCCCCAACGCGCCGGAATCGCTCCAGATGATGTCCGGCCAGCCCGACATCAATGTCGAGATCAATGTCAAGCCACGGAAGGTCGGGGACAACGACTACGAGGTGACGCTCTACATGAAGGTCATCGCCGAGGAGGGCGGCAGGAACCTGTTCATCGTCGAGTGCGACTACGCCGGCCTGTTCACGTTGGGCGACGTGCCGGAAGAGGCGATCGACCCGATCGTCGCCATCGAGGCGCCGCGGCTGCTCTTCCCCTTCACCCGCAACATCATCGCCGATGCGATCCGCGAGGGCGGCTTCCCGCCGCTGTTGATCCAGCCGATCGACTTCGTCTCGCTCTACGAGCAGCAGATGCAGGCCGGCGGCGGCGAAGGCTTCCTGCCGCCGCAGCAGGGCTGACGCGACCCGCCTGATCATTGGCGTCCTGTCCCTCTCCCGCAAGCGGGCGAGGGAGGGTCCGCCGCGTGTCAACGCGGTGGGAGGGTGAGGGCAGCCGCCTGCGCCACGACACGCAGGCCTCGGACCAGTCGTCCCGCCGTTGCCCTCACCCGGCCCGCCCTACCGCCGCCAGATCGGCTCGCTGAGCTTCTCCAGGAAGGCGGCGTGGGCGGCGCGCTCCTCGTCGCTGGGGGCGTGCGGGCGCGGCGGGCGGGCGGTGCGCGACGCCGGGCGCTCGAAGGCGGGGGCCGCGTCCTCCACCGAGAGCGCGAGGCTGGGCTCGCGGGCGCCGATCAGCTCCAGATAGACCTCGGCCAGGAGCTCGGCGTCGAGCAGGGCGCCGTGCCTGGTGCGCGCGGAGTTGTCGATCTCGAAGCGGCGGCAGAGCGCGTCGAGGCTGACTTGGGCGCCGGGGAACTTCTGGCGCGCGATCAGCATGGTGTCGATGGCGCGGGTCGGCTCGAGCGGCGGCTGGTCGAGGCGCGCGAGCTCGGCGTTGAGGAAGCCCAAGTCGAAGGCGGCGTTGTGGATGACCAGCGGCGCATCGCCGAGGAAGGCGGCCAGCTCCTCGGCATGGGCGGCGAAGGCCGGGTGCTGCTCCAGGAAGGAGATCGAGAGCCCGTGCACCGCGAAGGCCTGCTCGGGCATGTCGCGCTCGGGGTTGATATAGCGGTGGAAGGTCTCGCCGGTCGGCAGGTGGTTCACCAGCTCGACGCAGCCGATCTCCACGACGCGGTGCCCGGAGCCGGGATCGAGCCCGGTGGTCTCGGTGTCGAGGACGATCTCGCGTTTGGCGGCCATGGGCAAGCGGGCTCGGTCAGGATGGTTTGCCGCGAGCGATGATGCCTGGACGGAGCTGCGGCCGGGGCGGCCAGTGCCAGCCGGGCCGCCCGCGGAGGGTTTCGACGATGCCGGCAAGCTGGCCCATGGTGCGGCCCTTGTCCAGCCCCGTCAGCACGATGACGTCGGCGCGCTTGCGCTTTTCGTAGTCGGGCATCTGGCGGGCCAGGATCGAGGCGAACTTCGCCCGCGTCATGCCGGTACGCGCCAGCACGCGGCGGGCCTGGATGCCGCGCGGCGCGGAGACCAGGACGGTGACGTCGCAGCGCCGCTCGCCGCCGGTCTCGAAGAGCAGCGGGATGTCGAGCGCCACCAGCGCGCGCCGGGCCCGGGCGGCGGCGCGCAGGAAGTCGCGCTGGACCTCACGCACGCGCGGATGGACGATCGCCTCGAGGCGCCTCAGCTTGGCGGGGTCGCCGAGCACGGCGGCGCCCAGCTTGTCGCGATCGACCGCGCCGTCGACGACGGTGCCGGGGAAGGCCTCGCCGACCGGGCCGACCGCCGCGCCGCCGCGCGCGAAGATGCGGTGGACCGCGGCGTCGGCATCGTAGACCGGCACGCCGAGGCGCTCCAGCATGCCGCCGACGGTGGTCTTGCCCATGCCGATCGAGCCGGTGAGGCCGATGATGATCATGCGCGGCTCATAAGTCGCGGCTCATGGGTCGCGGCTCATGGGTTGAGCCCGGCGAGCACGTGGCGGCGCAGCGCCTCGTCGATGCGCGGCTCGACCCCGAACCAGGCGATGAAGCCGGGCCGGGCCTGGTGCAGCAGCATGCCGAGCCCGTCGATAGTGCGGAGGCCGCGCGCCTTGGCCGCGGCGAGGAGCGGCGTCTCCAGCGGGGCGTAGATGAGGTCGGCGACGCGGGCGGTGCCGGGCAATGCGTCGAGCGCGAGGTCGAGCGGCGGCTGGCCGCGCAGGCCCTGGGTGGTGGCGTTGACCAGCAAGCCGGCGCCGTCGAGCGCATCCGCGCGCGCCGCCCAGTCGACCACGGTGAGCGGGCCGCCGAGGTCGCGCTTCAGCGCTTCGGCGCGCGCCTTCGTCCGGTTGACGACGCGGACTTCCGGCGCGCCGGCGTCGGTGAGCGCGGCGACCACCGCGCGGGCCGAGCCGCCGGCGCCGACCACCACCGCGGGCGCCCCGTCGACATGAAGGCCGGGCTCGTGGTCGCGCAGGTTCTCGATGAAGCCGTAGCCGTCGGTGTTGTGCGCGGCGATGCCGCCGCCGGCGCCGATGATCAGCGTGTTGGCCGCACCCAGGCGCCGCGACAGGCCGTCGGCCGTGTCGGCGAGCGCCAGCGCCGCCTCCTTGTGCGGCACCGTCAGGTTGACGCCGGCGAAGCCAAGCTTCGGGAGCGCCCGGAGCGCCGCCTCGAAGTCATCGGGCTCGACCGCGAGCGGCACGTAGGCGCCGTCGATCTTGTAATGCTCGAGCCAGTAGCCGTGGAGGCGCGGCGAGAGCGAATGGGCGACCGGCCAGCCCATCACGCCGGCGAGGCGCGCGCCGCCGCTGATCCGGCTCACGGGCTCACCCCGTGCTCGCGCAGGAAGGCCAGCAGCGGCAGCAGCGGCAGGCCGAGGATGGTGAAGTAGTCGCCCTCGATCCGCGCGAAGAGATGCGCGCCCAGGGCCTCGAGCTGGTAGACCCCGACCGAGTCGAGCGCCGGCGGCCCGGCGGCGTCGAGGTAGGCCTCGATGAACGCGGGATCGAGCGCCCGCATGTGGAGCGTCGCGCGGTCGACCGCATGCCAGAGGCGCGCGCCGTCGCGGACCACGCAGGCGGCCGAGACCAGGTCGTGCGCGCGGCCGGAGAGCGCCCGCAGCGACGCCGCGGCGGCGGCGCGGTCGGCCGGCTTGTCGAACCATTCGCCGTCGCAGACCAGGAGCTGGTCGGCGCCGATCACCAAGGCGCCCGGACTGTTTCTCGATACCCGCATGGCCTTGAGCTCGGCGAGCGCGGTGGCGGCGTCGTCCGGGCTGACGCCCTCGGCGCGCAGCGCGGCCTTCATCTCCGCCTCGTCGACCGCGGCGGCCTTCCGCTCGAAGGCGATGCCGGCGGCCCCCAGCAGCCGGGCGCGCACCGGGCTCGCCGAGGCCAGCACGAGGGTCGCGCCGCCGGCGCGCGGTCCCGGGAAGCGCGTCCCGCCCGGCGCGGTCGGGTTGGCGGACGCGTTCATTGCACGCCCGCGCGCTCGCGCTGGTGCATGAGCCGCAGGATCTCCGCCGCGGTCTCCTCGATCGAGCGGCGGGTCACGTCGATGGTCGGCCAGCCGCGATCGGTGAAGAGCCGGCGCGCGGCGGCGACCTCGGCCTTGACCTCGTCGAGGTCGGTATAGGCGGTCTCGTCGCCCTGGTTCATGACGCGCATGCGGTTGCGGCGGATCTGCACGAGGCGCACCGGGTCCTCGGTGAGGCCGATGATCATGACGCCGCCGCGCGGATCCTCGGCCGCCTCTTCGAGCGGCCGCGGCAGCGGCGCGCCGGGCACGATGGGCACGTTCGCGGCCTTGATGCCTCGGTTGGCGAGATAGAAGCAGGTCGGCGTCTTGGAGGTGCGCGAGACGCCGACCAGCACCACGTCGGCCTCGCTGAAGTCGTTGGCGGCCTGGCCGTCGTCGTGGGTCATCACGTAGTTGATCGCCTCGATGCGGTCGAAGTACTCGGCGTCGAGCACGTGCTGGCCGCCCATGCGGCCGACGCTGTCGATGCCGAGGAAGCGGCTGAAGGCGGTGAGGAAGGGCTCGAGCGCGGCCATGCAGGGCAGGTTCTGCTCGGCGCAGAAGGCCTCCAGCCGGTCGCGCAGGCCGTTGTCGAGCAGGGTGTAGAGCACCATGCCCGGCGCCTCGGCGATGCCCTCGAGCGCGGTTTCGAGCTGGCTCTGGTTGCGCACCATCGGCCACATGTGATCGGTAATCTCCACGCCCTGGAACTGGAAGATGCAGGCGCGCGTGATCATATTGACCGTCTCGCCGGTCGAATCGGAGATCAGGTGTATGTGCGCGCTCTTCATGTGCATGGATCCCGTGATAAGCGGCGCATAACTCGGGCGAAAAGCCCCCCGCGCCGCCCCATCGCCGGATTGATCCCCCGTATGGCCATTTCTTTCAAGCGCGAATCGCGCTGGGGGCGGATCCGTGAACAGGCACCAAGAGCAAGGGTAAGATGATTCCACTCACGCGATTCACGCAATCGCCGGGCGCAGTTATCCGAGGGGCGCAATGAGCGCCAGACAGGCCGAATCCACGCGCCATCGCCGGCCATCCACAGCGCGGCATCGGGCCGCGCCGGGCGGGGGCATTCGTGGGATAAGTTTCGAGTCACGGGATTCCCCGTGAGTCACAGGGATTCACTACCACCACTATCTCTTTTATATAGAAGACTTATCAGAAGAGGGCGCGCCGAAGGCCGGCGCACGGCGCAGATCGGAGCGGGACCTTGAACGACACGTGGGCGCGCGGAGCCAAGCCGCTCGTCAAAGCGCTTGGCGGCGTGGCCAGCGAGGCGCCGCCGGTCTGGCTGATGCGCCAGGCCGGACGCTACCTGCCCGAGTACCGGAAGATACGGGCCGAGGCCGGGTCGTTCCTCGATCTCTGCTACGATCCGGCGAAGGCGGCGGAGGTGACGCTCCAGCCGGTGCGCCGCTTCGCCATGGATGCGGCGATCCTGTTCTCCGACATCCTGGTGGTGCCCGACGCGATGGGCCAGGAGGTGGCGTTCCGCGAGGGCGAGGGCCCGGTGCTGGCGCCGGTGCGCGACGCCGGCGCGATCGGGATGCTCGATCCCGACGGCGTGGCGGAGCGCCTGGCGCCGGTCTATGCGACGGTCGAGCGGGTCGCCGCGGCGCTGCCCGACGGGGTCGCGCTGATCGGCTTCGCGGGCGCGCCCTGGACGGTGGCGACCTACATGGTCGAGGGCGGAACGAGCAAGGATTTCCGCGAGGTGAAGGGCCTCGCCTACCGCGACGCCGCCGCCTTCTCGACCTTGATCGCAAAGCTGGTGGCGGCGACGGTGGCACATCTCACCGCGCAGATCGAGGCGGGCGCCGAGGTGGTGCAGCTCTTCGATACCTGGGCGGGGGTGCTGCCGGACGGCGAATTCGAGCGCTGGTGCATCGCGCCGACGAAGGCGATCGTCGCCGAGCTGCGCGCCAAGGCCCCAAGGGTGCCGGTGATCGGCTTTCCCCGTGGTGCTGCCTTCAACACCGAGCGCTACATCGCCGAGACCGGGGTCGACGCGGTCGGGCTCGATACCGCCGTGCCGCTCGACGTCGCGGCGCGATTGCAGGCCCGCTGCGCCGTCCAGGGCAACCTCGACCCGATCCTGCTGGTCGAGGGCGGTGACGCCATGGCGGCGGCCGCACGGGCGATCCTGGGCGCGCTCAGGGGCGGTCCCTTCGTCTTCAACCTCGGCCACGGCGTGTTGCCGCAGACGCCGCCCGAAAACGTCGCACGGTTGCTCGAGGTGGTGCGTGGCGGATAGCGCGAAGACCGCCGTCGTGCTGTTCAACCTCGGCGGTCCCGACGGTCCGGCGGCGGTCGAGCCGTTCCTGCGCAACCTCTTCGGCGATCCGGCGATCATCGGCCTGCCGAACCCCCTGCGCTGGCTGCTGGCGCGGCGCATCGCCGGCAAGCGCGCGCCGATCGCGCGATCAATCTATCGGGAGATAGGCGGGGGCTCGCCGATCCTCGCCAATACCGAGGCGCAGGCGATCGCGTTGGAATCCGCGCTCGGCGAGGGCTTCAAGTGCTTCATTGCCATGCGTTACTGGCATCCGATGAGCGGGACGACGGCCGCCGCGGTCGAGGCCTGGGGACCGGACCGCATCGTATTGCTGCCGCTCTATCCGCAGTTTTCGACCACCACGACCGCCTCCTCGGTCGCCGACTGGCGCCGGGCGGCGCGGAAGGTGGGGCTGGGCGCGCCGACGCGGCTCGTCTGCTGTTATCCCGGGGACTCCGGCTTCGTCGAGGCGATGGCCAAGCGCTGCGCGCCGTTGGTCGCCGAGACCCGGCAGCACCATGACGCCGCCTTGCGGGTGCTGTTCTCCGCGCACGGGCTGCCCAGGCGCGTCATCGCGCGGGGCGATCCCTATCAATGGCAGGTCGAGCGGACCGCCGCCGCGATCGCGGGGCGGCTCGGTCTCGCCGAGGCCGACTGGACGGTCTGCTACCAGAGCCGGGTCGGCCCGCTCGAATGGATCGGCCCCTCGACCGGCGACGAGATCGCCCGCGCCGGGGCCGACGGCTGCGCGGTCGTGGTGGCGCCGCTGTCCTTCGTCTCGGAGCACTCGGAGACCCTGGTCGAGCTCGACATCGAGTACGCCAAGCTCGCGAGCGAGGCGGGCGTCGCGGCCTATCTGCGGGCGCCCACGGTCGACGTCGAGCCGGCCTTCATCGAGGGCCTCGCCCGGCTGGTGCGCGCGGGCGTCGCGGCCGGGTCGCCGTGCATCTCCGGGGAGGGCGGACGGATCTGCCCGGCCGAGGGGCGGCGCTGCCCGCTCGTATTCGCCGCCGGCGACGCCATGCGGCCGGCGGCCTGAGACGGCGCGGGGGCATGGACACGCTGATCGAGCTCTATCCCTGGATCAAGGCGCTGCACGTGATCGCCGTGATCGCCTGGATGGCCGGCCTCCTCTATCTGCCGCGGCTCTTCGTCTATCACGCGGCGGCGGCGCCGGGCTCGGAACAGTCGGAGACCTTCAAGGTGATGGAGCGCCGCCTGCTGCGCGCGATCATGAATCCGGCGATGGGCGCGGCCTACGTCTTCGGCATCCTGCTGCTGGTGAGCTCGCCCAACATCGACTGGGCGGCGGGCTGGCTCTGGGTCAAGCTCGCCATGATCGCGGTGCTGACCGGGCTGCATCATGCTTACGGGCTTTGGCGGAAGGCCTTCGAGCGCGACGCCAATACCCGTTCGCCGCGCTTCTACAAGCTCATGAACGAGGCGCCGACCGTGGCGATGGCGGTGCTGGTGCTGATGGTCGTGGCCAAGCCGTTCTGAGGCGGATATCCGGACGCGGCCCGGTGGGTGGGGGAATCTTTCCCCGCGTTAACCCTTGATTTATCGCTACGCGATTTATATGGTTCGAAAAACAACGACAAGAGAACGGTTTAAAAGTTCTCCCACGTCCGTATTCGCACACTCAAAAGCGGGGAGTTGCCGGTCAGGCGGCGGTCAGACTGCCGTGCCGGTGCGTACCCCGAACCTCCATTCCCATCGTCCGGACTTCGGACACCTTCCCCACCACCGTCGGAATGACGCCCAAAATCCATGAATTTACAAGAACTCAAGGCGAAATCGCCTGCCGATCTCCTGGCCTTCGCCGAGGAGCTGGAGATCGAGAATGCGAGCACCCTGCGCAAGCAGGACATGATGTTCGCGATCCTGAAGCAGCTGGCTTCCAACGAGGTGCCGATCTACGGCGACGGCGTGCTCGAGATGCTCTCCGACGGCTTCGGCTTCCTGCGCTCGGCGGAGGCGAACTACCTACCGGGGCCCGACGACATCTACGTCTCGCCCAGCCAGGTGCGGCGCTTCGCCCTGCGCACCGGCGACACGGTGCAAGGCGAGATCCGCGCGCCCAAGGACGGCGAGCGCTACTTCGCGCTGCTCAAGGTCGACCAGGCGAACTTCGGCCCGCCCGAGGCGGTGCGCCACCGCATCAACTTCGACAACCTGACGCCGCTCTATCCGGAGGAGAAGCTCACCCTCGAGATCGAGGATCCGACCAAGAAGGACCTGACGACGCGCGTCATCGACCTGATCGCCCCGCAGGGCAAGGGCCAGCGCGGCCTTATCGTGGCGCCGCCGCGCACCGGCAAGACGATGATGCTGCAGAACATCGCCCACGCCATCGCGGCCAACCATCCGGAGGTCTATCTGATCGTCCTGCTGATCGACGAGCGGCCCGAGGAAGTCACCGACATGACGCGCTCGGTCAACGGCGAGGTCGTCTCCTCGACCTTCGACGAGCCGGCCTCGCGCCATGTGCAGGTCACCGAGATGGTGCTCGAGAAGTCGAAGCGCCTGGTCGAGCACAAGCGCGACGTGGTGATCCTGCTCGATTCGATCACGCGCCTGGCGCGCGCCTACAACACCGTGGTGCCGTCCTCGGGCAAGGTGCTGACCGGCGGCGTCGACGCGAACGCGCTGCAGCGCCCGAAGCGCTTCTTCGGCGCCGCGCGCAATATCGAGGAGGGCGGCTCGCTCACCATCATCGCCACCGCGCTGATCGATACCGGCAGCCGCATGGACGAGGTGATCTTCGAGGAGTTCAAGGGCACCGGCAACTCCGAGATCATCCTCGACCGCAAGCTCTCCGACAAGCGCACCTTCCCGGCGATCGACATCACCCGCTCGGGCACGCGCAAGGAGGAGCTGCTGGTCGACAAGGGCATCCTCTCCAAGATGTGGGTGCTGCGCCGCATCCTGATGCCGATGGGAACCACCGACGCGATGGAGTTCCTGTTGGAGAAGATGAAGGACGCGAAGACGAACAACGATTTCTTCGACTCGATGAATACCTGACCGGGTTCGGTCGCCCACTCACCGAAATTTTCGATCGTTATCGCGACAGCGACCGATCTGAGCCGACGTCGGGCGGCGTTACGTTAACATGTATGCTGAATACTTCTTTAATCTCGCGAGTTATTGCCGCGTAAACAAATACTTACGTGGTTAACGAATCCAGCTGTTGGCGCGAAAAAGGGCCTCACCCATGGCATTTCACGGGTGAGGCCCTTGTGCTTCAGGGTCTTGACGCGACCGTTAGGGCGTAAAAACCGTAGAGCCGGTGGTCTTGCGGGCTTCCAGGTCGCGGTGGGCCTGGGCGGCCTCGGCCAGCGGATAGGTCTGGTTGACCTCGATCTTGACCTTGCCCGAGCCGACCATGTCGAAGAGCCGGCCGGAGCTGAGCTCGAGGTCGTCGCGCGCGGCGCAGTAGGTCATCAGCGTCGGCCGGGTCACGTAGAGCGAGCCCTTGGGCGCCAGGAGGCCAAGGTTGAGCGGCTCGGGCGGGCCCGAGGCGCTGCCGAAGTTGACCATGTAGCCGAACGGCGAAAGGCAATCGAGCCCGTCCATGAAGGTGTCCTTGCCGACCGAGTCGTAGACCACCGGCACGCCCTTGCCGTCGGTGATCTCCTTGACGCGCTCGACGAAGTTCTCGCGCGTGTAGACGATCGGGTGGTCGCAGCCGTGCGCCTTGGCGAGTTCGGCCTTCTCGTCGTTGCCGACGGTGCCGATCACCGTGGCGCCGATCGCCTTGGCCCATTGGCAGGCGATGAGGCCGACCCCGCCGGCGGCGGCATGGAAGAGGATGGTCTGGCCCTTCTGCACCGGAAAGGCGCGGCAGAGCAGGAACTCCACGGTCATGCCCTGCAGCATCATCGCGCCGGCGGTCTTGTCGTCGATGCCGTCGGGGATCTTGACCGCGGTGACGGCGGGCATCACACGCGCCTCGGAATAGGCGCCGATCGGCCCGGTGCCGTAGGCGACGCGGTCGCCGGGCTTGAGGGTGTCGACGCCGTCGCCGACCGCCTCGACCACGCCCGAGGCCTCCAGGCCGATGCCCGAGGGCAGCGGCAGCGGATAGAGCCCCTCGCGGTGATAGACGTCGATGTAGTTGAGCCCGATCGCGGCGTGCTTGATGCGGATCTCGCCGGCGCCGGGATCGCCGACGTCGGCGTCCTCCCATGCGAGCACGTCGGCGCCGCCGGTCTTATGGAATCGGATCGCTTTGGTCATGGTGCCCCTCATGTGACAGGTGCTGGGAATGTCCGGGAAATCGGCCGGTGATGCGCGCGCGAGCGGGTTCGCGCGCAGGAAACGGATGGCGCCGGCGGCGCCGGGCGTCGTAGAGAGACGCCATGACGAACCGCGACATCGACGACGACGTCCGCGCCCGCGTGGCGGCGATCGACTGGACCGCGGCCGCCGCGGCGATCGCAGCCGGCGGATTCGCCACCGTGCCCGGGTTCATGACGGCGGCGGACTGTGCGGCCCTGATCGCGCTCGACGGCGAGGAGGCCCGCTTCCGCACGCGGGTCGAGATGGCGCGGCACGGGTTCGGCGAGGGCTCCTACGGCTACCTCGCCGAGCCCCTGCCCGCGCTGGTGGCGGCGATGCGCGCGGCGCTCTATCCGCCGCTGGCCAAGATCGCCGATGCGATGATGGCCGAGCTGGGCCGGCCCTATCGCTACCCGCCGAGCCTCGCCGCCTTCCGCAAGCGCTGCCGCGCCGAGGGCCAGACCAAGGCGACGCCGCTGCTGCTGCGCTACGGCGCGGGCGGCTACAACCGGCTGCATCAGGACGTCTACGGGCCGCTCGCCTTTCCGCTCCAGGGCACGGTGCTGTTGAGCCGTCCCGGACAGGATTTCGACGGCGGCGCCTTCCTGCTGACGGAAACGATGCCGCGCCAGCAATCGCGCGGCGAAGCGGTCGCGCTCGACCGGGGCGAGCTCATCATCTTCGCCGGCGGCGACCGCCCGGTGCCGGGCAGGCGCGGACCGCGGCGCGCGCGGATGCGTCACGGCGTCGCCACCGTGACGCGCGGCGCGCGGCACACGCTGGGGCTGATCTTCCACGACGCCGCCTGAGCCCGGCGAGCCGACGCGTCCTGGCCGCTCAGCCGCCGAGGTGCTGCTTGAAGAAGGCGGCGGTGCGGGCGTTGGCCTGATCGGCGGCGGCCTTGGCGTAGTGCTCGCCGCCGACGCGGGCGAAGGCGTGATCGACCGATGCATAGTCATGGATCGTCACGTTTGCATGGCCGTCGAGCGCGCCGTGGATCTTTTCCTGCGCCTCGGGCGGGCAGAACTGGTCCTTCTCCGCGATGTGCAGCATCAAAGGTGTATCGATATTGCCGCTTTCATCGACGGCGTTCTCGATGCCGACGCCGTAGTATCCGACGTTGCAGTCGGCGTCGGTGCGCGTCGCCATGAGATAGGCGAGCTTGCCGCCGAGGCAGTAGCCGACCGAGCCGACCTTTCCCGCGCAGGCGTCGAGGCCGCGCAGATGCTTGAGCGTCGCGTTCAGGTCGTCGACGCCCGCCGCCTCGTCGAAACCCTGGTAGAGCTGGAAGGCGCGGCCCCATTCGGCCTCGCTCTGGTCGGTGAGCTGGATGCCGGGCTCCTGGCGCCAGAAGAGATCGGGACAGAGGACGGTGTAGCCGTTGGCGGCGTGGCCGTCGGCGATGTCGCGCATCACCTGGTTGACGCCGAAAATCTCCTGGATCAGCACGATGCCGGGGCCGCTGCCCGAGCCCGGCGTCGCCAGATAAGCCATGAAACTTTCGCCGTCCGTCAGTGAGATCGTTACTTCGGCCATGACGCGTGCCCCCCTCGTCGTCTTTTCGTTGCGGTGATGTGCCGGTGGTTGGTGATGCCTGGTCGCCCGCGCGCGCGCCGCCGATCTCGCGGCCGGGCACGCGGGCCTCAGAATAGCGTGCCCTGGCGGGGCTTGTCACCTTCGCCCGACGCGACGGGCGGCCGGGCGTTCTCCAGCGCCAGCAGCGCGCGCTTGGTCGCCAGGCCGGCGCCGCCGGAAAACCCGCCGAGCTTGCCGTTCGCCGCCACCACCCGGTGGCAGGGCACGATGATCGGGATCGGGTTCTGGCCGCAGGCGTTGCCGACGGCCTGGGCGTTGCCCTCGGTGGCCGCGGCGAGATCGCCGTAGGTGCGGGTCTGGCCGTAGGGAATGCGCGCCATCTCACGCCAGACCGCGTGCTGGAAGTCCGAGCCGGCGGGCGCCAGCGGCAGGTCGAAGGATTTGAGCTCGCAGAAGAAATAGCCCGAGAGCTGCACGGCCGCGGTGCGCAGGAGGGCGGTCTCGTCCGATCCCGGCGCGCCGCCCCAGCGGAGCTCCACGATCGCCCCGTCGCGCTCGACCAGGGTGAGCGGGCCGACCGGGCTGTCGACGGTGAGCGCGGCCGATGCCTGCGGGGCCTCGGTCATGACGCCGCCCCCGCCAGCTCGCGCGCCAGTTGGGCCGGATCGGTGATCGGCAGCGAGCAGGTCGCGCCGCGGCAGACGAAGGCCGCGGCGCCGTTCGCCGGCGCGGTCTTGCCGTGGGCGGGGTGGCCCTCGGGCAGGGCGGCGTCGGGGGCGAGCTGAAGCAGGATGCGGTTGGGCTCGCAGGCGGCGAGGGCGGCGCGGCGCATCGCCGCCGCGGCGTCGCTCGCGGGATCGCCGGCGAGCACGACCTGCACCGCGCCGGCCAGCAGCTCGGCGCCGTTGAGGAGGGTGGTGAGCCCGAAGACGTTGCGCTGGAGGCCGCCGGAGAAGGCGGCGATCAGCGCCTCGGCGCGACCGCGCTGGGCGTCGTCGCCGGTCAGGTAATAGAGCCGCGCGAAGACGCCGACGAGGAGGGCGTTGCCCGCCGGGGTGGCGTTGTCGAAGGCCGACTTCTGGCGCACCAGCACGTCGTCGACATCGTCGGCGGAGAGGAAGTAGCCGCCGGCGGGATCGCGGTAATGCGCCTCGACGGTCTCGATCCAGCGTTCGGCCTGCTCCAGATAAGCGTCGTCGGCGGTGGCCTCGAACAGCGCGACGGCGGCGCGCGTCATGCCGGCGTAGTCGTCGAGCGTCGCAGGATGGGCCGGCGCGCCGCGCCAGCTGTGCCGCAGGCGCCCGTCGACCGTCATGGCGTCGCGCACGAAGGCGAAAGCCGTTGCCGCGGCATCGATCCACCCGCGCCGGTCAAAAACGAGGCCCGCGTTGGCGAGCGCCGCGATCATGAGGCCGTTCCAGTCGGCAAGGACCTTGTCGTCGAGCCCGGGCCGCACGCGTTTTGCCCGTTCTTTCAACAACTTACCGCGAGAGGCCTTGAGCGCGGCCTCGTGCGCTGTGTCGCCGCGGTCGGGCCGGCCGGTGCGGTTGAGGATGGTCTTGCCTTCCCAGTTGCCGCCCGGCGCGACGTCGTAGGCCTCCTTGAAGCGCGCCGCCTCGTCGCCCAGCACCGCATCGATCTCCGTTTCGGTCCAGACGTAGAACTTGCCCTCCTCGCCCTCGCTGTCGGCGTCGAGCGTGCCGGCGAAGCCGCCGCCCTCGACCGCCATCTCGCGCAGCAGCCACTCGACCGTCTCGGCGACGCGCTCGGCGTAGAGCGGCGCGCCGGTCTCCTGCCAGACCAGGGTGAGCAGGTCGATGAGCTGGGCGTTGTCGTAGAGCATCTTCTCGAAATGCGGCACCAGCCAGAAGGCGTCGACCGAGTAGCGCGCGAAGCCGCCGCCGACATGGTCGTAGATGCCGCCCTGGCACATGCGGTCGAGCGAGACGGTGACGGCGTCGCGCAGCGCCGGCCGGCCGGTCCGCTTGTAGGCGCGCCAGAGCAGCTTAAGGATCGGCACCTGGGGGAACTTGGGCGCGCCGCCGATGCCGCCGTGGGCGGTGTCGATCAGCTTGACCAGCTCGTCGGCGACCTTGTCGAGCAGCGCGACGGTGATCTGGCCGCCGGCCTCGGAACGCGCGAGCTGGCCCAGCGCCTCCTTGAGCGCGGCGGCGTTCTTCTCCACCTTGTCGTGCTCGTCGCGGTAGATCTGGGCGATCCGCTGCAGCACCTGGCCGAAGCCCGGTCGGCCGAAGCGCGGCTGGTTGGGAAAATAGGTGCCGCCCCAGAAGGGCTCGCCCGACGGCGTCAGGAACATGGTGAGCGGCCAGCCGCCCTGTTCGCCCAGCACCTGCAGCGCGTGCTGGTAGATGCCGTCGATGTCGGGGCGCTCCTCGCGGTCGACCTTGATGTTGACGAAGAGGTCGTTCATCTGCGCCGCGATCGCCTCGTCCTCGAAGCTCTCATGCGCCATGACGTGGCACCAGTGGCAGGCGGCATAGCCGACCGAGAGCAGCACCGGCTTGTCGGCCGCCTTGGCCTCGGCGAAGGCCTCCGGCCCCCAGGCCCGCCAGTGCACCGGGTTGTCGCGGTGCTGGTGGAGATAGGGGCTGGTCTCGGCGTCGAGCAGGTTGGCCGCCGGGAGCGCCTTCGTCGACGGGTTGGCCAGCGGCTCGGTAGGGGGCATCGGCGGGCTCGCTCGTGGTCGGGAAGGAGAAGGCGACCTCGGGATTGAACTGATGCGCCGCATCGCGTATGGCAAGCGCCGTGGCGCCGCTGGCGCCCGCCAATTCCGCGCGCCGCATCCGGGGTTCACCCGTGCGGCACGAGCATACATATAAGAACCGGGGCATGTAACCCGCCGGCGGTCCCGCCGGGCGTTCCCTCCACGAAGAAAGGCAGGCAATGGCAAAAGCGCCGCCCAAGGCCCAAGCGCAGGATCCGGCTTCGCGCCAGGCGGGCGATCCGCCCCATTTCTTCGCGCGCCACGTCTTCTGCTGCACCAACACGCGCGAGGACGGCCACCCGCGCGGCTGCTGCTCGGCCAAGGACTCCAAGGCGCTGCGCGACTACATGAAGGCCCAGGTCAAGGAGAAGCGCGTGCCCAACGTGCGGGTCAACGCCGCCGGCTGCCTCGACCGCTGCGAGCTGGGGCCGACCATGGTGATCTATCCCGAGGGCGTCTGGTACGGCTATGCGAGCAAGGACGATCTCGACGAGATCATCCAGACGCATCTGGTCGAGGGCGGGCGGGTCACGCGCCTGATGCTGAACCCCCGCGACACCGAGCCGCCGCGATGAGCCGCGGCGGACCCCTTACGATCTGATCCATGAGCGGCGGCGGCGATCCAAACGGCGCGGCGCGCGAGACCATCTATGCGCTGTCGAGCGGGATGGGGCGCGCCGGGATCGCGGTGATCCGCATCTCGGGGCCGCAGGCGGGGCCGTCGCTCGACCGCCTGGCCGGCAAGCGCCCGAAGGCGCGCCGGGCGACCCTGCGCAGGCTGCGCGATCCCAAAAGTGGCGAGACCATCGACCGCGCGCTCGCCCTCTGGTTCCCGAAGCCGGCCAGCGCCACCGGAGAGGACGTGGCCGAGCTCCACGTCCACGGCGGCCGGGCGGTGATCGAGGGCGTGCTCGAGGCGCTCGGCCGCCTGGGTGGGCTGCGGCCGGCCGAGCCGGGCGAGTTCACCCGCCGCGCCTTCGAGAACGACCTGCTCGACCTGACGGCCGCCGAGGGCATCGCCGATCTGGTGGCCGCCGAGACCGCCGCCCAGCGCCGCCAGGCGCTGCGCCAGACCGAGGGCGTGCTGGCCGCGCTCTACGACGGGTGGCGCGAGCGGATGGTCGCCGCCCTGGCGCACCTGGAAGCGGCGATCGATTTCTCCGACGAGGATCTGCCCGAGGCGGTGCTGGCCAAGGCGCACCCGGCGCTGGCCGAGCTGGCCGGCGAGATCGCCGCGCATCTCGACGACGGCCATCGGGGCGAACGGCTGCGCGGCGGGATCAGCGTCGCCATCGTCGGCGCTCCCAATGTCGGCAAGTCGAGCCTGCTGAACGCGCTGGCCCGGCGCGAGGTGGCGATCGTGGCCGAGACCGCCGGGACGACGCGCGACGTGATCGAGGTCCATCTCGACCTGCTGGGGCTGCCGGTGATCGTCGCCGACACGGCGGGCCTCCGCGCGCTCGACCCGAAGAACGCCGACCCGGTCGAGGCCGAGGGGATCCGGCGCGCCCGCGCCCGCGCCGAGACCGCCGACATCCGCATCGTCGTTTTCGACATCGCCGAGCCCGGCAATCCCGACGGGCTGCGCATGGTCGACGACCGCGCGGTGATCGCCGTCAACAAGATCGACCTCATCAAACGGGCGCCGCCGGAACGGATCGCCGAGCGCGCGGCGCTGGGCATCTCGACGGTGACGGGGAAGGGCATCCCGGCGCTGCTGGAGCGGCTCGCCGAGGTGGCAGGGGACCGCCTCGCCGCCGGCGGGGAGGTTCCGGCGCTGACCCGCACCCGCCACCGCCGGGCGCTCGAGGATTGCCTGGAGGCGCTGCGGCGGGCCGAGGCGGCGGCGCTGTCCGAGCTGGCCGCCGAGGACGCCCGCCTCGCCGTGCGGGCGCTCGGCCGCATCACCGGGCGGGTCGAGGTCGAGGACATCCTCGATGTCATCTTCCGGGACTTCTGCATCGGCAAGTAAGGCGCCCCGGGACGGGGGCAATCCTGTCCCGGACCCCCCCTGTTTCACGTGAAACAATTTGCTCCATTGTCCCGATCCGCGCCCCGATGGCCGGATACGTCCAGGCGCCTGTGGACAGATCGGGGCCGGCTGCCTAAATAGCGGCCATGGGACGCAAGGATCGCTACGACGTTGTCGTGATCGGGGGTGGGCACGCGGGCTGCGAGGCCGCGGCCGCGGCGGCGCGGCATGGCGCGCGCACGCTCCTCCTGACCCGCGAGGCGGCGACGATCGGCGAAATGTCGTGCAATCCGGCCATCGGCGGCCTCGCCAAGGGCCATCTGGTGCGCGAGATCGACGCCCTCGACGGGCTGATGGGCCGGGCCGCCGACCGGGCCGGCATCCAGTTCCGCGTCCTCAACCGCTCCAAGGGCCCGGCGGTTCGGGGGCCGCGGGCCCAGGCCGACCGCAAGCTCTACGCGGCGGCGGTCCAGGCGCTTTTGGCGGAAACCGCGGGGCTCACGGTCCGCGAGGGCGCCGCGGAGGACCTGGTCGTGGTTAACGGCCGGGTAACCGGCGTGGTCACCGGTGAGGGCGGGACGATCCCCGCCGCCGCCGTGGTGCTGACCACCGGGACCTTCCTCAACGGCCTCATCCATATCGGCGAGCGGACCATCCCGGCGGGCCGGGCGCGGCGGGGCGCGGAGGGGGTCGAGCCGCCCTCGACGGGGCTCTCGGCGACCCTGGCGCGGGCCGGCTTCGCGCTGGGCCGCCTCAAGACCGGCACGCCGCCGCGGCTCGACGGGCGGACCATCGACTGGGCGGCGCTCGAGGCCCAGCCCGGCGACGATCCGCCCCAGCCCTTCTCGGTCCTTACTGGGCGCATCGCCACGCCCCAGGTCGCCTGCCATATCACCGGCACCACCGAGGCCAGCCATGCCCTCATCCGGGAGAACCTGCGCCGCTCGCCGATCTATTCGGGCCAGATCGAGGGGACGGGACCGCGGTACTGTCCTTCCATCGAAGATAAGGTCGTTCGATTCGCGGAGCGGAGCCGGCACCAGATCTTCCTGGAGCCCGAGGGGCTCGACGACGACACGGTCTATCCCAACGGCATCTCGACCTCGCTGCCCGAGGAGGTCCAGGCGGCGCTGCTCATGACCATTCCGGGGCTCGAGCATGTCGTCATGCGCCGGCCGGGGTATGCCATCGAGTACGATTTCGTCGATCCCCGGGCGCTCCGGCCGTCGCTGGAGACGAGGGCGCTCGCGGGGCTCTACCTGGCGGGCCAGATCAACGGCACCACGGGCTACGAGGAGGCCGCGGCGCAAGGGCTGATGGCCGGGCTCAATGCCGCCAGGGCGGCGGGGGCGGGGGAGCCCCTGGTGCTCGACCGGGCCGAGGCCTATATCGGCGTGCTGATCGACGACCTGGTGACCCTGGGCACGCGCGAGCCCTACCGCATGTTCACCTCGCGGGCCGAGTATCGCCTCCTGCTGCGGGCCGACAACGCCGATCTGCGCCTCACGCCGCGGGGCATCGGGGCCGGCTGCGTCTCCGCGGTCCGGGCGGCGCATCACCGGGAGAAGGCGGCGGCGCTGGAGGCGGCGAGGGCGTTGGTCCGCGGGCTCAAGGCCAGCCCGACGGCGCTGGGACGAGCCGGGTTCGCCGTCAACCGCGACGGGCGGGCGCGGAGCGTCCATAACCTCCTCGGTTACCCGAGCATTAAGCTTAACGATCTGTTCACCCTCTGGCCGGCGCTGGGCGGGATGCGGCCGGACGTCGCCGAGCAGGTCGAGATCGAGGGGACCTACGCCGGCTACCTGGAGCGCCAGGTAGCCGATATCCGGGCCTATCGGCGCGACGAGGCCCTGGCCCTGCCGGCCGATCTCGACTACGGCGCGATCGCCAGCCTCTCCGCCGAGGCGCGCCAGAAGCTCGAGGCGGCGCGGCCGGCCACTTTGGGGGCGGCAGCGCGGATCTCGGGCGTCACCCCGGCGGCGCTCACGGCCCTCCTCGGCCATGTCCGGCGGCGCGACCGCGATCGGCCCGCCTCGGCGCCACATTCCGTGGAGTTCGCCGGCGGCGCGGCCTGACCGGGTCATGACGCAACGCCCCATGGCGCGCCGGGCATGAGCGACCCCCTCAGCCAGGAGGACTTCGCCCGGCTGGCCGGTGTTTCACGTGAAACAGCGGAACGATTCGGGGCCTACTCCGACCTCCTGGAGCGCTGGCAGCGGCGCATCAACCTGGTCTCCGGCGCCAGCCTCGCCGATCGCTGGCGGCGGCATTTCCTCGATTCGGCCCAGCTCGCGCCGCTGATCGCGGGCCCGCCCCGGCGCATCGCCGATATCGGCAGCGGGGCGGGGTTCCCGGGGCTGGTGCTGGCGCTCATGGGCGCGGGGCCGGTCGATCTGATCGAGAGCGACGGCCGCAAATGCGCCTTCCTCTCCGAGGCCGTGCGGATCACCGGGGCGCCGGCCCGCGTGGCGCATGGACGCGCCGAGGCGGCGCGCCTGGAGCGCCCGGCGGAGGTGGTGACGGCGCGCGGCTTCGGGCCGGTGGCGCGCATTCTCGCCGCGGCGGCGGGGATTTGCGACGCGGCGACGATTTTTATCCTGCCGCGGGGCCGAAACGCATCGGAACGTTTGACCGGTTCACCGAAAGATACCAATATGCGGAGCGAACGCTATGCCAGCATCACGGAACCGGGGGGCGTGATCTTGCGATTAACGGAGGTCCGGAGTGGCTCTGTCCAACCATCCCAGTAAGAAACGTCCCAAGGCCCGAACCAAGACCCGCATCATCTCCATCGCCAACCAGAAGGGCGGTGTCGGCAAGACCACCACCGCCGTCAATCTCGGCACCGCGCTGGCGGCCGTCGGCCGCCAGGTGCTGATCCTCGACCTCGACCCCCAGGCCAACGCCACGACCGGCCTCGGGCTCATCCACGGCGAGGCGCCGCTCACCTCCTACGACGTGGTGATCGACGACGTGAGCATCGGCGAGGCGACCGTGCCCACGCTGGTGCCGGGCCTCAAGATCGTGCCGACCAGCGTCCACCTCTCGGCCGCCGAGATCGAGCTGGTCGGCGTCGAGGACCGCGAGTACGTGCTGCGCGACAAGATGCAGGGCCAGATGGGCGCGTTCGACTACGTGCTGATCGACTGTCCGCCGGCGCTGGGGCTGCTGACGATCAACGCCTTGGTGGCCTCCGACGCGGTGCTGGTGCCGCTGCAGTGCGAGTACTACGCGCTGGAGGGGATGAGCCACCTGGTGCGCACCATCGAGCGGGTGCGGGGCAACCTCAACCCGAAGCTCGAGCTCCAGGGCGTCGTGCTCACCATGTTCGACCGCCGCAACAACCTCTGCGACATGGTCGCCGAGGACGTGCGCGACGTCTTCGGCGAGAAGGTCTATCAGACCGTGATCCCGCGCAACGTGCGCGTCTCCGAGGCGCCGTCGCATGGCAAGCCCGTGCTGCTCTACGATTTGAACTGCGCGGGATCCCAGGCTTACGCCCATTTGGCCAGCGAGGTGCTGAAGCGCGAGCGGGCGCTTCGCGAGGGCCGGGTGGCCGCCTGACCATGGAGCCATGAGCGACTCCGACGACAGGACACGGCCTGCCGCCCGCGAGGGCAAGCGCCGCAATCTAGGACGCGGGCTGAATGCGCTGCTCGGCGGCGAGGGCGACGGGGAGGGCGAGGACCGCGGCCGCGGCCGCGGCCCGCGCATGGCGCCGGTCGAGGCGATCGAGCCGAGCCGGGTCCAGCCGCGCCGCATCTTCGACAAGGCCGACCTGGAGTCGCTGACCCAGTCGGTCCGCGAGAAGGGCATCCTGCAGCCGATCCTGGTGCGCCCGCTGGAGGGCGACGGGGCCAAGTACGAGCTGGTGGCCGGCGAGCGCCGCTGGCTCGCCGCCCAGGCCGCGCGCCTCCACGAGGTGCCGATCATCGTCCGCGAGCTCGACGACGCCAATGCGCTCGAGATCGCCATCATCGAGAACATCCAGCGCGCCGACCTGACGCCGCTGGAAGAGGCCGAAGGCTACCATAGGTTGATGCAGGAGTTCAAGCACACGCAGGACGCGCTGGCCAAGGTGGTCGGCAAGAGCCGCAGCCACGTCGCCAACACGCTCCGCCTGCTGTCGCTGCCGCCGGCGGTCAAGGAGCTGATCGACAAGCGCGAGCTCACCGCCGGCCATGCCCGCGCCCTGGTCAACGCCAAGGACCCCGAGGCGCTGGCCCGCGACATCATCGCCAAGGGCCTGACCGTGCGCGACACCGAGCGCGTGTCGAAGGACGCCAAGAAGGGCAAGGGCAAGAAGGGGCGGGGCGGCGGCAAGTCGGCCGACGCGCTGGCCCTGGAGAAGGACCTGAGCAGCCTCCTCGGCCTCGGCGTGGCGATCAACACCAAGGGCCAGGCCGGCTCGATGGTGATCCACTTCCAGACGCTGGAGCAGCTCGACGACCTGATCCAGCGCCTCAGCCGCGGCAGCCTGTAACGCATTTTCAGGAACGTTGGCCGGCATCGGCCCGACGTCACGCCGTCATTCGGCGAGGGCGCGCGGCGAAAAACATGGTTAATCCGACGTTAACCTTAACGAAATCTTAACACTTTCGATGTTGGCTGGCCGGGTCGCCGCCCGGGCGAACGAGCACGCCCTATCTCACGATAGGGAGCGGCGGGCGCGGGCGGCGTTATTGGCGATCGCCAGGATGGTGCGGCTGGCGATCGCGGCTTCCGGGGCGCCGGTGGTCTTGCAGCGGAGCTCGGCGTCGAGCAGATGGTTGAGCGCCGCCGCCAGGGCCTGGCGCGGCCACCAGCGCAGCTGGGCGGTCAGCCGCGGCGCGTGCTTGAAGAAGACCGGCGGCTTCAGCGCCGCTATGGCGTCGCGCGGGCTGCGGCCGGCGTCGACCAGCCCGGCGGCGCGCTGCAGGCGCAGGAAATGCCGCCCAACCGCACGGAGGATGGCGATCGATGCAACGCTCTCACGCAGCAACCGCGCGACCGCTCGGTCGACGGCCGCATGGTCGCCGTCGGCCGTCGCCAGCGCCACGTCGTCGAGGCCGAGGCTTGCCGAATCGCCCACCAGCGCCACCGCGTCGTCCAGGGTGACGGCGCCGGCGTCGGCGCAGTAGAGCGCCAGCTTTTCGAGCTCGCTGCGGGTGGTCATGCGGTCGCCGCCGAGGTTGGCGGCGAGAAAGGCGACCGCGTCGCGCGCCACGCCGAGCCCGTGGCCGCGCAGGTCCGCCTCGATCAGCCCGACGAGGTCGCGGCCCTCGTCGGGATAGCAGCCGATCGCCGCCCCGGCCTTGGACCCTTCGAGCAGCCGGCGGAGCCCCGAGCGCGGCGTCAAGGCGCCGGCCTCGATGACGATCAGGGCCTCGCAGACCGGTCCCTCGAGCAGATCCTTGAGCGGGTTCGCAAGTCCCTCGCCGGCGCCGCGGAGCTGGACCAGGCGGCGGCCGCCGGTCAGCGAGAGCGCGTTGGCCTCGTCGGCGAGGCGGGCGGGATCGCCGCTGAGCTCGGCGCCGCCGAGGGCGACCACGCGGAAGGGATCGTCGAGATCGTCGACCACCGCGGCGGCAAGCTGGCGCGCGCGCTCGCGAACCAGCCCCTCGTCGGGACCGAAGAACAGCGCGCTCCGCAGGCCCTCCGGCGGGTGTTTGAGGAAACGGTCGACGTCGCGCGGCGGAACCTTCATTGGGCGATCGGATGCCTCGTGGACGCGCCCGGCCGGGACGGCGGGATCAGCGCTTGGCGGTGGTCTTCCGGTTCAGATAGATCGCCACGCGCTCGGCGATCTCGTCGGCCAGGCCCTCGGCGGTGCGTCTCCGGGCCGCGCTTTCGGCGCTGATGGTCGAAAACTCGGCATCGGCGATGTTGAAGCTCGCGACCCGCCGCGCATTGGCGCTGAACACGATGCGGTTGTTGGAAAGATCGCGGAGCTGAAACGTCGCGGTGAGGATCAGGTTTGCGCGGGTCCGGGTCTCGTCGCGGCGCACGCCGAGGTCGACGCGGCTTTCGACCAGCTCGACGGTCAGCGCATAGGCCGGCGAGACCGGCTCGCCGCGCGGGTTCATGCGGTCGAGCAGGTGGTTGCGCAGGCGATGGCCGGCCTGGTTGGCGATCAGGCCGATACCGACCTTGGCGAGCTCGCCGGAGACCTGCGCGCCGCCCGGCGCGGTGCCGTAGAGCGGCCGGTAGCCGCAGCCGACGAGCCCGAGCCCCGCCAGCGCAAGCGCGCACGCGATGAGCACCCGCCGGCGGCCGCGCCCGAAACCCCTGCCCTGCGCGTCAGACCACGACATTGATCACCTTGTCGGGGACCACGATCACCTTGCGCAGCGTCTTGCCGTCGGTCGCCCGGGTTACCGCGGGCAGGGCCAGCGCCGCCTTCTCCGCCTCATCCTTCTCCACCCCGCGCGGAAGATCAAGCGTGCCGCGCAGCTTGCCGTTGACCTGGACGGCGATGGTCACCGTGTCCTCCTGGAGCAGCGCCGGCTCGGCGTCCAGCCAGGGAACGTCGGCCAGAATGGTCTCATGGCCGAGCGAGCGCCACAACGCCTCGGCGAGGTGCGGAACCATGGGATTCATCAGGCGAACCGCGGCCTCCAGGGCTTCCCGCAGGGCCCAGGCGGCGTCCGGGCCCGGCGTCATGTCGCCGGATCCGGCGACGAAATCGCCGATCGCGTTCGTGAGCGCGCGGATCTTGGCCACGGCGCGGTTGAAGCCGAAACCTTCCAGGTCGTAGGTGACGCCGGCGACGGTCTGGTGCGCAGCCCGCCGCAAACCCTCCACCGCCGCCTCGAAGGCGGCCGGCCTTGCCGCTTCCGGGGGCGGGAGCAGCGCCTTCTGGTCCTCTATCAACCGATAGATACGGTTCAGGTAGCGCCAGGCCCCGTCGGCGCCCGCGTCGGTCCATTCGAGGTCGCGCTCCGGGGGGCTGTCGGAAAGCATGAACCAGCGCGCGGTGTCGGCGCCGTAGGCCTGGATGATGGCCTCGGGATCGACCACGTTGCGCTTCGACTTGCTCATCGATTCCGAGCGGCCGATGGTGACCGGCGCGCCGGTCTCGGCATGCTTGGCCTCGTGCTCGCCGGTCTTCTCGATTTCGCCGGGATAGAGCCAGTTCCCGGCCGCGTCGCGGTAGGTCTCGTGGCACACCATGCCCTGGGTGAAGAGCCCGGCGAAGGGCTCGTCTATCGAGAGATAGCCGCAGGCCTTCATGGCGCGCACGAAGAAGCGCGAATAGAGGAGGTGCAGGATCGCGTGCTCGACCCCGCCGATGTACTGGTCGACCGGCAGCCAGTAGTCGACCGCCGCCCGGTCCACCGGCTCGGCGGCGCGCGGGCTGCAGAAACGCGCGAAATACCAGGAGGAATCGACGAAAGTGTCCATCGTGTCGGTGTCGCGCCGGGCGGGCTTGCCGCAGGCCGGGCACGGGGCGTCCTTCCAGCTCGGATGGCGATCCAGGGGGTTCCCCGGCGCATCGAAGGCGATGTCGTCGGGCAGCAGCACCGGCAGGTCGTCCCTGGGCACCGGCACCGCGCCGCAGGCCTCGCAATGGATCACCGGGATCGGGCAGCCCCAGTAACGCTGGCGCGAGATGCCCCAGTCGCGCAGGCGGAACTCCACCGTGCCCTTGCCGGCCCCCATCCCCTCCAGCCGCGCGATCGCCGCGGCCTTGGCCTCGCCGACGCTCATGCCGTCCATGAAGCCCGAATTGATCGACGTGCCGTCGCCGGTATAGGCCTCGTCGGCGATCGCGAAGGCGGCGGCGTCGGCCGCGGGCGGCAGCACCACCGGGACGACGTCGAGCCCGTATTTCCGCGCGAAATCGAGGTCGCGCTGGTCGTGGGCGGGGCAGCCGAAGATGGCGCCGGCGCCGTATTCCATCAGCACGAAGTTGGCGACGTAGAGCGGCAGCGTCTTGCCGTCGACGAAGGGGTGGCGGATCTTCAGGCCGGTATCGACGCCGCGCTTCTCGGCCGCCTCGATCACCGCCTCGCTGGTGCCGAGATGGGCGCATTCCTCGATGAAAGCGGCCAGATCGGGGTTGTTCCGGGCGAGCCCGGCCGCCAGCGGGTGGTTCGGCGAGAGGGCGCAGAAGGAGGCGCCGAAGAGCGTGTCGGGCCGCGTGGTGTAGACCTCGAGGCGGTCGTCGCGGCCCTCTATCTCGAAGTAGAGACGCGCGCCTTCGGAGCGGCCGATCCAGTTGGCCTGCATCATCCGGACCTTGTCGGGCCAGCGATCGAGGGTGGCGATGGCGTCGAGCAGCTCTTGCGCATACGCCGTTATGCGAAAGAACCACTGCGAGAGCTTGCGCTGTTCGACCGGGGCGCCCGAGCGCCAGCCCTTGCCGTCGATCACCTGCTCGTTGGCGAGCACGGTGCCGTCGACCGGGTCCCAGTTGACCACCGACTCGCCCCGATAGGCGAGGCCGGCTTCCAGGAAATCGACGAACATGCGCTGCTGGTGGACGTAATAGCCCGGATGGCAGGTCGCGATCTCGCGGTCCCAGTCGAGCGACAGCCCCATCGACTGGAGCTGTCCGCGCATGGTGGCGATGTTGTCGTAGGTCCATGTCGCGGGATGGATCTTGCGCTCCATCGCCGCGTTCTCGGCCGGCAGGCCGAAGGCGTCCCAGCCCATCGGGTGGATGACGTTGAAGCCCTTGGCGCGCTTGTAGCGCGCGACCACGTCGCCCATGGTGTAGTTGCGCACGTGGCCCATGTGGATGCGCCCCGAGGGGTAGGGGAACATCTCCAGGACGTAGTATTTCGGGCGGTCGGAGGCCTCGTCGACCTTGAACGACGCGCGGGCGTCCCAGATCGCCTGCCACGTCTCCTCGACCTCGCGGAAATTATAGCGTGACATGCTCTCCCAACCGCGCCCCGCAAGGCCGGATCCTCGGCCCGCGAACCATGTGAAAACCGCGCGCGACCCGGCTTCCGAAGCTCGTCAGCCACGGCGTGACGCGCGTCGGAGGCGCCGCGCGAAAGGGCTGCCCGGGATCCGGAGGTGGCGTGCCCTGGGCGCTTTCGCCGCCGCCTAGCGCGCGGCCGCCTGCTCGCGAAGGTCGCGGGCGCGCGCCAGGATGACGTTCTCGAACTCGAAGCCGGTATTCTGCGACACCTTGGCGTCGGCCCAATTGCCCTTGGCGTCCCTCGTCTGCTTGAACACGGTGACCTTGACGCCGTCGGAGCGGAGCTCGGCCCCCTGGACCAGCACCGTCAGCTTGAAGCGCTCGCCCGGGCTCTCCGGCGGGGTGTACCAGTCGGTGATGATCGCCCCGCCGTAGGCGTCGGCCGAGACCAGCGGCATGAAGGCGGTGCTGTCGAGCGCCGCGCGCCACAGGAAGCCGTTCACCGCGATCTGCCGCCGGGTGCCCGCCCCCTCGCGGGTGAAGACGCGCCGCCGTCCCTCGGGCCGCACGGTGCTCTTGACCTCAAGATCGCCGGCCCCGACGCGCGACTCGCCGGTGCGCCGTATGTTGCTGTCGCCACACGCGCTGAGCAGCAGCGGCGCCGTCAACAGGGCCGCCGCGGTCAGCCAAACGGCCGCCTGACCTCGCCTGGCATTCATCTCGTTCTCCTCCCAAGCCGCCCGTAACCGCCGCGCCCGAGCGGCGTGTCCGCGGGGCCGCAACCGCCCGCGCACGCCGAGTGCAATTCCACGCACGCTATATCGCATTCGGGCGCCCGTGTGAAGGCGCCGCGCCGGCTTGCAAATCCCCGGAGCGAGGCCTATCTAGGCGGCTCACGGAACGGTGCGCCGGCGGGGGACCGTAGCGAAGTGTGCGGCGCCGCGGCGAGTTTTTTCGTCGCGTGGCGGCGCGTTCCCCGCGGGGCCCGCGGGCACGACCGGCGAAATTTCCAGGCGAGAGACGGTGACGAACATACCTCCCAAACAGAAATCCAGGCCGCAGACGGCCGCCTTTCCCAGCGGCGCCGGGACGGACGCCGCCGCCCGGCAGGTCGTGGTGCTGGGCGCGGCCGGCCACGGCAAGTCGAGCCTGGTCGAGCGCCTGCTGCACGACGCCGACGCGCTGCCCGCGGTCGGGCTCGAGGCGATCGGCCCCGGCCGGGTCCCGCTGCGCGGGGCGCCCGACGACGGCGACATCGTGCTGGTGGACGCGCCGGGTGCGCGCGCGCTTCTGAAATCGATGGCCGCGGGCCCGTCGCTCGGCGATGCGGCGCTGCTGGTGATCGACGCCGAGGCGGGGCTCGACGCGCCGAGCCGCCGCCACGGCTATCACGCCTATCTCCTCGGCATCGGCGCGGCGGTGGTCGCGGTGAACGCGATGGAGCTGATCGGCCATGCCGGCGAGCGGTTCGGCCGGATCGAGGCCGAGTGCCGCGATTTTCTCCAAGCCCTCGGCGTGACGGCGGTGCAGGTGATCCCGGTCTCGGCGCGCTCGGGCGACAACCTCGTCGAGCGCTCCGGCGCCATGCCCTGGTACGACGGCCCGACGGTGCTCGAGGCCTTGCGGGGATTGCGAACCGGCGACGCGCTGGGCGCGCTTCCCTTGCGCATTCCGGTGCGCGACGTCGGCCGGATCGAGGACCGCCGCGTGATCGCCGGACGCATCGAGAGCGGCCGGATCAAGGTCGGCGACGAGGTGCTGTTCTCGCCCTCGAACGGCGTCGCCCGGGTGAGCGGCCTCGAGCCGCGCCCGGATGACGGCGACGACGGCGACGACCCAGCCGAGACCGCCGAGGCCGCCGAGGCCGGGCAATACGTCGGCTTCACGCTGGAGGACCAGGTCTTCGTCGAGCCCGGCGAGATCGCCAGCCACGTCAAGCAGGCCCCGGTCGAGACCAACGTCTTCCGCGGCCGCCTCGTCTGGCTGGGCGCCGAGCCGCTCGAGGCGGGCCGGCGCCTGACGCTGCGCCTCGGCACGATGGAGACGACGGTGACGGTCGAGGCGGTCGAGCGCCGCATCGGACCCGAGGACCAGGGCGCCGCGGCGGCCGGCACGCTCGAGACCGAGGCCGCCGGCGAGGTCATCCTGCGCGCCCGGGCGCTGCTGGCGCTCGACGCGGCGGCCGACAACCCGCGCACCGGCCGCTTCGCGCTCTTCGACGGCGGCGAGGCGCTGGCGGTCGGCGTCGTCGACATGGAGGGCTATCCCGACCAGCGCCCGCTGATGGGCGTCAAGTCGACAAACGTGAGCCTGGTCGAGCACGGCGTCTCGGACACGGTGCGCGCGACGCGCAACGGCCACGCCGGCGGGGTGCTCTGGTTCACCGGGCTCTCCGGCGCCGGCAAGTCGACCCTGGCGGTCGAGATCGAGAAGCGTCTGTTCACGCGCGGCTATCAGGTATTCGTGCTCGACGGCGACAACGTGCGCCAGGGCCTCAACGCCAATCTCGGCTTCTCGCCCGAGGACCGCGCGGAGAACATCCGCCGGGTCGGCGAGGTGGCGGCGCTCTTCGCCGACGCCGGCATGATCGTGATCACCGCCTTCATCTCGCCCTACCGCAGCGACCGCGAGCGGGCGCGCCAGGCCGGCGGCGCGCGCTTCCGCGAGGTCCACATCAAGGCCGACATCGCGACCTGCGAGGACCGCGACCCCAAGGGGCTCTACAAGCGGGCGCGGGCCGGCGAGATCCCCGAGTTCACCGGCATCTCCGCGCCTTACGAGGCGCCGGACGACCCCGAGCTGGTGATCGACACGGCGGCGAACTCGGTCGACGCGGCGGCGAACGCCCTGATCGACTACGTCGAGCGTGAATTCGAGCTCACGCGCGACTGAGCGGCGGAGGGGCGGCGATGGCTGACCTCCCGGAAGCAACCCAGGCAACCCAGGCCGCGGTCGCCGCGAACCTGGCCGCGGTCAGGCGCCGCATCGCCGATGCCGCGGCACTCGCCGGGCGCGACGCCGGCAAGGTCACGCTGGTCGCCATCAGCAAGTCGCAGACCGAGGACCGGGTGCGCGCGGCGCTCGAGGCCGGCCAGCGTATCTTCGGCGAGAACCGCATCCAGGAGGCCGAGGCCCGCTGGACCGTCCTCCGCGCCGACTACCCCGACGTCACGCTCCACTTCGTCGGCCACCTGCAGAGCAACAAGGCGGCCGAGGCGGTGGCGCTCTGCGACGTCATCGAGTCGGTCGACCGGGCGAAGCTCGCCCGCGCGCTGGCCCGCGAGATGGCACGCCAGGACCGCCGTCCGCGCTGCTTCGTCCAGGTCAACTCCGGCGAGGAGCCGCAGAAAGGCGGCGTGGTCCCCGGCGAGGCGGCGGCGCTGGTGGCGCTCTGCCGCGACACGCTTGAGCTCGACGTCATGGGGCTGATGTGCATCCCGCCCGCCGACCAGGAGCCGGCGCCGCATTTCGCCTTGCTGGTCAAGATGGCGCGCGAGCTGGGGCTGGAGGCGCTCAGCATGGGGATGAGCGGCGACTACGAGACCGCTGTGGCGCTCGGCGCCACCCACGTGCGCGTGGGAACCGCGATCTTCGGAGACCGCCTGCCGCGCTGAGGCGCAGGCGGCGGCGCTCAGTGCTACTTGCCGGCGGCGGCGGCCGCGTTCCGCGCCTTCACCAGACCCTCGTATTTGGCGAGCCCGTTGGCGATCTCGTTGGCCACCCAGGGGCCGGCGACCGCGGGCTTGAGCGGCGGCGCAGTCGTGGCCGTCGCGGCGCCGCCGGTCCTGGCCGACTTGGCGGGCGCGCCGCCGGGCGCGGTGAAGAGCCGGAGCATCGTCGGCGGGCCGTTGGCCGCCGGGACGCCGTCCTCGGCCTTGGTCGTGGCGGCGGCGTTGCCCGCGGCGGCGGTAGTCTTGGCGGCGGCCTTGGCGGCGGCCTGGCGCTTGGCGAGCTCGGCGGCCTGGGCGTTCAGGATCGCCCGGTTGCGCTGATACCATTGGGCGCGATGGAACTGGGTCGAGACGTCACCTTTGGCGGCGGCGCCTTTGGCGGCGGCGCCTTGGGCAGCGCCGCCTGGGGCCTTGGCCGCCCGGGCGGCGCCGGCGATGCGCACCGCGTTCTGCGCGACGGTGGAATTGGCGGCGGCGGCCGCGGCGGCGGGCGAGGCGCGCTTGGCGAGCCCGGCGACGAAGGCCTGCAGCGCCGCATCCGCCTTGGAGGTGATCGGCCTGGCGTTCGGCGCGGCGCCGTTCGCCGCCTGGGCGGCGGCGGCCTGGGTCTCGGTCCGGGTGACGGTGGCCTGCGCGCCCGCGGCCGGCCCGGCCATTGCCGCGGCCTTGATCTCCGCGGCCTTGGCTTCCGCGGTCTTGGACGCGGCGACCTCGGTGGTGCGGCGGCTGGCGCCGCCTTCGCCGAACAGCGCCGTATATATGTGCTGGCCGAGGTCCTTGCCGGTCTCGTGCTCGACCACGATGTTGACCAGCGAGGTCGCCGCGCCGACCAGCGCGCCGAGCAGCCCGCCGCCATAGAGCATCGAGCCGAGGATGCGCGGCACCGCGCCGATCTCGTCGCCGGTCTCGCCGCGGTAGATCGCGTTGACCACCGGCAGGTGCTGGAGCGGGTTGATTATGTCGAGGATGTCGTGGAAGTCGAAGGAGCCGCCGTCCCAGAGCTTGAGGCCCTCCGACGTCTTCGCGGGCGCGGACGCGCCGGACGCAGGCGCGCTCTTGGGCGCGGACCCGCCGCCGCCCCATCTCGTCGGCGTCTTGCCGTCCGGCACGAGCGGCGAGACACCCCAGAGCTCGGGTTCGAAAACGATCTTCATCGCCTTGGTTAACGCAAGTTTCGTGCCGCCTATCATATAAATGGAATCAAAGGGTTAGTCGACCCGGCCGCGGCCAGCCCGGCAGGAACGTCCCGCCGGCACGACGGCCACTCGGCAGGTTCGTCCGGCGGCCGATCGCCGCCGCTCCGCGAAATGCGCGGCGTTGGGCCTTGGCCGGAGCCGGGTCTTGTGATTGGCTGGCCGCGCATAACGGCGACTGCGGGGCCATGACGGGGCGGGTGGGATGACGATCTTTCGCGACTTCGACCGGGCGGCGCTCGACGCCGCCTACAACAACACCGCGGCGGTGCCCGAGGCGGACAGGATCATCGCGCGTTGGGTCGCGGCCGGGGACGCGACGGCGGGCCTGCCCGAGGCGCGGCTCGACATCGCCTACGGGCCGGGACCGCGTCAGAGCCTCGACCTCTTCGTGCCGGAGGGCGGCGGGCCGTTTCCCGTCTTCGCCTTCATCCACGGCGGCTACTGGCAGCGGCTTCACAAGCGGCCCTTCACCTGCTTCGCGCCGGCCTTCCTGGAGGCCGGCATCGCCTACGCCGCGATCGGCTATCCGCTGTGCCCGGACGTGCGCCTCACCGAGCTGGTCGAGAGCGTGCGCCAGGGCGTCGCCTGGCTCGGCGAGCACGGGCCCGAGCACGGGCTCGATCCGGCGCGCGTCCATATCGGCGGGCATTCGGCCGGCGGGCATCTGACGGCGATGATGCTGAGCACCGACTGGGCGGCGCGCGGCCTGCCGGGCGACCACGTCAAGTCGGGCTGCGCGATCAGCGGCATCTACGACCTCGAACCCATCCGCCTCGGCGCGCTCAACGACGCGGTGCGCCTCGACGAGGCCGAAGTGGCGAGCCAGAGCCCGATCCACAACCTGCCGGCGCGCGCGGGCCACCTGACGCTCGCCGTGGGCGGGGCGGAGCTTGCGGAGTTCCTGCGCCAGCAGGCCGACTACGCGGAGATCTGGCGCGCCAAGGGGCTGGTCGCCGACGAGCTGGTCGCCGAGGGCGACAACCACTTCACGGTGATCGACGCACTGGGCGCGCCCGACACGCCCTTGCATCGGGCGATTGCCGAGCAAATATTGCGGTAATCGTGAAAATTGCCGGGCCGATCCGGCCCGACCGGAAAGCCGCACCCTTGGCGTCGATAACACCGAAGCTGCATGGTAGTATCGCCGCCTCCGGGCGACCGCCCGGCGATGGCGGCGCGGCCTAGGGCCGGCAGGGTGCGGGAGCGATGCAGAGCGGCAAGAAGATCCTGATCGTCGACGATGACAGCGAGCTGCGCGCGTCGCTCAGCGAGCAGCTGCGCCTGCACGAGGAGTTCGAGGTCGCCGAGGCCGAAAGCGGCGGCTCGGCGCTGGAGACCGCCAAGAACGACCACTACGACGCCATCCTGCTCGACGTCGGCCTGCCCGACATGGACGGCCGCGAGGTCTGCCGGCTGATGCGCCGGAACGGCGTCAAGGTGCCTATCGTCATGCTGACCGGCGCCGACAGCGAGGCCGACACGATCCTCGGCCTCCACGCCGGCGCCAACGATTACGTCACCAAGCCGTTCCGCCTGGGCGTCCTCTTGGCGCGCCTGCGCGCGCATATGCGTCAGCACGAGCAGAGCGAGGACGCGGTCTTCACCATCGGCCCCTACAATTTCCGGCCGAGCGCCAAGATGCTGGTCGAATCGACGACCTCCAAGAAGGTCCGTCTGACCGAAAAAGAAACGGCGATCCTCAAATATCTGTTCCGCGCGGGCGGCAAGGTGGTCCCGCGTCAAACATTACTTAACGAGGTCTGGGGTTATAACGCGGGCGTCACCACGCATACGCTGGAGACGCATGTCTACCGCCTGCGCCAGAAGATCGAGGCCGATCCGGGCAAGGCGGCCATTCTGCTGACCGAGCCGGGCGGATACCGGCTGGCGCCCTAGGCGCCTACCCGCGCCTTCGCCCGCCGCCGGCAGCCGTTCGCTGATGGAGACCCCGTTTGGTCCACCCCGCCGCCGAGACTGATCCGGACGCACCGTTCTTCGTGCGCTTCTGGGGCGTGCGCGGCAGCATCGCCTGTCCCGGCGCGGACTACGTGCGCTACGGCGGCAACACCTCGTGTCTGGAGATGCGCTGCGACGACCGCCTCTTGATCTTCGACGGCGGCACGGGGCTGCGCGAGCTGGGCGAGATGCTGAAGGCCGAACAGCCGCTCGACGCCGACATCTTCTTCACCCACACCCATGTCGACCACATCAACGGGGTGCCGTTCTTCCGGCCGCTCTTCGACGAGCTGAACCGCTTCACGGTGTCGGCCGGCCACCTCGACGACGCGGTGGGGCTGCGCTCGGTGTTGGGCCAGCTGATGGAGGCGCCGATCTTCCCGGTGCCGCTCGAGATCTTCGGGGCCAAGTTGGAGTTCCGCGATTTCGATTTCGGCGATACGCTGACCCCGCGCCCCGGTATCGCCGTGCGCACGGCCGCGCTCAACCATCCGAACGGAGCCACGGGCTACCGCGTCGAGCATGGCGGCAAGTCGATCTGCTACGTCACCGACACCGAGCACAAGGCGGATGGGCCGGACCGCGACATCCTCGACCTCATCGAGGGCGCCGACATCTTCATCTACGACGCCACCTATACCGACGACGAGTACCCCGGCTACGTCGGCTGGGGGCATTCGACATGGCAGGAGGGCATGCGCCTGGCCGAGGCCGCGGGGGTCGGGATCTACGTGATCTTCCACCACGACCCGAGCCACGACGACGTCTTCATGGACGCGGTGGCGACCGCGGCCAAGGGCGTGCGGCACGGCACGGTGGTGGCGCGCGAGGGCATGGTGCTGATCCCCTGAACGGCGGGGACACCGGTTGCGCGGCCATGCGTCAGCGCGGGAGTGCGGCCGGATGACGGTCGACAATGAAACCGACGAGACCACCTCGCGGCGAAGCCTGGCGACGCTCGCCGGGGCGCTGCGGACGCGGGCGCGACGCGTCGGCCTCCCCGACAGCGCGCCGGCGAAGATCCCCGAGCGGGTCGAGGCAGCGATCCACGCCCAGCAGGATGCGAGCGAGCGGCTGATCGGCTGGATCCAGCTCGCCGTGGTCGTCACCTTCGGCACGCTCTACGTCCTTTCGCCCAAGACCTTCAGCGCGCAGGCCGAGATCGTGCCGGTGCCCTACGCGCTCGCGGCCTATCTCATGTTCACCATCCTGCGCCTGGCGCTCGCCTATCGCGGCCGCCTGGCGGGCTGGTTCCTGACCGTCTCGGTGGTCGCCGACATGGGCCTGCTGCTGGGGCTCATCTGGAGCTTCCACATCCAGTACAACCAGCCGCCGTCCTTCTATCTGAAGGCCCCGACGCTGCTTTATGTGTTTATTTTCATAGCCTTGCGCGCGCTTCGCTTCGAGGCGCGCTATGTGCTGATCGCGGGCTTCGTGAGCGCGCTGGGCTGGGGGTTCCTGATCGCCTACGTGATCTACTCGCAGCCCGAAGACCCGATGATCACGCGGAACTACGTCACCTACCTGACCTCGAACAGCATCCTCTTGGGCGCGGAATTCGACAAGATCGTCTCGATCCTGGTGGTGACCGGCATCCTGGCGCTGGCGATCTGGCGGGCGCGGCGGCTCCTGGTGCGCGCGGTGGTGGAGCAGGCCGCCGCGCGCGACCTCTCGCGGTTCTTCGCCCCGGAGATCGCCGAGCGCATCAAGGGCTCCGACCACGTGATCCACGCCGGCGAGGGGGAGGCGCGCGACGCGGCGATCCTCACGACCGACATCCGCGGCTTCACCAAGTTCGCCGAGGCCGTGCCGGCGCGCGAGGTGATCGCGCTGCTGACCGAATACCAGTCGCGCGTCGTGCCGGTGATCCGCAGGCACGGCGGCAGCGTCGACAAGTTCCTCGGCGACGGCATCCTCGCCACCTTCGGCGCCGCCGTGCCCAGCGCGACCTACGCCGCCGATGCCCTGCGCGCCGCCGACGAGGTGCTCGCCGCAGGCGCGGCCTGGGCGGCCGAGCGCACCGCCGCCGCCGCGTCGCCGCTGCCCGTTTCCGTCTCGGTGACGACCGGCCGCGTCGTCTTCGGGGCGATCGGCGACGAGGAGCGCCTGGAATACACGGTGATCGGCGATCCGGTGAACCTCGCCGCCAAGCTCGACAAGCATTCCAAGGTCGAGAAGTGCCGCGGGCTCACCACGGCCGAGACGCTGGCGCTGGCGGAGGCCCAGGGCTACATGTCGCCCCCGGGGCGCATGGTGCGGCCCCGGCGCGCGGTCGAGGGCGTGGCCACGCCGGTCGATCTGGTGCCGCTGGGCTGAGGGTTCGAGCTACTTGTAGGGATCGGCCGCGTCGCGCAGGCCGTCGCCGAGGAAGTTGAAGGCGAGCACGGTGACGATCACCGGGATCACCGGGATCATCAGCCAGGGATAGAGCGCCACCGCGTTGATGTCCTGGGCGTCGGTCAGCAGCACGCCCCAGCTCACGATCGGCTTGCGCAGGCCGAGGCCGAGGAAGCTGAGCGCGGTCTCGCCCAGGATCATCGCCGGGATCGAGAGCGTCGCCGAGGCGATCAGGTGGCTGGTGAAGCTCGGCAAGAGGTGGCGGCCGATGATGCGCCGCGGCCGCGCGCCCATGAGCTGGGCGGCGGTGCAGAAATCCTCCTCGCGCAGCGCCAGGAGCTTGGAGCGCACCGCGCGGGCGAGCCCCGTCCAGTCGAGCAGGCCGAGGATGATGGTGATGCCGAAATAGATCGCGAGCGGACTCCATTTGGGCGGCAGGGCGGCCGACAGCGCCATCCACATCGGCAGCGCCGGCAGCGAGCGCAGCACTTCGATGGTGCGCTGGACGATCGAGTCGATCCAGCCGCCGTAATAGCCGGCCAGGCCCCCGATCGCGATGCCGAGCACGAAGCTCACCGTGATGCCGACGAGGCCGATGGTGAGCGAGACCCGCGCGCCGACCACGATGCGCGAGAAGACGTCGTGGCCGAGGCGGTCGGTGCCGAGCAGGAAGAGCGTGCCGCCCTTGGCCGGGCAGACCAGGTGGAAGCGGCCCTCGATCAGGCCCCACCAGTGATAGGGATCGCCCATGCAGAAGAAGCGGATCCGCTGCGCGTCCTCGCGGTTGGTGTGGTAGACGCGCTGGCGCCGCCGCTTCTGTTCGAGGTCGACAGTGAGGCCGTAGACGTAGGGACCGATGAATTCGCCCTTGTGGAATAGCCGGACCTGCTGCGGCGGGGCGAGGATATGGTCGCTGTCGCGGCTGTTGAGGTCGTAGGGGACCAGGGCCTCGCAGATCAGCGCGGTGAAATAGAAGAACAGCAGCACCGCGCCCGACCAGACCGCGAGCTTGTGGCGCTTCAGCTTCCACCACATGAGCCGCCACTGGCCGGCCATGTAGTAGCGCTCCTGCTCGGGCGAGACCGCTTCGATCGAATAGGGGTCGAACGGCGTCCTGGAGACGTAGTGCTCGAGCCTGGCGCCGCCGCTGGTGTCGTTCGGGGGCGTCATTTCTCAGCGCTCCCCCGCAAGCGAATGCGCGGGTCGAGCCAGGCGAGCGCGAGGTCGGAGAGCAGCACGCCGATCACGGTGAGCAATGCGAGGAAGATGAGGAACGAGCCCGCCAGGTACATGTCCTGGCTCAGGAGTGCGTTGTAGAGCATCTTGCCGGTTGTCGGCAGGTTGAGCACGACCGAGACGATGACCGCGCCCGAGATCACCTCCGGCAAGAGGTTGCCGATGTCGGCGATGAAGGGGTTGAGCGACATCCGCAGCGGATACTTGACCAGCAGCTTGAAGGGCGGCAGCCCCTTGGCGCGGCCGGTCACGACATACTGCTTCTGCAGCTCGTCGAGCAGGTTGGCGCGCAGCCGGCGGATCATGCCGGCCGTGCCCGATGTGCCGATCACAATGACCGGTATGGCCAGGTGCTGGAGGATCGAGGCGATCTTATCCCAGTTCCAGGGCTGGCCGATGTACTTGTCGTCCATCAGCCCGCCGACCGAGAGCCCGAACCAGACATTGGCGAAATGCACCAGCACCAGCGCCAGCAGGAAGTTGGGCGTGGCGAGGCCGAGGAAGCCAAGGAAGGTGAGGCCGTGGTCGCCCCAGCTGTATTGGTGCGTCGCCGAGTAGACGCCGATCGGGAAGGCGACGATCCAGGTGAAGAGGATGGTCGTGAAGCTCAGGATGAAGGAGAGCCACATGCGGTCGCCGACGATCTGGGAGACCGGCTTCTCGAACTCGAAGGAATAGCCGAGGTCGCCCTGGACCAGGCCCCAGACCCAGAGGATGTACTGTTGCCACAACGGCTTGTCGGCGCCGTACTGCACGCGCAGCGCCTGGATCTCCTGCGCCGTGATCGAGGAGCCGCGCGACTCGAGCTCGTTCAGCATGGTCTCGAAGAAATCGCCCGGCGGCAGCTGGATGATCACGAAGACGATCAGGCTGATCGCCAAGAGCGTCGGCACCATGATCATCAGGCGGTGGACGATGTAGCGGAACATGGGCGCGCTCAGGTCCCCGGCCGCGCCGGCGCGGCCCGTCGCCGCCGCCGGTCCCGAACGCGAGCGCGCATCAGGACGGGCGTCGTCACCGCGAACTGGCTTCGGCGCAGGGCACTACTTGGCACGGTCCGGGACCTCTCGGACGATCGTCAGGGCAATCACCCCTGTCCCGCGATCGGTTGGGCGCCGCGGGTTTGTCGCTGTCCCGCAGTCTGCGCACTGTGCCGCCCCGGTCAAGCCCCCCCGTACGCGACCGATCGCCCGACCGGCCGCGCGACGCGATGCCGCGGCGAGACGCACTCAGTTGGCCGCCGTGCTCGTGTCGCCGCGGCGCGACTGCGTGCCCTTGGCCGGCTTGGGCGTAAGCCAGAAGCGGTCGGGCTCGTAGATGCCGAAATGCGCGCCGGGGTCCCAGTTGTAGATGCCGTCCTCCGGCACGTTGTGGAGCCGCGCCGAGACCACCACGGGCTGCTCGACGCCGGCGACGGTGCCGATCGTGTAGACCTGGTCGGTGAAGATCGCCAGCATCTCGTGCCAGATGCGCCGGCGCGCCTCGATGGTCTTGGCCTGCTCCCAGGCGTGGTTGAGCTCGAAGAGCTTCCGCGGCAGGGGCATGTCGACCTTCTCGCCGGCCTTGCCGCCGGTCTCCTGGTACTGGCCCCATTTCGGCCATTGCAGGTGGATCTGGTGGATGGGGGCCAGCTCCTCCGGCGACATCGACGCCGTCGGCAGGCCGTTCTCGAGACCCGACCACATCGACATCATGGTCTCGCCGGAGAAAACCCGCCGCCGCAGCACCTCGCGCCGGTAGACCTTGCGGAAGAGGCGGATGCCGATCTTGCGCCAGGTGTCCTCGACCAGCGACAGCACGTCGCCGTGCTCGCCGCTCTCGCCGGTGATCTCGACCAGGATCTCCATCTCGCGGCCGTCGGGCAGCAGGCGGTAGCCCTGGCTGTTGCGCTTGGTGAGCCCCATCTCGTCGAGCAGCTTGTTGGCGGCCTTGATATCGTAGCGCGCCCAGGCGTCCCGGTACGCCTTGCGGTAGAGCGGGCTCTTGGGCAGCACGGCGTTGGCGCCCTCGATGGCGAAGCCGAAGTAGAGCACCTCGTTGATCTCGTGCCGGTTGATGGCGAGCGAGAGCGCGCGCCGGAAGCGCACGTCGCGGAGGATGCCGCGCCAGATCTCCGGCTTGCCGCGCTCGCCGTTGGTGAAGTTGAGGTTCGGATAGAAGGCGATGTGCGAGCCGGCGGCGGTGCGCCACATGTTGACCTTGAAGCCGTGGCGCGCCGCACCCTGGGTCAGGAAGGCGTATTTGTCCGACGGCAGGTAGCGCGCCTGGAGATCCGTCTCGCCGGCGCCGGTCTTGACCGGGATGATCTTCGGCGCGGCGAGCACCATGACGACGCGGTCGATGTAGGGCAGCTGGCGGCCGTTCGCGTCGACCCGGTGGTAGAAGGGATTGCGCGTGAAGATGAAGCGCTCGGCCGGCGGCTTGGTGCGCAGGATCCAGGGCTGCAGCGTCGGCTGGTCGGGATTGTCGAACTTGTACAACCGGTCCCGGTTGTGATGCAGCGAGGCCCAGTTGGTCCGCCGCGTGATCTTCTTGGCGAGCGCGCGCAGCTTCCGGGGCTCCACGTAGCGGGCGTGGAACTGCTTGAGGTAATGCGCCGGCCGGTAGATGAAGAGCGCGGTGGCCCCGGCGAGCGCGGGCAGGAAGAACGGGTTGGGCTTCGACCAGCTATAGCGGATCGTGTACTTGTCGAGTATCTCGACCATGGGCTTCTTGCCGTCGACCAGGAGCGTCTGGGGAGGGCCGAGCACCGAGAGCTTCTTGTTGTTTGCGACGTCCTCCCAGTAGTAGCGGAAGTCCTCGGTGGTGAAGGGGCGGCCGTCGGACCAGCGGTGGCCCTGGCGCAGGTGGAGCGTGAAGATACGGCCCTCCACCTCCTCGTAGCGCTCCAGGATGTCGGGGACGAGCTCGTAGTCTTCGTCGTACTTGACCAGGCGCGCATAGCCGTAGACGACCATGAGCCGCGTGTCGCGCGGCCGCGCCATCAGGATCCGAAGCGTGCCGCCGTGCCGGCCCAGGGTGTAGCGCTTGCCGTCGGGCTTGTAGAGCCGCGGCGTCGCGGGCACGCGTTTCGCCACCCCCGGCAGCGCGCCCGATAGGACGGAATGGCCGAAATAGGGCGTCTCCTTCAGCTCGAGCGCGCTCGCGCCCGTGGCGGCGCAGAGGATCAGGACCGCGGCGAGGCTGAGGCTTGATTTCATGCGGCGAGCTCCTTGGCGTCGGCGTTCGCATTGGCGCGCACGTAATGGCCCTCGCCCAGATCGATCAGCGCGGTGTGGTTGGTGTCGGTGATGGTGAAGGGCGCGGGCCAGGCGTCGGGGATCGAGGCCTTGCCCTCCATCAGCGCGGTGAAGTCGAGCTTACGCGTGAGGTCGGGGTCGGGCACGGCGGCGAGCAGCGCCTTGGTGTAGGGATGGCGGGGGTCCTTGAAGAGCAGCGCCTTGGGCGCGGACTCGACGATGCGCCCGGCGCACATCACCATGATGCGCTCGGCGATGTAATGCACCACGGCGAGGTTGTGCGAGATGAAGAGATAGGTGAGGTCGAGCTCGGACTGCAGCTCCTTCAGCAGGTTCAGGATCTGCGCCTGGATCGAGACGTCGAGCGCGGAGACCGGCTCGTCGCAGATCAGGAGCTCGGGCTTGAGCGCGAGCGCCCGGGCGATGCCGATGCGCTGGCGCTGGCCGCCGGAGAAGCTGTGCGGGTAGCGGTTGAGGAAGCGCACGTCGAGGCCGACGAGGCGCATCAGCTCGCGCACCATGTTGCGCCGCGTTTCGGGCGTGCCGACCCGGTGGATCGTCAACGGCTCGGAGACGATGTCGAATATGGTCATGCGCGGGTTCAGCGAGCTGAACGGGTCCTGGAACATGAACTGCATCTTCGGCCGGAACTTGGTCAGCGGCTCGCCCTTGAGCGCCAGCAGGTCGACCGGCGCCCCACGGTCGTTGAAGGTGACCTCGCCCTGGTCGGGCGAGAAGGCGCGCATCAGGATCTTCGAGAGCGTGGTCTTTCCGCAGCCGCTCTCGCCGACGAGGCCGAGGCACTCGCCGCGCCGCAGGTCGAAGTCGACGCCGGTGACGGCGGCGACCTTGCCGGCGTCGCTGCCGCCGAACCAGCCGGACTTGCGGATGCGGAAGGATTTGCGGATGTCGCGGACGCGGAGCAGCGGGCCGGCCGCGTCGGCGCCCTCGGGCCAGGGCTCGCGCTTGACCAGCATGTCGCCGCTCTCGTGCTCGATGGCGCGCAGCGGCACCAGCTTCTCGCCCTTTTCCATGTTGAAGCGCGGGACGGCGCGGAGCAGGCCGTTCAGATAGGGATGCGTCGGCCGGGTGAAGATGTCCTCCACCGTGCCGCGCTCCATGATGTGGCCGTGGTACATGACCACGACCTCCTCGGCGACGTTGGCGACCACGCCCAGGTCGTGGGTGATGATCAGGACCGCCATGTTGAACTCGCGCTGGAGGTCGTTGATCAGCTTCAGGATCTGGGCCTGGATGGTGACGTCGAGCGCGGTCGTCGGCTCGTCGGCGATGAGCAGCGCCGGGCGGCAGATCAGCGCCATCGCGATCATCGCGCGCTGGCGAAGCCCGCCGGAGAGCTCGAAGGGATAGGTGCGCAGCGCCTTCTTCGGGTCGGGGAAGTCGACCAGGCGCAGCATCTCCTGGGTGCGCACCTCGACCTCCTTCCTGCCGACCTCCTCGTGCAGCGCCAGGGCCTCGCCGATCTGGTCGCCGATCGTGTGCAGCGGCGAGAGCGAGGTCATCGGCTCCTGGAAGATGATCGAAATGCGCCCGCCCCTGATCGCGCGCATGTCGTTGCCGTCGGGGCGCAGCTTGGCGATGTCGATCACGGTGCCCGGCCGCTCGGGGTCCTGGAACAGGATCTCGCCGCCGGCGATCCGCGCGACATTGGGCAAGATGCCCATAATAGCCTGGGAAACCACGGTTTTTCCGGATCCCGACTCGCCGACGAGCGCCACCGTCGAGCCCTGCCGCACGCGGAAGCTGATGCCGCGCACGGCCTCGAGCACGCCGCCATGGACGTCGAAATGGACCTCGAGGTCGCGGACGGTGAGGAGGTCGCTCACAACACGCTCCCGCGGCTGGCGCTCACGGCGCGACCGTCCTCGTGCTCGATGACGAGGCCGAGGGCGGCGAAGTTGCGCAGCGTGGAGTCCGACAGGGCGACGCCGTTCGATGCCGCGGCAGCGGCGCTGCGCGCGGCGATATCGTCGAAGCCGTCGATGATCGAATCGATGCCAAGCGTATGCGCCCCCCCGGTGATCTTCAGATGCATCCACCCCTTCGAGCGGTCGCGGCGCGTGGAGTAGAAGGCGAGCTTGACCCGCCTGACGTCGCGCCACGGAAGACTAGCGCGCTCCGTCCCCAAAATCGACCGTCCGATACGGACGATGCCGTCGTCGCCGACCTCATAGGAGCAAGCCTGCCGGAGCGCGGTGCGCAGGCCGAAGACGACGAAGACCGCCAGCAAGCTGCCCAGGATCAGGCCGGCGTAGAGCTCGCCCCAGGTGGCGGCGAGCGGCAGGCCGGTGAGCGCGACCCCGAAGCCGGCGCGCAGGTAGTCGCCGCGCAGCTCGGACCAGGGATAGCGGTGGCTGGGGCCGGCGCGACTGACATCGCCGGCGGTCATGGGCGCATAGCCTCGGCAGGCGTACGCGCGGGAAAGACGACCTCGGCCGGCAGCCAGCGCGTGGCGGGGCGCGCCCGGGTGCGGGCGAGGAACTCGGCCACGAAGGCCGAGGCCGGCGCGTCGTGGGCGCGGTGATGGGTGAGCAGCCCGGTCGGCTCGTCGCGGTCGGCGGCGCCGGCGCGGCGCGCGGTTAGATGCTCGAGCGCCGCGCCGAGCGCGGCATCCACGCCGACGAAGCCGCGGCTGCCGGGCCAGTCGATCACGTCGACATGGGTGTTGACCTGGGCCAGGCCGCGCACCGCCTCGGCGCGGCTCCGCGCCTCGAAGGTGGAGAGCCCGCGGTAGCCCATCTCGGGCAGCATCGGCACCAGATGCGCGGCGATGCGGTTCCAGGGCGGCACCATGACCGGCAGCGCGCGGGCGCCGAACAGCTTGGCGATCTGCTCCCAGCCGACGGCGAGCTCGGCGATGACGATCTCCGCCGGGCGCTCGCGGCCGAGCTCGATCTTCTTGTCGCCGTCGCCGGCGTGATTGGCGTGGGCGTAGCCGTGCTGGAGCACGCCGACTTCCGCGCCGTGGCCGTCGAGCCGGGCGGCGAGGGCGGGCTCGGCGTCCTTGGGGATCACCGCCAGCGCCAGCGGCACGCCGGTTTCGCCGGCCGTGTCGAGCAGGCGGTCGAGCGCCGCGCTCGGCGCCACCGCATCGTCGTCGCGCCACCAGAAGCTCGCATCGAGGCCGGCCTCGCCCCAGGCGTCGAGCTCGCGCGCCAGATCGTCCCAATCAGCCATGACCGCCATCATGCGAGGCCAGCCAGCCGCGGAGCAGGCGCAGGCTCGCATTGGCCCCGCCGAGGTCGACCGGCGAGCGCCCGGGCGACGTCGCTGCCGCGGCATCGACCGCCGCCGCGAGGCGCGCCGGGTCGAGCGCGTCTTCGGGGACCATCACGGCGCGGCCGCGCGCGGCGAGGCGCTCCGCGCGCAAGGTCTGCTCGGTCTCGCCGCCGGCGGCGAAGGGGACGATGACGGCGCGGGTGCCGGCGCTCAGTATGTCGGCGACGGTGTTGTAGCCGCCCTGGCTCACCGAGACGGCGGCGGCGGCGAGGACGGCGAGGAAGTCGGCGCGCGAGGCTTCCAATTGAATGCCGCCGCCGGCCCCGGCCGCCGCGCGCTCCAGCTCGGCCAGGGCTTCGGGCTCGATCGCCGCCCCGGTGAGGAGGCGCCAGGTCCTGTCGGCGAGGCGGCTCAGCGGCCGCGCCTCGACGGCCGCGCGCATCAGCTCCGCGCCCACCGCTCCGCCGCCGGCGGAGACCACGACCTCGTTCCAGCCGGGATCGCCCGGCCGGGCGGCCGAGGGCGGCTCGGGCGCCAGGTAGCCGGTGTAGTGCAGGCGGTCGGCGAAGCGCTCGGCGGGCGGGAAGGTCTCCTCGAAGCGCGCCAGCGCGGGGTCGCCGTGGACCAGGATGCGGTCGAAGAACCGCTCGGCCCATTCGGCGGCCTCGGCGATGCGCTCGGGCTTGCGGCCGGCCTGCAGGATGTCGCGCACCGAGGAGACGATGAGCGGACTCGGGCTCATGGCGCGGGCGCGCTCCAGGAGCGGCAGCAGCTCGAAGCGCATCTGGCGGCGGCCGAAGGGAAACATCTCCACGATCAGCGCGTCGGGCCGCGTCTCCTCGAGCAGCGCCAGCAGGCGGTCGCGCCGCCGGGCCTTGAAGGCCTGGCCGACCGGGGCGCCGTCGGCCGTGGTCAGCGCGCTGAAGTCGTCGCGCTCGCAGCGCACCGGCTCGAGCTGGTCGAGCGCGGCGGCGCCGACGGCGAGGTCGGGGACGGGCACGCCGCCCGAGGCGATGCGCACCTCGGCGATGGTGCTGGCGAGCGCGCGGGCCAGGATCGCCGCGCGCCGCAGGTGGCCCGAGCCCAGCAGGTGCTGCACATATATGAGGACGCTCGCGCGGCCGGTCACGGCGCACCCGCCTGGGACGCCGCTACCCCGGCCGGGCCGGCGAGGGGGATGTTGAGCTCGGTCACCATGAACGACCCGTCGGCCTCCGCCTCGAAGCGATGCGCCGCGCCCCACCTCAGCGCGTCCGGCATATCGTCGGTCATATCCCAGCCGGTGGCGAGCGAATAGGCGGCGCGGATAACCCCGTTATGCGTGACCGCCAGGGTCGGCGTGCCCGCGGCGGCGGTCGCGGCGGCCCAGGCGGCGAAGCGGTCGCGGACGTCGCGCGGGCGCTCGCCGCCGGGCGGCTGGAGGTCGAGTCCGCGCGCCTCGTTGCGCGCCAGCGCCTCGCCCAGCTCGGCGCGCAGCTCGGCCAGCACCCGGCCTTCCCAGTCGCCCCAATCCGCCTCCATCAGGCGCGGATCGGTGGGGCAGTCCCCGGCGCCCAGCAGCGCCGCGGTCTCGCGGGCGCGGGCGAGGGGGCTGGCGACCCGGGCGAAGCCGGCGAGCGCGGTCGGCACCGACCAGCCGCGCGCCAGGGACGCGCCGCGCGGGCTCAGGGGGATATCGCTGCGGCCCTGGATGCGGCCCTCGTCGTTCCAGGCCGTGGGCGCGTGGCGGATGAGGGCGATGGCGGTCACGCGGCGCCCGCCCGCACGAGCGCCCGCAATGCCGCGTCAAGCCGCGCGGCGGCGCCGGCGATCGTGTGCTCGGCCTCGACCGCGGCGGCGGCGGCGGCGCCCATCGCGGCGCGGCGCACCGGGTCGTCGAGCAGGTTCGCGACCGCCCGGGCGAAGGCGGCGTCGTCGCCGACGGGGACGAGCAGCCCGCTGCATCCGTGCGCGACCACCGAGGGCACGCCGCCGGCCTCGCCCGCGACCGCCGGCAGGCCGCTCGCCTGGGCCTCGAGCAGCGCCATGCCGAAGGCCTCGTTGACCGCCGGCCAGACGAAGAGGTCGGCGGCGGCGTAGATCGCGGGAAGATCGTCGAGCGGCAGCGAGGGCAGGGTGCGGACGCGCGCGGCGAGCGGCGCGAAGGCCTCCTCGACCGCCGGCTTCGCCGCGCCGTCGCCGACCAGGACGAGCTGCCATGGCCGCGCCTCGAGCCGGGCGAGCGCCTCGGCGAGGACGCGGTAGGAGGCCTCCTTGTCGCCGGGGCGCATCATGGCGACGGCGAGCAGCCAGGGGGCCGCGGGATCGAGCGACAGCCGCGCGGCGAGGGCGGCGCGGTGCGCGGCGCGCGCGGCGGCGGCGGCGGCGAAGGGCGCCGGGTCGAGGAAGGGCTTGAGCGCCAGCGTCCTGGCGGCCGGCTTCATCAGCGGGCGCACGCATTCGGCGTCGGCCGGGTTGAGGCCGACGACCAGGTCGGCGCGCCCGATCGCCGCGGCGACGGCGGCGTGGTTCCGCGCCCACGGCCCCTCCGCGCGCTTGGGTGCGTGCGAGGCCTCGGCGACGACGTAGGGGATGGCCAGCGCCTCCGCGACCACCGGTCCCAGCCAGTCGGGCGCCTTGTAGTAGAGGTGATAGGTGAACCAGAGCGCCGGGCGCTCGCCCGGCGGCGCGGCGCGGGCGCGGGCGATCAGACGCGCCGCGGTGCGCGCGCCCCGGCGCTCTGTTTGTTCGATTGCCTTGGGGTCGTCGGTTGCGGCGCGGCTGCGGAACTTCGAGGCCAGCGCGACCTCGTGCCCGCCCCTGCGCAGCGCCGCCCGCAACAGCCGCGCGAGCCGGCGGTCGCCGGACGGGGTCGGATGGCTGGGCGGCTTGAGCGGCGCGTAGAACGCGATCCTCACGGGCGGCCCCGCCTCACGACCCCGATGCCGCCACGCGGGCGCGCGCCTCGTCCGAGGGAGCGTCGGCGGCGGGCCGGTCGCGCGCCATCCCGAAGAGGGCCGCGAGGGCGTCGAGGCCGGCCTCGTGGCCGAACCGCGCGCGCAGCCGCTTCAGGCCTGCGTTTCCCAGCCGCGTGCGCATCGCGGGATCTCCGATCAGCCGCGCCAGCGCCTCGGCCAGCGCGGCCGGATCGCCCGGCGGCACCAGCAGCCCGGTCGCGCCGTCCTCGATCAGCTCGGGGATGCCCGAGACGGTGGTGGAGAGGCAGGCGAGGCCCTGGCTGTGGGCCTCCATCAGCACGTTGGGCAGGCCGTCGCGGTCGCCGTCCGGCGCGATGCGGCTCGGCAGCACGAAGAGGTCGGCGGCGCGCAGGGCGTCGAGCACCGCCGTCTGCGCCAGCGCGCCGCGCCAGTCGATGCGCCCGGCGATGCCGAGCGCCTCGGCCTGCGCCTGCAGCGCCCGCGCGCTGCCGCCGCCGACATGGACCCAGCGCCAGTCGAGGTGCGCCAACGACCCCAGCGCCGCGACCAGCACGTCGAAGCCCTTCTTCGGCACGATGCGGCCGATCGAGAGCAGCGTCACCGGCGCCGCCGGGTCGCCGCCGTCGGCCTGTGCGTCGTTCTCGCCGCGCTCCTTCGGCGGAAAACGGGCGAGGTCGAGGCCGTGGTAGACGAGGCGCACCGTCTCGGGGTCGGGCGCCAGCGCGGAAAGGTGGGCGCGGCCCGCCTCGGTGCAGGTGACGAGCCAGTCGAGCCCGGCGAGCTTCCGGGCGATCTCCCACTCCGGCGTGGTCCAGACGTCCTTGGCGTGCGCCGAGGCGCTCCAGGGCAGGCCGGTCATCAGGCTGGCGTAGCGCGTGACGCTGGCCGGCGTGTGGAGGAAATGGGCGTGCAGCCGGCCGACCCCGGGCTCGAGCTCGCCCGCCAGCACCATCGCCTGGCCGAAGCGGCGGACGCGGTTGCGGGTCGGGTCGCGCCCGAGGTCCGCGAGCCAGGCCGCCCGCGCCGCGCGGTATCCGGGCAGGCGGCGCGCCCGGCGCCAGTTGCGCAGCACGCGGCCCGGCTCGTCGTGCAGGTATTCCGGCAGGTAGCGGACCGGCGCGGCGATCTCGTCGTGCACCGGGTGGCGCGCCGGGTCGGTCGGGTGGCGCAGCGAGACGATGCGGATGTCGAGCCCGCGGCGCTCGAGCCCCAGGATCTCCTGGGCGATGAAGGTCTCCGAAAGCCGCGGATAGCCCTTCAGCACGAAAGCCACGGCGGCGCCTGCGGCGACGGTCGCGGCCGCGCCGCCCCCGCCCCCCGCCGGTGTCCGGAGGGTCATCGTACCGGGATGGCGAGCGGCACCCGGCGCGGCCACGGCTCGGCGAGCCAGCGGTCGACGCGGCGGTTGACGTTGTCCAGGCCGTCGAGCAGGCCCGGTACCACGGTGTCCGACGGCACGCTCTGCTGCGGCAGGTGGCGCAGCGCCGTCGCCATGGTCTCGGCGTCGCGCTCGCCGTCGTCGACCAGCATCTTGATGAGGCCCATCTCCTCGGCGCGCTCGGCGCGGATCAGCTGCTCGCGCCGCGGCTCGGTGCGCGGCACGACGAGGGCGCGCTTGTCGAAGGACAGGATCTCGCAGAAGATGTTGTAGCCGCCCATCGCGACGATGCCGGCCGCACCCGCCATCAGGCTCTCGATATGGGCGTCGAAGGTCAGCGCGTTGACGCGCGGCAGCTTGTTGGTGCGTTCCAGGAACTCCGCCCGCAGCTCCGGCGCCATGAAGGGGCCGAGCACGATGAGGGCGTTGTAGGGCAGGGCGGCGTCGTATTCGTAGGCGCGCAGCACCCAGTCGACCAGCGCCTCGCCGTCGCCGCCGCCGCCGGGCGTGACCAGGAGATAGGGCGGGTCGATCAAATCGGGGCTCGCGGCCGGCGCCTGCGAAGCGGCCTTGGGCAGGCTGCGCTCGAGGTAGCCGGTATAGATCATGCTGCGGCGCACCGACTCGGGAAGGTCGATGCCCTCCAGCGGCTCGCACATCTGGGGCAGGCCGTAGACCCAGATCTCGTCGTAGAACTCCTGGATGCCCTCGAGCGCGCGCTTGCGCTTCCATTCGGGCTGCAGCAGCGCCGGCTCGTCCATCACGTCGCGCAGGCCGAGCACGCAGGGCACGCCGCGGTCCTTCATGAGCTGGAGCGTGTTGCGCACCTCGCCGCGCAGGCCGAGCGGCTCCTTGTCGACCAGGAAGAGGTCAGGCTCGAAAATGTCGGCGGTGTGCTCGATGATCGATTCGCGGATCGCCAGGGTCTGTGCCAGGTCGATATGCAGCGACAGCGAGGTGTAGCCGCCGTCGCGCAGCTTGATGACGCCGGGAATGCGCACGAAGTCGACGCGGGCGCGGAAATCGAAGCTGCCGATGATCGGCGAGCCGGAGAGGATCAGGACCGAGATGTCCTTGCTGTGCTCGACCAGCGCATGCGCGATCTCGCGGCAGCGGCGCAGATGGCCGAGACCGAACGAGTCATGACTGTAGATGAGGATGCGCGCGGCGCGCCCGTCCGTGACCAAGACTCCTCCCCGCCGGATTTGCCTCTCCCCCACAGCAAGGCGCGGGAGTATGCCATGAATCTGAGGCGACCGGAAACGCTTTCAAGGGGTGCGGCGGCCGGCCCGCGCCCGCGAACGAAGCGAAAACGGGCCGTTCGCTCGAGATCGCGTTGGCGTCGAACGACCCTGGAAACGGCGGGTCCCCGGCACGCAGCCGAGCGCGTCCTCGTCCTCCACGTCGGTGACGATCGCGGCGAACTCGTCGCCGCCGATGCCCGCGGCGAGGTCGGATTTGCGCAGGCAGCCGCTGAGCCGCGTCAAGATTCGCGCAACCCCCATCGGTTGCGAACGCCGGCGCTCGAATAAACCGCAGGCGCATGAGCCATCATGTTTTGATTCCCGAGCGGATTGGCCGCCGCCGACGGACGTTTACGCCCCGGCCGGGCTAGGCTAACGTAACCGCCGCCGTGGCCCGATTTTTGGGGGGACGTGGGATCCGTGCCGCGGCGAATTCCTCGCGGCCCCGCGTGCTCCGCGGCCCCTGGACATGCCGGGGCCGGGGGACGGTATGGGGTTCGGGCCGGGCGCATGACCCAGATGGAGCCGACCATCTTCAAGTTCATCTGGCGCTATTCCAGGCGCCAGCAGCTGTTGATGCTCGGCCTCACCGTGGCCTCCTGGCCGATCCTCTACTACACGCTGCAGCTGCCCAAGGAGATCATCAACAAGGCGATCGGCCCCGGCGCCAGCGGCACGCAGACCGCGAGCCTGCTCGGCTACCAGCTCGACATCATCGTCTACATGATGGTGCTTTGCTTGGTGTTCCTGGTGCTGGTGCTGATCAGCGGCGGCATCAAGTACTTCATCAACGTGTTCCGCGGCCGGCTCGGCGAGCGTATGCTGCGGCGGCTGCGTTACCAGCTCTATGCGCGCCTGCTGCGCTTCCCGCTGCCGTATTTCAAGAAGGTGGCGCCGGGCGAGATCATCCCGATGATCACCGCCGAGGTCGATCCGGTCGGCGGCTTCATCGGCGATTCGATCGCGCTGCCCGCCTTCCAGGGCGGCATGCTGCTGGTCTATCTGGGCTTCATCTTCGTCCAGGACCCGTTCCTGGGCGCCGCCGCGATTTCGCTCTACCCGGTCCAGATCTGGCTGATCCCCAAGCTGCAGAAGCGCGTGAACGCCCTGGCCAAGCAGCGCGTGCGCACCGTGCGCCAGCTCGCCGACCGCATCGGCGACACCATCGGCGGTGTCCAGGAAGTGCACGCCCACGACACCTCGCGCCTGGAGCGCGCCGACATCGCCGCCCGCCTCGGCGTGATCTACGAGATCCGCTACAACCTCTTCAAGCTCAAGTTCTTCATCAAGTTCCTCAACAACTTCATCGCCCAGCTGACGCCGTTCTTCTTCTACTCGGTGGGCGGATACCTGGTGATCAAGGGCGACATCACCTTCGGCGCGCTGGTCGCGGTGCTGGCGGCCTACAAGGACCTCGCCTCGCCCTGGAAGGAGCTCTTGAGCTACTACCAGCTGCGCGAGGACGTGAAGATCAAGTACGAGCAGGTGATCGAGCAGTTCCAGCCGCCGGAGATCCTGGCCGCCGAGCTGCAGAACGCGCCGGAGGGCAAGATCGAGCCGCTGAGCGGCGAGATCGCGGTCTCCAACGTCAGCCTGGCGGAGGACGGGCGCGTCAAGAGCGTCGATGCGATCACCCTCACCGTCAAGCTCGGCGAGCATGTCGCGATCGTCGGTCCCGGCGGCTCGGGCCGCGACGACCTGGCGCAGCTGCTGGCGCGGCTGGTCTTCCCGACCACCGGCTCGATCCGTATCGGCGGCGTCAACGCCGCCGAGCTGCCGGAATACGTGACCGGCCGCAAGCTCTCCTACGTCGGCCAGACGCCCTACATGTTCGCCACCACCGTGCGCGAGAACCTGTTCTACGGCCTCAAGCACACGCCCGCCGAACGCGTGCTCGAGGGCGAGGCCAAGGACGCGCGCGACCTGGCGGCCGAGAACGCGACGCTCTCCGGCAACGATCCCGACGATTTCCTGGCCGACTGGATCGACTACGCCGACGCCGGCGTCGAGGGCATGGATGCGCTCGAGCGCCGCGCCATCGACGTGCTGCGCTCGGTCGGCATGGAGCAGGACATCTACCGGATGGGCCTGCTCGGCACCATCGATCCGCCGGCGCAGCCGAAACTGGCCGAGGGCATCCTGACCGCCCGCAAGACCCTGCGCGAACGCTTCGAGGGCGCCAAGAATGTGCGCCTCGTCGAGCCCTTCGACGCCGCCGCCTACAACAACAACGCCACGCTCGGCGAGAACCTGCTGTTCGGCACCCCGGTCGGCGCCGACTTCGACATGGAGCGCCTCGCCCTCAACCCCTACGTGCTCGAAGTGCTGGAGACGGCGGGCCTGATCGACGACATGCTCAAGATGGGCCGCTCGGTCGCGGAGACCATGATCGAGATCTTCGCCGACCTGCCGCCGGGCCACGAGTTCTTCGAGCAGTACTCCTTCATCAGCTCCGAGGACCTGCCCGAGTACCAGACCACGCTCTCGCGCACGGCGCGCCAAAGCTTCGCCCAGATGCGCGAGGACGACCGCGAACGCCTGCTCTCGCTGCCCTTCAAGCTGATCCCGGCGCGCCACCGCCTCGACGTGATCGACGATGCGATGCGCGCGCGCCTCTTGGAGGCGCGCAAGAGGTTCGCCGAGGGCCTGCCCGGCGAGCTCGAGGGCGCGGTGGAGTTCTTCGATGCCGAGAAATACAACGCCGCCGCCACGTTGCAGGACAACATCCTGTTCGGCAAGGTGATCTACGGCCAGGCGCAGGCGCAAAACAAGGTCGCCGAGATGATCACCGAGACCCTCGAGGCGCTCGACCTGACCGAGGCGGTGATGGAGGCGGGGCTCAACTACCATGTCGGCGTGGCCGGCTCGCGGCTGTCGGGCGCGCAGCGCCAGAAGCTCGGCTTCGCGCGCGCGATCATCAAGCGGCCCGACGCGCTGGTGGTCAACGAAGGCGTTACCGCGATGGACTCGGCGGCCCAGGCCAAGGTGATCGAGACCGTGCTCTCGGCCTTCAAGGACAAGGCCGTCATTTGGGCAATGCACCGGCCCTCATACGCCCAGCGCTTCGACAAGGTCGTGGTCATGAAGGGCGGCCGCATCGTCGAGCGGGGCAACTATGATGAGCTGAACAAGGAGGGGACCGCGCTCCACGACCTGTTGAAGGACGAGTGACGGCCCCCGCGAAGGGAGGATAAGGTGAGCCTCAACGAAGAAGTCGAATTGCTGCGGAACATCCCGCTGTTCTCGAACATCGAGCCGTCGAAGCTGAAGCTTCTCGCCTTCACCTCCGAGCGGGTCGCCTACGAGCCGGGCCAGGAGCTGTTCCATCAGGGCGACGACGGCGACGCCGCCTACATCATCATCGGCGGCGAGGCCGACATCATCATCGAGACCGACAACGGCCCGTTCACCGTCGCCACCTTCAAGCGCAACGACATCGTCGGCGAGATCGCGATCCTGTGCGACGTGCCGCGCACGGCGACGGTGCTGGTCAAGGAGAAGCTGGAGACGCTGGTCATCTCCAAGGAGCTGTTCTACCGCCTGATCTTGGAGTTCCCGCAGATCGCGGTGGAGATCATGCGCGAGCTGGCGCAACGCCTGGAGCGCATGAACGCCCAGCTCCGCGAGCTGCAGGCGGCGAAGTAGCCGGCCATCGCGAAACTCTCGATCGGCCGGTCTCGCCATGAACCGCCTGGACCGCATGATCGCGCGGCTGACCGCCCAGCGCGCCTGCCTCGCCCGCGCCGCCGGGCTGATCGCCGACCGGCCCGGCCCGGTGCTGGAGATCGGCTTCGGCAAGGGCCGCACCTACAGCTTCCTCCGCGAGGTGTTGCCCGAGCGCGAGATCTTCGCCTTCGACATAGACGGCGCGCCCGACACCGACTGGGGCCCCGACGAGGCGCATTTCTTCGCCGGCGACTTCCGCGACAGCTTTCCTGGGGTGTTGGAGCGTACCGGCGCACCGGCCGCCCTCGCCCACTGCGATATCGGCAGCGAGGACGCGGGCCGCGACGCCGCGCTCGTCGCCTGGATGCGCGAGGCGTTGCCGCCGCTCCTCGCCCCCGGCGCCATCGTCGTCGCCGACCGCGACCTGGCTCTTGCGGGCGCGGAGCGCTTGGCGCGGCTCGCCGACGCGACCGACTGGCCCTATTATACCTTCCGCCTGGCGGGCAGCTGACCGGCGCCGGGATCAGGGCGAAGTTTGGATGAAAGCCGCCCCCGCCCCCGGTCCTGGTCGGGGACGTCGTTTGCCCCTTTGACCTCGGCCGCGAGCGCTCACCCGTCCAGATCGACGATCACCGGCACGTGGTCGGAGGGTCCCTCCCAGCCGCGGGCCTCGCGCAGGATCGTGCCCGCCTTGAGCGCCGGCGTCAGGCTCGGCGTGACCCAGACGTGGTCGAGCCGGCGTCCCTTGTCGGCCGCCGCCCAGTCGCGCGCGCGGTAGCTCCACCAGCTGTAGAGCTTCTCCTCCTCGGGCACGAAATGGCGGACCGCGTCGACCCAGCCGTGGGCGGACTGCACTTCGGCGAGGTGGTCCACTTCGACCGGCGTGTGGCTGACGATCTTGAGGAGCTGCTTGTGGCTCCAGACGTCGCTCTCCAGCGGCGCGATGTTGAAGTCGCCGACCATGATGCGCTTGGCCGCGTCGTCGCGGCGGTCGGCCCACCACGCGGCCAGCTCGCGCAGGAAGTCGAGCTTGTGGGCGAACTTGTCGTTCTTGACCGGATCGGGCTCGTCGCCGCCGGCGGGGATGTAGAAGTTGTGCAGCTCGACGCCGCCGGGCAGCAGCGCCGCGACGTGCCGCGCATCCTCCTTGCCGCACCAGTCGCGCGAGCCGCCGTCTTCGAGCGGCAGGCGCGAGAGGATGGCGACGCCATTGTAGCCCTTCATGCCGCGGAAGCGCATGTGCTCGTAGCCGAGCGCGGCCAGCGCCTCGCGCGGAAAGACCTCGTCGGCGGCCTTGGTCTCCTGCAGGCAGAGCACGTCGGGGCGCACCGCCTCGGTGAGCCGGGCCACGATCGGCAGGCGCAGGCGGACGGAGTTGATGTTCCAGGTGACGATACGCATGCGGGGATCCCGGGATGGCGCGGCGGCGCGGAGATCAGGGCTGGCCGACGCGGTAGTGATAGCCGTAGAGCCGGTCGAAGCCGAGGCCGCGGTAGAGGGAGGCTGCGGCCGCGTTGTCGCGCTCGACCTGGAGGACCAGCATACGGGCGCCCGCCGCCGCCGACCAGCGCGCAAGCGCCGTCATCAGCATGCGCGCGACGCCCTGCCGCCGCGCGGCGTCGAGCGTATGGACGCCGGCGATCGAGACCCAGTCGCCGGAGCGCGCGGCGAACCCCGCGCAGGCCGGCGCGCCGTCGACGCTGACCAGGGCGAAGGCGCGCGGCGGCGCGAGGCGCTCGGCCAGCGCGGCGAGCGCGGCCGTGGCCTCGCCCGTCCGTCCGGCCAGGCTCACCGCCGCCCACTCCGGCGTGGGCGCATCGAAGAGTCGCGTTTCATGCGCGGCGACAGCGTCGGCGGCGCCCGGGAAGCCGTCGGCGCGGCGGGCCAGCACGTCGCTCTCGCCCTCCACGGCGTAGCCGCGCGCGTTCAGGGCGTCGGCCAAACCGGCGGGGAGCGCCGCCTGGGTGATCTTGAAGACCGGCGGCAAGGCGCGGGCGCGGTAGCGCTCCTCGGCGGCGTCGATGGCGGCGTCGAGGCCGCGCGCGCCGGTCCAGCCGACCGGCAGCACCGAGTTCGCCCGCCGCGTCACGCCGCCCATGAAGCCGAGCCGCCAGCCGTCCAGTGTTTCGGTCTCGGCGGGCGGCCAGCAGTCGGCGGCGAGGCTTTCCAACCGGCGGACCTCCGCCCCGTCGATGGACCCGCCGCCGGACGTATCGTCAGCCACGTCCGATCGCGCGCGGGCGCGGCAGCGCCCCCTCGCCGCCGTCGCGGGCCTTGCCATGCGCGCGCGCCGCCGCACCGAAGGCGGCGAAGAGGTTCCGCGCGAAAGGGCTCTCGGCGATGCCCCATTCGGGGTGCCACTGGATCCCGATGACGAAGCGGTCGGGGTCGTCGAGCCGCACCGCCTCGATGACGCCGTCGGGCGCGCTGGCCTCGACGGCGAGGCCCGCCGCCAGCCGGTCGATGCCCTGGGCGTGCAGCGAGTTCACGGTCAACGTCACCGTCCCCGCGAACCCCGCCAGCAGACCGTCCGGCGCCAGCGCCACCTCGTGCGCCAGGTCGTAGCGTCGCGTCACCGGCAGTTGCATGTCGGCGCGGTGATCCATCTTGCCCGGCAGGTCCTGGATGTTCTGGTGCAGCGAGCCGCCGAGCACGACATTCAGCTCCTGGATGCCGCGGCACAGCGCCAGTATCGGCAGCCGCCGTTCGAGCGCGGCGGCGATCAGGGGCAGCACGGCCTCGTCGCGCATCGGATCGTGCAGCGTGCCCGGATTGCTCGGCGGGCCGCCGTAGCGCGCGGGCTCGACGTTCGACGGGCTGCCGGTGACCAGCAGGCCGTCGAGCCGGTCCAGAACTCCGGTCATCCGCACGCTGCCGTCCGGGTCGTCGGCGAGGTCCGGCACGATGACGGGCAGGCCGCCGACCGCGCTCGGCACGATCGCCAGATACTGGATGCGCGCCACATGGTGCTCGACATCTTCGAGCGTGCGCACGCAGGCGGTGACGCCGATAAGCGGCGGGGTCTCTGTCATGTCGTCGTCCAAGGCGGCACCTGGCCGGTCACGACAAGGTGGCCGCGCCGGCGGCGCTTGGCAAGGCCGTGCGACGTGGCCATATCGAGGCCATGGACATCCTTTCGGCCGATGTCCTGCCCTACAAGGGCGTCGCGGTCGCCCTGTGGTTCGCGCTGTTCTTCCTGGGCGAGCGACTGGCGCCGGCGGCGGCGACCTGCTCTAGGCGCTTTCGAAAACATCGCACTATTGCGAAATCCGAACGGGTTGAATCGTCATTTCGACCGAGCGCTAGCGAGTGGAGAAATCCAGGTTTAAGCCGCACACGGCGTCCGGCCAGATTTCTCCGCTCGGTCGCTCACGCTCCCTCGGTCGAAATGACGCCTCAAATTGATCGAATTGCGCTCTAGCGGCGATTGGTGTCGTCTTTGTCGTCCCGCCGGGCGGGCCGCTCGAAGAGGAAGAGCCGCGGGTCGAGCGTCTCGCCTTCCTTGGCGTCGACGAGGACGACCTTGGTGCGGCGGCGCTGGGCGTCGAGGACGATCCATTCGCGCAGGCGCAAGGGGCTGTCGAGGAAGACGAGATGCAGCGTGCCTTTCTCGGCCTTGCCCTTCTCGACGATGCTCACGTAGACGCGCCCGCCGGACTCGCGCACGCCCGTGACCTCGACCTTGTCGCGGAGCTGGAGCTTGTCGCTGAGCAGCCAGGCGGCGGGCGAGGCGGCGAGCGGCAGGTGCGTGGTCTGGTCGAGCTTGCGGTCGTACATGATGATGACCTTGCCGGTGGCGACCAGGATGAGCGGCACCGGCGGCTTGTACTCGATGCGCATCTTGCCGGGGCGCTGCATGAAGAGGTTGCCCTCGGCGATGCCGCCGTTGTCGGAGACCTGGATGAAGCGCGCCTGGAAGGTGCGCACGCCGTTGAGATAGTCCTCCACGCGCTTCAGCGTGGCCTGGCCGGCGGCGCTGATCTCGGCCGCGGCCGGCGCCGCGGCGGCGACGAGCAGGAACAGGGCGAGGATGGCTTTCATGTGTCGCATCGCGGTCGGATCCTGGCCGGCAATCGTGACGGTTTCGTGGCCCCGCGGCAATGCCGGCAGCGCAGGGGTCGTGCGCGACGCTACTTCAGGTCCATCGACTTGACCTTGGGCGGGCGCCCGCCGGCCGGTTTGGAAGCGCCCCGTCCCGGCTTCTCGAAGAGAAACTTAACCGGGTCGATTGGATGGCCGAAACGCGGGTCGAGGAGGACCACGCGGGTCTTTTTCCGGCGTGCGTCGATCACCGTCCATTCCTTGATGCCGAAGGGCTTCTTGCGAAAGACGAGCCGCAGCGAGGCATTGCCGCCGCCGCGCTCGCTCACGGTGAGGACATAGGCGTCGCGCCGCCGCTCGACGCGCTTGATCTCCGCCGCCCGGGTGAGGTCGACCCGGTCGCCCAGCAGGAAGGCGACCGGCGAGGTGCTCACCGGCAGGTGCATGGTCGCGTCGGTCTTGCCGTTGTAGACGATCAGCATGCGCCCGGTGGTGACCATCAGGAAGCGGTGCGGCGGGTCGTACTCGATGCGCATCTTGCCGGGGCGCTGGAGGTAGAGCGCGCCCTCGGCGATCCAGCCGTTGGGCTCGGCCTGGATGAAGCGCGCGGTCATGGTGCGGATGGCGTTGAGATAAGCCTCGATGCGTGCGACCACCTTGCGGTCGGCGGCGGTCAGCGCCGCGGCGTCCCCCGCCGCCAAGACCGTTGCCGCGGCAGCGATCACGATGGCGTGGCAGTAATTTCGCATGACAGGCATCATACGAGTAACCTCCTGAAAACGGGCCGATTTCTGGCGCGCCAGTCCCGTGGGTCGGCCTTGCGCGTCAGCCCTCGCCGATCAGCACTTCGCGCTTGCCGGCGTGGTTGGCCTGGCTGACGACGCCGTCGGCCTCCATGCGCTCGATGAGGCGGGCGGCGCGGTTGTAGCCGATCTGCAGATGGCGCTGGATGAAGCTGGTCGAGGCCTTGCGCTCGCGCGCCACCACGGCGACGGCCTGGTGGTAGAGCTCTTCGTCGGCGCCGCCGCCGCCGCCGAGGTCGATGCCGCCGAAGCCGCCGTCCTCGGACTCGGTGACCTCCTCGGTGTAGTCGGGCTGGCCCTGGGACTTGAGGTAGCGCACCACCTCCTCGACCTCGTTGTCGGAGACGAAGGGGCCGTGGACGCGGGTGATGCGCCCGCCGCCGGCCATGTAGAGCATGTCGCCCTGGCCGAGCAGCTGCTCGGCGCCCTGCTCGCCCAGGATGGTGCGGCTGTCGATCTTGGAGGTCACCTGGAAGCTGACGCGGGTCGGGAAGTTGGCCTTGATGGTGCCGGTGATGACGTCGACCGAGGGGCGCTGCGTCGCCATGATGAGATGGATGCCGGCGGCCCGCGCCATCTGCGCCAGGCGCTGCACCGCGATCTCGATGTCCTTGCCGGCGACCAGCATGAGGTCGGCCATCTCGTCGACGACGACCACGATGAAGGGCAGCGGCGTCAGGTCGAGCTCCTGCTCCTCGTAGATCGGCCGGCCGCTGTCGGGATCGAAGCCGGTCTGCACGCGCTTCTTCAAGACCTCGCGCTTGCGCCGCGCCTCGGCGAGGCGGGTGTTGAAGCCCTGGATGTTGCGCACGCCGAGCTTCGACATCGCCTGGTAGCGCTCCTCCATCTCGCGCACCACCCATTTGAGCGCGACGATGGCCTTGCGCGGGTCGGTGACGACCGGGGCGAGGAGCTGGGGGATGTCGTCGTAGACCGCGAGCTCGAGCATCTTGGGGTCGATCATGATGAACTTGCACTGCTCGGGCGTGAGCCGGTAGAGCAGCGACAGGATCATCGTGTTGATCGCGACCGACTTGCCCGAGCCGGTGGTGCCGGCGATCAGCAGGTGGGGCATGCGCTCCAGATCGGCGACCACGGGCGCGCCGCCGATGTCCTTGCCGAGCATGAGGCCGAGCGACACCTTGGAGCGCTCCAGCGCCTGGGAGGCCAGAAGCTCGCGCAGGAACACCATCTCGCGGTCCGCGTTGGGCAGCTCGATGCCGAGCACCGTGCGCCCCGGGATCACCGCGACGCGCACCGAGACCGCGCTCATCGAGCGGGCGATGTCGTCGGAGAGGTTGACGATGCGCGAGGACTTGATGCCGGGCGCGGGCTCGAACTCGTAGAGGGTGACCACCGGGCCGGGCCGCACCTTGGTGACCTGGCCGCCGATGCCGAAGTCCTCCAGCACCGATTCGAGCATCTGGGCGTTGTGGTTGAGCGCCGCCTCGTCGAACGCCGCCGTGGTGGCGGACGGCGGCGGCTGGTCGAGCAGGTCGAGCGCCGGCAGGGTGTAGCTCCCGTCGAGGGCGAGCGAGGCCTGGCGCGGCTGGACGCGCGCGCGCGCGGCCGACTTGCCGGGCGTCGGCCGGCGCGGCTCGGGCCCCCGCTCGACGTCGGATCGGAGATTGAGGCGCGGCTCGGCCCGCTCGACGCGCTCGGCCAGGATCGTCGAGCCACGCTCGCGCGCTGCGCCCTTTTGTGGACGCGCGGCGCGCGGCGGACGCGGCCCCCGGCGGCGGAAGAGGCGGGCGACGCCGCGGCCGGTCAGCACCAGGCTGCGCCAGAAACCGCGCCCGGCGACGGCGGCCCCGGTCAGCCACTCGCGGCCGGTCATCGCCAGGCCCACGCTCAAGGCCAGCAGCGCCAGCACGCCCGCGCCGGCGCCGATGACGGCGGGGCTGACGTCGAGCGAGAACAGCGCCGCGAGCCTGGCGGCGCCGGTCAGCAGCATCGTGCCCGCGACCCCGCCGAGCCCGGCACGCAGCGGCCAGCTCTCCGGGGCGGCGATCGCGGCCAGGGCGACCGCCGCGGTGATCACCGCGACCGGCACCAGGGTGAGGCGCACCCAGACCGGCGCCAGCATCCGCCCGGTCATCAGCCGCCAGCCCCAGACCGCGGGCACCAGCGCCAGCAGCGCGCCGGCGATGCCGATGGTCTGCAGCAGCAGGTCGGAGGCGTAGGCGCCCGGCCGGCCGAGCAGGTTGAGCGCGCCGTCGGCGGTGGCGCGGTTGAAGGAGGGGTCGCCCGGATCGAAGCTCGCCAGCGCCAAGGCCAGCGCGAGGCCCGCCGCGAGCAGCACCAGCCCCATGAGCTGGCGCGCGCGGCGGCGCAGGCTGGCGGCGAGGCCCGGCGGCATGAACGAGGTCTGGCGCTGCGATCGTGCGGCGGAGCCGCGATAGCTGTTTGCCATGTCCAGTTCCGAATACGTCGCGCCGGCTCGGCGCATCCCTTGACCGGCGGGCGGGCGCGCGAGCGTACAAAACATAAACGTACTTAGAGCCCAGGCATGCCCGTCACAAGGGCCCGCCGGACAATCGCCTTGTCCCCACAAGATATTGCGGTATGTGGCCGAAAACCACCACTAAATACCGGGTTGCGCGGGCCTCTCCCGCCAGCGCGGGCGGCGTTCCGCTAGCCGCCAATCGCGCCGCCAAGAGCTGCGTGGAGATTCTTGGCCGCCTCTTGCGGCAAATTAAAGGCAAGGTCGAAGAGGCCCATGTCGAAGGCGACCGTGACCTCGCCCGCGGCCGTGCCGGCGCCGAGCGCCACCCGCTTCACCGGCACCGGGGTGGCGGTGATCGAGGTCTTGGTCGCCGAGGCCGCGCGGCCCCGGGACTGGCGCGCCTCCTCGGCCATCACGCCGAGGCCGATCAGCCAGCTCACCATCTTCTCGACGTCCACCGTGGCGCAGGCGAAGGCGTGGCTCTGGCCGTCGTTGGTCTGGATCTCGAAGGCGACGGCGCTGCCGTCCTGCTGGGCGGCGCCCTTGGTCATCGAGTTGATAAAGGGGGGTGCGCTGGCCATGTCGGTGCTTCCTGGGGTGTCGTGAGATATCGAGGGTCGCCTCGGCAGCGCCTGCGGCCTGGGCGGCCCTTGTATAGGCAGCCGCGCCGCGGCGTGTCACGAGGAAATGCGGCCGCGCCGCCGCCGCCCGGTTTCGCGGGAAGGGTTTCGCGGGAAGGGTTTCGCGGAAAAGGAAAAGGGGGCCGGATGGCCCCCCTTCCCGTCGGATCCGCCTTTGCCTGGCAAGGGCCGGATCAGTGCACCGATTCGCCGTGCAGGCGGAGGTCGAGGCTGTCGCGTTCTTCCTCGTCGCTGACGCGGAGCCCGATCGTCACCTTGATCAGCACCAGCAGCACCGCGGTCACCAAGCCCGACCAGACGACGGTTCCGAGGATGCTGTAGATCTGCGTCAGGATCTGGCCGCCGTTGCCCTCCAGCGCCCCGGCGGTGCCGCCGATCGCCTTGACGGCGAAGACGCCGGTGAGGACGGCGCCGACCATGCCGCCGACCCCGTGGATGCCGAAGACGTCGAGGGCGTCGTCGTAGCCCAGCATCTTCTTCAGGCCGGTCGAGGCCCAGTAGCAGACCACGCCGCCGATGAGGCCGATGAAGAGCGCCCCCTTGGGATCGACGAAGCCGCTGGCGGGGGTGATCGCGACGAGGCCCGCGATGGCGCCGGAGATGATGCCCAGCACCGTCGGCTTGCCGCGCTGCAGCCACTCGGCGAACATCCAGGCCAGCGCCGCCGCGGCGCTCGCGATCTGGGTGACCGCCATCGCCATGCCGGCGCCCGTGCCCGCGCTCAAGGCCGAGCCCGCGTTGAAGCCGAACCAGCCGACCCACAGGAGGGCCGCGCCGACCAGGCTCAGCACCAGGTTGTGCGGCGACATGTCCTCCTTCTTGTAGCCGACGCGCTTGCCGATGATGATCGCCGCCACCAGCCCGGCCACGCCGGAGTTGATGTGGACGACGGTGCCGCCGGCGAAGTCGAGGGCGCCCATCTTCAGGATCCAGCCCTCGCCGCCCCACACCCAGTGGGTGATCGGCGCGTAGACGACGATGATCCACAGCGTCATGAAGACAACCAGCGCGCTGAACTTCACGCGGTCGGCGAAGGCGCCGACGATCAGCGCCGGGGTGATGATCGCGAAGGTCATCTGGAAGGTCATGAAGACCGTCTCGGGGATGGTGCCGGAGAGCGCCTCCTTGCCGACGCCGGAGAGGAAGGCCTTGGAAAGCCCGCCCCAGTAGGCGCCGTCGGCGCCGAAGGCGATCGAATAGCCGACCACGAACCAGACGATGGTGCCGATGCAGGCGGTGGCGAAGACCTGCATCACCATGGTCAGCACGTTCTTCTTGCGCACCATGCCGCCGTAGAAGAGCGCCAGGCCCGGCAGCGTCATCATCAGGACGATCGCCGTCGCGGTGAGCATCCAGGCGGTGTCGCCGCTGTCGAGCTTGGGTTTCTCCGCGGCCAGCGCGTCCGCCGGCAGGCCGGCCAGCGCCGCGGCGCCCAGCAGCAGGACCGCGACGGCCCGCACTGCCGCGCTCAAGTTGAAACCGCGCTCCGCGGTTGGGTCGAGACCGAACGGCAGGCGGCCGACGCGCGCGCGGCTCGGATTGATATTCCTGTTCATTGCCACTCCTCCTCTAGAGCGCGTCGTTGTCGGTGTCGCCGGTGCGGATGCGCATGGCCTTGGAGACGTCGGACACGAAGATCTTGCCGTCGCCAATGCTGCCGGTCCGCGCCGCTTTGGTAATGGCCTCGACCACCTGATCGGCCAGCGCGTCGCTGACCACAACGTCGATACGAACCTTCGGCACGAAGCTGATTTCGTATTCGGCGCCGCGATAGATCTCGGTATGACCCTTCTGGCGGCCAAAGCCCTTCACCTCGGAAACGGTGAGCCCCTCCACGCCCATCGAGGTGAGCGCTTCGCGCACCTCGTCGAGCTTGAAGGGCTTCACGATCGCTGTGACGAGCTTCATATCGATAAACTCCCTTCTCTCTCTCCAGTCCTGTCCCCGGACGACCCGCTGCGGCGCCCCCGCCGGAACAGGCCGACCGGCCGTGCGAGCGCGCCCGGCGCGCCCGCCGACCGGAACCGGGATTAACCTTTCAATAACCATGCCAGGATTGCTGCGGTGCAATATGTCGTGTAATTTCAACGCAGTGTGAATCGGCGGTTCGGAATGTCCGGCTGGTTTTGCCTAAATATTAGGCTGTTGCCTGCGGCGATATCACACTGCCTATTTTTTCATCAATGCAGACAGGCGGATGTGCGGACCGGCCGGTGGCACTTGGTCGCAGCGCCCTCGGCTGGACAGCGCCGGGCGGCGGGCGCAAGCTTCCGGGCATGACGGAGCGAGTGCCCCAGGACCGGGCCGGGACTGCGGGGACGTGCCGCGCCGACGTGCTGCGCGCCAACGTGCTGCGCGCCGAGGTGTTGATTTTGGGCGGCGGCATGGTGGGCTTGAGCCTCGCCCTGGCGCTGGGCGGCGCCGGGCTCGCGGTGGTGCTGGTCGACCGCAACGATCCGGCCGAGGTCGTGGCGGCCCCCTATGACGGCCGCGCCTCGGCGATCGCCTATGGCTCGCGCCGGGTTCTGGACGGGCTCGGCGCCTGGGCCGGCATGGCGGGCGCGGCCGAGCCGATCCTCGACATCCGCGTCTCCGACGGCGATGCGCCGCTCTTCCTGCACTACGACCACCGCGCGCTCGGCGAGGAGCCGCTCGGCCATATCGTGGAGAACCGGGCGATCCGCCAGGCGCTCCACGCGCGCCTGGCCGAGGTCGCGGCGATCGACCTGCGCGCCCCGGCCCGCCTCGCGGATATCGCGTTCGCGCCGGGCGGGGTCACCGCGACGCTCGGCGACGGCGCGCGCATCCGGGCGAGCCTGGTGGTCGCCGCCGACGGCCGCGATTCGGCGCTGCGCGAGCGCGCCGGCATCCCGGTGACGCGCTGGCGCTACAAACAGACCGGCATCGTCTGCACCATGGGGCACGCGCGGCCGCACCGCGGCGTCGCGCACGAGCGCTTCCTGCCGGCGGGGCCCTTCGCGGTGCTGCCCATGACGGACAATCCGGATGGCCCGGCACAAGGGCACCGCTCCTCGATCGTCTGGACCGAGGACGAGCGCCTGGCCCCGGCGATGATGGCGCTCGACGACGACGCCTTCTCAGCGGAGCTGGCGCGGCGGTTCGGGCCCTACTATGGCGAGGTGCGGGTGCTGGGCGGGCGCTGGTCCTACCCGCTGTCGCTGCTCCACGCCGACCGCTACGTGGCGCCGCGCCTGGCGCTGGTGGGCGACGCGGCGCACGCGATCCACCCGATCGCGGGCCAGGGGCTCAACCTCGGCATCCGCGGCGTCGCCGCGCTGGCCGAGGTGCTGGTCGAGGCCGCGCGCCTCGGCCTCGATATCGGCGGCGCGGAGGCGCTGGCGCGCTACGAGCGCTGGCGGCGCTTCGATGCGATGGCGCTGGTGGCGGTGACCGACGGGCTCAACCGGCTGTTCTCGAACGCGATCCCGCCGGTCCGCCTGATCCGCGATCTGGGCCTCGCGGGGGTCAACCTGGCGGCGCCCGCCAAGCGCTTCTTCATGCGCCACGCCATGGGCATGGTGGGCGATCTGCCGCGCCTGATGAAGGGCGAGCGGCTATAGCGCGCGAGCGCGGCCTCAGACAACCCTTCGAGACGCCGCCCTTACGGGCGGCTCCTCATGGTGAAGCTATCGTGGGAAGTATGAGTGAAAGGCCTTCATCCTGGGGAGGCGCGTCAGCGCCGTCTCGAAGGACGAAGGCCGCTCTCTCCATGGCCTCACGGATCGCGGCTGAGGCCCTTGGCGTCGAGGGCGGCGAGGTACTGGCCCCAGATCGCCTCCTTGGCGGCGCCGAGCCCGTAGAGGTAGTCCCAGGAAAAGATGCCGCTGTCGTGCAGGTCGTCGAAGGAGATGCGGATCGCGTAATGGCCGACCGGCTCGATCTCCATGATGCCGACGTGGCGGCGGCCGGCGACGATCGCCTTGCCCTCGCCGTGACCCTGGACCTCGGCCGAGGGACTCTCGACGCGCAGCAGCTCGGCCGGCAGGGCGAAGGCGGCGCCGTCGTCAAAGCTGACGTGCAGCGTCTTGGTCGCGCGGTCGAGGCGGATCTCTTGCGGCCAGCGCCCGGCGCCCTGGCGCTCGATGTCGCTCTTGGAGCTCACGGCGCGTCGTCGAGCGGCCGCGCCTCGTCCTCGAGCATGATCGGGATGCCGTCGCGGATCGGATAGGCGAGGCCCGCCGCCTCGCTGATCAGCTCGCCGGCCTGCGCGTCGTATGTGAGCGGCTTGTGGCTCACCGGGCAGACCAGCAGCTCCAGCAGCTTGGGGTCGATGGGCGGCTTGCGCGCGCCGCCGGGCTTGGACTCCCCGGCTCTCTGGTCGTTGTTCTGGTCGTTGCTGGGGTCGTTGCTCATGGCGTTCGCATCCTCAGTGACGCAGCGCCGGGCCGCCGGCGCCGTCCGCCCCGCCCATCTCGAAGAGCGCGGTCATCGCCCGGGCGCGGTCGCCCAGGTCGGCGCATTCGAGCAGCGCCTGCTTCTCGCTCGGCGCGAAGGGGCAGAGCATGGCAAGCGCGGTGACGAGCTGCTCGTCCACGGTCTCGGCGATCGCCTCCCAGTCGGCCTCGATCCCGTTGGCGTCCATGTAGGCGCGCAGCGCCGCGAGGAAGCGCGGACGGTCGAAGCTGCCCGGCGCCGTATCCACGAGGTCGTCGGCGAAGGGGCGGTAGTCGGCGGTGACGCGCCGGTAGCCGCGCTCGCCGGGCAGCTCGCCCGCGACCGCGAAGCGGCAGACGCCCGACAGGGTCACCAGGTGGCGGCCGTCGGCGGTGGTCGAATGCTCCACGATGCGGCCGAGGCAGCCGGTCTCGAACACCAGCGGTTTGTCGTCGGGGGTCTGGCGCTCCTGGCGCCGCGGCTGGATCATGCCGATCACCTGGTCGCCGGCGACGGCGTCCTCGGCGAGCGCCACGTAGCGCGGCTCGAACATCTGCAATGGCAGGCGCGCGCGCGGCAGCAGCAGCACGCCGGCCAGGGGAAAGATCGGGATCGCCTGGGGCAGCTCGTCGATGCTCAGCGGCGGCTCGTGCATGGGCGCCCTGGCTCCCGTCAGGCGAACAGCATCGAGGACAGCTTGCGCCGACCCGCCACGGTCAGGGGATTGGTCGGGCCGAGCGCGTCGAAGATCTCGATGAGGCGCTTGCGCGCGCCGTCGTCCTGCCAGATGCGGTCGCGCGAGACGATCTCCAGCAGGTGGTCGATCGCGGCTTCGCCCTGGCCGCCGCCGTAGAGCGCCACGGCGAGGTCGAAGCGCGCCTGGTGGTCGTTGGGGTTGGCGGCGACCTGCGCCTCGAGCCCCGAGGTGTCGCCGGCCGACTGGCCTTCCTCGGCGAGGTCGAAGGCGGTCTTGGCGGCGGCGATCTCGGGGTCGGCGAGCGCCTCCTCGGGAAGCTGGCCGAGCATCTGGCGCGCCTGGTCGAGCTGGCCGCCGGCGACGGCGCAGCGGATCACACCGGCGACCGCCTTGGTGCTCGACTGGTCCTCGCGCAAAACCTGCATGAAGAGGTTGCCCGCGGCGCCGTAGTCGCCGGCGTCGTAGGCGGCCTGGGCCTGCTCCAGCGCCTGGTCGACGGGCGAGGGGCCGGTCTGGCCGGTGAGGCGCTGGACGAAGGACTTGAGCTGGCTCTCGGGCAGCGCGCCGGCGAAGCCGTCGACCGGCTGGCCGTCCTTGAAGGCGAAGACCGAGGGGACCGACTGGACGCGGAACTGGGCGGCCAGGTCCTGGTTCTGGTCGACGTCGATCTTGACCAGCTTGACCGCGCCCTTGGCCGCGGTGACGACCTTCTCCAGGAGCGGGCTCAGCTGCTTGCAGGGGCCGCACCAGGTGGCCCAGAAGTCGACGATCACGGGAACCTGCCGCGAGGCCTCGACGACATCGGTCATGAAGGTCGCGGCCGAGCCGTCCTTGATCAGATCGGCGGGCGCGGCGGCCGGCCCGGCCGAGAGTAGCGGTTCCATGGAAACGAGACCCCGTTCGCTGAGCGGTTCGGCGGGCCGCGGGGCCCGCCTTGTTCTGCCTCAAAGATGGCGGTTCGCAAGGGGGGAGGCAAGCCCCCCGGGGCGCTTGCCGGGAGCCTACGCCCGCGTCGCCGGCGAAAGGTCGAGGACGTGGGCCTCGTGGCCGCAGGCCTCGACGAAGCGGATGAGGTCCTTCGGCGCGATCGCGGTCGTCGCGGTGTTGGTGAGCGGGTGGTAGTTGAGCGGATCTAAGCCCAGCATCTCCGCGTCGAGCACGACCGTGAGGCGGTGCCCGGTATCGTTGATCAGCGCGAAGGGCGTGACCGAGCCCGGCGCCACGCCGAGCACCTCGTCCAGGAGCTCGGGGCTACCGAAGGAGAGGCTGCCTGCGCCGCCGATGAGCGTGCGCAGCGCCTTCATGTCGATGGCGCGGTCCTCGAGCATCACCGCCAGCCAGAGGCGGCGCTTCTTGTCGCGCAGGAAGAGCGACTTGCAATGCCCGCCCGGCAGGTCGCCGCGCAGCGCCTTGCTCTCCTCCACGGTGAATAGCGGCGGGTGCCCGTGCGTCACCGTCTCGATGCCGAGCGCGGCAAGGCGGGCGAAAAGCTCGCTAGGAGTTGCGGTGGGGGTTGCGGCCATGGCCGCAAGATACAATCTCTCTCCCCGGACGCAATCGCGGCCGGGCGGGATTTCGAGCACTGAGCCCCCCCGGGGGGGCCGGGAGCGCCGGACGGGCCTTGCAAACAGGCCGGTGCGGCGTAAGATTGCGCCCGCCGCCGGGGCTGCCTATTTGTGTCAGCCGGAGCATCCGGCGGCACGACCCGCGCGGGAGTAGCTCAGTGGTAGAGCATCACGTTGCCAACGTGAGGGTCGCGAGTTCAAATCTCGTCTCCCGCTCCAATCAGGAAAAGGGCCCGTGCAGCGATGCCGGGCCCTTTTTCGGTCGTGGTGATCTTTGCCGATCACGCCCGCCGAACTCACTCACATGTGATGGCGCCCGACCCCGTTGGGCAGCGTCCCGTCGCTTGCCACGGCAGGGTGCGCGAGGCAGGATGGCGCCCCAGCCGGCGTGAAGACCGGCGCGGGAACGACAGGGAGGGCTCATGAAGCTCGGCTTCTTCACCATGCCGGTCCATCCGGTGGACCGGCCGCTCGCCGAAACGCTCCAGGAAGACCGCGAGCTCACGCTCCTGGCCGAAGAGCTCGGCTTCGTCGAGGGCTTCTTCGGCGAGCATGTGACCGACGCGGCCGAGACCATCACCTCGGGCCTCATCTTCATCGCCTGGCTCCTGAACGAGACCAGCACGATCAAGCTCGGCACCGGCACGGTCAACATCCCCAACCACCACCCCGCCATGGTCGCGGCCGAGGTCGCGATGGTCGACCACATGGCGCAAGGCCGCTTCCTCTTCGGCATCAGCCCCGGCGGGCTCATGTCCGACGCCGAGGTCTTCGGCAATATCGACAAGGACCGCACGGCGATGTTCGTGGAGGGCATCAACCACGTGCTGGCGATCTGGGCGGGCGAGCCGCCCTACGATATCGAGGGCGAGTTCTGGAACATCTCGACCGCCAAGACGCTGTTTCCCGAGGTCGGCATGGGCATCATCCACAAGCCCTACCAGACGCCGCATCCGCCCATCGTCGTCACCGCCGTGGCGCCCTTCTCCGCCGGCATCACCGCGGCCGCGGCGCGCGGCTGGGAGCCGATCTCGGCCAACTTCCTGCAGCCGCAATGGGTCGCCTCGCACTGGCCGAAATACGTCGAGGGCTGCGAGCGGGCGAGCCGCCCGGCCGACCCCGCGAACTGGCGGGTCGCCAAGAGCATCTTCGTCGCCGACGACGACAAGACCGCCGAAGCCTACGCCACCGGCGAGGACGGGCCTTACTATGGCTACTACAAGGGGCTCTACGCCAAGCTGCTGCGCGGCGGGAGGCACAACCTCTTCAAGACCCACCGCGACCAGCCCGACGAGGAGCTCAACCTGCCGACCGTGGTCGACCAGCTCGTCATCCGCGGCACGGTGAATTCGGTCATCGACCAGCTCCTCGCCTTCCGCGAGGTCACCGGCGATTTCGGCACGCTGCTCTACGCCGGCCATGACTGGCAGGACACGGCGCTGGCGCGCCGCTCGATGGAGCTGATGGCGCACGAGGTCATGCCCGCGATCAACAAGGCGATCGGCGTCTCCGAAGCGGCGGAGTAGCCGCGCGGGGGCGCGGGGGGCGGACATGGCGGACGATACGGGGGTCAGCGAAGCGAGCGATGCGAGCCGACCCGAACGCGTCGTTACGATATTCGCGCGGGCGCTCAATTACCTCTCGGCGGTCTGGCTCGCCTCGGTGGCGCTCCTCATCGTCTACGACGTGGTCGGGCGCGAGTTCTTCCTGGCGCCGTTCCAGGGCACCAACGAGATCGTCTCGAACTCGGTGCTCTCGATCCTGCTGCTGCAGCTGCCGCTGTCGATCCTGACGCGCGGCTCGCTGCGCACCACCATCCTTTACGGCAAGGTGCGCCTGCGCGGAAAGCGCGTCATCGACGGGCTGTCCTATGCGCTGGCGCTCGTCCTCTTCGCGGTGATCGCCTACGGGAGCTGGCCCAACATGATCGAGGGCTGGGCGATCCGCGAGATGGAGGGCTCGGGCAACATCCAGATCCCGGTCTACCTGATCCGCACGCTGGTCGTGCTGGTCTGCGTGGTCGGCGTCGCGGTCTGCGCGCTGATGCTGCATCGGGCGGTCTCGCGGCGCGGGCGCGCGGCATACACCTCGCCGGAGTTCGCGGGCGACTGAGCGGACGGAGGCAAGGTCGGCCGAACGGCCGGCGAAGTCGAAGGGGAGGGGGCGATCGACCAGACGACCATCCTGCTCTTGATGTCGGCGCTGATGCTGATCGGCATCCTGGTCGGCATCCATATCGGCTTCGCCTTCGGCATCACCGCGCTGGTCGGCAATATCCTGCTGCTCGGCATCGCCGAGGACGACTGGGCCTACGGGCTGCAGATCTCCCTGCGCGGGGTTGGCAGCGTGGCCTACGAGTACCTGCGCAGCGAGGTCTTCGCGACCATCCCGCTGTTCATGCTGCTGGGCGATTTCGTCAAGCGCTCGGGGGCGGCGAAGGATCTCTACACCCTGATGAACAAGGGCCTGAAGGCGATCCCCGGGCGGCTCGCGGTGGCGACGGTGGCCGGCAACGCCGTCTTCGCCGCGGTCACCGGGGTCAGCATCGCCGCCGCCGCCGCCTTCAGCCGCATCGCCTATCCCCAGATGCGCCACCACGGCTACGACCGCAAGTTCGCGCTCGGCTCGGTCGCCGGCAGCGCCTGCCTCGGCATGATCATCCCGCCCAGCGTGCTCCTCATCGTCTGGGGCATCATCACCGAGAGCTCGATCGCCAAGCTGTTCATGGCGGGCGCGGTCCCCGGCTTCGTGCTGGCCTTCTTCTTCATGGCCTATATCGGCATCGCCGCCATCGTGAAGCCGTCGCTCGCCCCGACGGTGCGCGACGGCGTCGAGGAGGATGCGATCGGGATCCGCGAGCTGGTCAGCGGGCTCGGCATCGCGCTCCTGATCCTGCTGGTGATGGGCGGCATCTGGGGCGGGTTGTTCAGCCCGACCGAGGCCGGCGGCGTGGGCGCGGCCGGGGCGGCCGTCCTCGGCGTCGTCAAGGGCATGCGCGCCCGCGACCTCGCCGACACGGTGGTCGAGGTCGGCAAGGCGATCGCGCCGATCATGTTCCTGCTGCTGACCGCCAACATGTACGCCAAGTTCATGGAATCGGCCGGCATGTCGGAGCTCATCCGCCAGACCTTCCAAGCCAACGAGTTCGGGCCCGTCGGCATCGTGCTGGTGATCGTGGCGATCTGGCTGCTGCTCGGCATGATCCTCGATTCGATCTCGATCATCCTGATCACGGCGCCGATCTTCGCGCCGATCACCGCCGGCTTCTTCGATCCGATCGCCTTCGGCATCTTCGCCATCCTGGCGATCGAGGCGGGGCTGCTGACGCCGCCTTTCGGCCTGCTGGTCTATACGGTCAAGGGCTCGGTGGAGGACCAGGCGGTTCGGCTCGCCGAGATCTTCCGCGGCTCGGTGCCCTACTGGATCCTGATGCTGCTCGTGATGGCGATGATCTGGGTGTTTCCCGAGATTGCGACCTGGCTGCCGTCGAACATGTTGTGACGGGCCCCCTGCCGGCATGGCGAATGGGCGGTCGCGGCGGGGTCATTCGACCTTCTCAAGCCGCCATCGGCCGGGCTATGATGGCGGAATTGAAGGGTTTTTTCGTTGGGCTGCGACCCAAGCCGCCGTGCCATCGGCGCCTTGCGGATGCATCCATACCGACGGGCCAGAAGGGCGGTAACCAACGCCCCGGCCAACTTGGACCCCATGGCTGTCAGGCCGGGCCACAAAGGGAGGAAACGACGTGACGAAATTCATCAGCAAGACGGCCCTCGCGGGCCTCGCGGCGGTGGTGGCGGCGGGTCTCGCCGGGTCCGCCGGCGCGGTCTCGATCAAGGACAACGAGATCACGCTCCGCATGGGCTCGGGCCATCCGCCCTTCATCACCTACGTGAAGGAGATGTCGAAGTACTTCGCGCCGCGCGTGAAGGCCCGCGTGGAGAAGGAGACCAAGTACAAGATCAATTTCAAGGAGCACTATTCGGGCACCGTGGTGAAGGTGTTCGACACGCTGGAGGGCGTGCAGGACGGCCGGCTCGACATCGGCGGCTTCTGCGTCTGCTTCGACGACGACAAGGCGATGGCGATGAACCTGGGCTACTACGTGCCGTTCTCCGATCCGAACGGCAACCGCGCGGTCAAGATCTTCCGGCGCATCGTCGACGAGTTCCCCGAGATCCAGCAGGATTTCGAGAAGCGCTATAACCAGAAGCTCCTGGCGATCTCGGGCTTCAACAATTACGGGCTGCTGACCGGCTTCGACTGGACCAAGTTCGAGGACCTGAAGGGCCGCAAGATCCTGGCCGCCGGCCCGAATCTCCCCTGGGTCAAGGGCGGCATCCCGGTGCGCACGACGATCCCGACCGCAGCGCAGCAGCTGCAGACCGGCGTCGGCGAGGGCATCGTCCTGTTCCCCGACACCGACTACAAGCTGAAGCTCCACGAGGCGCTGAAGGGCGGCGTCTACACCGTGACCGACTTCGGCGCCACGGTTCAGATCGTGATGGTGATGAACCTGCGCGCGCGCAAGCGCCTGCCCAAGGAGGTCGTCAAGATCATCGACGAGGAAGCCCGCGCCTGGGAGACCCATTCGATGGCGACCTCGATGAAGGACCACGACTGGGGCCTCGCCCAGCTCAAGAAGGCCGGCGTGAAGATCAAGAAGATCAGCCCCGAGGCCAAGAAGGCCTGGGCGACGGCGCTCAAGGACTGGCCCAACGAGCGCGCCCAGGCGGTCAAGGCCAAGAAGGGCATCGACATGCCCAAGATCATGCGCGCCTACATCAGGTACATGGAAAAGGCCGGCCACACGTTCCCGGTCGACTACGTGATCAAGGACTGAGGCAGTCGCTATTTCGCCGAATTGAGGGGCGGTCGCGGCGTGCGGCCGCCCCTTTTCCGTCGTGGCTAGAGCATATTCCGATCGTTTGGCATCACCGGCCCTCATGAGCTTGTCGAATGGCCCCCACCCGGCCACCCAATGGCAGTATCCTGTGGGTGGCCGGGT
>Ga0302046_10000086_pt1 | contig 93831 bp, 99 predicted proteins | sample RVTome_11_FD_200261 | JGI IMG/M metagenome (GOLD analysis project Ga0302046, IMG submission 200261) | Soil microbial communities from uranium-contaminated site in the Upper Colorado River Basin, Wyoming, United States - RVT147D111 (version 2) ... | reverse complement strand
TCAATGGGTATCGACCGCAGTTTTATTTTCGAACGACAGATGTGACGGGGGTGGCGAAGTTAGCGGAGGGAGTGGAGATGGTGATGCCGGGGGATAATGTGAGTTTGGAGGTAGAGTTGATTACTCCTATCGCGATGGCAAAGGAATTGCGATTTGCGATACGGGAAGGTGGAAGAACCGTGGGGGCAGGAGTTATTACCGAGGTCCTGGATTAGGGTCTGAAAGGGAAAGACGGTGTCATTCCCGATAAAAAAAACGGATAGGGGAAAAGGGTGGATCAAAACCAAAAAATTCGGATAAGACTCAAGGGATATGATTTTAGAGTTTTGGACCAATCGGTTCTTGAAATAGTGGATACCGTTCGAAGGACTGGGGCCAAAGTGGCCGGACCTATTCCTTTGCCTACAAGAATTAACCGTTATACGGTATTAAGGTCTCCTCACGTAGATAAAAAATCCCGTGAACAGTTTGAAATCAGAACCCATAAAAGGCTTCTTGATATACTTGACCCTACACCTGAAACAGTGGATGCATTGATGAAGCTAAATCTTTCTGCCGGTGTGGATGTAGAAATAAAACTCTGATTTATTTTATGATCTTCGTATGGATGGAGAAGGATTGAAAGGTTTGCGATGATTCAAGGATTAATGGGTGAGAAAATTGGAATGACTCAAATTTACCTGGAGGATGGAAGCATTGTCCCTGTAACGGTTATTGAAGCGGGGCCTTGCCAAGTGGTCCAAAAAAAAGGCCAAGAACCAGATGGGTATCAAGCCTTTCAGCTTTCTTTTAAACCCAAAAAAGAGAAAAATACCTCAAAAGGCATGTTAGGGCATTTTAAGAAAGCAGGGGTTTCCCCCGCCCGTTTTTTAAAGGAATTCCAAGGGGATGAATCAGAGACTCAAGTGGGCCAGGAAATTCGAGTGGATATTTTTAAAAAAGGCGAGTTAGTGGATGTTACTGGTATATCAAGAGGGAAGGGCTTTGCGGGAGCCATGAAGCGTCATCATTTTGCGGGAGGTCCCGCCACCCATGGTTCCATGTTTCACCGGGAACCGGGTTCTATCGGGGCAAGCTCTTTCCCTTCTCGGGTGATGAAAAACAAACGTTTGCCGGGTCAAATGGGGAATGTTCAGAGAACAATAGAAAAGCTTGAAATTATTCAAGTTCAGCCTGATGAGAATATTTTAATGATCAAGGGAGCGGTTCCTGGAAGTCCAGGCACTCTTTTAGTAATCAAACGCTCCAAAAAAGTTTCTTAATTATTTTAAAGAATGTCAATGGCATCTATCGATGTGATTAATCAAAAAGGTGAAAAGTTAGGGGAAGTCCCCGTGGATGATCGGTTTCTGCATTTTGAGGGAAATCAATCGGTCGTTCATGAAGCCGTGGTAATGCAGCTTGCCAGTAAAAGACAAGGAACCTCATCTACCAAAACCAAGGGGTTGGTCAGCGGTGGGGGAAAGAAACCCTGGCGCCAGAAGGGGACTGGGCGAGCCCGAGCCGGATCTTCTCGATCCCCGATTTGGAAAGGGGGAGGTACTGTTTTTGGTCCCCAACCGCGAAATTACATGACCTCCTTTCCAAAGAAAAAGATGCGACTGGCCCTTGCTTCCAGCCTAGGATCCAAAATTGTTGATGGAAAAGTGACTGTAATGGATAGTTTTGATCTCCCGGAACCAAAAACCAAACTATTGGTTCAACTTTTAAAGCAGTTAGGGTTAACAGGGAAAGTGCTAATGGTCACTAGTGGAAGGAAAAACCAACTGGAAAAAGCCTCGGCAAATTTAGGGAATGTTTTGGTTATGACGGTGAACGAATTAAATGTTTATGATTTAGTTGGGTCTGATCATCTTGTGGTTTTAAAGGAGGATTTTGAAGTGTTAGCAGGGGCCTGGATATGAAAAAAGACGATATTTATGGTGTAATCCTTCGCCCTTTAATCACGGAAAAGGGAACAGGGCAAAAGGAAAAAGAAAATAAAATTTCATTTATTGTGCACCCCAAGGCTAATAAAGTTCAAATTAGGAAGGCTGTTGAAAAACTCCTTGAGGTGAAGGTCCAGAAAGTTAATGTGATGAACAGATCCGGAAAGAAAAAGCGCCTTGGACGATTTGAAGGGGAACGGGCAGATTCGAAGAAGGCGATTGTTTCCCTAAGGAAAGGCGAAAAACTTGAACTTTTTGAAGGAGTTTAAAAGGATTTAGGATGGGAATTAAACAATATAAACCCACTTCGCCTGGTCGTCGTAACCAGTCCGTTTCGGGTTTTGAGGAAATCACCAAAACCGAGCCTGAGAAATCTTTGGTTTTTCCTTTAACCTCTTCGGGGGGGAGAAACCAAAGGGGAAAAATAACCCTCCGCCATCGAGGTGGGGGGCATAAAAGGGCTTACCGTTTGATTGATTTTAAAAGGGACAAATTGGGTGTTTCGGGGCGGGTAGCCGCCATTGAATATGATCCTAATCGAACCGCCCGTTTGGCTTTGATTCATTACCATGATGGAGAAAAACGGTATATTTTGGCGCCGGAAGGACTTAAGGTAAATGATTCAATCATGTCCGGTAATAATGCCGAATTGAAAACAGGAAACGCCCTTCCATTAGCCTTTATCCCTCTCGGAACGCTCATTCACAACATTGAATTGAAGCCTGGAAAGGGTGGGCAATTGGTCAGAAGTGCTGGGGGGTCTGCCCAGCTCATGGCTAAAGAGGGGGCCTATGTTCAGGTTAGACTGGGTTCAGGCGAAGTACGCTTGGTAGAGGCAAATTGCATGGCCACTGTCGGTCAAGTCGGAAATATTGACCATGAAAACTTAACCCTTGGAAAGGCGGGTCGTAAGCGTTGGCTCGGAAAAAGGCCCAAAGTCCGGGGGGTCGCAATGAATCCGGTTGATCATCCTCATGGAGGAGGAGAGGGAAAGGCAGGGCAAGGAAACCCTCATCCTGTTTCTCCCTGGGGAATGCATACCAAAGGACTTAAAACACGAAAGAATAAGAGGACAAAGCGGTTTATTATTAAACGGCGCAAGGGATAAGGCCGAAATGAAGGAGAAGATCAGTGCCTAGGTCAGTTAAAAAAGGACCCTTTGTAGATGAAAAGTTGTTAAAGAAAATTGAAAGGCTCAATCAGGATAATGATAGAAAAGTTTTTAAAACTTGGTCACGAAGATCTACCATCATTCCTGATATGATAGGGCACACCCTTGCAGTTCATAATGGTAAAAAGTTTATTCCAGTTTATATAACCGAAAATATGGTGGGACATAAGTTAGGGGAATTTTCCCCTACTCGGTTTTTCAAGGGCCATGGATCCGCAAAAACGGAAAAAGCCACGGCTTTGAAATAAAGAGAGGTCCGTTCATGGGGATTGAGACTTTTTTTTATAACCGATTTAAAAGAAACATTCGGAGTCTTAAAGAAAATGGTTGATGCAAAAGCTGTCTTGCGATTTGTTCGAGTGACCCCGAGAAAGGCCCGTTTGGTGGTGGATTTGATTCGTGGAAAAGGGGTTGATGAAGCATTAACCATTCTTCGGTTTGTACCAAACCATGCCTCTGGATTGGTGGAAAAGTTGCTCCGTTCTGCCGTGGCTAACGCGGAGCAGAAAAAAGTTGGGGATGTGGATGATTTATGGGTCAGTAAGGCTTTCGTGGATCAAGGGACCACTCTTAAACGAATTCGCCCCAGATCTATGGGACGAGCCAATTCCATATTTAAAAGAACCAGCCATATCACCCTGGTTGTATCCCCGAAATCTAAAATGAAAGATAGCGTTTCTCGTGGAAGGTAACCTGGTGATGTTGAACCAGGTTTTTTGATGGAGGGAATCTTTTGGGACAGAAAGTACATCCAATAGGCTATCGCCTAGGTTATATTAAAACATGGAATTCTCGCTGGTATGCACAGCGGGATTATGCGACTCTGCTTCATGAGGATTTAAATATTCGTCGAATTGTCAAAGAGAAGTTGTACCATGCCAGCGTTTCCAAAATTGAAATTGAGCGATCGGGAAAACAAGTCAAGGTTGATATTTTTTCCGCACGACCTGGGATTATTATTGGAAGAAAAGGGGTTGAGGTGGATAAATTGAAAAATGAATTGGAGGCGCTGACCCAAAAACAAATTTTTATCAATATTAAAGAGATAAAAAAACCTGAATTGGATGCCCAATTGGTAGCCGAAAATATTGCCCTCCAGCTTGAAAAGCGTGTTACCTTTCGAAGAGCAATGAAACGGAGTGTTGCCTCAACGCTTCGGTTTGGTGCTCAAGGTATAAAAGTAAATTGTTCGGGAAGATTAGCGGGTTCAGAAATTGCTAGAACCGAATGGTATCGTGAAGGGAGAGTCCCTTTACACACATTACGGGCTGATATCGATTACGGATTTGCCGAGGCCCGAACCACCTATGGTCAGATTGGGGTGAAGGTTTGGATCTATAAAGGGGAAATTCTTCCCCCGGGAAAAGGTGGCGAAATTGAAGAGAGGCGCTGATGCTCAGTCCTAAAAAGGTTAAATATCGAAAACGCCAAAAAGGCCGAATGAAGGGGTTGAGCCAAAGAGGGTCAGAATTGAGTTTTGGCGAATTCGGTTTGAAAGCTCTGGAGCCGGCATGGATTACCAGCCGCCAGATAGAAGCTGCCCGAATTGCCATGACCCGTTTCGTTAAAAGAGGGGGCAAAATATGGATTCGGATTTTCCCGGATAAACCAATTACGCGAAAAGCCGCGGAAACCCGTATGGGGAAAGGAAAAGGAAATCCCGAACATTGGGTGGCCGTGGTGAAACCGGGAAGAATACTATATGAAATGGATGGGGTAACCGAACAAGTAGCAGAAGAAGCCTTTAAATTGGCGGCCTACAAGCTTCCTATTTCAACCAGATTTATGAAACGGGGGGGGCGCTAATGGAGATGAAGGAATTGAAAGATCTCAGTCAGGAGGAATTGCTTGTTAAAGAACAGGGTTTAAAGAAAGAACTTTTCAATCTTAAATTTCAACTGACTGCAGGCCGAATTGAAAGTACCGCCCGAATCAGACAAGTCAGGCGGGATATTGCTCGGGTTAAGACCACCTGGCGAATTAGAGATGTTATGAAGCCTTCAGAATCCGAAGGGGAAAAATAAAAAAATATTTAATGGGAGAAGAACCGTGCGGCGAAGTTTAATCGGAGATGTTGTTAGTGATAAAATGGAAAAAACGATTGTTTTAAAAATTTCTCGCCGAATTCAGCATTCGATATTTAAAAGGGTTGTAAAGCGAATGACCAAGCTAAAAGCCCACGATGAAAAAAACGAATGCAAGGTGGGTGATCGGGTTCTGGTAATGGAGAGCAGGCCCTTGAGCAAAGATAAAAATTGGAAAGTAATTAAAGTTTTGGAAAAAGCAAAAACCCTTGAAGATTAAGGGTATTCCATGGGCCACGGAAAGCGAAACACAGTGGTTGTTAAATTGGAAGCTGGAACGTGTGACAAAAAGGGACCTTTCGGGGTGTAGGCATTTAAATGATTCAAGTTCAATCCGTGTTGGATGTTGCCGATAATTCGGGGGCGAAAAAAGTTCTCTGTTTTCATATAATGGGTGGCGGAAAAAGGCGTTATGCCTCTTTGGGTGATGTAATTGTGGTGGCCATCAAAGAAGCGATTCCTCATGGGAATGTAAAAAAAGGGGAGGTTGCGAAAGCGGTGATTGTCCGAACCACAAAGGAAGTTCGAAGAGGAGATGGATCTTATATTAAATTTGACCGGAATGCCGCTGTATTAATCAATGCCGAGGGAGAGCCCATTGGAACCCGAATTTTTGGCCCGGTCGCTCGAGAACTCCGGTGGAAAAAATTTATGAAAATCGTATCGTTGGCCCCAGAGGTTTTGTGAAAAAAGATTTTATAAAGAAAGTGAAAAGGGTGTAAAGAAAAAATGGATGGAAAAACAATTTCCAGAACCGGAATTCGAAAAGGGGATATGGTTCGGGTGATAACCGGGCGAGATCGGGGAAAAAACGGAAAGGTGTTGCAGGTTTTGGCCAAAAAGCAAAGGGTGGTTGTTGAAAAATTAAATATCATAAAACGTCATACCCGACCCCAACAAAAAAACCGTCAAGGCGGAATCGTGGAACGGGAGGGACCCATTCAAATTTCCAATGTGATGCTGTTATGTCCTCAATGTAATAAATCAACACGGTTTTCTGTGAAAATTCTCACCGATGGAAAGAAGCTTCGCTGTTGCCGGAAATGCGGTGAGGTTTTGGATAAAGGATGATTTTGTGAAAGGTCAACGAACCACTCCAAAAAGCAAAAAAACATCAAATGGCGAAAAACCCCGGGTAAAAATCAAGTATGATCAGGAGGTGATTCCCCTTTTGATGAAAGAGTTTGGGTATAAAAATAAACTCCAAGTTCCCCGTATGGAAAAAATTATCGTAAATATTGGAATGGGGGAAGCTATTCAGAATATTAAGTTTTTAGATAGTGCAGTTAAAGAATTAGGCCAAATTACAGGCCAACGACCCATTGTGACCAAGGCCAGAAAATCAATTGCAGGGTTTAAGTTGAGGAGTGGAATGCCCATTGGATGTAAAGTGACTTTACGTGGGCAAAGACTTTATGAGTTTTTTGATCGTCTTACCCATGTGGCATTACCCCGAATCCGGGATTTTCGAGGCGTTTCTGAAAAGGCTTTTGATGGAAGAGGGAATTTTACCCTTGGAATCAAGGAGCAGCTCATTTTTCCAGAAATTAAATATGATGAAATTGCAATGACTCACGGTATGGATATTACCATTGTGACCACTGCAAAAAGTGATCATGAAGCAAGAGCTTTATTGAAAAATTTAGGGATTCCTTTTAGAAATCGATAGAGGAGAACAGTGGCAAAAACATCATTAATCGTAAAGTCCAACCGGGTTCCCAAATTTAAGGTCCGGCAATATAACCGGTGTAAGGTATGTGGTCGCCCGAGGGGTTATTTGCGAAAATTTGCAATGTGCCGAATCTGCTTTAGGAGTTTAAGTCTTAAAGGAGAAATTCCAGGTGTCATTAAGGCAAGTTGGTAATAGTGGGAGGGTTTGCTTTGTGGGGGAAATGCTATGTCAATGACTGATCCCATTGCGGATATGTTGACGAGGATTCGAAATGCCAACCTTCGTCGGCATGAGGCAGTGGATATTCCTTTTTCAAAATTAAAATTTGGACTTGCAAAAATCCTTGAAAAAGAAGGATATGTTCGAGGGGTGAAAAAAACTCAGAAAAGTGGTTTTGAAAATATACAAATACAATTAAAATATATCGGCCAAGAACAGCAACAGGTCATCAGTGGTTTAAGACGGGTGAGCCGCCCTGGACTTCGACATTACGTTGGGAAGGAACAAATCCCCTGGGTAAGGCGAGGGGTGGGTGTTGCGGTTCTCTCTACTTCAAAAGGGTTGTTGACTGATAAAGATTCTCGTAAATCGCAAATAGGGGGTGAGGTGCTTTGCCATATTTGGTAGAGGACTGATTTATTCGTTATGTCAAAGGTAGGACGAAAACCAATTGATATTCCCAAGGGAGTAGAATTCAAGATTTCCCCCGAGAAAGTTGTTGTGAAGGGGCCAAAAGGAGAGCTCTTTTTTAAAGTCGACCCACGGATAAAGGTCGAACTAAAGGAGCAAAGGGCCCTTGTCCTCCAAAAAGGTAACGACCGAGAGGGGAGGGCTTTTCATGGGTTGGTGCGATCCCAATTGGCCAATATGGTTCTCGGAGTCACCGAAGGGTATGAAAAAATATTAGAAATTAATGGGGTGGGTTACAAAGCTCAGGTTCAGGGGGGAAAATTAGTGTTAAACCTTGGGTTTTCCCATCCGGTGGAGTTTGATATTCCCAAGGGAGTGGAAGCCAAGGTCGAAAAGCAAACCACCATTAAACTTAAAGGGATTGATAAGCAAGAGGTTGGACAAATAGCAGCCAATATCCGGGGTTTAAGGCCTCCAGAACCCTATAAGGGGAAGGGGATCCGGTATTCCGGTGAACAGGTTCGGACCAAAGAGGGAAAAAAGGCGGGTAAATAAAGCGCTCAAGTGAGGTGAGGCCAGGGATGAAGGAAAAGGAAATTTCCAGAAATAAACGGCGAAGACGGGTAAGGAAGAAAATCATGGGAACCCATGAAAGGCCCAGATTGTCTGTTTTTAGAAGTAATCGCCATATGTATTCCCAGCTCATTGACGATATTAAAGGATGTACTTTGATCAGTGTGTCCACCATGGAAAAAAGTTTGAGGGAAGATCTTAAGAGTTTTTCCCCAATAGAAACGGCCAAAAAAGTGGGAAAGCTTTTAGCAGAAAGGGCTCTAACCCTGAAATTTCAAAAAGTGGTTTTTGACCGTGGGGGCAATTTATTTCATGGACGGGTTAAAGCGGTAGCGGAAGGGGCACGAGAAGGAGGTCTGGTTTTTTAATGTTTTCCAAAACTAAAATTTATATCGCCAAAAGTTTGATTTGCAATAGGAGGGATTTTGGAACGAATTAATCCAGAAGGGTTAACCCTAAAAGATAAAGTGGTCTTTATCAATCGTGTGGCTAAGGTGGTAAAAGGGGGAAGGAGATTTAGCTTTAGTGCCCTCGTTGTTGTGGGGGATGGCCATGGGTGTGTTGGGTCGGGAATTGGAAAAGCCAATGAAGTTCCAGAGGCGATTAAAAAAGCCATTGAACATGCCAAAAAAAACCTTGTTCGGATTGCACTAACAGAATCAAGTATTCCCTATGAAACCATGGGACATTTTGGGGCAGAAAATGTTCTTCTTAAGCCCGCTGCCCCAGGAACTGGAATCATTGCCGGTGGCCCGGTTCGTGCCGTGATGGAAGTTGTCGGGATTCAAAATATTTTGAGTAAATCCTTGGGAAGTGGCAATCCCTTTAATGTAGTTCGCGCCACTTTAACGGGCTTAAGGGGGTTAAGGAGTCGGGAAGATGTACTGAGGATGCGGGAAATGAGTTATTCGGAAGGGGAAGACGGGAGGAAAAAGGAATGAAAAAAGAGAGTCTTTCGATTACCTTAGAGCGAAGTGGAATCGGCCGGCCCAAGGCACAGCAGGAAATATTAAAAGGTTTGGGTTTGAGAAAGCTTCATAAGACCGTAGTGCGACCTGATTCCCCCGAAATTCGGGGAATGGTTAAAAAAGTGGTTCATTTGGTAACGGTTCAAAAAGGAAAATAATTTAAATACAAGGATTAACGAAGGAAGAGGACCAAAAAAAAATGAAATTAAATTCCCTCAAAACTTCAAGGGGGGCGAAGAAGAAGCCCAAAAGGCGTGTTGGCCGGGGGCCAGGTTCGGGTTCTGGGAAAACCGCATCAAAAGGACATAAAGGGCAGAAGGCCCGCTCGGGTGGAGTGAAGGGTCCTGGTTTTGAAGGGGGCCAAATGCCCCTCAGCCGGAGATTACCTAAAAGGGGGTTTGTCAATATTTTTAAAAAGAAATTCCAGATTATCAATTTGGAACAATTGAATGGGTTCCAAAAAAACACAGTTGTAAATATTGGACTTCTTAAAGAAAAAGGGTTGGTAAGTAAAGCGAGAAGCCCTATAAAGATTTTATCTGAGGGTGAATTAAAGGTTCCTTTGACGATTCAAGCCAATGCTTTTAGCGAAAAGGCAAAAGAGAAAATTATATCGGTAGGTGGCAAGGCAGAGGTGATTTAGGTTGTTAGAAAGGTTTATAACAAGCATCCAGAATATTTTTAAAATTCCGGAGCTTAAGACTAGAATCCTTTTCACAATTGCCATGTTGGCCGTCTATCGGATTGGCGCGCATGTCCCAACTCCAGGAATTAATAATGATGCGCTAAGCGATTTTTTAAAAAGCCAAGGGGGAGCGCTCCTTGGTTTTTTAGATATTTTTTCGGGGGGGGCTCTTTCCCGATTAACTGTTTTTGCATTGGGAATCATGCCTTATATCAGTGCTTCGATTATCCTTCAGCTTTTAACTGTGGTGATTCCCACATTGGGAAAATTAGCCAAGGAGGGTGAGAGGGGACGAAAAAAAATTATTCAATATACGCGGTTTAGCACCATTGGCATTAGTTTGATTCAGGGAATCGGGATTGGTTTTGGGCTGGAAGGAATGCAAAATGGTGCCTTTGTCCAGGAACCGGGTTGGCCCTTCCGTTTGATGACAATGATTACCTTGACCGCTGGAACCGCTTTTATTATGTGGTTGGGAGAGCAAATAACAGAACGTGGAATTGGAAACGGTATTTCCTTAATCATTTTTGCAGGGATTGTGGCCGCTCTTCCAGCGGCTCTGATCAATACCTATAAAAAATATGAAATTGGTGAGCTATCTCTGCTTTTCATCATTATTTTGGCCATTATGATGGTTATTGTAGTAGCGGCGATCGTATTTTTGGAAAGTGCACGCCGCCGGGTTCCCGTCCAATATGCGAAACGAGTTGTGGGGAGAAAAGTGTATGGAGGCCAAAATACCCATATCCCTTTAAAAATTAACACAGCAGGGGTTATTCCACCTATTTTTGCTTCCTCCATAATTGCCTTTCCTGCGACTATTGCAGGGTTTACCCCTATTCCATGGGTTCAAGCTATAGGAAATAGCCTTGCACCGGGGTCTATTTTTTATACGACTCTCTATGTGAGTTTAATTGTATTTTTCTGTTTTTTCTATACCGCGGTTGTTTTAAATCCCGTTGATATGGCTGATAATATGAAGAAATATGGTGGCTTTATTCCGGGGATTCGCCCCGGCCAAAGGACCTCTGATTATATTTATCGGGTTTTGACCCGGATTACATTTGCTGGGTCCATTTATCTAGCAATTGTCTGTGTCATCCCGGAGATTTTGATCTATAAAATGGGGGTTCCGTTCTTTTTTGGAGGAACATCCCTGCTTATTGTAGTTGGGGTGGGACTAGATACCGCGCAACAAATTGAATCTCATATGCTGACTCGAAATTATGAGGGTTTTATGAAAAAAGGAAAAATAAAAGGAAGAAGTGGTTAGGGATTTTTCTATGATCGGAATATTATGCTGAGAAAGAAAACCAACGCAATTTTAGGGGAGGGTTTAGCTTCGGTAGACCTAATTGGGGTTTGTTTGAGTTTTCCTAAAGGAGGTTTGATTTGAGGTTGGTTTTGTTGGGACCTCCTGGAATTGGAAAAGGGACCCAAGCTCAGAATCTATCAGAACATTTTGGAGTTTTGAAAATTTCAACCGGAGATATTTTAAGGGAAGCGGTTAGGGAGAAAACCCCGTTAGGGAAAGAAGCCAAGTCCTATATGGAACGGGGGGCTCTGGTTCCGGATGAGGTGGTTATTGGAATAATCCGGGACCGCTTAAAAAAGCCTGATAGCCAAAAGGGCTTCCTTTTAGATGGTTTCCCGAGGACAGTTCCTCAAGCAGAGGCATTGTCCAAAATGTTGTTGGGGTTTGGATGGGGGTTGGATCGGGTGGTTCATTTTGTTTTAGATGAAGAGATTTTAATCCAACGACTTTCGGGCCGTAGATCCTGTTCAACCTGTACTGCGGTATACCACACAAAATATAATCCCCCCAAGGAAGAAAATCGTTGCGATCTTTGCGGGGGGCCATTGATTCATCGGGAAGATGATCATCCCGAAACCATACAGAAACGATTGCAGGTGTATAAAACCCAAACCCAACCGTTGGTTCATTTTTATCAGAAGCTTGGCCTTTTAACTGAAATTGAAAGCTCCGGAGATATCCCGACGGTTTTCCAAAATGTTTTGGGGTTTCTATCAAAGAAAAAAGTATGATCATTCTGAAATCGGGTGACGAGATTGAAAAGATGACTTCTGCATCAAAAATAGTTGCAGAGGTTCTGCTTACCCTTAAGGAAATGGTAGCCCCCGGTGTGACCACCCTAGATCTGGATAGGGTGGCCGAAGAGAAAATTAAAAATTTAGGAGGTACACCAGCCTTTAAGGGTTACCGTGGTTTTCCTTCTACGCTCTGTGTCTCGGTCAATGATCAAGTGGTTCATGGGATTCCATCGAGACGTGTATTAAAAGACGGTGATATTATTGGATTAGACTTGGGGGCCATTTGGGAGGGATATTTTGGTGATTCAGCCATGACCCTTCCGGTAGGCGGGGTCAATCAGGAGGTTCAGCGGTTAATGGATGTTACCCGTCAATCTCTTTACGAAGGGATCCAGCAAATTCGCAATGAGGGAAGGCTTTCGGATGTTTCCCATGCAATACAAACCTGTGTGGAAAAATCTGGTTTTTCCGTGGTGAGGGATTTTGTTGGCCATGGGATTGGAAGAAGCCTTCATGAGGAACCCCAGGTTCCTAATTTTGGAAAACCAGATTCCGGACCTCGGTTAAAAATCGGAATGGTGTTAGCTGTAGAACCCATGGTGAATGCAGGGACTTATCATGTTAAGGTTTTGGAAGATCAATGGACTGTGGTCACCGAAGATGGAAGTTTGTCTGCCCATTTTGAGCATACCATTGCTTTGACGGAGTTTGGGGCCAAGATTTTAACAGAGATTTAGGATCGAGGGGGTATGTCCAAAGAAGATGTTGTTGAAGTGGAAGGAACAATCATGGAAACATTACCCAATGCGATGTTTCGGGTGGAATTGGAAAATGGGCATAGGGTGTTAGCCCACATTTCAGGAAAAATGAGAATGCATTTTATAAAAATTTTACCGGGAGATAAAGTAACAGTGGAGCTTTCTCCCTATGATTTAACACGGGGGAGAATTACCTACCGTTTTAAATAAACACTGACGTTTTTCTTTAAAAGGAAAAGGTGGTTTTAGGACAATGAAAGTTCGATCTTCAATGAAAACCATTTGTGCTAAATGTAAGATTATTAAAAGACGAGGGGTGTTGCGGGTGATTTGTATTAACCCGAAACATAAACAACGGCAAGGTTAGTTTCTTAATGAGGTTTCAATGGCTCGTATCGGTGGAATAGATCTTCCTAGAGATAAAAGGGTTGAGGTTGGATTGACGTATTTATTTGGAATTGGCCCGTCCTCATCCAAAAAAATAATAAAAAATGCCGGGGTTGATCCCAATACTCGGGTAAAGAATTTGAGTGAAGCTGAAGCAGTAAAACTCCGTGAAATCATTGAACGGGATTTTAAAATAGAGGGAGATCTTCGGCGAGAGATTTCCATGAGTATTAAACGTTTAATGGATATTGGGAGTTACCGGGGATTAAGGCATCGTCGGGGTCTTCCATTGAGAGGCCAAAGAACGAAAACCAATGCACGGACAAGAAAAGGGCCTCGTCGAGCAATTGGAGCAAAACCCAAAAAAACGTAAGGAATTTCTGATTTCCCCCTCTTTTTAAAGAAAGGGTTCATTCTAAATAAGAGGGATCAGGCAAAACAAAAAACTAAATAAATTTAGTAGGTTTTATCCTTGATCACAATTGGAGTTGCAAAACCATGGTAAATAAAAAAGGTACTAAGAAAAAAGAAAAAAAGAATGTTCAATCCGGTGTGGCTCATATACTGGCTTCCTTTAATAACACGATAATTAGCATTACAGATATGGCTGGAAATGTGGTGGTTTGGTCCAGTGCAGGCAATCAAGGGTTTAAAGGATCACGCAAAAGTACCCCCTTTGCCGCCCAGAAGGCTGGGGAAACTGCTGCAAAAAAGGCCATGGAAAATGGAATGAGGCAAGTGGATGTTTATGTTAAGGGGCCCGGGTCGGGGCGCGAATCCGCTATTAGGGCTCTTCAAGGGACCGGTTTGAAGGTTAATTTAATTAAAGATGTTACCCCGGTTCCTCATAACGGGTGCAGACCCCCCAAAAGGAGGAGGGTCTAAGCATGACCTTTAACTCTTTTTTGAGTAGGGCATTTAAACGGAAAAAATAAATTATATGGAATGGAGGTTTTAATTGGCAAGATACGTTGGACCCCTATGCCGGCTCTGCCGGAGGGAAGGGGCAAAGCTTTTTTTAAAAGGGGCGCGGTGTTTCACCGAGAAGTGTGGGATTGAACGTCGAGATCAACCCCCAGGGCAACATGGACAAGGACGCCAGAAGGTTTCGGAATACCAGAAGCAGCTCAGAGAAAAACAAAAGTTAAAGAGAATTTACGGATTGCTGGAGAGGCAATTTCGAGGGTATTTTCACCGTGCCGAGCGAATAAAGGGAATTACAGGAGATAATCTCCTCCAGTTATTAGAACGACGCCTGGATAGTGCAGTTTACCGAATCGGTTTTGCTTCCTCACGAGGAGAGGCTCGGGGTTTAATTAACCATGGGCATTTTTTGGTGAATGGGAAAAAAGTGGATATCCCTTCTTTTCTTTTAAAAGAGGGTGATCGGATTCAAGTAAAGGAGAAAAGTAAAAATTTGGAAAGAATAAAGGCTTCTTTGTTGGGGGTAGAAAATAGGGGAATTTCCCCATGGCTTGAACTTAATAAAACTGAATTTTCAGGCCTATTTTTAAATGTACCTTCCAAAGAAGAGATCGAGCTTCCGGTGAACGAACAATTGGTTGTTGAATTATATTCCCGATAAAGGTTTATTCTGCGTTTAAAAATTAAACCCTAAACTGATGGCCTTTAACCTTTCCTTATTAATGGGGGAAATGTATGATTATAAGAACAAAAGATTTTCAAATTCCTAAAAAACTCGATTTTGAAACCAGTGAAATAACGAATACTTATGGGAAGTTTTTTGCCGAGCCCTTTGAACGGGGTTTTGGGACCACCGTTGGAAATTCCCTTCGGAGGGTTCTTTTGTCATCCATTGCGGGGGCGGCAATAACTTCAATTAAAATTGAAGGGGTTCTTCATGAATTCTCAACCCTTCCGGGGGTAAAGGAAGATATTACTGATATCATTCTTAACCTAAAAAGTCTTAGGGTTAAACTACATTCAGACCGACCAAAGACAATCTATTTAAAGAAAAATGGACCCTGTGAGGTTAGAGCCAAAGATATCATTCATGATGCAGATGTAGAAATCTTAACACCTGATCTCCCTATTGCAACTTTAGACAAAGACAGCAGTTTAAACGTTGAAATGAATGTAAAAATTGGTCGGGGGTATGTTCCCGCTGAAAGGAACAAAGAGGAGGGCATGTCTATTGGAACCATTCCTGTGGATTCTATCTTTTCTCCTATAAAAAGAATCAACTTTTATGTTGAAAATGCGAGGGTCGGTCGTGTAACCGATTACGATAAACTCATCCTCGAAATTTGGACCGATGGCAGTGTAAGGCCCGATGATGCCCTTGCTTTTGCAGCAAAAATTTTAAAAGATCATCTCGCGTTGTTTATAAACTTTGAGGAAACTGCAGAACTCATTGAACCCAAACTGGATGATGTTAAAGAAAAATTTAATAAGAATCTCTTAAGAAGTGTAAATGAACTGGAACTTTCCGTCCGCGCAGCAAATTGCTTAAAGAATGCAAATATTAAAACCATTTCTGATCTGGTTAATCGTTCCGAGAATGAAATGTTAAAAACAAAAAATTTCGGCCGAAAGTCCCTAAATGAAATTAAAGAAATACTATCGGAAATGGGTTTGTCATTGGGAATGAAGCTTGAATCCGTCTCCAAGGGGGTGGATAATGAGAAAGAAGATGAACCCAGTGAATAAAAAATTAGAAAGGGAATGATTTCGTGAGACATCGGAAAGCAGGACGCCAATTAGGGCGGAATTCCTCCCACAGGAGGGCTCTCCTTAGGAGCCTTTTAACATCGTTTCTTGCTCATGAGAAAATTGAAACCACCGAAGCAAAAGCCAAAGAGTTCCGGCCATTAGCCGAGCGGATGATTACATTAGGAAAGCGGGGCGACTTGAACGCGAGGAGGTTGGTTTTGAAATATGTGAGTGACCGACAGGTAATTTCAAAACTTTTTAATGAAATTTCTCCAAGATTTTCTTCCCGAAATGGAGGATATACCCGAATCATTAAAACCAGGCAAAGGTTTGGAGACGCTGCCCGAATGGCGATTGTGGAGATGGTTGGCCAGAAAGAGGCAGAACCCCAAAAAAAGATTGGGAAAAAGGAAGGTACAAACTAAATTCCTGTTTAAATCTGTTGTGCCTGTTCTATTAAAACATTGTTAACTCGGTACTCCTGCAATGAGTAATTCCACTTCTTGAAAGATCCCCTCTTCGCTTAAACCCTCTTTTTCGACTTTAGGATCCCCTTCCACCCATTGGTTGGATTTTTTATCATGGACTTCAAATTTTCTGTTTATTTGGAGGACAGTTGAATTACCTTCTTTTTTTTGGAAGGTTAGGACATAGGTATCCCTGTAATCTTTTTGGATCGGCGGAAAATTTGCCGATAAAATTCGGAAGTATCTCTTGGTTTGAGTGGTGATTTTCCAACCGTCCTGATCGCTACTGGCAATAGGAATATCATTTTTCTTCAGGGTTTCCATTACTTTTTCCCAGATCACAGGAAGTTTGGCGGAATAGGCTTTTGAGGGTAAAGGAATAGGAGCAACCGGTTCCTTTTCCTGTCCGAAAACAAAACCTTGAGAAACCATTGTTATGATTAGAAAAGCAAGTAGCCAACTGAATCTTTTCATTTTAAATGAAGCCTCCCTTAAATTAAAACACCCTAACTTTTAACCATTTAATTTTGAATTAACTTAAATTTTTGTAACCTTTTTTGCTTACCTTTGTCAAGAAATTTTAAGGTTAAAAACCCAAGACTTAAATAACCTTTTGAAAAAAAAAGTTTTTTGGGTCCTGTGGTTTGACAAAGCCCCTCCTTAAAGTTATATTATTTTTGGGCTCATCCTGGAAGTGAGTGGGTAAATTTTGTCATTACCCGCCTGTCCGGCGGGCACTTGCAGGCAGGGGAAAGCGGAAATCCAGGCCCTTCCCGTCATTCCCGCGAAAGCGGGAATCCAGAAGGTGTTAATTTTTTGAATCTTGGATTCCTGCCTGCCGGCAGGCGGGCCCGATAAAAACATTCGGGAATGACGAACTGGATTTTGCAGGAACCTCTAATACTTCAAAGGCTTCAACCACAGAATGACTTTGACTTGACCCTTGCCCTGTATGGACCTTAAACACTTTTTAACAATTTTTACCCACTCGATTACACGAAGACCCTATTTTTGTTTATTCAGAAAATGGTAAAGGCCTTCCCTTTTTACAAAATAAAAGAGGTTTTATTTCGGTGAGAAAACAGTTTTAGGGTTTAGGAGGGGATTGCTTTAATCTGGTAATTTTTAAGGCCCAGTGAAATACAAGAAAGGCAAAAATTTCCTAATTGTGACTCTTTTTTCCTAGGTTTTTGGAAGACGGTTTCTTTCACCAAAAATTAAAAAAATTCTTTAATTACAGTCAGTTATGAAATTGCTCCTTTCTTTACTCATTTGATGTTTTATGATAATATGAACATACTTTTCGGAAGAAATTTAAGCTTTTGGAAAAGGTTTTCTTTCCTTTTATTGGGTTTTTTGGTTTCTTTTTTGCTTGTGGTTTTTTTTACGATCAATAGGTTGAAATCCGAAAAAGGGGTTATTGAGAATATTCGGTTGGGGAAGGCCGATGTGGGAATCGGGGGGTTTTCCTTTTTGCAGAACCAGGAGGGGGAGGTTCAATGGGAGGTAAAGGCAAAAAAAGCCGAAGTTTATAAGGAAAATCACTTGCTTTTTTTAAGGGACGTTCAGGCAAGCTTTATTTCCCCCGATGGGGAATGGATACGCTTAGAAGGAGAAACCGGCCAGATGGATACTCAAGCCCGTGATTTTTTTTTGGTGCAGAAGGAAGGTTTGGTAAAGGTAAAATTAAGTAATGGCGTTACCATTCTGACCGAACGGTTGGATTGGTCAAATAGTAAAAATGAGATTTCCTCAAATGATAATGTTCAGATTATGGGTCCTGGGTTTGAAATTAGAGGGGTGGGCCTTACGGCCAATGTGTATTCTCAGGAAGTTAGGATTCATCAAGATGTTCGAGCGTTTATTACCGGGGAAAGGGATTCTTTTTAATTTTATTGGACAGAATTAACGCGGCAAAATTTTTATTAATCAACCGGTTAAAGGGTGCTTTTTTCCCTTAGAAAATTTTAAAGACTTTTTAAAAAGAGTGTTTAGGGGTTCATGAGAAAAATGGTTGTTCCTTTTCCTTTTACCATCAAACCCCAGCTTTTTCCCAACGGGGGTGATTTTCAAAAACTCAAATTGAATTTTCCGGAGAGACCTCTAAGAAGAAGGGTAGGGCTCCTTTGTCTTATTTTCTTTGTCTTTTTTTTAATTGATGTTCCTTCCAAAACCTTTTCCAATCAATTTCCCAGCGGGTCTAGAGTCACTGAAGCGATAGGCACCAAGCAGATCAATATACGCTCAAATGAACTTGTTTTTTACGGTTCGGAAAATAAAGTTTTTTTTAAGGGAAATGTGGTTGTTGAGTATGAGGATATGATTTTGGAAGCTGATGATGTCCTGTTGTTCCTTCAACCGGGGCATGATTCTTCTGTTTCTCCTCAATTTTCTTTTTTAGGCCCCAGGGATGATCACCAGGTGGAAAAAATTGAAGCAGATGGCCATGTGGTGTTTCAGGGTGGGAATCATCGGGGTCGTTCGGAGCATGCGGAATTTTATAAAGAGGAGGGCATTGTCATCTTAACGGGGGATCCAGAAGTGTGGGAAGGGGAGTCCCTGTTAGCAGGCTCAAAAATTACGGTTCTTTTGAAAGAGAGAAAAAGCATTGTTGAAGAAAGCCGTGTGACGCTTCAACCCCAAGAAAAGGAAAAAAAAGGTTTGGTGACGGTTGAATGAATTTAAAAGCCCAAAATTTACAAAAAGAATTTCGGGGCAGGAAAGTGGTGGATGACGTAACGATTACCGTTGGCGTTGGAGAAGTGGTCGGTTTATTGGGACCTAACGGGGCTGGAAAAACCACCATTTTTTCGATGATGATTGGGTTGGTAAAACCCGATCAGGGGGGGATTTTTTTGGACAACGAAGTGATAACCCAACTCCCTATGTATCAAAAAGCCAGAAAGGGAATTAGCTATCTTCCCCAAGAACCTTCTATTTTTAGAAAGCTGACTGTCCGGGATAATTTGCTCCTCATTTTGGAGACCCTAAATATTTCTCCAATAGGTCGAGATGAACGAATGGGGAACCTTTTAAAAGAATTCGGGATTGAACATTTATCTGATCAAAAAGCGTATACCCTGTCCGGTGGGGAAAGAAGGCGGGTGGAGATAGCAAGGGTTTTAATTACTCAACCCAATTTTATTTTATTAGATGAACCCTTTGCAGGAATCGATCCCATTGCGGTTGGGGAAATACAACAAATTGTAATCCAGCTTAAGAAGAGGAATATTGGGGTTTTAATTACGGACCATAACGTCCAAGAAACTTTGGCAATTACCGATCGGGCATACATTATCAATGAGGGGAAAATTTTGGAGAGTGGAACCCCCCAAGAAATTGCAGGAAGTCCCCGTGCCCGTGCCATTTACCTGGGGGATCGTTTTCGTTTATTAGATGAGAAAGTTCCTTTGGATGTCAACGAGAGCAACCTTAACTGGAATTAAAAAAACAACGAGGTTCGAAGTTGGGATGAATTTTTGGTAAAACATTGATTTTCTTATTGCTTAAGCCTTTTTGGTTTAATTATTAAGCAAAATGAATTAAAAAAAGAAACTTTTTTAAATAATCGGTTATAATGAAAAAAGGGATTATTAAAAAATAAGGGCGGAATAATGAAAGCAAGGCTTGATTTAAGACTTCATCAAAAATTGATTATGACCCCCCAACTTCAGCAAGCCATTAAGTTATTGCAGTTGTCACGGTTGGAGTTAAATCAGATTCTTTCTGCGGAAATGATGGAGAATCCCTTGTTGGAAGATTCATTGGCAGAGTCCCTGGATGAGGATTCTTCCCCATCTATTTCTACAGAAAAAGTAGATGAGGGGGAGGTTGCTCAAAATTCCGACCGTGAAGAAGAAGGTTTGAAACCGGAAGATTTATCTTTGGGATGGGATGAGTATTTTGACCAGGAAAGGGATGATGGGAGGGATATGGGGTATTCCCTGGCTTCGCAGAATGAACTTCCTTCTTATGAGCAGACCCTTTCAAAAGGTACTTCCCTCGTTGAGCATCTTTTCTGGCAATTAAGACTATCAAATCTTACACAGAAGGAGCAGGGGATTGCCACATCCATTATCGGGGATATAGATGAGGACGGCTATTTTCGATCTTCCATTGAGGAGGTTTCTCGGGGGGCTGGGGTTTCACCTTCAGAGGTTTTAAGAATTTTAAAAGTTGTCCAGGATTTTGATCCCAGTGGTGTGGGGGCAAGGGACTTAAAGGAGTGTTTGCTGATTCAAGTCAACCAATTGGGTTTGGAAGGATCCCTGGTGGGGGCCATTGTTTCTCATTTAGAGGATCTTGAGAAAAGGCGGTTTCCCGCCATTGCCAAATCTCTTGGGGTAACCATTGAGGAGGTTGTGGCCGCAGCAGGTGTTTTAGAACACCTGGAACCCAAACCGGGAAGACCCTTTTCTTCCGCCGATAATATTTATATTGTACCTGATGTTTTTTTAGTCAAATCAGATGGGCGTTATTTGATACTTTTAAATGATGATGGTATGCCCCGGCTTCATATAAACCCTTTATATCGGAAAATGTTGCGTTCTAAAAACGGGGTATCGGAGGCGACGAAATCTTATTTAGAGAACAAATTTCGCTCTGCGCTTTGGCTAATCAAAAGTATTGAGCAAAGAAACCGTACCATTTGCCGTGTGGCGGAAAGTATTGTTAAATTTCAAACCGATTTTTTTGAGAAGGGGTTACCGTATTTAAAACCTTTGGTTTTGAAGCAGGTTGCTGAAGACATTAGTATGCATGAATCCACCATCAGCCGGGTTACCACCAATAAATATATGTATTCCCCCCAAGGGATTTTTGAGTTAAAGTTTTTCTTCAACAATTCCGTTGCCCGAACCGATGGAAAGGGAGACGAACTTTCGGCGGTTTCCGTGAGAGAGATTATACGGAAAATGGTGTCGGAAGAAGATCAGAAACGTCCCTTAAAGGATCAAGAAATTGTTGAAATGTTAAAAAGCCAAAATGTTGAAATTGCCAGACGTACTGTTGCTAAATATAGAACTGAACTTAATATCCAACCCGCCAGTCGACGAAAGAAATTTTGCTAGCCTAAACATCCCAGTTTTAAAAATCTTTAACGTTTAAACCTTTAAAAAGCGGGTATTCATGAAAAAGGGATCATGAATGTCCATTTTATAATATGGGAAAGCTTTATCCAAAAGTTTGAAAAAATAGAAAAATTATCAAATAACAGTAAATTTTAATTGAAATCGGTGTTAAGAAAGATTACCCTCAGTATCGAAATTTAAAAAAAGGGTTTTTTCCTCCCAATTTGAGATAGGGAGGAGCGTGAGATAAGGGGCCTTTTTATCAATTATTTTATAAATAATGGGGTCCCCCCCCCCCGGAAAAACCCTTGGGTTTTTTGTACGGAAAAGATATTCTTCAAAGGGATAAAAGGTGCGTGATTTATTAATCATTATCATCAGTGGGTTATCCGGTTCTGGTAAGAGTTACACCATAAAATGTTTTGAAGATCTGGGTTTTTATTGTGTGGATAACCTTCCTTCCCGGTTGGTTCCAACTTTTGTTGAATTATGTACTCATTCTGGAGAAGAAATTTCAAGAGTTGCTCTTGGAATTGATATTCGGGAACGGGAGTTTTTAGGGGATTTTCTTGCCATTTTTGAAAAATTAAAAAGCCAAGGGCTGAAAATTGAAATGTTATTTTTAGAAGCAAGAGATGAAATTCTCCTCCGAAGGTTTTCCGAAACCCGAAGGCCCCATCCATTGGCAAAAGGGAAACCCGTTATCGAGGGAATTCAAATTGAAAGGAATAGCCTAAACGAGTTACGGATGCGAGCAGACCAAATTATCGATACATCGGACTACTCTGTTCACCAACTAAAGGCATTTATTTCCCAACATTTTATTGATATTGCTGAATTAAAACCTATACATATTACTTTAGTTTCCTTTGGGTATAAATACGGAGTTCCTTACGATTCAGAATTGTTATTTGATCTTCGGTTTTTGCCCAACCCCAATTTTGTGCCCGAAATCAAAGCTTTTACTGGAAATGATCAGCGAGTTTGGGAATACATGATGAAATACCCTGAAACGATTCAATTTTACCAAAAACTAGTGGACTTTCTTGATTACCTTATTCCCTGCTATGAAAAAGAAAAACGATCTTATTTGAATGTTGGAATGGGGTGTACGGGGGGTCGCCATCGTTCGGTTGCTTTTGTCAATCAAGTCGGTAAATACCTGCGAAAAAAAGGGTTGGACATTTCGGTTCGTCATCGGGATATACAACAATAACCATTAGAAAAGATTTGGAAACGGAAGGTAGACATGGGAACTTTTGCATTTGGGATTTCAGGGGCAAGTGGGGCCATATATGGGTTTACCTTATTGGAATATTTGGTTAAGAAAAAACATAAAATCTTTCTAACCATTTCCCGTGAAGGTCAAGCCATTTTAAAAGAGGAGGTCAATGTTTCATGGATTGGAAATGAAAAAGAGGTGAACCAATCTCTAAAAAACCATTTTGGAGAAAAGGAGATTGAATTTTTTAGTCCAGAAAATCTGCATGCTCCGATATCCAGTGGCTCTGTTTTTACAGATGGAATGGTTATTGTCCCCTGTTCTTTTAAAACGGTATCCGCTATTAGACATGGAACATCCTCCAATTTAATTGAACGTGCAGCGGATGTGACATTAAAAGAGGGAAGGCCCCTTTTTATTGTTCCCAGAGAGACTCCTCTAAGTTCGATTCATCTTGAAAATTTGTATAGTTTAGCAAAAATGGGAGTAAGAATTATTCCCGCCATGCCCGGCTTTTATAATCAACCAAAAACCATTGACGATTTGGTAAGGTTTGTGGTTGGACGAATTCTAGATAGTATGAAAATAACACACTCTCTCTATCAGAGATGGGATTCAGTAGAACAGACATAAGAGGGTTTTCCCCCTTTAACTTTAATTGGTTTCTCCCCCTGCCTTTTTTCCATCTTATCTGTTGGGGGGGATTGCTCTGTTGTTTTCTTTTTTTTGTTTCCTGTTCGAAACGAATTGAAAACCAAGAATTGCCTTCCATTAAAGATTGGTCCAATGGTTTCCTTTTTGTCACGGGGCGGGGAATTTTACACCCTAGTTTTGATGTGGGGGACCAACGATATACTGCCCTTCAGGAGGCCAGAAGGGATGCTTTTTTCCAGCTCCGACGAGAAGTATATGCCCTTCCCATTGATTCTAAAAATCGGGTTGAAGATTTAGTCCTCAAAGATGAAAAACTGGTCCAAAAAATAAACCGGTTTATTGATGGGGCGAAGGTGGTTGCTTTTAGGATTATAGAGGAGGAAAAGGTCGAGGTGGATATGGAGCTTTACCTAGGTGCATCGTTGAAATCCCTTTTAGGTTTGGTGGAAAAACCTCGATTACCAAATAAAAATCAAAATTCAAAAAGGAGGTGAAGGGTTAAATAAGTGAAGTCGTAGGGAAAAGAAACAAAAGAACGTTATCCACTCTTTTTGGATTAAAAGGGAGCAATGGTTTCTGAAATCATTTAGGGTGATGATTTTTCCGGTGTTCTAAAACGAAGGTCATTTTTGGGCTTTAGGTTCTAGGTAGCCCCGCTTAAATTTTTGTGGGAACTTGGGGACATTTTTTTATCTCAGATTCCCCAATGATCCTTTGGGGTTTAAGTTATTTCCTTTTCCTTCCTCAATGGTTGTTTATTTTTAATAACAAAAAGAAGGGATTTATTGAAGTTTTTAAGGGAAAACATTCTCCGGTAAAATTCGGTTTTTAAAAAAAGGGGTCGATCCCCACAGGAAAATCTAAAACGGGGTCCGATAAACAAGTTTGGCTAGCGGTTCTTCGGTGGCAGCTATAACAGGAGTGTAAGGTTGAGGGATTTGTCAAATCCAGAAAAAGTTCAGAGGAGGTCTTTCGATCTATTTTTGAGTAGAGGAAATGGTTGCATTGTTATTCCTTTTATATTGCCGTAATCCATAATTCTGTAGCCTTTTGGGAATATCCATTTCCCTCCTTCCACTTCTTGTTTCACAATTCTTTTTTAAATCAAAGGTTGTTCAAAACCTTTGATTATAATCAAATTCAAATAACCCCCCCCCTACTTTTCTAAGAAAGAAAAATAAGAATCTGGGTATTTCTTCCTATCCTTATTGGGAATTGGTTAATATTTCTCTGGATTCAAAGAAAAACAATAACCACAGTTTTGAGATAAAAAGAATCATACTTTTTTTGGAGAGCCCCATAAGGCCCGGAGGGTTAATTTTATTAAAGCCGCTTAAAGACCTCTTTTTTTCAAGAGAGCATTTAACATATCTTTTAAAACATGGAAATTTAAAAAAATAAATTGAGTTATTTAAAAGGTATCGGCAGCCGTTTCCGGTTTTTTTCTCATGAAATATTAATAATTTCAATCAGTTATGCATGGCCAATCTCAGCTTGACAAGGGAGATATATTAAGTATACTTACTATGGTCAACCCATTCCTTCCCAACATAAAAGAAATAAATGCCGTGGCAAAACCCAAGAGGCAATATAAGGCCAAAGAAGTTTGTTCAATCTTTGATATTTCCAAAGTCACCCTATTCCGGTGGGAAAAAGAAGGTTTTATTTCAAGTGTGGGGCGAGATTGGCGAAATTGGCGCCTTTATTCGGAAAAAAATATTCAGGAAATAAAAAAAATGATTCGATTAAGAAACGAAAAAAGAAATTAGGGGGGAAGAAAATTGCTTTTTCAAAAGGAAAAGCCCTTATTAGGTCTGGACATTGGATCCAGCTCCATTAAGCTAATACAGTTGAGCGAGGCTCGCGGGCGATTGAAGCTTGAAAGGTTTGGAATTATGCACTTGCCTCCAGAATTGATTGTGGATGGAACGGTAATGGATTCTGGCAGCGTGGTCGAAACCATCAAAGAGCTTTTTGAGGAGCAGAAAACCAAAATTAAAGAAGTGGCCTTATCGGTTTCTGGGCATTCTGTTATTGTTAAAAAGATTATGTTACCTCCGATGTCTGAAGAGGAACTTGAGGAATCGATTAAGTGGGAAGCCGAGCAGTATATCCCTTTTGACATCAATGATGTCAATATGGATTTTCATATTCTTGAAACCACGGAAGGCCCTGATGGAAAAGGCCAAATGAGTGTTTTGTTAGTCGCGGTCAAAAAGGACAAATTGGCCGAATATACATCGTTGGTGAACGAAGCCGGTTTGGTTCCCGTTGTGTTGGATGTGGATGCTTTTGCTTTGGAGAATATGTTTTGCCTGAATTATGATTTTCAACCCGAAGAAGTGGTTGCTCTGGTTAATATTGGGGCTTCCGTAATGAATATCAATATCCTTAAGAATGGTCAATTTACATTTACCCGAGATATTTCAGTGGGGGGGAATCGGTATACGGAGGCCATCCAAAAAGAGCTCAATTTAAGCTATGAACAAGCTGATGAGGCCAAAAGAGGAGGGGCGATTCCAGGGGTTGAGAAAGACGCTGTGGAAACCATTTTACATGTGGTGCACTCTGAAGCAGCCTCGGAGATTTCTAGGTCTTTTGAGTACTTTAAAACCACTTCTGCAAATGAAAATATTGATAAAATTATTTTAAGCGGGGGAGCTGCAAAAATTCGCGGTTTTGGGGGATTTTTAACAGAGAAACTTAGTGTCCCCGTTGAAATTGCAAACCCGTTCCGAAACATCGAAGTCGATCATAAGCGCTTTGATCCCGGGTTTCTTGAAGAAGCCGGGCCGCTGGCTGCCATCGGGGTAGGGCTGGCTCTTCGCCGGAAAGGTGACCGATGATCAAAATTAATTTATTACCTTCAGAGGGAGCTCGGAAGGTCAAGAAAAAAAACGAAGGGCAAGCCCAGTTTGTCATTGCTGGAGCCAGCGTTTTTATCACCTTTTTGTTTTGTGTTTACTTTTTTTGGTATGTCCCGAATGGAAAAATTACTCAATTGCAGATTGAACACACCAATGCCCAAAAGGAACTTCAGAAATTAAAAGAGCAGGTGAAGGTTGTAGATAATTATGAGAGTAATAAAAAAGTCCTTCAAAGAAAAAATGAAATAATAAAAAATTTACGAAAAAAGCAAAGTCGTCCAGTTCATTTGTTGGATGATTTAAGCAATAAACTTCCGGATCGTGTGTGGCTTAAATCTTTTTCAGAAAGTAAAGGTGTGATCAGTATTGAGGGAAAAGCGTTATCCAATTCCGATATTGTTGATTACATTGCAAACTTAAAAAGTTCTCAGTTTTTCTTAGATGTTCAGCTGGAGGAATCCCGCAAAACCATAGAAAAAAATATTCCTATTTACAATTTTAAATTAAAAGTGAAGATGGTGGTTTAGTTTTAAAGGAAAAAGGGAGGTAAAAAAGAGTGTTTGGGTTAAACGCTGAAATGCTTAAAAGTGTCCCCATGTATCAACGGGTCATTGTCCTTTCCGTTTTTCTTTTAATTATCATTCTTGGTTTTATGTATTTGGTTTATCTTCCTAAAAACAGTGAAATTGAAGGGTTACAAATCCAGGTCTCTCAAGTGAGGGATGAAATTAATGTCAATCAAATTAAATTGCGAAAATTGGATCAATTGAAAAAAGAAAATGAAGCCTTAGAAAAAGAGCTTGAGGAGAGAAAAAGACAACTTCCCTCTGAAGAGGAGGTGGCTACATTGTTAAAACAGGTTTCAGATTTGGGGGTGGGAACCGGGTTGGATTTTAAGCTTTGGAAACCCAAAGCCTCACAGAAAAGCCCAACGGGACTATATGTGGCCATACCAGTGGATGTGGAGGTTGCTGGGGGATATCATTCGGTTGGAATGTTTTTTGATCGGATTAATAATTTACCCAGAATTGTCAATATTTCTAACCTTAAAATGACCAACGCAAAAGAAGAAAAAGATGGGAGAGTAAAAATTCAAACCAACTTTATCGCTACGGCTTTTGCCGCAATTAAAGAACCTCCTACAACTCCTAAATGATGAAAAATATGTTTATCTGCAAAAAAAATCTGGCTAACAAGATAATGGGAAAGGGGTTTCCCCTGTGGGTGTACGGGATTTTTCTCCCTGTCTCGCTTGCCTTCATGATAGGATGTGAAACTCAAATGGATCCAGGTCAACCGGTTCCTTCCATTGGAGCTGCCGCATTGCCTGCTCAAACCCCTCCTCCTCCCACCCCAAGCCCCACAACCCTCACTGAGGGGGAAAATCAAGAAATAGAATCGGAAATTTTAAAGCCAGTGTATAGTTATAATGCAGAAGGTCGTCGAGATCCGTTTAGTTCGATTTTACTGGTGGGGAAGAAGATGGGGGGTGATCTCCTCCCCCCATTGCAACGCGTGGAGCTCTCTCAACTCCAGTTAATTGGGGTTGTTTGGGGAAATTTCGGTTATAATGGAATGCTCCAAAGTTCAGATGGAAAAGGGTATACGGTTCGGGCAGGTACCATTGTAGGGCAAAACCAAGGGGTGGTAAAGGAAATTACACCCAAAAATCTTATTGTACAGGAAACCTTTACCGATATTTTTGGAGAAAAGAAGACTAGAGATTTTGTTTTTCAGCTTCATCCTCAGGAGGATTTCGAATGAGAAAAGGAAGGAATATTTTTATTGTCTTTTTCATGCTAGTGTGGCTTACCGGTTTAATCTCATGTGCCCCAAGGATGGCGTCTGTCAAGGAGGATTCAGGTCTTCCAATAATAAAAGATATTCAAGTTACGGAAATGCCCTCTAAGGTAGAAATAAGGGTTTTTTCTGATTTTCCACTTTTGTATACGACTTTTCAACTTACGGATCCTGATCGATTGGTTGTGGATCTTGCAGGAATTGATTTTGGAAGATTCAAATCCACTATAAATGTTCAGCAATCCGATGTTTTGGAGATACGGCCCATTCCCGCCAAGAAACCAAATGATGTCGGCAGTTTAGAAATCCTTCTTGCCAAGCCCCTAGAATCCAATATTCGGGTTAAAGATGGGGTTCTTTTCATTGACCTGTTGAAAGAAAAGAAATTAGACCTGGAGATGGCTTCTAAGGGAAGAGATTTGGGAAATGAAACACCTCCTTTCCTGGATCCAAAAATGGAAAAAGGAACAAAGGGAGAACCTTTCTCCGAAATTTTGGAACCGGTGGTTGAGGTTCCCGTTCAACCTATGGTGGCCTCCGAACCCATAAAGAAGTCGTTGCCTCCCGCCACTCAGGTCACTAAAGTGGAAGCGGTTTCAGATACGGATGGGGTTAAAGTTCTAATTGAGGGTAATGGGGAATTAAAACAAGAGTCCTTTCTTATTGAAGGCAAACGTTTGGTTGTAGATTTACCCGGGACTACAAGCCTTTTGGAAACGCATCTTCTACCTGGGGTTGGTCCAACTCTCAATAGAATACGGGTTGGCCAGCACTTGAATCCAAAAAAGGTTCGTGTGGTTTTAGATTTGTCTGAGCCTTCTCCTTTCAAAGTAATGGAAGAGGGGGCCGTAATCGTTGTTCACTTGGCCTCTAAACCTTCTATAGAAGAAGCCCTGATTTCAGTTTCTGCAAAAGAATCCTCAGCGGGTCAGGCTATTATGTTGGCGGAGTCCGTGGGGAAAGAAAATGAGGGGGCATTTTCTGGAACGCCTACACCGATAACCGGAAATGGAAATTCAGAAATAAAGATGGAAAATTCAAAAGAATTAAAACAGAAGGAACCCTCTCCCAGTCTGAAAACAGAGAAAAAAATTTCAGAAACCCCAAAAGAAGTAAGCCAGCCAAAGACTAAAGATGAATCTGTAAAGGCGGAAGGTTTAAAAAAGGTAAAGAATTCTGATGATGGTTCGACTGAAAAAAAGGCTGTGAAAACCAATAAAAAAGGAAAAGAAAAGGTTTCCGAGGGAGAAATTATTCAGGAAAAAAGATTTATAGGGAGAAAAATATCTCTTGATTTTCAGGATGCAGATTTAACCAATATCATTCGGCTCATTGCCGATGTCAGTGGTTCTAATGTAATTGTGGGGTCCGATGTCAAAGGGAGGGTAACCTTAAAATTGATTAACGTTCCTTGGGATCAATCTTTGGATATCATTTTAAAAATGAATGGGTTGGGCCAGCTCAGAGATGGAAATATCATTCGAATCGCTACGTTGGCTAATATTGCAAAGCAACAAAAGGCTGAAGGGGATGCAAAAAAGGCGACCATTGAAGCCGAAGATTTGGTCACCAAAATTATTCCCGTCAATTACGCTAAAGCGAGTTCTCTTTCCCCCACCCTCAAAAAGAGTTTAAGTTCCCGGGGGGATATTATGGTCAGTAACGAAACCAATACTTTAATTGTTAAAGATATTCCCCAACATATTAATGAGGTGAGTGAATTGGTTAAGATTTTAGATCGGCAAACCCCTCAGGTTGTGATTGAAGCCAGAGTGGTTCAAGCCAATACATCTTTTGCCCAGGATATCGGGGTCCAATGGGGTGGGGGCTACACCTCCACATCTTCAGCGGGTCTTAATTATGGGGTTTTTGGAGGAAATTCAGGAGCGCCCATTAATCCCTCAACCGGTTTTGCGGTTAATTTGCCAGCCAGTGGTTCCGCAGGCCCTTTAGGGGCTACCTCATTTACAGTGGGGAGACTGGGGAGATATAATTTGGATCTCAGGTTATCCGCGGGTGAAACGACCGGTGAAACGAAGGTCATATCAACTCCAAGAATAACAACCTTAGATAATAAAGAGGCCAAGATTCAGCAAGGTGAGTCCATTCCATTTGAAACCGTTTCTCAATCCGGTACCCAGACCCAGTTTGTCGATGCAACCTTAAATTTAACGGTTACCCCCCAAATTACGCCGGATGGAAGCATTATCATGAAAATTAAGGTAACCAAGAATGCCATTGGATCTTTCCGGTCTTCCATTACTGGAACTCCCAGTATTGATAAAAGGGAAGTAAACACTGAAATTCTGGTGAAGGATGGGGAAACCGCCGTTATCGGTGGAATTTTTGAGTCAACGGATGATGATTCCACGGCAGGGGTTCCTTGGCTTAACAAAATTCCCGTTTTGGGCTGGTTTTTCAAACGGGAAAGTGAAACTCAGACCCGTAGAGAGTTATTGATTTTTATTACACCCACCATTTCCGCCGTGCAACCAGCCGTTTAGAAATTTTTTCCCATCTGTGATAGAATACCAAAACTCTTGGTTTTAAGGGGTGATGGTGTTGTTTTACAACATCGGCTGATCACACTCACAAAAAGAATTCTGATTTTTTCTTATTAAAATAAGATTTTTCAATATTAGCACCCAGATTTTAAACCCTATCGTTAAAGATAAAGGGGTGGATGTCTCCATTTTTTAAGAAAGTATTACTAACCCATCTTTTTTTTATTTAATGAGACGAATTGTTTTGGTTGGTTTTATGGGAACAGGAAAAACGGTGGTAGGGAAGCGTTTGGCTAAGGCCCTTGGGTTGCGCTTTATTGATATCGATTCAATTATTGAAGAAAGGGAAAAAAAAAGTATTTCTCATATATTTCAGGACAAGGGAGAGTCTTTTTTTAGAGAATTGGAAAGAAAGGTAATCGAAGAGGTTTGTTTTTCCGAGGAAACAGTCATTGCAACCGGGGGTGGGGCGGTTTTAAATCCGCTAAACAGGGAAAAATTAAAAAAGGGTAGCTGGGTGGTTTGTTTAACGGCAACGCCAGAGAAAATTCGGGAGCGAATCAGTCGCAGAACAAATCGTCCGCTTTTAAAAGGCGATAACCCTTTGACCATTATCAAGGATTTATTGGAAAAAAGATCCCAATCCTATCTAGAATCCGATTTAATTGTGGATACGACCAGTGGAAATGTTAACGATGTAACCGAAAAAATCCTAAAAGAATATAAAAAGCGATCGTCATCTGACTAAACCCTTCTCCTGAAAGGTCAAAGAAACCTTTTATCTTTGAATAGACCATTTTAAAAGCCCCCATTTTCTAGATTTTGTTTTTTTATATTTTCGTGAAAAACATTTGACTAAATTTTAAGGAGACCATTTGGTACAGAATATCCTAATCAAGGTAAAGACCCTAACGGGTGAATACCCTATTTTTTTAGGATGGAAAACCCTGGGACATATTCAGGACTATTTCAAGAAAACTGGAAATCAGGGGAAAGTAGGGATTGTAACAAACTCAAAGGTTAAAAAATTATATTTTAAGGAACTTTATCGGGAGGTTCAGGAATCGGGGTTAAAACCTTATCTGTTCTGCCTTCCAGACGGAGAAAGGTTCAAGACGCTCCATTCGGTGGAGAAGATTTATAATGGACTAATCAAAGCGAAATTTGAACGAGGATCCACATTAATTGGCCTCGGGGGTGGAGTTATTGGGGATATGGCGGGATTTGCCGCTGCTACATTCCTTCGAGGAATTTCCCTTATCCATATCCCCACCACCTTGGTTGCCCAAGTGGATAGCAGTATCGGGGGAAAAACAGGAGTTGATCATCAGTTCGGAAAAAATTTAATTGGTTCCTTTTATTCCCCAAAATCTGTTTTCTCAGATGTTTCCACCCTGAGAACTTTGTCCAAACGGGAGTTTAATGGGGGGCTTGCCGAGGTTATTAAATACGGAGTTATTTCGGATCGGCGGCTTTTAGAAATCCTTGAATCAGAGGTCCAGCCCAATTCAGAAATGAAACCGAAGATTCTTATTGAAATTGTCAAGCGGTCTTGCCAAATCAAAGCAAAGATTGTTTCAAAAGATGAACGGGAATCAGGTTTAAGGAGAATATTGAACTATGGGCATACCTTGGGACATGCTTTGGAAACATTGACTTGCTATAAAAAATTCAAACATGGTGAGGCCATCGCCATTGGGATGGTTTTTGCTTCCCGTTTGGCACACTACCTAGGGTTATGCTCAGAGGATCTCATTAATCGGCAAATCCGTTTGTTAAAAAAATTTAACCTTCCAACACAATTTTTAATAGGGTCCCCTGAAAAACTGTTTGAAATTATGTCTGTTGATAAAAAGGTTCGGCAAGGAAAAATTTACTTTGTTCTTCCGGTTCGAATGGGCAAGGTTGTGATTCAATCGGTTGAAAAACGTCATATAATGCACGTCCTTCGGGCGGATGGCAAAAAAATTTTAGGATAAAAAATATTATAAAAGTGGGCGTTAATACCGTAAGTCTTTTATGTATTTTTGAACCGTTGGAACCCATGGTTTTTATTGGGGGGCAGTAAGGACACCTCATTTTTATTTCTCATACAAAGGGTGGAAAACCTCCCAGGGTTATGTTACATTTCCATCCAAAAATTAAAAGGCTTTTAAGAATTTAAACTTAAATAATAAATTTTTATTTAAAAGAATTTAAAGGATGTTTTTAGAAAATTAAGAAATATTATAATGGTAAATTTTTATTTTCCTCATAAGTCTATAATGGAAAAAAAATGTTAATCTCACCCTCAAACCCTGAATGCTTGAGGGTTCAAAGAAACCCTTCAAATAAATCCTGTTCTACCACTCAAGCTGAAGGGCCCCCCTTACTCTTCTGGACCCTATCCATTAAAAATGATTAAGCGCAAAGAAAAAATAACTTCTCAGTCCTCCCAAAAAAAAACGGTTCGAGAGAGAATACAAGAAATTGAAGTCCTGAGAAGAATTACCCAAACCATCAGTTGCAAGTTGGATTTGGAAGAGGTTCTCCATCAGATTATCGAAACCGTGGTTAAGGTGACTAAGGCAGATGCGTGCCTCCTGTATTTATTGGATCAATTGGGAGAGGAATTAATTCTTCGTGCTTCGAAAAACCCTCACCCGAAGCTGATTGGAAGGATTCGCATCGAGGTGGGAGAAGGGATCACCGGATGGGTGGCTAAGCAAGCCCAACCGGTGGCTATTTCTCGTAACGCAAGTGATGACCCCCGGTTTAAGGTTTTTCATAATTTGCCGGAGGACCGCTATCACGCTTTTTTATCCGTTCCTGTCATTAGTCAAAATGAGGTGATTGGCGTTATTAATGTACAGCACAAAAACAAGCGGAAGCACCGTCCAGAGGAGATTGCCCTTCTATCGACCATTGGGCAACAGGTGGGTGGCGCAATTGAAAATGCCCGTTTGTATCAAGAGATGAAAAAAAAGGCTCAACGCATTGAGACCCTTTCCCGGGTCAGCACCACCATTGCCTCCAACCAATATTTGGAAGAGATTCTTCACCTTTTGGTTACTATGACTGCAGAAATGATGTCTTCCCAAACCTGCTCAATTATGCTTCTTGAAGAAAAAAACAAGGAGTTGGTGATAAAAGCCACCCAAAGCTTGAGTGATCGTTATAAAAGTAAACCTCCCCTTAAAATTGGGGAAAGTATCAGCGGACGGGTGGTGAAAGAGAAAAAACCCGTTTCGGTTTTGGATGTGACTCGGGAAAAAGGGTTTATGTATCAAGATCTTGCCCGAAAGGAAGGTCTTTGCTCACTCCTTTCTGTTCCTATGATGATCAAGGATCGGGTCATTGGTGTGATCAACAGTTATACATCGGAACCTCATCATTTTTCGGAAGAAGAAATAAAAGTTTTGCAGGCTGTTGCAAATCAAGCCGCCATTGCCATTGAAAACACCGCTCTTTTGAAGCGGTCCCTTGCCATGGAAGAAGAATTGGAGGCCAGGAAAGTGGTTGAAAAGGCAAAAGGCCTTTTAATGAAAAACAAGAGGATAACCGAGAATGAAGCCTTTAAACTTTTACGGAAACAAAGTATGAATACCCGTCGATCCATGCGGGAAATTGCCGAGGCTGTCATTTTAGCCTTGGAAATGGGGCAATAATAATTTTCATCAACAAAAGGTTTTCTTGTTTTTTAATTTCTTGATTAGACGGATCAGTTTTTTAAGTTTTTGTTCTTCCTTTATTTCTTTTCCAACATCAAAATCTATTGTATAGAATTGTTCTTTTTTTTCCAGGGGCTCTTGGGAAAAAATTTGGTGTTTGAGAACATCAAGGTTTGCCTCTGAGGCATCACTGGCTTTTTTTTTCCGCCGGTTGATGCGTGACCGAAGGGTTGATTCCGGTGCTTTGAAATTTAAAATGACAAAGGGAATATTGATGTCTCGGGCAATGGGTTGTAAAATTTTTCTTTGTAATTTTTTTAAAAATGTTCCATCCACAATGACTGGGAACCCAGCCCCCAGAATCATCTTCGCCAGTCCTCGCATTTTTAGATACACTTGCCGCGTTACATGAGAGGAATACAGGTTTTTGCCAATTGGGGAGCGTGTGCGGGCGGAGGGAGAGAGGCCTTTTAACCGTTTTCGTTCTACATCGGTTCGGATTCTCAAAGCCCCTGTTTTTTCCAATAAAAATTGAGTCAGAGTGGTTTTCCCCGAACCTGAGAATCCATGAGTAATGGCCAGCCATTTTTCTTTTGGATGGGTATATCCTTTAGCCAGATTCAGGTAGGTTTTTATTTCCTCCCTAATTAATTTTTGATCTTTTTTGGTAATTCCCTCCTGATTTAACCGTATGCAAGATACCTTTGCCCGAACCAGAGCACGGTAAACCTGGAAATAACGAAGAATCCGGGTTCCTTCATAGTCTCCTGTTTTTTCTAAATAGCCATTTAAAATTTTGTTAGCAAAAAAATATTGCCTTCTGTCCTCCAGATCCATTGTTAAAAAGGCGATTTCGCTCATAACATCAATCCACCGTAAATTCTCATTAAATTCTAGACAATCAAAAATGATGACCTGATTTTTCAATAAGGCCATGTTTCCCAAATGCATATCTCCATGACATTCCCGAATAAAACCTTGTTTTTTCCTTTTTTTCATCAGCGGCCGTAATAATTGATGTGTTTTTTTGATCCAATGTTCAAGGTGGGAAAGATCTTGTCGTTCGGTTCGAGACGTTATATTTTTAAAAATGGTTTGAAAATTTTCCCGAATGGGTTGGATAATCCGATTGGGTGAACCAAAGGGAGAGCCCATTGGGGCAACAGGAATCCGCTGATGAAATTGGGCCAATTTTGTTGTGAGACCATCAATATGGCCCGCTAGAAGTTGCCCGCGTGCCAACACCCGATCTAGTTGGGCATCTTGGGGAAATTCTCGCATTTTTACCGCATATTCAATAGGAGGTTCTTTCCCGTTCAAAATTGGGGCTTCAGGACTTCCCGAAATTGGGATGACATCTAAATAGATTTTTTCCGAAAGCCGTTTGTTTAACCGAAGTTCTTCCTGGCAATAGAAAAGCCGTTTTTTTAGGGAAGAAAAATCTAAAAAACCAAGATTCAGGGGTTTTTTTATTTTGTAGGCGAACCGGCCGGTGAGCAAAACCCACGAGATGTGGGTTTGAATCACCCGGAAATGCCCGGCGGGGTGGCCAAACAGCTTCGGATTTTGAAGCGCTTGAATGAGAGGAGGTAGATGATTGTCTGTCACTGGTTTTAATTTTTAATGGGTCTTTTGGTTTTATTATTTTAAAACGGCGAATTGATCCTGGTCACTAAGATCGTTTTAAATTTTCTCATTTCCGTGATTCATACGACTTCCGGGGGAAAAAGCTTCATTTAATGTGTTCCTTGGGGGTTTATTAGAAAAGTATATGACATTGTATCCTAAAGTTCAAACGGTTGTGGAACGTCTTGAAAACGGCAAAGAAATCATCCGGTCTTAAATTGATCCAAAAAAACAATAAAAAAATATGTCTTTAGGGGCCTAAATCGTATAGTATTTCTCTTTTCTAGAATTGGACAATGTTCCTTGGGGTAATTCGAAATCTCCCCTTAAAAATCAATCATGCGGTTCAAGATTATTCTTATTGCTCATATTTCCTCTTTGTTTTTTTATTCTATCCCAAAGGGTTTTGCGGAAACCCGCCTGCCTGAAGAAATTCCGACACTCTATTTGGATCCGATTATCATCACGGGTTCGAACCTTCCGTCCCCAAAATCGAAAGCCGATCTGAGTTTGACCGTGATCTCTGAAGAACGGATAGAGGCGGAACAGGAAGTGAGTGCCACGGAACTCCTGAGGCATGTTCCCGGTCTGCATATCGATCAGCCGGGAGGGAGGGGAGGGGTCGGATCCGTTTATATTCGGGGGGGAGATCCGAATTATACGCTCGTCCTGATCGACGGGATTCGGGTGAATGACCCCACCAATTCCCGAGGCGGGTCTTTTGATTTCTCGTCCCTCAATCAGGACGGGATCGAACGGATCGAGGTGGTCCGCGGTGGATTTTCCCCTATCTATGGGTCCGATGCCATGGCGGGCGTGGTTCACATGTTGACCCGAAGGGGGAGCGGAAAACCCACGATGGGATTAGAGGTTTCTGGAGGACTGTATGAAACCTATCGGTTGGGGGTCCAGGCACAAGGCGCCTATCGCTTTTTCGACTACTCCCTGAGCGGTTCCGTCCATGACAGCGGGAAGGCCGTTCCCGGAGACCGCCTGTTCAATGAAACCTATCATTCCAAGTTCGGTTTCAGACCTGAGAAATGGAATATTCAAACCGTTTTTCGATTTCAATCCAGTGAGATGGAGTCTTATCCGAATGATAGTGGCGGAGACCGGTTTTCGGTGATCAGAACACTTGAATTTCGTGAGTCTGAAGCGTTTTCCATGGGGACGGATGCCTCCTATCCGATTTTTAATAAGTGGAACGCCCGTATTCATTTCGATTATTTGGACCGGGACGAAACAATCGACTCTCCAGGAGTCGCGCCGGGAATACGGGACCCTTTTGGAATACCCCAAAATTTTTCAGACAATCGGTTTCAACGGATGACGCTGAGACAGGACAATGTCGTAGAAGTGAGAGAGGACTTTCAGTTTACCCTCGGTGTGGAAGGGCAATTGGAAGAAGGGGAACACCGGGGTCATCTCCTTGTGGGGAATACCATTGTTCCAACACAATTTCGGTTAGAGAGTATCCTTCTGGCCCCATTTATTGAGTTTCAGATGAACCCCCGAAAAGAGGTTTTTTTGACCGCCAGTGCCAGGTGGGATGTCCCTGAGGATTTTAAATCCCAAATCAGTCACCGGTTTGGATTTTCTTATTCACTTCCCGTGGTTCGGACGAAGTTCAGGATCAGTGCGGGGGAAGGGTTCAAACTTCCGAGTTTTTTTGCGTTGGGAAACCCGATTGTCGGGAATCCGGACTTAAATCCGGAAAAAAGTAAAAGTTTCGATTTGGGGATCGAGCAGGCCTTGTGGAAAAACCGGGCAAACTTCAAAGTGAATTATTTTTATAACCGGTTCAAAGGGGCGATCGATCTGCAGGAAGGCCCGCCCCCCCAACTGGTTAACCGGTCTGAAATTATATCAAAAGGTATTGAAACCGAATTTTCCGTAAGGCCTGTTCCGCAACTGGATGTGATTTCCCATGTCACCTTTTTAGAAACGGATATCAAAGACACGGACGAAGAACTCAGGAACCGGCCGAAATGGAGAGGAGGCGTAGCAATTCAATGGCAACCTTTTTTGGAACTTGTTTTACATTTAGATACGTTATATGTCGGAAAGGTTTTGGATTCCTCGATTCCAACGGGAGACCGCCGGTTGGATGATTATGTCCGGGTGGATCTGGCGATGACCTGGAAGCCTGAACCGAACTGGGAATACTTTTTGGCGGTGGATAATCTTTTCGATGCGGATTACGAGGAGGCGGTTGGATTTCCGTCACCGGGAATTGTTCCGAGAATTGGAGTGAAGGCGACCTTTTAAGGAAAATTTTAAGGTGATTTAGATCCGGGAGAGTCAAAATAACGGTATAAGAACCTTATCCTGTATGGTCCAGACTATACCGATTTAGGACTGCCGCCCAATAGGGTGAACAGTATTACCAGAATGATGGACTGGATGATCCAGCCGATGACGCAAACCCCCACGGCCCGCCACGTGCTTTGATAATCCAACGCTTGCCGGACCGCAATCACCATGGCCACCAGCATCCAAACCGAGGCGCCGAAAAAGACGACCCCTGTCATTCCGGGAAGGATTCCCAACGCCCGTAGGATCCCCGGAGAACTTGAAAACCCGATGGTCCGCAATAATTCGCCGTGATCTGCATGGGTCTGGGGTTCCGGAAGTACTTTTGTTCCGATGAAGTAGGTCAGAAATGCCCAGATATACCACCCGATAAGGGCGGCAACCGTTCCCAAAATGATCCCGCCGAGGCCCCCTTCCCCCATGGTTCCGATTCCAGCGGCGATACCGGATAGAACCACGACCAGCGTCGCCTGTCCCATCGCCCCTTTGTCCGCTTCCACCTCCTCATAAAGATGCACATCGAGCATCGCAGCACGAATCATCCGGTCCATTAAATCGTTCATTTATCTTCTCCTCCATTCGATTGGGGTTTGAATTGATATAGACCATTAAAACCAAAATTTAACCAAAATGCAAAACTATTAACATGTTGATCTGAAAAAACAAATCAAAAGGTCTCTTTCAAGAGGGGATTGCTTTTTTAGGTTAAAGACAATTATAATTAATCATCGTTCCCTATTTTCTTTCTGTTGTTTTCCAACCTCAGAATAATTTCCTTTATGAATTTAATATGAAACCAATAGATTGATATATATGAAAGCGCGTGACTTTGACAAGAAGTTTGGTGAAGGAAAGGATATTTCCAAATATCTTGACGTGTCAAAGGCGAGAAGGCCCAAGCAGGAACAAAAGAGAGTAAATGTGGATTTTCCTTTATGGGTGATCCATTTGTTAGATTAAAGAAGCAAAACGTCTCGGCGTGCCGCGACAATCCATCATCAAAGTCTGGGTCGCTGAGCGTCTTGAAAAAGCATCTTGAAGATACCTGAGTTCAACTACTGAAGATCCCTCCCAGCTTGCTGAGGGAATCTTCAACATAAACATGAATCAAGACGAGATTTGACCCGTTTCCTGATAAAGAAGAATCGCGTCTACGTTTGTTCGTTGAAAAGGAGTAGGCATCTTAAAAAAGGAGACCTGAAGATCAACATGAATCAAGACGAGATTTGACGCGGTTCAAAAAAAATTTGGATCAGTCTAAATACTGTTCAATCAACGAAATGTCTGTGGGAAAGATATTCCTTACCCTGAAAATTGTGGCCGCGGTAGTGGGAATTCTGTTAATCATTGGGCTGGGCATCAAATCTTCGAGAGTTATGCCTGATCATGCTGTAGTTTACGCAAACGATGGGTCGAAAACCTACCTCGCACCTCCATGCATAAAAGCGACGGCAGGCCTTCGACTCATTACCGCAGGTGAGGCTCATAGGTTAGGCTATGAACCCGATAGAAAATGTCGTGATAAAGGAGCCTTTGTACAGGATGATCGAAGTCTGACTGGGATTTTTTTCCAGAATATTGGTTTGGTGAACCCCAAAATGTCCAGATGGAACGAAGATGGGTCCTGGAACTACTGAATGATTGAAAAAACTGTTCGAAAAAATTTGTTGTAATCGGACTGGCGTTGGTAATTCTTTCCTTTGCAATCTTCTAAGTAGCGGTAGGGTTTTAGAGAGCTAATATGACTGAAAATCTTACACAAATTCCAAGAATTGAAAGTCGTGCTTCGAATAAAAATACATTTGAGTGGAAAATTCCTGGAAAGGTATCTGTATGCTTAATGTTAATTGATAAGGTCGGATATCTCGTTATTACGAAAGTCAAGCTTAGGAAACTGCATTGGTGGAATCGTTCTTGGAAAACCTTTACGTCAAAATCTCATGATCCCGCCGAAGCCCTAATTAATGCTTTAGACACTTTAGAAAAACATGGGTTTTATATTGATCATAATACGGTTCAGTTTGGAGAAAAAATTGGAGACCCAAATTTTTTTTAAAATGTTGGGGCTTTAATAAATCATTTAAAAACCGTATCGCCACAGTTCTTTAAAAAGCTTTGCGTTGTGTTGCTCTTCCTATCTTCAATGGTGGATGATACAGATCGTTAGATATATATCATTATGGCAAAGATTATCGTCGATTCCAATGTTCTGATTAACTCGTTTCAACGTGGCTCAATCCACAGAAATGATTCCATTGCTTTTATTGATCAGATCGTCAGGTACGATCAACTTATAAGCATGCCAGCTCATGGGTGGTTCGAGGTATGGTGTAATCTCAAAAGAATTTCTTCGGTTGATCGAACGTATCTTCCTCCTTTCTTTGCAGGTAAGATGCAACTACCCTTGGAACTTATCCACATCGATGATCAGTTTATCAAAAAATACGGGAACATCAACATTCCGTATTCAAAGGGTGCCGATCACATTTTTATAGTTGTAGCTTATGAGAATCAGTATCCACTGATTACGTGGGATGATAAAATGAGAAAAATTGCAAAAAAGGTTGGAGTGCAGGTATACGATCCAAAGGAGTATTTACAGGGATTCTGATAAGAAATCGGCTAATTCGTAAATTGCCAGCTTTGTCGACAAGCGTTATTCTTTCTTTTTCTCTCAAAGATTATGGCCAACCACGATTGGAATTTGTGTCCCTTTAATCCGCCTCTCCCTTGTCTCCGACTTTTGAGAATTCATGCTCCCCGAAAATGGCGGATTCGTATTTGTAGTATTTAAATTCCAATAAATTGTGGGAGGGGTCTTCCAGGACGAAGGTCCCGTGTTCGATACGGGTACCGGGAAACCGGTGGCGGGGTTCCATTCGGAATTTAAGACCCTTTTCTTTTGCCCGTTCTGCCATGGCCTTCCAATCCTTTTCGGATTTGAAAATCAAACCGAAATGACGGGGATAGATCCCTTTTTGAGAAAGTAATGGCTCCTGGGTGAGGTGGGCCACAATTTGATTCCCGTTGAGTTCGAGAATGATGGCGGTCTTTGACTCTCGCCCCAGCGTGCATCCTAAACCCTTAACATAAAATTCCTTGGTTCTTTCGGGATGATTGACTGGAAATGCAAGATGAAATATTGTGTGGTTCTTCACTTTACAAACCCCTTTCCCTTTCTGTATTACATTTGAAGTAGAACCAACCGGTTTCCATCGGGATCCTGTAATGTAGAAAAATCAGCTCCTCCAGGGGCGCTCTCAATTCGGCTACAACGTATTTTTTTTCGTTTTAAATCCGCTGTTGCTTTTTTTAGATTTTTTACACGCAACATGATTCCCCACCCGCCATCTGACATCCGGGTTTTGTTTTTATCCTTTTTGGACTTTTTTTTCTCTAAAGCGTGAAAACCTAAAACTGTTCCCCCAGGAACGTTAAACTCTGCATAATAGGGTCGGTTGATGGTGGGTTTTAACCCCAATTGGGTGTAAAAACGGACAGAGGTTTTTACATTTCGAACCCCTGTCATGACCCATGAATCGGATATGATTTTTGCCATTTTTTCCCCTCTTTTAATTAAGTTTTTAAATTACCATCCTTTTAAAATTTTTCGTAGTTTTTCAAGATCTTCATCATCACACCAGACGTAAGCCGAAAATTTTCCTTCAATTCCCATGGCATCAACAGCGTGAAGGTTAATTCCTTCTTGTGCGATCCGGTCCAGTGTTTCCGCCAGTGCACCAGGACGGTCTTCACCGGATAAATGGAAGCAGTTTCCCTCTTTGAAAACCCACCCTGCTTCTCGGGCCACTTTTTTAAAAAGGTTGGGATCCCATGGAATGGCAATTATTTCGGCGTTTCCTCTTCCGGTTCCAAAGCTCCAAACCGCTTCCAGGTTAATCTCGAGTTCAGAGATTTTTTTGGAAAAACGGGCTAACTGACCAGAGCGATCCTCTGTTGAGATAACAATATAAGTGGCGCGTCTAATATCCATTCCTTTTCTCCAGGGTTTGCAGGTTCAGAAAATGAAAGATTTCAAAGATAGGGTAAAGAATAAAAACGTAGAACACGATAGCGAGTTCTTATGAAAAAAGCAAGATTGCCTTTTTGGAAAAAAGACCCCCGGGTGGGTGTTTTAAAAAAGCTTTTTATTTTTATGAAAATTTGAAAGGTAAACGGTAGGGTGGATTGGGCTGCCGGTTATGAAAAGGAGGACAATAGTGGTGGTTTATTAAGGTTGAAGGTTAGAGAGTTTTAAGCAAATAGTTAAGGGCATAATGTGGTCACCAAAGCTTCTGCGGCGGAACGGGGAGGTATAGGTTGCCATTCAGAAGAGAGATTATGAAATCCTAAAACCCTACCTCCTTTCCCAAAATCAATTCTTTGAGCAATCCTAAAAGTTAGGTCCGGGCAGTTTACTTTAATCAACTTTTGGTCATATTCAAAGGTCTCGTATCCGTCCATGGATAACCCGGAAGCCCTCCTGTCCTCGAAATATTTTTTTTTGCTTTTCTCATTTTGGGGTATCAACCGGATCCAGACGGTTATAATACCTTTTGGGGTGGTGCTCATACCCTCCTCATCATAAAAAAATTGATAATGATTACTCTCACCTAATAAAGGCCAATCTTTTGCATTTCCTTCAGTCTGAAAACCTAATACAAAGATCAAACCCATTGTCATCCAAGGCACCAGTGGGTTGTATTTTTGAAATTTCATTTTTAAAATCAAAAAAATTTTGGCCGCCGACATTTTGTGGTGTTGACTTCTTGTCAAAATCGGATTATACGAAAGAACCGGATTCAAAACAACAGAGGGGTTCAGGGGTCATTTTTAAACCCATGGCCTAAAAAAAGTTGAAACCTTTTAATGGGAATGTACGAAAAGGAAATGTTTTGGAAAGGATAAAGGGTTTTCAAAATATTCCTCCTCTGACCGGTTGTTTAAAAATAGACCAATAAAATTTATTAATAGGCTAAGGAGCCCAATGGAACCAATAAAACCTGGGATTTATCGCCATTATAAAGGCAATTTGTATGAGGTCATTGGAGTGGCCATTCATTCAGAAACCGATGAAGAAATGGTGGTTTATCGTGCCCTTTATGGGGAATACGGATTATTTGTTCGCCCTAAAAATATGTTTCAGGAGGAGGTTGGGGTTAAGGGTTTAAAAGAGCCGAGATTTAAACTTTTTAAACCCTTCTAATTTAGGTTTCCCCGTTTATTTTTGGGGTTGGAGTCGGTTTTTTAGCCTTGGAAATATATGTTTTACCCTGGTGCCGCCTTGAGGAAAGGAAGGGCGGGGGGAAGGCCTTATCTTAAAAAAAACTGAATGGAGGTTTATGGAAATCCGACTTTATTATGAAGATACCGATAGCGGTGGCGTTGTTTATTATGCTAATTATTTGAGATACCTTGAAAGAGCACGGACGGAATTTTTTCGAAATTTAGGCTGTGATGTTGGGGTTTTAATGGAAAAGGGTTTTTTGTTTGTGGTGACTCATGTGAATTTGCACTATCATTTACCTGCCCGCTACAATGATGTAATAAAAATTGAAACCATTGTCGGAGAAATGCGAAAAGCAAGTTTTATCCTGACCCATCAAATATTTCTTAAAAAAAATGACGCTTTGTTGTTGGATGGTCAAATCAAAATGGCCTGCCTGGGGCCAGAAGGGAAACCAAGGCGGTTGCCCGATGAAATGGTTCAGGTTTTAAAGTAATTAAATTTATTTTATTTTAGTTCCGGGAGGGGCATCCTCCAGAAGTGTGAGGAGAGATTGAACCTCCTGGTCACCTGCTGCAAGGACCATTCCTTGAGATTCTACCCCCATCAGCTTGGCGGGTTTAAGGTTTACCACCACCGCAACTTTTTTCCCAATGAGGGTTTCAGGGGAGTACTTCTTTCCAATTCCTGCGACAATTTGTCGCTGGTCTGACCCGATATCCACTTTTAATTTCAGAAGTTTATTAGATTTTGGAATGGCCTCTGCGGAAATGATCTGGCCTACACAAAGATAGATTTTCGAAAAATCTTGAATGGAAATGCTTTCTCCCTCGGTTAAGTGGTCTTCTTTTTGCTGAACGGGTCGATTTTTTAGGATCGAATCTTTATTATTCAGCCTGGGAAAAAGGTGCTCCTTTTTTTGAACCGGAGTACCGGGTTGAAGTGTTCCCCATTGAATTTGTCCACTTGGGGATTCCAATAAAGGATCTTCCCATTGAACTCGGATTCCAAGTTGTTGGGCTATTTGAATGGCGGTATTGGGCATAAAGGGATAGAGAAAAAGACTGGTGACCCGAAGGGCTTCAGCAGTGTTATATAAAACGGTTTCCAGTTGGGTTTTGTCAGAGGGGGATTTTGCCAATTTCCATGGGGCTGTTTCCTCAATATATCGGTTGGCCCGGTCTACTAATTTGAAAATTTCTTCAAGGGCTTTGTGAAATTCAAGGTGGTTCATATATTTTTCAAAGGGATTAAACAGGTTGGAAACCACTTCTTGAAGGGGACCCCCATCCCCTTTTGGAGCGGGTATTATTCCATTAGAATATTGTTCAATCATTTGAATGGTTCTGCTTAAAAGATTTCCTAAATCGTTTGCAAGGTCACCATTGAAACGATGTGTTAATGCTTCTTTTGAAAAATCACCATCTCCTCCGAAGGGAACTTCACGAAGGAGAAAGTAACGGAATGCATCCACCCCAACGTCATTCACAATGGCATGGGGGTCGATAACGTTTCCCTTGCTTTTTGACATTTTTTCCCCTTCAACGGTCCACCAGCCATGGGAAAAAATCTTCTTGGGCAAGGGAAGACCCACCGACATGAGAAAGGTAGGCCAATAGACTCCGTGAAACCGAAGAATATCCTTTCCGATAACATGAAGGTCTGCAGGCCAGAGTTCTTGCATCTTTTTCGTATCATTAGGAAATCCCGCAGCGGTGAGATAGTTCGTCAAGGCATCGAACCATACGTAGATCACATGTTTTGGGTCTTTGGGAAGAGGGATTCCCCAATCGAAACTCGTCCGACTGATGGAAAGGTCCTTTAACCCTCCCTGGACAAATCGAATGATTTCTTTTTGGCGGTTTCTGGGTTGAATGAAATCCGGGTGCTCTTCCAGGTAGCGAAGGAGTCGGTCCTGATATTTAGACATTCGAAAAAAGTAACTTTCCTCTTTTAGTTTTTCAACCGGGCGATGGCAGTCCGGGCATTTCCCGTTCACCAAAACCAATTCGGTCCAAAAGGTCTCGCATTGGATACAATACCAATCTTCATACTCTCCCTTATAGATATCTCCTTTTTCCGAGACCATATCGAAAAGGGCTTGAACAGCCCGATAATGTCTATCTTCGGTGGTCCGTATAAATTCATCATAAGAAATATTTAATTTTTCCCAAAGCTCTTTAAAGCGAAACACTACCTGATCCGCTAAGTCCTTTGGGGTCAGACCCCTAAGTTGGGCAGCCTTTTGTATTTTTTGTCCATGTTCATCTGTTCCCGTTAAAAATCGAACGCGAAACCCGGTGAGACGTTTATAACGTGCCAAGGTATCGGCCGCCACCGTGGTATAAGCGTGACCGATATGAGGGACATCATTGACATAATAAATGGGGGTGGTAATGTAAAATGTTTTTTCTTTCGGCATTATATTTTTCCTAGGTGGCCACCATATGGTTCTCCGCAATGATCTCTCTGAGGAGGAGTAAAATTTTTTCCATACAAAGTTGGCGGTTGTGGTTCCTCAGGATACCCTCTTTGGCTTGGATTAGCTCTTGGTGAAGACAATGAATTTGGTCGATGGAAAAAATTTTGGAAAGGTCTTTCATTATTGTGATTTCCCTTGCTTCTTTGACCAGCTGGAGAGGGGATCCCATTTGAATCAATAGAATTTCCCTTAACCAGAGAAGCAACCATAACATTTTTTCTTCCATGACATCGTTGTCTCGGGACCAAATTTCGGCGGTTTTCAAAATTAACGATATTCCCCCTTCAGAAAAAGAGGTTAAAAATTGGAGGGTTTCCCTTTTTTCTTCGAAAAAGGAATCAGGTTGGATGGTGAGCGCTTTTCCAATTCTTCCCATAGAAAAATAGGCAATATCCAATGCTTGATCCGGGGAAATTCCAATTTGGGTCACCAAAACGTCTACCAGGAAATCAAAAGTGAATGGGGCGAAAACGACTTTCACACAACGGGAAGCGAGAGTGGTAAGGAGAAGATGGGGACTTGAACTAATTAAAATCAGGGTGCAATTCTTTGGGGGTTCTTCAAGCGTTTTTAAAAAGCAATTTGCGGCCTCTCGATTCATTTTTTCAGCGTCATTGAGGATGAAAAATTTTCTTTCCCCCATTTGGGGTTTTAAAAAAATTTTTTGTTGCAGATTTCTTATTTGGTTTACTTTTAAAGTATTTCCTTCGGGTTGAATCAAATGGATGTCCGGGTGAGCGGAGGAGTCAATTAAGCGACAGGAACGGCATTCCTGGCAGGGATCTGAAAATCCAAAATTAGCCGGTGTTTTTCCATCCCCTTTTTTTCTATGAGTACAATTTACTCCTTTTGCAAATTCCAAGGCCAGGAGTTGTTTTCCAAGTGCCTTTTCTCCCCCGAAAAGATAGGCCTGGGCGATTTTTTCCTGAAGAATTGAACGGTGGAGGATTTCCTTGGCTTGTTGATGGCCGATAACTTTTTTAAAGATTTTTCCCCCGGTCATGTCTTTTTTTTGAGACCCTTCCCCGATTGTCGGTAATCCGTTAAATAAGGGATCAAAATCTGCATGATTTCCTTGTGAATGGTTTCAGAGTCATTCCCTCCTGAAAGAACCTGAATTCTTTTGGGGTTTTCCTTCGCAATTTGGAGGTATCCTTCGCGAACCCTTTGGTGAAATTCCAAATTCTCCTGGTCTAAACGGTTGAGGGGTCCCCTTTTTTTAATCCTTGAAAGTCCTTTTGAAACATCAATATCTAGAAGAAAGGTGAGGTCGGGTTCTAGGCCATTTAAAATGAATGAATTTAACTGGTTTAGCTGTTCTGTGTCTCTTCCTCTTCCATTTCCCTGGTAAGCCAAGGTGGCGTCTGAAAATCGGTCAGAAATAACAATTTCTCCTTTCTCTAAAGAGGGTTGAATAAGCTCCGCAATATGTTGCGCCCGACTAGAAAGATACAGAAAAAGCTCAGTTTTTGATGCCATCTTTTGATAATTTTTATCCAGAATGATCTCCCGGATTTTCTCCCCGATAGGTGTTCCTCCGGGTTCCCGGGTAACCACCGTAGATAGCCCTTCGCGGTTTAGGGCATAACCGAGTTTTTGGATCTGAGTTGATTTTCCCGATCCCTCAATTCCTTCAAATGTAACGAATAAACCGCTCATGAAGAATCATGTTAATACAAGTGATATCCGGGAGTCCATAACTCTTTAAGGTTTTAAAATCGAAAAGGAATTGTGTTTGATGCAATTCCTTAAAGATGGATTTGGTGATCGCCTTCCTTAATTGGGAGGGTTCGGGTTGTACAGAGAATGACCTGTCGGTGACGACCCAAGGCCCTCAAAACATCTAAAAGTGCAGCTTGCCGCTTTGGGTCAATTCCGATAAAAGGATCGTCTAATAGAAGGGGAAAAGGATGCTTGTCTTTTAAAAGACCCTGACCGCTCAAAAAAAGAACAACCCAGGTTAAATCCAAGGTTCCGGAGCTGAGATTCTCCCATGGGAGGAAAGAACCATCGGGACCTTTAATGGAAACCACCCCATCGGGAGAAAGGAATAACTCCCCTAGCGGAACAGGGGCAAGTCTTTTTAAAAGGGTAGTTGCTGTGGCATGCATCGATCCTGGGTCTAATGGGGCGACCTTTTCATATATGGAAGGGGTGAGGTGAAAGGACAACCTGTGGGTGGAGTTCCCTGTTTCAGTGGGTGTTGATGATAAGGCCAGGTCTTTTTCAATTTCAGGCCCAGGGGGTTGCATCATTTGGGTTTGATCAAGGGTTGGGCCCTGTTTTAATTTTCGGATTTCATCTTGAATACTATAGAGGTCTGATGGGGCATCCCCCAGGTTTTTGAGTTGGGTTTCCAAGTGTTCTATTTCCTTGGAGTATTTTTTAAAATCTTCATCCAGGGCTTGGGGGGTATTTTCTTGGAGAAGCTCTCGAATTTGTTTTTCCAGGTCTTCTTTCGCGCGGGATAAATTTCGGTACCCGCGTATTTTTTCCCGAAGTTCCGCACCGTTTTTACACCCTGTTTTTTTAAGGAAATCCAAAAAAGGCCCGTAGGTTTTTTGAAAAATTTCTTCCTGAGCTTCTTGCTTGCGGTATAATTGGTCAATCTGATCGTGAAGTTTTGACCTTTTTGAAGAATGGTCCCTATCCTTCCAAATTGACCAAAGGATGAAGCCAATTCCCGTGGCAAACCCAAGAAAAAAAAGGTGTCTTAAAAACCCTTGAAGGCTAATGGCCAGGCCAACTCCCATATTCAAAATAATAATGCCGGACCCTATCCATAAAAATTTGTTTTGAAGTAGATTGATTTCTGGAAGGGTTAGAAGGTTGTTGAGGAGAGTTGTTTTTTCCTCATCGATTTCCTGAAGAAAAGGCTGTTGGTCTTTTTCTGATTGTTCATAGGCTTGGGCCATTTCGTCCAGATTGGGTGGAGCCTCGGAAAAAAGGACAAGGGAGGCCTCTTTGGCGGAAATGGTTTTGAGCTCTTCAATTTTTTCACCCCAAAGTCTGATTCGTCTTTTTAGATCACTGGCTTTATCCCTTTGGTTATTGAGTTTTTCTTCAATTTGGAGAACCTTTTCTGCTTTTTCCTGCATGGTCATCAATTCTGTTAAGCGCTTATCCCTTGCCTCCTGGGAAAGGGAAGGTTCAGTGGGGGAGACGGAAGGGTCGGGCCCCGGGAGCGGAGCGGTAAATGACGTATCTTGCTTTGAGGAAGACACTGCATTTTTTTTTGAATTGGGGGAATGAAATGAGGGTAGACCATCCCGTTTCAACATTGAGGTTTTCTCAATATCATCCCCTTGAAGGCCGTGGAGTTCCTGCTGGACAAATCCTAGAATCCGGGTATCTTCCTTTTCGGTGATAACGAATTTCCTGGATTGATCCAGTTTTGAAAGGGCTTGTCTTTTGTTGGTGAAATCCCTGGTGATTCGAAAAATTTCCCCCTGGCTTGTCTTAATGACAATGCCTGCCTGGGAAGTGACCGAGGGGTCGTTTGAAAGGAGGGATTTTGAAGGAGCCCATGCGGATCCAAATATCCCGGCCACCACGCTTTCTAAAAGGGTGGTCTTTCCGGAGCCGTTGTCCCCCTGAATGATGTTAAGGCTGGGTTTGAAACTAAGGCGGGTAAGCTGCTTAAAATTTCGTATTTCTTGAAGGACAACCTCGAATATGGTCACCTTTTTTACCTTTTTGAATTTATTCGGGGTGGCATTTTTTAAGCGTGGCTCATCTTAATTCAACTATTTGGAAATTGCAAATGTATTCTTATCAATTCCGCTTGCATACCTTTTTGAAAACGGTTAAAATTATTCTAGTTTTTTCAACGGAGTATATCCCATTCCGCATCCTTTCATTTATCAAAGTAGGATGGGGGACGGATGCCCCGAACATTTAAAACTTCAGAAGGGTGACTCTTACGAGTAAACACATTAAAGGGTATTTTTTTGCAGGGCTTTTGGTGGTGACCCCTATCTGGGGTACCTACCTGGTATTAAAAACCTTATTTATTACCACTGAGGGGTTTCTTGGAGATTTACTTAAAAAGTATATCGACTTTTATATTCCCGGTCTAGGGATTGTTACCCTTGTTTTGCTGATTTTTTTCACGGGGGTTCTGACCACCAATTTTATCGGGAAAAAACTTTTTCAAATTTGGGAATTTTTTTTAAGACAGGTTCCCATTGTTAGAAATATATATTCCACGATTAAATCGATTATTGATACCGTTTCCCGTCAAGGGAATAAACGGTTTAATCGGGTTGTTTTAATTGAATTCCCAAGAAAAGGCCAGTATTCCCTGGCCTTTCTGACTGGTGTCACTCAGGGGGAAGTACAGCGGGTGACGCATCAAAAGGTGGTGAATGTTTATGTTCCGACAACGCCAAATCCGACCTCGGGCTATATGTTGATGGTTCCGGAAGAGGATATTATCCCGCTTTCCATGACGGTTGAGGAAGGAATGAAGATGATTATTTCCGGGGGTTTTTATTCCCCTTCTTCCCCCCAGGCGGGGGAAGGTGTGATAAAGGGAAACGTTGGATGAATCGTTTGGGTGTGTTGATCCTTGCGGCAGGGTTGGGCAAAAGGATGCGATCTAAAAAAGCGAAGGTTCTACACCCCTTGTGCGGAAAGCCGGTTATCCTTTATTTGGTGGATCGGTCCCTCTCCTTAAAACCCGATGTCACCATTGCCGTTGTGGGTCATCAAGGCAAGGAAGTTCAAGCCCTGGTAAAAAACAGAGGGATTAAGATTGTCCGACAGGAAAAACAGCTGGGAACTGGACATGCGGCCCTGCAAGCACAAACAATATTAAAACGTTTCCAGGGGGATCTCTTGATCCTTAACGGGGATACCCCTCTTTTAACCCAAGCCACTCTTCAACAGTTTTTGTTACACCATCGGGAGACCGGTTCGACCTTGTCGTTATTAACGGCAGTTTTGAAAAATCCCACAGGATATGGAAGAATTTTACGGAACTCTCCGGGTGATGTGTTACGGGTGGTAGAGCAAAAAGATGCCACCTCTCAGGTGCAAAAAATTCAAGAAGTCAATGGGGGAATTTATCTGGTCGATCCGGGTTTTCTTTTTAAGGCGTTAAAAAATTTAAAAAAAGACAATGCCCAGAAAGAATACTATTTAACGGACATTGTAGAAGAAGCCGTGAGAAATAAAAAAAAGGTTACCGCTTGGGTGGTTCCTGAAGCGGCCGAAATCCTCGGGGTTAATAGTCGGAAAGACTTTTCCGTTGCAGAGACCATGATGCGACGCCAAATTTTGGAAAACCTAATGGATCGGGGTGTAACCGTTATAGATCCCGCCACCACCTATGTGGATGAGGAGGTTTTGGTTGGGCAGGATAGTGTGCTTTATCCCTCCACTTTTCTTGAGGGGAGGACGCAAATTGGGGAAGGATGTGTCATTGGACCGTGGGTCCATATTATTGATAGCTGTTTGGGAAATGGTGTTTTGGTTCGAAATGGTTGTGTGGTGAAGGAATCAATACTGGAGGACACGGTTTCCGTGGGTCCCTTTACTCATTTACGGGCCGGGACAGTCCTCAAAAAAGAGGTCCGGATTGGAAATTTTGTAGAAATAAAAAAAAGTGAATTAGGAAAAGGTTCCAAAGCCAATCACCTGAGCTATATTGGGGATGCCGAAATCGGAAAAGGGGTGAATATCGGGGCGGGAACCATCACCTGCAATTATGACGGGAACAAAAAATCAAAAACCGTGATTGGGGACGGCGTTTTTGTCGGGAGTGATACCCAGTTGGTTGCCCCGGTGAAGGTCGGGCGAAAGGCCATGATCGCTGCGGGATCTACCATCACACGGGATGTTCCACCGGGGGCTTTGGCCATCAATCGTGTTCAACAGGAGAATAAAACCGGCTGGGTGAAAAAAAGAAATTTGCGGGCAAAGAAACCGACCCAGAAAAGGAAATCTTAAAAACCCTCGCTGTTCACCCCCCTTGGGAAAAGGTGCTGTGATTGGAAGGAAATCGTGAAGAAGGAATTTAAAAGAATCCATATTTAGAATGAGGGAATAGGGTATTATGTGCGGCATTATAGGGTATGTAGGGCATCGAAATGCGGTTCCCCTTTTGGTTGAAGGGTTGAAGCGATTGGAATATCGAGGTTATGATTCCGCCGGAATTGCCTTTTTACAGGAGGGAAAAGTTGAGGTCAGGCGCTGTGTAGGAAAACTGGTGAATTTGGAGAAGGCCATTCAGGATCAATCTTTTGAAGGATCCATTGGAATTGGCCACACCCGCTGGGCGACCCATGGGAAACCCTCAGAGGAGAATGCCCACCCCCATCGGGTGGGGGGATTGGTGGTGGTTCATAATGGAATCATTGAAAATTTTTTAGTGCTGAAACGTGAGCTCCTTGCGGAAGGAAAACAGTTTTCCTCCGATACCGATACGGAGGTGATCGTTCACCTCATTGATCGTGCCCTTCAGAAGGTAGATTCCCTGGAGGCTGCTGTTCAGATAGCGTTGGGACAGATTCGGGGTGCTTATGCCTTATTGGTCCTTTCGGAGTCCCACCCTAATCACCTGATTGCGGCACGAAATGGATGTCCTTTGGTGGTGGGTATCGGAAAAGGGGAGTTTTTTGCCGCCTCTGATATTCCTGCCATTCTCAATCACACCCGAAAGGTTTTGTACCTACACGATGGGGAATTTGCTTCTCTTTCCCCCTCCGGGGTGGTTTTAAAAACCCTAGATGGAAAGATCATTGAAAGGGGAATCGATGAGGTAACCTGGAACCCGGTTATGGCGGAAAAAGGAGGATATCGCCATTTTATGCTCAAAGAAATCCACGAACAACCCCGGGCCATGATGGACACCATACGGGGAAGGGTAAACCTTGAAAAAGAGTTTGTAGAGTTGGAAGAGATGGGGTTTTCAATTGAGAAATTAAAAAAACTCAAACGGGTCACCCTAGTGGCCTGTGGAACCTCATGGCATGCCGCTTTAGTGGGAAAATTCCTAATTGAAAAACTAGGGAAACTTCCTGTTGAAGTGGATATCGGTTCCGAATTTCGCTACCGTGATCCATTGGTCGGTTCGGGTGACGTTTTGGTGGCCATCTCGCAATCGGGTGAGACAGCCGATACATTGGCAGCAATGCGGGAAGCCAGTAAAAAAGGAGCCCATGTGATTTCCATCTGTAACGTGGTGGGAAGTACCATTGCCCGGGAGTCACAGGGTGTTATTTATACCCATGCCGGCCCGGAAATTGGAGTGGCCTCCACCAAGGCCTTTACCTCCCAGTTGATGGCACTTTATCTTTTGGCCCTCTATTTGGGAAGGGTTAGGGGAACTTTGGGTCGGGATGAAGAAAAAATGTTGATCAAGGCGTTGGTCCACGCCCCCCAATGGGTGGAAGAGGTTCTTCAGAAAGAGGAGAAGGTCCAAGATATCGCCCGGCGTTTTTTCCAGTTTCGGGACTTTTTATATTTGGGACGGGGTGTCAACTATCCCGTTGCACTGGAAGGGGCGCTCAAACTGAAGGAGATTTCCTATATTCACGCGGAGGGCTATCCTGCCGGTGAAATGAAGCACGGGCCTATTGCCCTGATCGATGAAAACATGCCGGTGGTGTTTATTTCCCCCCAGGATTCGGTATATGAAAAAGTTTTAAATAGCGTGATGGAGGTCAAGGCGAGAGGGGGGATTGTGATCGCCATTGTAGAAGAGGGTGATAATGAGGTAAGCCAGAAAGCGGATGAGGTATTGGTGGTTCCAAAGGTGCATCCCTTTTTGTCTCCACTGGTAATGGTCATTCCCCTTCAGCTATTGGCCTATCACATTGCCGTGTTGAGAGGCAGTGATGTGGATCAACCCAGAAATTTGGCTAAAAGTGTGACGGTGGAATAATCAGGAGCGGGATCTGGAAATGGAAAAATTTTTGCTTGATTTAAATCCAAACCAACAGGAAGCGGTGTTTCATACCGGTGGCCCTTTATTGGTGTTTGCGGGAGCGGGAAGCGGAAAAACACGGGTCATTACTTATCGAATTGTCCATCTAATTCAGAACTTGGGTGTGGACCCGCATAATATCCTTGCAGTGACCTTTACCAATAAAGCGGCTGATGAAATGAAAGCCAGGATCGAATCGTTGGTGGGGTCCCTGGCCAAAAAGGTTTGGATCAGCACCTTCCATTCGGCTTGTGTTCGAATGCTCAGGGCCCATGGAGATCGGTTGGGGTTATCCCGGGATTTTGTCATCTATGATCAAGGGGATCAACACACCCTGGTGAAAGAATGTGTTAAAATCTTGCAAATAAATGAAGACCTGTATCCCCCAAAGGTGATTTCCCATCGAATCAGCTCTCTTAAAAACCAGTTAAAAACCGCTGTTGAATTTAACAGAGAAGCCCAGAATTTTGGTTTGGAGGAAAAGGTTCAGAAGGTATATGACCTATATCAAAAACGGCTTCACCAAAATAATGCCCTAGATTTTGACGATTTGATTATGAATTCGGTGGACCTTTTTCAGCAGAAAACAGATATTCGGGAAGGGTATCAGGCACGGTTTCACTATGTGATGGTGGATGAATACCAAGATACCAATCCTGCCCAGTATCAACTCACACGACTTTGGGTTGGAAAGGAATCAAACCTGTGCGTGGTGGGGGATGATGATCAAAGCATCTATGCTTTTCGAGGAGCCGACCATAAACACATTCTTCAATTTGAAAGAGATTTTCCCAATGCAAAGGTGGTGAAGCTGGAACAAAATTACCGTTCCACACAAACCATCCTGGGAGCGGCTTCAGGGGTGGTCAGCAAAAACCAAAAACGGAAAATAAAAACCCTTTGGACTGAGAATGGAAATGGGGAAAAGGTTATTCTGTGTTCCAACTCGGATGAGGAGAAGGAGGCACGGTATATATCCGATTTTATTCGAAAGGCTTTTCAAAGAGGGAACCCATTTGGAGATATGTGTATCCTTTATCGAACCCATGCCCAATCCAGATCTCTTGAGGACGGATTGAGGCGTGAAGGCATTCCCTATGTGATCATTGGTGGGGTAAGGTTTTATGAACGCCGCGAGATAAAGGACCTATTGGCCTATTTCAGACTTTTGCTCAACCCCAATGACCAGGTGAGCTTAAAACGGGTGATTAATCTTCCCCCCAGAGGGATTGGAGCGGTCACCTTGGATCAAATGGAAACCATCGCCTCGGAAAAGAAAATAGGGCTGTGGGAGGCGATCAAAACCCTTGGGGATGAAGGCATTCAAACGGGTTCTCAGAAAAGATGTGTTGAATTTTTCAATCTATTGGAGGGATTCCGGAAAGAGTTGGACAAAGGGTCTTTGGTAAACGTTTTAGGGCACCTCATAGACCGGATTGGTTTTATGGATTATCTTCGGAAGGAATTTGAAACCGGGGCGGAAGCCCGGATTGAAAATGTGAAAGAACTTCTTTCGGCTTTGGGGGAGTTTGAGGAAAAAAATCAGCCGGGTGATCTGAAACTGTTTTTGGATCAGGTGAGCCTTGTTAGCGAACCACCAGGGAAAGGAAATTCAAAAAATGCGGTTTCTTTAATGACTCTGCACAATGCCAAGGGGTTGGAGTTTCCCGTGGTTTTCATGGCAGGTATGGAAGAGGGCCTTTTTCCTCATAAAAGGTCCTTGGGAGATTCCCAGGAGTTGGAGGAGGAACGCCGGTTATGCTATGTTGGTATGACCCGGGCAGGAGAGAAATTGGTTCTTACCCATGCTACCCAGAGAAGATTACATGGGACGACCCAATGGAATACCCCCTCACGGTTTATGGAGGATATTCCGGAGGAGTTTCTGTTCCGAACGGAGTTTAGTGGTTCCGGTGGTTTTTCTCCTATCGTGAAAGAAACGGGGGGTTTTGGAAACCCAAAAAGGCTTAATCAAACTGCCCAGGGAATTTTTGACCCATCCAATACTTTTTCAACCTCTGATGGTCCATCGACCCTTTTTAAGGTGGGAGTGAGGGTCCGTCACCCGGTATGGGGAGAGGGAATTATCCGAAGAAGTGATGGCCCCGTAGGGGATCAGCGGGTGAGCGTTGATTTTCCCAGGGTTGGGGTAAAACGATTAGCCATTAATGTTGCGCGACTGGAAAGGGTTTCGGGATGAAAATTCAAAAAAAAGAAGTGGAACACGTTGCGAAACTGGCCCGCCTGGTTTTTTCGGAAAAGGAAAAGGAACTGTTTGGCCAGCAACTCAGCAGTATCCTGACTTATATTGAAAAATTAAATGAACTCGATACATCCAACGTAGAACCGACAACCCATGTGGTTCCCCTTCATAATGTATTTAGAGAAGACGAAGTGAGGCCCTCTCTCAGTGCTGAATCGGCTTTGTCCAATGCCCCTGAAAAAACGGATGGCTTTTATCGTGTTCCCAAGATTATAGAGGATTAGCCAATTAACAGAATGTTGAAAAACTCGTTTGCTGTTATTCCCGGATGTTTAATCGGGAATCCAGTTTGTGTAAATCCAACAGGGTCTTGATTTCTGCTTGGGAAGGAATGACCCCTTGGTATGAAAATATATGCTTTTTCAACAACCTGTGAGGAGCGTTAAAGATTTTCAATAAGGAAAAGCGGGTTATCTTATGCTAAGACAAATGTTGCGGTCCAAGATACATCGGGCCACGGTGACAGAAGCCGATCTAAATTATGATGGGAGCATTACCATCGATGAAGGGTTGATGCAAAAGGCAGGGATCCTTCCCTATGAACAGGTCATGGTTTCCAATTTGAATAATGGGGAGCGTTTTGAAACCTATGTCATCCCAGGGCCGAAAGACTCGGGACAGGTCATTCTCAATGGACCCACGGCTCGAAAGGGGGTTGTCGGGGATAAAATTGTGGTTTTTTGTTATGAATATTATAACGAAGAGGAAATCAAACGGTTTAAACCCACCATTGTTAAGGTGGATGAGAAGAACCGAGCGGTGAGTTAACCATGTCAACCCCAGATTATCATAAACTGTCTCTTCATGAATTATCCCTCCGTCTTCAAAAACAAGAAGTCAAAGCGGTGGAGATTCTTGATTCCATTTTTGACCGGATTGATCAGGTGGAAGGGAGGGTCCATTCCTACGTCACCTTAATGAGGGAGGAAGCATTCCGTCAAGCAAAAGCAGCGGATATGCAACTTGCCGGGGGAAATTCTCAATCGCCTCTTATGGGAATTCCGGTTGCTCTTAAAGACAACCTATGCACATTGGGGGTGCGAACCACCTGCTCATCCAAAATTTTAGAAAATTTTATCCCACCGTATAGCGCCACCGTTGTGAACCGTTTGCAGGAAGCAGGAGCGGTGTTCGTTGGAAAAACCAACCTAGACGAGTTCGCCATGGGTTCCTCCACAGAAAACTCCGCTTTTGATACCACCCGAAATCCATGGGATTTAGATAGAATTCCTGGGGGTTCCAGTGGGGGATCGTCGGCCGCAGTGGCTGCGGATACCTGTATTGCGGCTTTGGGTTCTGATACTGGAGGTTCCATAAGGCAGCCTGCGGCTTGTTGCGGTGTGGTGGGGTTGAAACCAACCTATGGGCGGGTTTCCAGGTTTGGTTTAATTGCCTTTGCATCCTCATTGGATCAGATTGGGCCCTTAACCAAAAATGTGATGGATAGCGCATTAATGATGAATGTCATTGCTGGTTTTGATCCTTTGGATTCAACCTCTGCAGACATTCCTGTTCCTGATTATACCCAAGGTCTTGAAGGGGGGGTGCAAGGAATGACCTTTGGGATTCCTAAGGAATATTTTAAACAAGGGGGTGATGAGGAGGTCAGTAGTGCGGTTCAAAAGGCCATTTCGCACTTGGAAAAATTGGGGGCGAAAACCCGGGAAATATCACTGCCCCATACCGATTATGCCGTCGCCACTTATTATATTTTGGCCACCGCAGAGGCCAGTTCGAATCTTGCCCGTTATGACGGCGTGAAGTTTGGGTATAGAACACAGGAAGCCAAAGACCTATTTGAGATGTATGTAAAAAGCCGGGCTGAGGGTTTTGGGGCGGAAGTAAAAAGAAGGATTATGCTGGGAACCTATGCTTTAAGTTCGGGGTATTATGATGCCTATTATGCGAAAGCCCAAAAGGTGAGAAGTTTAATCAAGCGTGATTTTGACCAAGCCTTCCAAGAGGTGGATGCCATTGTAACCCCGACGGCCCCGACGGCGGCTTTTAAAGTGGGAGAGAAGGTGGAAGATCCACTTCAAATGTACCTTTCTGATATTTTCACGATTTCCGTGAACCTTGCGGGGATACCAGGTATTTCTCTACCCTGCGGTTTTACTTCCCATCAATTGCCCATTGGCCTCCAGTTGTTGGGGAAACCCTTTGATGAAGCTGGCCTTTTGAAAACCGCTTTTGCACTAGAGAGGGAAATGGGGTGTTTAGATAAGAGGCCGCCACTCACATGACCAAGTTGGCAGCCGAGAAGAAATATGAACCGGTAATCGGTTTGGAGGTTCATGCCCAAATGCTGAGCCATTCAAAGATTTTTTGTGGCTGCAGCACATCATTTGGGAAGGAACCCAATAGCCAAACCTGCCCAATTTGTATTGGCCTCCCCGGAGTCCTCCCGGTTTTAAACCGCCGGGTGGTGGAATTTGCCATTAAACTGGGCCTTTCCACCCACGGAGATATTTCCCCCTACAGCCGTTTTGCGCGGAAGAATTATTTTTACCCGGACCTTCCTAAGGGGTATCAAATTTCTCAGTTTCACCTTCCCATTGTTGAGAATGGGCATTTGGATATCTGGGTGGACGGCCAGGTCAAACGGGTTGGCCTGACCCGGATTCATATGGAAGAAGATGCGGGGAAAAACCTTCATGAAGGAATCGATAGTGCCAGCCATGTAGATCTCAACCGGGCCGGTGTTCCCTTATTGGAGATTGTCAGCCAGCCCGAAATCCGTTCTTCCGAAGAAGCGGTGGCCTATCTAAAAGCGTTGCGGGATATTCTGATCTATCTTGAGATTTGTGATGGGAATATGGAGGAAGGGAGTTTTCGGTGTGATGCCAATGTTTCCATCCGTCCTTCAGGAAGTGAAACCTTTGGAACCCGCGTGGAAATCAAGAACCTCAATTCATTCCGGTTTGTTCAGAAAGCCATAGAATATGAAATTAAACGCCAAGAAGAAGTATTGGCGGATGGAGGGGCCATTGTCTTAGAAACCCGGTTGTGGGATTCTCAACACGGCAGAACTTCACCCCTTCGCTCAAAGGAAGAAGCCCATGACTACCGTTATTTTCCCGAACCCGATTTGGTGCCCCTTCAGATAGAATCCAAGTGGATTGAAGAAATTAAAAAAGGGCTCCCGGAATTACCCGAAGCGAAACGGGCCCGGTTCGTCAAAACGTTTAATTTGCCTCCATATGATGCGGGCGTGCTGACTTCCTCCCGTGCCCTGGCCGATTATTTTGAAGCCTGTGTCACGCTTATAAATAAACCCAAAATGGTCAGTAATTGGATCATGACCGAGGTTCTTAGAACCCTCAAAGGGGCTTCCGATATATCTGAACAGGATGAATCATTGTTTTTTGAAAAAACCATGCCCCCCAGTCGCTTGGTAGAATTATTGAAGCTGATTGACCAGAGCGTCATCAGCAATACCATTGGAAAATCCGTTTTTGAGGAGATGATCCAAAAGAAGGGGGCTAGTGCGGAATCAATTGTTAAAGAAAAGGGTGTTGCACAGGTCAGTGATGAAGGGGCTTTGGAAAGGATGATCGATCAGATTATCGCTTCCCATGAAAAAGAGGTAAAAGAATTCAAAAGTGGAAAAGAGAAACTTTTCGGGTTTTTTGTGGGGCAGGTCATGAAACTGTCCAAGGGAAAGGCCAATCCAGGGAAAGTTAATGAACTTCTCAAAAAAAAGTTAAAAAGCGAGAGGTTGGAGGCTTAAGGCAAAAAACTAAAATCTAAATCCTGAAAGCTGACAGCCGAAAACTGAAGGCTAGAACCTAAAGGAGTCTTTTCGTGAGTGACATTTTAGATGTTTTTGCAAGGGAAATTTTAGATTCCCGGGGAAACCCCACCGTAGAGGCGGATGTGATTTTGGAATCCGGAGCGATGGGCCGTGCCGCAGTACCATCGGGTGCATCCACAGGTGAACGTGAAGCCGTCGAGTTGCGGGATGGAACGAAATCCCGTTACCTTGGAAAAGGGGTGGCCAAAGCGGTGGGCCATGTGAATGATGAAATCGGCCCCCAAATTAACGGGCTGGATGCTCAAGAACAGGTTTTTATTGATGAGGTCATGATTGAACTGGATGGAACCCCCAATAAATCCCGGTTGGGCGCAAATGCTATTTTAGCGGTTTCTCTTGCTGTTGCTAAGGCGGCGGCGGAGGAAGTGGGTCTTCCTTTTTACCGGTATTTGGGTGGGGTCAACGCCAGACTGTTGCCTTTGCCGATGATGAATATTCTAAACGGAGGGGCCCATGCCGACAATGCCTTGGATATTCAGGAATTTATGATTATGCCGGTGGGGGCAACATCCTTTGCGGAATCGTTGCGTATGGGAGTGGAGGTTTTTCATCATCTGAAAAAGGTCCTCACCAAAAAAGGGTATACCACCGCGGTGGGAGATGAAGGTGGGTTTGCCCCCGCACTGGGGTCTAATGAGGAGGCCTTAGACCTCATTCTTTTGGCGATTAAAGAAGCGGGGTATAAACCCGGAAAAAATATTTCACTGGCTTTGGATGCCGCAGCCAGTGAATTTTTTAAAGGGGGGAAGTATCATTTTAAATCGGGTAAAAGCAGGGTTAAAAGCTCCGATGAAATGATTAAATTCTACCAGGGTCTTGTGGATCGATACCCGATCGTTTCCATCGAAGATGGGCTTTCAGAGAAGGATTGGAAGGGGTGGGAGAGGCTTACCGAACGTTTAGGAGACCGAATTCAACTGGTGGGAGATGATATTTTTGTCACCAATGTTGAAATTTTAAGGAAAGGAATTGAAAAGGGAATTGCAAATTCTCTATTGGTAAAACTTAATCAAATTGGCACATTGACAGAGACCCTGGAGGCCATCGAATTGGCCAAAAATAACGGATATTGCGCAGTGGTCTCCCATCGATCGGGAGAGACGGAAGACACCACCATTTCCGATCTTGTCGTAGCCACCAACGCTGGCCAGATCAAAACCGGTTCTCTTTCCAGGACTGATCGTATTGTGAAATACAATCAGCTTTTAAGAATTGAAGAAGATTTAGGTGAAGCGGCATTGTTTCAAGTACCGGATGAGTTTAAAACCATTTAAAATCAATATTTCCCATCAATTTTTCCCCCTTAGATGGAATTAGTTTGAAGGGTTTCTAATGTAACATCCTTGAAATTCCTGTAATAAAATAAGTCCGTCATTCCCGCAAAGGATGTTCCCGTATGATTAAAGCGGTGACGGGAATCCAGAAGTCGAAAACCCAGGATTCCGGCACGTTCCCATTGGCGAGGTAACCTCCTGAATGACACCGGCGGTCATGTGATTAAAATGGTAAACCAAATTTGATGTCCCTGATATGCCGTGAATACATAAAAGCCGTCATTCTCGCGAAAGCGGGAATCCAGGATTTTTCTAGGTATATTTTTTAAACATGGCCCAAAACCGAAAAAGATCGGATGTTAGGCGAAGGAAAAAAAATCAAAGACGGCTGATTCTTGCCATTGGTTTATTCTTCGGGCTATCCGTTCTACTCTCCTTTTTCTTTGGAGAAAGAGGACTAATGGGTTTTTTAAGAATGCAGAATAAAAAATCCCAACTGACAGAGGAAATTCAAAATTTTAAGGAACAAAACGCCGATCTTCTAAAAGAGGCGGAAGCGTTACGAAACGACCCTGAACATATTGAAGGCCTGGCCCGAGAACGCCTTGGAATGATCCAAAAAGGCGAGTTGATTTATCAATTCGAAAAAACCCCCTGAAAATTAAAAACCAACCTGATCCATTTGTTGACTTTTATTGACCTTCCCTTTTACTATAAAGGCTAATTCGGTAGATCCTGCTGAGGATATTAATTTAAATCCGGGATCAAATCACTTTGAGTGATGTGTTGATAAAAAAAGTATCACTTTCCTGAATCAGGATTTTCCACTTTGGAAAATTTTTTTTATTATTTCAATCGCCTTTTCGATATCCTTTCCATTTATTTCTAAATGAGTTACCGCGCGAAGAAGGTTTTTCCCAAACGGAACCACCAAAAGACCTTCCTTTTTTAACTCCTCAACAGCCCGTTCAGGGGTAAATTTCGTTTTTTCAATATCAAAGATTACAATGTTGGTTTCGACGTGATCTGGGTTAAAGGAGATGCCCGGAATCTCAACTAATGTGTTGGCAAGTTTTTATGCGTTTTGATGATCCTCCGCTAAACGTTTGATATTGTTTTCCAATGCGTAAAAGCCTCCAGCGGCTAGAATGCCGGCCTGACGCATTCCTCCGCCGAACATGCGGCGCAACCGGCGTAATTTCGGAAGCTTTTCTTTTGAGGTACAGAGCAATGACCCTACCGGTGCTCCAAGTCCTTTAGAAACACAAAATGAGACTGTATCGAAATATTTAGCGTATTCGGAAACTGGTATTCCAGATGCAGCCGATGCGTTGAAAATTCTGGCGCCATCTAAATGAAGGGACACCCCTCTTTCCCTGGCCAACTTTGAAATAGCTTTGATTTTTTCATGAGGGTAAACGGTTCCACTTCCCCGGTTGTGGGTATTCTCAAGGCAGATGAGGCGAGTGGGGGGAAGGTAGTACTCATTGGTTCGAATGGCGTCTTTGATCTGCTCGGAGTCTAAAATCCCCCGCTTTCCCGGGAGACCGTAAAACTGAACCCCGCTTAAAGCTCCGCCCGCTCCGGCTTCGTAATGAAAAATATGGGCCTGGGCTTCAATGATGACCTCATCACCGGGTTCTGTTAGGGATCGAATGGCCAATTGGTTGGCCATAATTCCAGAGGGGACGAAGAGTGCGGTTTCCCTTCCGGTTAGCTCAGCGGCTTTTTCCTGTAGTTTGATGACGGTGGGATCTTCCCCAAACACATCATCACCGACCTCTGCGTCAGCCATGGCTTTCCGCATAGCTGGGGAGGGTTTGGTGACGGTGTCGGATCTGAGGTCGATTATTGGCATTGTTTGATTACCCTTTTCCTATCCGTGTCTATACTTTTCTTGGTCCCCAAAAAAAGGAAGAAAGTGAGAAATGTAAAATCTCCCCTAGCCCCTCTTTTGCAAAGAGGGGAAGTTAAAGAGTGTTTTTCCCTTTAGCAGAGGTAAACCTCTTTCATTCTCCCCCTTAGAAAAAGGGGGAATAAGGGGGATTTTTTTTGAATTTATAGAATCTCCCCCTGTCCCTATATACATTACAAAGGGGAAAGAGGTAAATTATTCAGTTTTAAAATCTCCCCTCACCCCTCTTTTGCAAAGAGGGGAAATTAAAAAGGGGTTTTTCCTATAGCAAAGGGGGAGAAATGGCTTCTCCCTTCAAGGAGTCTTTTAAATTAGGTATTTCTGCGTGTTGGTTAAAAGTTTTTCAGCCACTTAATAAGTCGTTCCTGTTGAGCAGCCTTGAATTTTATCCCAAGTTCAATAAATTCCAGAGTTTGATCCAAAACTTTTACCGCAGATTCGATTTGGTTTTCGGGTTGTTTAAAAAAAGAGGCCACTTCTTTATGCCAATCCTCCCTCCACAGGGCTTTCGTGCATTGAATGATCCGGTGTGCCCCAATGGGCCCGGTTTTTTCTTTTATGTTTTGCCAGTGGGTTTTAATAAAGGTCCATGTGGCTTCTTGATGAACCGGGTTTGGAAATAGATAGCGATAGGGCCTCCACAAATCCTGGCCTCGAACCGCATCGCTTAAAGTCATTTCCATTAGGCGGTTTGCAAGCTCGGGAGCTTGAAAATCCGAAAGGGCGATGAGGTAACGGTCCCGTTCTTCCGGTGTCTGGGCCTGTTTAAAACGGGTTTGATATTCCTTAAAAAGGGCTTCATCCCCATTTCTTGCTCCTAAACGAACAACGGTATCAACCAGTATAGGGTCCAGAGTAGAGGGATTAGAGTGAAATTTTTTCAGTTTGTCCTCGATCTGTTTTATTAACTCTTGGGGGCCGACCACATAGCCAAGGGTCCAAATGACGGAATTTCTTGCAAGCCGTACTTCATCGTCCTCGTCTTTCTTTCCCTCCCATCCAAGTTTTTCCCAAACAGGATTGATTAGGTTTTTTACATACCGCCCCATCAGGGGCCGGGTTTCCTTCTCCAAAAACCGTTCGGTTAGTTCCTCCAAATAAGAGGAGAGCATTTCCACTACCACGCGGGTGGAATCCCCTTTGAATGCGGATAGGGTCTCCATGAAATCATCAATAGGGGAAACGTTTGAAGAAACCACGGCCCAAGTGTGATTAATTAACCCCACCCGTTCCGCGGCGTTCAAGGAGGTTTGAGCGGAAGATAGAAGATTTTTCCAAAGATTTTTCTCAAGTTGGATTCGGAGAAAACCGGCTTCTTCTCCATTGGGGTAGACCCATGCCACGGGGCCATTTCCCGGAAGAGTCTGCTGGATATTTTCCTCCTGCATTAGGAAACGGTGTTTGTGGATACCGGTTGAATCCTTATAATGAACCACCAAAGGAATGCTCCAAAAACCCTTTTGGATCTTCGCGTCTCCGTGGGCCGAGAACTTTTTTTGATGAAACTGAAAGGTTCTTTCCTTCTGAGAAACTGGTTTAACGGCTACAATGGGATAACCGGGCTGGGTGAGCCAATCTTTTGCCAATGTCCTGACAGGTTGGTTTGATGCCGCTTCTAATTCTTTCCAAAGGTCATCCGCTACTGTATTTTGAAATTGGAATCGTTTCATATAACTTCGAATGCCTGCTCTAAAAGGTTCTTCCTTTAGATAATGTTCAAACATTCTCAAAACCGCTGCCCCTTTTTCATAGGTGAGGGGATCAAACATGGCCTCAATCTCTGCTGAAGATCCTACTTCCGATATGATGGCACGGGAGTTATCGAGGGCATCCAATTCCAGTGGAACGGCTTTTTCCTGCTGAAATTCCTCCCAGGACCGCCACTGGGGAGACCATTGATCCACGATTTTGCAAGCCAGCCAAGTGGCAAAGGCTTCATTGAGCCAAAGATCATCCCACCACGCCATGGTGACGAGATTCCCGAACCATTGATGAACAATTTCGTGTGTGATCACATTGGCCACTCTCCGCTTGGCCTTGGTTGAAGAGGATGCTTTATCAACCAATAGACAGGAATCCCGGAAAAAAATGGCTCCCCAGTTTTCCATAGCCCCCATGGCAAAATCAGGAACGGAGATCAAATCGAGTTTGGGATAGGGATAGGGCATATCAAAATACTCATTGAGTAAAGGAAGAACACCCTCAGTGACTTCCATTGCGAAATCGCTGAGGTGAATATCTTTTTCCAAGGCCCATATGGAGACCTGTGTCCCGGCAATGGTTTGAGTTTTAGAGACCAATCGTCCAACACCGAGGGCGAGAAGATAGGTGGACATCACGGGAGTGGTTTCAAATTCAACGGTTTTCATTTCTTTTTCAATGGTTTCTTTCCCAGCCGGCATATTGGAGAGAATGGCCAAATGGGCGGGTGCGGTTGCTGTGACCTGAAATGTCGCCTTATACCCCGGTTCATCAAAGCAGGGAAAAAACCGCCTTGCATCGGTAGGCTCAAAATGGGTAAAGGCATATTTTTCTTCGGTCCCCTCTATTTTCGCTTTTGCCTGATATAATCCTTTCATTTGCTGGTTTATTTTTCCAGAAAACGGGATTTCCAATACACCGGACTTTTCTGTGAATTCGTTTGGAAGATCAAAGCGCACCGTGGTGTTGGTTGGGTCCAATTGAGGATTAATGAAACGGTCTTTTTTTTCGAATTCAATGCGGGCCTGTCCAATTTCCAGGTCCTGAGCATGAAGGGTGATGAAGCGAACCGGCTCATTGAAATGCAATAATATTTGAACCCTTCCCGAAAAAATTCCTTGTTCAGGGTGAATGGATACCTTGATTTGATATTCTTTTGGGGAAACTGAATTTGACAACCGGGCCATTTTTTTTCCTTTAGTCATTTGAAGTGTCCTTCTGGCGGATGAAAATATAAAATCCCAACTTTTAGAGAATCTTCAAAATAGCCTTCTTAGAACCTGAATGTAAAGAAAAACTTCAAGGGGGAGGAACCCTAAGGGGAAAAGGCGTTTTGTTTTTCCTTAAGGATGCTTTGTATGGGCCTCTTCCATTGACAAATCACAGGTTTAAGGAGTAATTTATAAATATTTAACGGAGCAAGGAGGAAACCATGAACAAGATAAAATCCCTTGTATTTGCAGGCGTTTTTTTTGGCTTGCTTTGGAGCGGCTCTACAACACTTGTGTGGGCCTGCAAAGCCATGGGGCCCGATAAACACGTAGGTATGGTTCAAAAAGTGGATTTGGAGGCAAAAACTTTTTCTATTATTGATGCAGAAACCCGAATAGAAATAACGTTTGGAGCGTCTAAGAAAATATTGGATCAGATCAAGGTCAATACCCGTGTGGTGGTTACCTATGGTCTTGAAGGAGAAACCCTTGTTGCTAAAGATGTTAAAACCTAAGGGATGGAATATCTGAATCATGTCTTCAAAGAAAGTTTTTAAAATTGCTGTTTTACCAGGGGATGGTATCGGGCCTGAAATCGTTCCTCAGGCCATCAAAGCCCTGGATTATGTGGCTGGCCTTTATGGTCTGGTTTTTGATTTTGAGGAGGCTCTTGTGGGAGGAGCGGCCATTGATCAGGGTGGGAATCCTCTTCCCGGTGAAACCCTAAAGCTGGCTCAATCCGCGGATGCGGTTCTTTTAGGAGCGGTGGGAGGACCTAAGTGGGAAGGGTTGGATTATTCCATCCGGCCCGAAAGGGCGCTTTTAAGCCTTCGCGAAAAACTGGGTTTATTTGCGAATTTAAGACCTGCTCAACTTTTCCCGATATTATCAGAAGCATCTGCCTTAAAGCCGGAGGTAGTGGAAGGAATTGATCTCTTGGTGGTTCGTGAGTTGACCGGCGGGATTTATTTTGGAAAACCCAGAGGGATAATACCGTTTAGGGGTGGTGAAAAAGGGATAAACACGGAGGTTTACACCACTAAGGAGATTGTCCGGATTGCTCAAGTGGCTTTTGAATTGGCGAGGATTCGAAAAAAACGGCTTACATCTGTTGATAAGGCCAATGTATTAGAATCCAGCGAGTTATGGCGGAAAGTGGTCATTGAGGTTCATCACGATTATCCTGACGTGGAATTGAACCACATGTATGTTGATAATTGCGCCATGCAATTGGTTCGGAATCCCAAACAGTTTGATGTGGTTGTCACCACGAACCTCTTTGGAGATATTTTAAGTGATGAGGCTGCGATGTTAACCGGGTCCATCGGAATGTTACCTTCTGCGAGTCTGGGGGAGCTGCGAGGTAGGGGAAAGGGGGGCATGAGGCGGGGAATGTATGAGCCGATTCATGGAAGTGCCCCTGATCTTGCCGGACAGGATAAAGCTAATCCCATTGCCACTATTTTATCCGGGGCCATGATGTTTCGCTATTCTTTTCAAAACGAGGATGCCGCAGCCCTCATGGAAGGGGCAGTTTCCCGTGTGTTAGAGGAAGGATTTCGAACTCAGGATATTTTTACCCCGGGCTTTAAAATGGTCGGGACTCGCGAGATGGGGGACCTAATCTGCGGAGCGATTAAGGGAGGGTAAAAATGAGAAAAGGGTTTTTAATGGGGTGTGTAGTTGTAATGGTGTCTGTTTTTGGGGGTGTGTTGGGGGTTTCTCCCGTGAGCGCTTCCGAAATCAAAATTTTGAAAACAGTTCCTGGGTATGCCGAAGAAGTAAAGGAACTCGACAATTTGGTGATTAGCATTCAGTTTAATCGGGAGATGGATCCCGAAATTTCGGAGGATTTTCTTTTGGATCAGAGGGGAGCCACTGATGCCGATGGAAATCCGGTCCATATATCGGGTGTGTTTTCCTGGCCCAACCCTAAAACACTTCAGTTTAAACCTTCCAATCGTTTAAAACCCAACGCGGTTTATCAAATTAGCCTTTTTGCGATCATAGATGCAAATGGGGATGAATTAGACGATGTTCCCTTCCGCTCTGTTTTCACGACCGGGTCCAGGTAGGGTGTTATTCAATAAAGAGGTTATTTAAAGGGAATGAAGAAAAAAGATAAATATGTGGTAGGTATTTTGGGTGCTACCGGGGCGGTGGGGAACGAAATGGTGGAAATATTGGAGGAGAGATCCTTTCCCGTTGAACAGCTTCTTGTATTTGCCTCGGAGCGATCTGAAGGAAATTCCCTTATATTCCAAAATAAAAAAGCCACTGTCCAAACCGTGAGTTCCGATTCATTCAACGGAATTGATATTGCCCTGTTTTCCGCCGGGGCAAAGTTAAGCCAGCAGTATGCCCCGGTGGCGGTAAAAGCCGGGGCAGTGGTTATTGATAACAGTAGCGCATTTCGAATGGACCCCAATGTTCCCCTGGTGGTTCCTGAGGTCAACCCCGATGCTCTAAAAGGGCATCAGGGAATCATTGCCAATCCAAATTGTTCTACCATCCAGATGGTGATGGCACTAAAACCGATTCATGATGCGGCCCGTATTAAACGAATTGTGGTCACCACTTTTCAATCGGTCTCCGGAACCGGCAAGGAGGCGATGGATGAACTTTTGAACCAAACCCGTGCCCTGTTGGGGTTTTCGGAGATGACCTCAACCGTGTATCCCTATCAAATTGCCTTTAATTGTCTTCCCCATATTGATGAGTTTATTGAAGGAGGATACACGAAAGAGGAATTGAAAATGGTAAATGAGACCCATAAAATTTTAAGCGATTCTTCCATTGGCATATCGGCGACCACAGTCAGGGTCCCCGTATTTCGGGGCCATTCAGAGTCGATCAACTTAGAGTTGGATCATCCCCTTTCCGCCAATGAGGTCCGAGCCCTGTTGTCTTCTTTTCCCGGAATTATAGTCTGGGATGATATCAAGAAAAATGTTTATCCGTTCCCGGTTCAGGCCAGTGGAAAAGACGAGGTGTTTGTGGGGCGCGTTCGAGAGGACCCTTCTGTTCCCAATGGAATCAACCTATGGGTGGTTTCTGACAATTTGAGAAAAGGAGCGGCCTTGAATGCTATACAAATTGCTGAGCACTTGATTCATCCACCCTCTCCCTGTTAAGATTCTTTTCTAATTTTCCCCCTGAACGATTTAACGTGCAAGAATTGAATCAAATTGGAAAGATCCTGATTTTTTTAGGGGCCTTTTTCCTGTTATTGGGGCTTGGATTTTTGTTTTTCGGTAAGGTTCCATGGATTGGAAAACTTCCCGGGGATATTGTAATTGAAAAAAAGAATTTTACTTTTTATTTTCCTATCACCACGGGGATTCTGTTCAGCCTCTTGCTGAGTTTAATCCTTTGGATCATGAGTCGAAAATGAAGTTATCGGACTTTGATTACTCCTTAAAGGAGAGTACCATTGCGCAAACCCCTCTTCCTCACCGTGATCGCTCTAGGCTTTTGGTTTTTCGAAGGGAGACAGGGGAGATTACCCATGGCATTTTTTTGGATATTGTAGAATTTCTTCAACCCAATGACCTCCTTATCCTCAACGATACAAAGGTTAATCAGGCACGTCTTTTTGGAAGAAAAAGTTCCAATGGAAAGGAGATTGAATGTCTCCTGCTTGAGGAGACTGAACCGGGGTGTTGGGCCGCTTTAACCCGGGGAAAGATTTCCGTTGGAGAGGAAATTGATTTTGGGTTGGGGTTTGTGGGTTTTGTGATCGGAAAAAGCGGAGAGGGAAAAAGGGAAATCCGGTTTTTGGGGAATAAAGATGTTCCAGATCTCATTCGAAAGAAAGGGGCTATGCCGTTGCCTCCTTATATCCGCCGGCCCCCAAGTCCTGAGGACAAGGATTGTTACCAAACGGTTTATGCGCGCCATGAGGGATCCGTGGCGGCTCCCACCGCGGGCCTTCATTTTTCCCGTCCGTTACTGGATGAAATTCGGTTAAAAGGAGTTCGCATTGCTCATGTCACCTTGCATATTGGTCCGGGGACCTTTCAGCCGGTTCGGACCGATCTCATTGAAGAGCATCAAATGGAGGGGGAATCCTATTTTGTAGGGCAAGAGGTGGTTCAGGAGATTATTAAAACACGGGAGACGGGGGGCAGAATAGTGGGGGTTGGGACTTCTTCCGCACGTGTGATCGAAAGTCTTCCCGATCCGGTTCCCCAACATCACCTGATGGGGAAAACCCATCTATTTATTTTTCCAGGTTACCGGTTCCGGTGGTTAGGGGGGTTTGTGACCAATTTTCATCTACCCAAGAGCACTCCGTATCTTTTGACCTCTGCATTGGTGGGTCTTCCTTTGTTAAAAAAAATGTATCAGGAAGCCATGGAAAAGGGATATCGTTTCTATAGCTATGGAGACGCCATGATGGTTTTGTAATTTAATGTGAGGTGATTGGAAGACCGGCTAAAAGATTTTATGCATTCACTTTTTTTAAAAAATGGGTTATCAAAAAGGGGGTGTAAAATTAAATGAGGGAACTACGCGAAATGAGAAACAAAAGGAGAGACCGCAAAAAGGGGAATATTCACCCCGTTGTGTTAGGAGGTCTGGTGGTTCTTTTTCTATCAATTCTATTGTTGGCTTATTTGGATTTTGAGAAAGCCGATAAGGGGGGGGGCGTTGGACCAGAATTAGCGGGCCGAATGGTAATTTCGGACTCCCCAAAGGCGAAAACCTCTTCCGTTCAGGAAGAAACTCCGGTTGGGCCTTCTGCCCGGAAGGGTGTCAAGGAAAAAACAGAATCGGTCCTGGGAACCTCTTTTGATCAGGACGTCCCGACGCAAAAAGTTACAAGGGATTCTCCAGAGGAAAAAAGTCAGGGTGAATTCACCTTTTACAAATCCCTCGGAGAAAATTTGGTGGGGCTAGGGGACCCATCAAAAATTCACATCAATGGTCTCAATCCAAAGGCTCAAAAACCAGACCCGAAGCCAAAAAAATCTATAGAGATCCAACCTCAAAAAGAGTCCGTTAAAATTTATACCATTCAGGTGGCCGCGTTTCGGGATAAAATTCATGCTGACGCCCTGATTCAACAATTAAAGGAAAAAGGTTTTCCTGCCTACCTTCAGATCAAAGATGGGGAAAGAGGCCCCGATTGGTATCGGGTAAGGGTTGGGGAGTTTCCGGGGAAGGAAGAAGCCAGCCAAAAAGCGAAACATCTCCAGGGTGGAGGGGGTTTTCCCCCCTTTGTCACGCTGTATTCCAATTAAACCAAAACAACTTTTTTTTCTCTGGCGCAGTGTTTGAGAATAACAAGGGAATTGTGGAGTCGCTGTAATTTCATATTTCGTCTACGAATGGCCTCGGTATCATGGGAGGGAAAATTTTCCCCTCGAACTCCGGTTTCGATTTTTTTAAGCTCATGATGTAGGGCTTTAAATCCTTCCGGTTCGAGTTTTTTTAAAACAATGGGATTTAGAAAAAGGAATCCGTCCGCCACATCTTTCGCGGTAGCGTTGATACCTTTTCCTTTGAACCGCCCTTCTCCCATTTTTATCCCTTCCAATATACCTTTTTAAGTTTATCCCTCTCTGGGTTCCCTGTCAAAGAAAGGAAACACTTTGTGGTCCCACCTCAACTGGATGTAGAGCAGGTTATAGGGAAAAAGGGCCTTCTTTCCCGCTCCCTCCCCTCTTTTGAATTTAGACCTCAACAACTTTCAATGGCCCGGAAAGTGGAACGGGCACTCCAACAGAAGGGGGTTCTTTTGGTTGAAGCCGGAACCGGGGTGGGAAAAACACTGGCTTATCTTATTCCGGCACTTCTGAGTCACAAACGGGTGTTGGTATCCACAGGAACCAAAACGCTCCAAGAGCAGATTGCCAATAAGGAAATCCCTTTTTTAAAAAGGATTTTACCCTTTTCATTTAATGTTTCCTTTTTAAAAGGCCGGAATAATTACCTGTGTCTTTATCGCTATCACCATCTGGACCCTTCTTTTTTGGGGTTCCAAAAGAATGACCCCCCATTTGGGGAAATCGAAGACTGGGTGCAAAAAACCGAGTTTGGGGATCGTGCGGAATTACCCAATCTCCCGGACCACTCGCCTATGTGGAGAGAACTATCGGTGACAGGGGAGCAGTGTCTGGGAAGCGGTTGTGAAAGTTTTCACGAATGTTTTATTACCCGTTTGCGTCAAGAAGCCATGAAGGCTGATCTGTTGGTGGTGAACCATCATCTCTTTTTTGCTGATCTCGCCCTGCGAGGAAATAAAAATGGAGAGGTTTTGCCACCTTTTGATGCCGTGATTTTTGATGAAGCCCATTTATTGGAAGAAGTGGCCAGCCCTTTTTTTGGGCATCACCTGAGCAATTATGGGCTCGAAGAGTTGGAACGGGATTGTTACCGGGAGCTAAAAGTGATTAGGGTTGACCCACATCAAATAGGGCATGGCCTCAAACACCTTGGAGAAAGGCGGGAGTCTTTTTTTGGATTATTTAGAACGCCCCTCAAAACTTGGGAGGGAAAAAAGGACGGGAATGATTTCCATGAAGATGGGCGGTGGCGGTTAAACCCGGAAACATATTCTGATGTTTTTCAGGAGGGGGGTAATGGCTTACATGACATTTTGGGACAGGTGCAGGAAGATTTAACCTCCTTAGGGGAGCGATCGGAGGGGGTTTGGTGTCTGATAGAGAGGACACGGGCGTTTCAAAGCAATCTGAACTCTTTTTTTCATGGAAATACGTCTGATTGTGTCACCTGGGTAGAAGTCAAGGGACGGGGGGTATTTCTTCAAACCACCCCAGTGGATATTTCAAAAACACTCCAGAAGAACCTTTTTGAGCAGGAAATGCCTATGGTTTTAACTTCCGCCACGCTTTCCATTGAAAATTCTTTTGAATATCTAAAAAAAGGATTGGGTTTAAAACATCCGGATGAAGTTTTTTTAGATTCTCCCTTTCAATTTAAAAACCAGTTGCTTTATTATTTCCCTCCCCAAATGATTCATCCTCAAAATGAAGGCTTTTTGGATTGGGCTTCCGGGGAAATTTTGAGCATTTTAAAGCGATCCCAGGGAAGGGCTTTTGTGCTGGTAACCAGTTACCGCCACTTGAATGAAATTTTTAGGACCTGTCGCATGCAGACCGATCTTCCCTTGCTGAAACAGGGAGATAAACCAAAACACCAATTGCTTCAGGAGTTTCAGGATGAGGTTCCTTCTGTTATTTTTGCGACGACCAGTTTTTGGCAAGGGGTGGATGTGCAAGGGAAGTCTCTTTCCTGTGTGATTATTGTCAAGCTTCCTTTTGCCTCTCCTGAAGACCCTTTGACTGCAGGAAAAATAGAATATTTCAGAAAGCAGGGAAAGGATCCTTTTTACGGGTATCAGCTTCCTAAAGCAATTGTTCAGCTCAAACAGGGAATTGGACGGCTGATTCGAACTAAAACGGACAGGGGAATTATTGCGATGTTGGACAAGCGAATCCTGGAACAACCTTATGGCGCCAAATTTTTAAAGAGCCTTCCGGAAGCACCCTTTACCCGAGATCGGGAAGAAATTGAAAGGTTTTTGGGTAAAAATATGTGAAATTTAAAAATCTACCTTTTAACTATTGTTCTTGTCCTGTTTCGGTTGCCTGTTCCTCTTGGGTTTCTATGGCAGGGCTTGGATTATCTGTTTTGATTTGGGGCGTGGCAGGTGGGGGAAGGGAGACGGGAACGGGAGCAATTTGTTCTTGAATAAAGTCCGATTTAAAAATATTGGCTTTTGCTTTAAGGGATTCAGTAAAAGCGAACACAGCCCGGTCCTGTTTCCTCTGGATGAGTTCCTTTCTCTTTTGCTCCAGGGCATCCGGTTGGGTTCCGGTTTCCTCTAATTCTGGTTGGATTTCTTGACCAGTCACCATAACAGACTCCCTGACCAATTCCTTGGCTTTTTGGATCAAAAGGAGTTCCCTTTGTTCTTTTTCAAAGGTCTCGGGTTTAGCACGGATAAAGGCGAGATAACGGTTATACGTGTCCCTGTCAAAACGCCCCTTTTTTTGAAAAGCAGGTAGGTGTACAATGTTCTCCCGGACTTCTTCATTACTAACATCCAGATCCATTTGACGGGCAAAATCTAACCAGAGGCGTTTTTCAATGAGTTCATCCAATACTCTTTTTTTCAGGTTGAATTGCCTCATCAAATCTTCGGAATAGTTATCTTGAAACAAATTACGGTAATAATCCCGGGCATTTTTCTCACTTAGTCGGAATTCATCCATGGATATTTTATCCCCATTGACCTCAGCAATCACATTTGAGGTAGGAGCAGTGAGTCCCATCCATCCCATGGTTCCGATAAAGGTTATTGCAATCACCAGCATAATGATCCTAAATAACCAAGGGTTTTCGATTGCTCCTTTTCTTAATATTTTTAACACGGTTTAAACCTTTAAATGTATTGGAGAGAACCCCTTCACCATTTCTGGGTTCATTCCATTCTGGGGGAATTTCCTCTATTGGTGACCAAAAACCTTTTTCTTTTATTCATCTTAAAAATCCTTCTTTGGAAGGATTCTCTCTTCATACCCAATAGTAACTTTGAAATATAGCCGAGAACAAATAAAAAGGCAACATTAAATCTTGAAAAGGGGAAGGGATCTGCTATAATTAAACTAATTGAGAATATTAGCATTTTTTATGAAGGGATGAAAGCTGGGAGTCATGGAAGCAGATGAAGAAGTAGATAACGCCTTTCCAAAAGCAAATAACCTGAATCGGGCCATTGCAAAATCCATTGATTTATTAATTGCTATGGCTCTGTCTCAAATTTTACAGCCGGTGGGTTTTTATGCCGGGGTGTTGTACTTATTGATTGCCGATGGATTTGCGGGGGGACAAAGTTTGGGGAAATATCTATTGGGGATAACCGTTCTTTCCCGTGAATTATCGGAAATCAATCCTTTTCGTTTGTCTATTTTAAGGAACCTTCCCATTGTGTTTGGATTTGTTCTTTTTTGTGTTCCTTATGTGGGATGGTTTTTTTTTGCCTAATTTTAGGGGTGGAGGGTTTCCTGGTTTTGGGTAACGAAAAAGGTTGGCGAGTGGGGGATGAATTGGCAAAAACCCAGGTCGTGGACCAAACTGCTCGAGATGGGGTGACCCGCTAAAGGGGGAAAAACGGTGGGAATAGTAGATGATTGCTTGGGGTTCTTTTCCAAGGACCTTGCTATTGATTTGGGAACTGCCAATACCCTGGTCTATGTGAAGGGAAGAGGAATTGTCATTAATGAGCCCTCTGTGGTTGCCATTGAGAAAAAATCAGGAAAGGTTCTTTCCGTAGGGGCAGAGGCCAAAAAAATGTTGGGGCGTACCCCGGGAAATATCGTGGCGATTCGTCCGATGAAAGATGGGGTAATTGCGGATTTTGAAATAGCTGAGAAGATGTTGAGCCATTTTATTAAAAAAACGCACAACAGGAGTACCTTTGTTCGTCCACGGATTATTATTTGTGTTCCATCCCGAATTACTCAGGTGGAACAACGGGCGGTTCGAGATTCCGCTGAGTTAGCAGGAGCAAGGGAGGTATATCTGATTGAAGAACCCGTGGCGGCCGCGATCGGGGCTGGGTTGCCAATTGAGGAACCCTCGGGGAATATGGTGGTGGATATTGGGGGAGGAACCACCGATGTGGCCGTGATCTCTCTTGCTGGAATTGTTTATAGTGAATCGGTTAAACTGGCTGGGGATAAAATGGATGACGCCATTATGAACTACATTAAGAGAAAGTATAATTTGTTGATTGGAGATCATATGGCGGAACAAATTAAGCTTGAAATTGGATCTGCTTATCCCATGGAGGAAAAGAAAACCTTTATGATTAAGGGAAGGGATCTAATTTCCGGTATTCCAAAGACCCTGGTAATTGATGATGCAGAGATCCGTGAGGCCTTGGCTGAACCTATTAGTTCCATTGTGAATGCAATTAAAGTGGCCCTTGAAAATACCCCTCCTGAACTGGCCGGAGATATCATTGATCGAGGAATCGTATTGACAGGGGGAGGGTCCCTGCTTCGGGGAATGGATATTCGGATTCGTGAAGAAACCAACCTTCCGATTATTACGGTAGATGATCCACTGACCACGGTTGTGATGGGAACAGGTAAAGCCTTAGACGAATTAGAATTGCTCCGAAAAGTTTCCATTATGGCTCAATAATTCAACTTCTAGGCAGAGAGAGATGGGTCTAAGACCTTTTCCTTCAGGTTTTCCAAATTTTCCCTCAGCTTGCTTTCTTTGAAACCGGTTTTGAAAATTTTTCCATGGGACAACCTTTTTAGACCCCGTTCTTTTGAGTCTGGGGTTCAATGAGATAATTTCCGGATGTTTCGTTTCCTTTTAGGGAATAGGCGTTTCCTTCTTCTTTTTCTGTTTTTTCTCCTATCTATATTATTACTTTCCACCAAGCTGCGAGATGTTTCTTTATCTTTTGTGGAAAAACCTTTGGTGGCGGTCATATCTGGAATTGAAATTGTGTTTTCATCCTTGATCCATGGGGTGGGATCGTTTTGGGAAGGCTATGTTGATTTAACTGGGGTTAAAGAGGAAAACCAACGTCTTCGAATGGAAATTGAGCGCTTAAAAGCAGAGACGGGACGACTCCAAGATATTCAATTCACTAACCAGCGAGTAAACGAACTCCTGGGTTTTATCCAGGAAAGTCCCTTGGGCTTGTCCGCAGCGCGTGTGATTGGAAGGGATCCAGGCAATTGGTATCAAACCCTGATCATTAACAAAGGTTCGGCGGATGGGGTTCATGAGGATATGGGGGTGATGACCCCCCTGGGTGTAGTGGGAAGAGTGATCAAGGTAAAACCCAAAATGGCCCAGGTTTTATTAATGGTGGACCGAAACAGTGCCATTGCTGCCCTTGTGGAACGGACCCGCGATGAAGGAATGGTCCAAGGAAATGATCGGGACAAAATTTTCATGAAATATTTACCGTTGACCGCAGAGGTGGGGGTTGGAGCCCGAATTATGACATCTGGGTTGGCGGGTTTTTTCCCAAAAGGTCTTTTGATTGGAACCGTAGTGAATGTTGTGAAAGAGGAAACAGACCTTTTTAAGAAACTTCAAATCAGACCCGCTGTGGATTTTTCCAAGCTAGAAGAGGTTTTAATCATTACCTCTCTTCCCTCCCCTGATCCAAAAGAACTCATTAAGGATAAACTCTTTTGAGATTTGTTTTTTATGGTGGGGTTTTATTATTGTTGATTCCTGTCCAGTCGATCCTTCTGGAATGGGTTTCCATCTATGGCATTAAACCCGATCTTTCCCTTTGGTTCGTTTATTTGATTGGTTTTTTACATGGTGAATGGAAAGGCGGTTTGATGGGGGTTTTATGTGGGATCATTTTTGATTCGTTTTCTCCAGGGAAATTTGGAATGAATATTTTTATTAAAGGTTTATTAGGATTTACCGCAGGTTTTTTAGGCCGTGCGCTTTTAGAAACGAAAGCCTTGTTTCATTTTGGGATGTTGTTCTTTTTTTCCATAATCCAGGGGATTTTGATATACTGGTTTCTCCTTATAGGTGGAGAATCTGTGATCTTTCGTGAAGTTTTTTTTCAGATTATTCTTCCACAGGCTCTTTATGACTGTGTTTTAGGTGGATTGATGATCAATTTAATTTTTGCCATCCCTCAAATTCAAGCCTATTCTCTGCGGGAAAAAGGAATATGAAAGGCCCTCAGTCTGTTCAAGATGAGGTACGAGAATTTCAGCGAAAAGGGCCTCCCTACCTTTTTCTCATCACGATTCTTTTATTAGCCTTGCTGTTGCGGAGTTGGTACCTGCAGGTTATTCAAGGAGAACATTTTTCTGAATTATCAGAAAACAATCGTATGCGTGTGGTGGTTCTGAAACCTCCTCGTGGCCTTATTTTTGACCGCAATGGAAACCTCCTGGCGAACAATGTGGCTAGCTTTAATTTGAATTTAGTTTTGGAGGACGTAGAAGACACCCATGCCATTGGAAAACGGTTAAATCAACTCATTGGGCTTAGTATAGAGGAATTCAATGAAAAAGCTTTAGAACCTTCCGGGCATTTACCCTATATGCCAGTGACCCTGAGGAAAGGACTTAGTTTAAGAGAAGTGTCCATTATTGAAGGGCATCAGTTGGGTCTTCCCGGAGTGGAGATCCATGTTGAGCCCAGGCGCCATTACCTTTATGGAACCCTGGCGGCCCATCTGCTGGGTTATGTTAGTGAGGTTTCCAGTAACCAGTTGGGAGAGGAAACCTTTAAAGGTTTATTGCCAGGTACGGTGGTTGGACAATACGGTGTTGAGAAAACCTTTGATTCCCTCATTCGGGGAAAAAGAGGGAAAAAGGTGATCGAAGTTAATGCCCTTGGACACGAGCAACAAGTGGTTCGTGTGAGTGCTCCTCATTCCGGGCAAGATATATACCTTACGGTGGATTTAGAATTGCAGCAAAAAGCGGAGAAAATTCTTGGGGGAAGATCTGGTGCGATTGTGGCGATGGACCCAAGAAATGGGGAAATTCTTTCAATGGTGAGTCATCCCCCTTTTGATCCCAACCTTCTTTCAGCGGGAATCCGACCAGAGGTTTGGGAGATCATTTCAACCGATCCACAACGGCCTCTTAATAACCGGGTGATTCAAGGCCAATATCCCCCAGGTTCGGTCTTTAAAATCGTGGTTTCCAGTGCCATGTTGGAAAGCAAACAGTTTGATTCCGGTTTTCAGGTGGATTGCAAAGGGTATATGCCATTTGGGGGAAGGGTGTTCAGGGACTGGAAAAGGGGGGGCCATGGACCCATGAATTTACATCAAGCCATTGTCCAATCCTGCGATGTGTTTTTTTATAATGTGGGATATCAGCTTGGGGTCGATATGATTGCAAAATATTCGCGACTTTTTGGGTTGGGGGAACCCACGGGCATTGAATTGGAATCGGAGAAAAAAGGGTTAATTCCCACGATTGAGTGGAAAAAAAGAGTTCGCGGGGAACCCTGGTATCCCGGAGAAACGTTATCCGTTGCCATCGGTCAGGGTTATGTGTCCGTAACTCCCTTACAGTTGGTGAATATGATCAGTGTGGTGGCAAACGGTGGGACCCTTTTTCAACCCAAAATTTTTAAAGGTGTATTGGAAAAGCAGACCCGCCAGGTGGAAGAGCCTTTGCCTATGCCTTCACGGCGTGTTGATTTAAATCCCAGAACCTTTGCTGTTTTGAGGGAGGCCCTAAAAGGGGTGGTGTCCGATCCTGAAGGGACGGCCCGTTCCTCCAGATCCTCTATTGTTGAAATTGCCGGGAAAACTGGGACAGCACAAGTCATCGGAACACGCCCAAGAGCACCAACGGAACCGATACCAAAGGAGTTTTTGGACCATGCCTGGTTTGGGGCTTTTGCCCCGGCTTCTGACCCTAAGATAGCGGTGGTGGTTTTGGTTGAAAATTCGGGCCATGGGGGCTCGGTTGCTGCGCCCATTGCAAAAGAAATTATTGAGACTTATTTAGCTTATGATCGATCGACGGTTAATCACCAACTTTGATTGGCGACTTTTAGGGGTGATTCTCGGAATTCTGGGAATTGGTCTGCTGACCTTATATAGTGTAACCCGGCACTCCGATGTTTCCCGCAGCACCGTTTTTGTGAAGCAAATCTATTGGGTCATTTTAGGATTAGGGATTTATTTCAGTGTTTCATTTTTAGACTACCATATGCTGGTTCGGTATGCCTTTGGGTTTTATGGGATTACGCTTTTATTATTGATAATGGTCTTATTTGTTGGCCGGGTAGGTCAAGGGGCTCAACGTTGGCTTTCCCTGGGTCCTTTTTCTTTTCAACCCTCCGAGTTTGCAAAATTAACCATGCTTTTGGTGATGGCCAAATATTTTTCTGAAAACAAACAAACCGGAGGGTTGAGATTTTCACAATTATTTTTTCCGGGTGTTCTTTTGGCTATTCCGACAGTCCTCATTTTAAGGCAGCCTGATCTTGGGACGGCCTTAACGGTAACCTTTATTTTTTTATTATTGGTGGGCTTAGTGGGATTTCGGTCTAAAAACTTGGTTTTTGGTTCCATTTTGTTTTTTATGTCACTTCCTTTTTTATGGCACTTCTTTTGGTCTTTCCTAAAAGAATACCAAAGAGAACGCCTCCTAACGTTTATTGATCCCTCGGCGGACCCCATGGGGGCGGGGTATCATATTATTCAATCTAAGATTGCCATTGGGTCCGGTGGTATTTTGGGAAAGGGCTATTTATCAGGCACCCAGAGCCAACTTAAATTTCTTCCGGAAGGCCATACGGATTTTATTTTTTCTGTTTTTGCAGAGGAATGGGGTTTTATTGGTGTTTTTTTATTGTTTAGTCTTTATTTTGTTTTAATTGTGATGGGAATAGAAATCGCAGCTAAAGCAAAAGATAGTTTGGGAGTTTTACTGTCTTATGGAGTCGTCGGGATGTTGTCCTTTTATTTTATGATCAACATCGGTATGACCTTGGGAGTGATGCCCGTTGTGGGTGTTCCCCTCCCCTTAATGAGCTACGGTGGGACGTCTATGGTGACCATGTTGGCTGCCCTCGGAATTTTACAAAGTGTAAAAATTAGACGTTTTCAACTTTTTTATTAAAAATCTCAATGTGTCAATCTCAATAGGAACAAGCCGGTATTTTGACCAAAAAAGGATAGAGAAATTTTGTTCACATTTTTTAAAAAAATGTTGGTCCAAAATCCGCTTTGTTCAGAGGAGTATAGAAAATGGCTAAAGAAATTATTATTAATGCAATGCAAGAGGAAACCCGCGTTGCCTTTTTGGAAAACCGTGTGGTTACAGAACTTTATATTGATCGAAAAAAAGAACGCGGCATTGTAGGAAATGTATATAAAGGGAAGATTATGAAAGTGCTGCCCGGCATGCAGGCGGCGTTTGTGGATATTGGCACTGAAAAATCCGCTTTTTTATATGTGGCGGATGTGGTTTTTCAAAAAGAAGAAACCTTACGGGTCACAGAAGGGGAAGGTGAGGAATACAGAGAAGATGACAATGTTGAATTTAATGGGATTGTGACCAAAGTCAAAAAATCCGGAGGGAAACCCATTGAGGAACTCCTGAAAGAAGGACAGGAAATATTGGTTCAGGTGACCAAAGAACCCATGGGAACCAAAGGACCACGGGTTACGATGTATGTATCCTTACCCGGGCGATACCTGGTTTTTATGCCAACCGTCAATCATGTCGGAATTTCCAGGCGCATTAATAAAGAGGAAGAGCGCTCCCGTTTAAGGGACATGATTATGAAAATGCGGAAAGGGGGAACCGGTTATATCATTCGGACGGTGAGTGATGGCGTCAGTGAGGAAGAATTTGTTTCCGATAAAGAGTTTCTGGATGTTTTATGGCACAATATAAACAAAAAAAGAGAAAGGTTAGGTGCCCCGGTACTTCTCCACACCGATTTAGATTTGGTTTTCCGGACGGTTCGAGACCTTTTTACCCGAGATGTGGACCGGCTGGTAATTGACTCAAAAGTGGAGTACGAGAGAATAAAAGATTTTGTGAATATGTATATTCCCAGTTTAAGTGAGCGGGTTGAGCTTTATGAAAAAGAAGAACAAATTTTTGATGCCTTTGAAGTTGAAATTGAGATATCTCGGGGGTTGGGAAGAAAGGTTTGGTTAAAGTCAGGTGGGTACATAATAATTGATCATACCGAGGCCTTGACCGTGATTGATGTGAATACTGGGCGGTATGTGGGAAAAAGGGATCTGGAAGAGACCATCCTAAAAACGAATTTAGACTCGGTAAAAGAAATTGCCTATCAGCTTCGTCTTCGAAACATAGGAGGGATTATAATTATCGATTTCATTGATATGGAAAAAGAACGGAATCGGGATAAGGTATTTCATGCCTTCCAAGAGGCGGTCTCTCGAGACAAAGCCCGCACCAATATTTTAAGGATTTCGGATTTGGGCCTAATCCAGATGTCTCGTGAACGGATTCGGGAGAACCTGCTGAGGATTCTGTGTGGGCCTTGCCCTTACTGTGACGGGAAAGGATATACCAAATCTCCGATGACTGTTTGTTATGAAATTTTTAGAGAAATACGGAGAATTGGGCCGTCTCAACATGATAAGAAAATTATTCTTGGGGTCCATCCAACAGTGGCCAATCTATTGTACGAGGAAGAACGAGAGGGAATTGAAGACTTGGAAAGGGAATTTAATCGAAAAATTTTTATTAAGGCCGACTCCAACCTTCATTTGGAACAGTATGACCTGAGTACCCATTAGTTGGAAGGAACAAATGAAAGGATCCCAGAGAGAGCCAGGGCTCCTTCCTTCTCGTGGTTCCATGACGGGTAACCTTTTTAAAAAAGTTCACCTCTTTTTTAAAAAGGTTTAATTTAAAACGATACCCGGTAAAAAAAAATTTGATAAACCTCTTACTTCTCCCTCCGTTCTCTTTGGGTAATCCCGGTGGTACGATTTCATCAGTCCCTCTTTTCTTTATTCTTTTTATATTCAAAAAGATCCCATCCAGAAAAAGATTTTTGAGGATTCCTTGACTGGCCGGAGTACTGTTGTATAATGTCATTTTAATTTAAGACGCTCCAAGATATTTTTTGTTGGGTTAAATTCAAATCCATTATGAATCAAAATGAAACGGAAATGTGGCTTTCCCTAAAATCAGTTCAAGGACTTGGCCCGGTATTAATCAAAAGATTAATAGAAGTTTTTGGGTCCCCTAAAGGAGTATTGGGTGCAGATATAAGAAATTTAATGGATTTGGAGGGGATTGGAGAATCGCTGGCTGGAGCCATTCTTTCCTGTGGGGTAACGGACACCGTTAAGCGGGAGGTTGATGAAGTCAACCGGTTAGGAATAGGGTTGGTAAGTCTTACAGATTCAGAATATCCGTCGTTACTTCGGGAAATTCATGATCCCCCTTCCCTATTATATGTACGGGGAAAACTTCATTCCGAAAAACCGGCCATTGCCATTGTGGGTTCTCGAAGGGCCACTGCCTATGGACGTTCCACAACCGACCGTTTTAGCCGGTGCTTAACAGAAGAAGGTTTTTTAGTGGTCAGCGGGATGGCAAGAGGGATCGACGGTTTTGCACACCGGGCCGCTCTCCACGCCGGGGGAGAGACCTTGGCGGTCTTAGGATGTGGAGTTAACCGGGTTTATCCTCCGGAACACCGGGACCTGATGACCAAAATCATGGACCAAGGAGGGGTTTTATCCGAATATTCCCTGGAAACCGAACCGGATGCTAAAAACTTCCCGCAGCGAAATCGTATTATCAGTGGCGTTTCTTTAGGGACCCTGGTGATTGAGGCGACCGCTGAAAGCGGGTCATTAATTACCGCCCGATTGTCCTTGGAGCAAGGACGAGAGGTTTTTGCCATTCCGGGGAACCTTGGGGTAAAAACCAGTGAAGGGACCAATCATCTTATCAAAAGTGGTGCAAAGCTGGTACAGGGAATGGATGATATTTTGGAAGAAATTGTTCCTCAGTTCCGGAAAGTGGCCAAACAACATTTTGGAAAATCCACCCTAAAGTCAATCAAATCCCACTTTAAACAGGAGGATTTACCGGTGGATGAGAGTATTTTATTTGATTTGGTGGGAGTAGATCCTGTACATATAGATGAGTTGTCTTCAAAAAGTCATTTTCCATCTCAAAAGGTTTCCAGCCTTCTTCTGAGTATGGAATTAAAAGGTGCCATTCAACAAATGGCCGGGCAGTTTTATACCCGATCCATTTAAAAAAAATATTTTGTGGTAGAATCAATCATAGTCGTTTTCATATGGCAAAGGTTTTTATTAAAATGGGGGGGCAATGGGTAAATCTTTAATTATTGTTGAATCACCAACGAAAGCAAAAACCCTCAATAAATATTTAGGTAAGAAGTTTGTGATCAAAGCGTCCATGGGACATGTGAAGGATCTTCCCGTCAAAAAATTAGGGGTGGATTTAGAAAGGGATTTCCTTCCTGAATATGTCATCATCCGTGGAAAAGGAAAGTTTTTAAATGAAATCAAAGAAGCCGCGGGTAAAGCAGACAAGATTTTTCTGGCCCCCGATCCAGATCGCGAGGGAGAAGCCATTGCCTGGCATATTGCAGAAGAACTTAATGGGCAGGAGGAAAAGGTATTTCGAATTCTGTTTAATGAAATTACCGAACGGGGAATTAAAAAAGCTTTAGAATCACCTGTGAAGGTAAACCTCAATAAAGTCAATGCCCAACAAGCCCGGCGGGTGTTGGACCGCATCGTGGGTTATAAAATCAGTCCCATTTTATGGGAAAAAGTCCGCCGGGGTTTAAGCGCTGGCCGGGTTCAATCCGTGGCTGTTCGTTTGGTGTGTGAGCGAGAATGTGCGATTCAGGCTTTTGTTTCTGAAGAATACTGGTCAATTACAGCGAAGCTGGAGGGTCTCTCGCCCCCTCGTTTTGAAGCCAAGCTTTTTAGGATCAATGGTAATCCTATTGAAATCTCTAATGGTGAAACCGCAGAACAACATATTACCCAACTTCGCGGCCAACCCTTTGTTGTTAAAAAAATTGAAAAGAAGGAAAAAAAGCGTAACCCCGTTCCCCCGTTTATTACCAGTAGTCTTCAACAGGAAGCCTCACGGAAACTTCGCTTTTCCCCCAAAAAAACCATGATGATGGCTCAACAGCTTTATGAGGGAGTGGAAATGGGGGCCGAAGGCCCGGTGGGTTTGATTACCTATATGAGGACCGATTCTACCCGTGTTTCGGATGAAGCGTTATCCTCTTTAAGGAGTTTTATTCAAGAACGGTTTGGTTCCGAATTTTTGCCCCCACATCCTAACATTTATAAGAGTAGGAAGTCCGCCCAGGAAGCCCACGAAGCCATTCGGCCAACCACCGTAACCCGTGATCCTGAAACCGTTAAGGGTTTTTTGGCCAAAGATCAATATAATCTATATAAGTTAATTTGGAGCCGATTCGTTGCCAGTCAAATGGCTCCGGCCATATTGGAAATGACCCGGGTTGATATTTCCGCAGGCCCATCCATTTTCCGGGCTACCGGTTCTGTGACCCGTTTTCCTGGTTTTACCTCGGCCTATATGGAGGGACGGGAAGAAGGGGATATGTCTGAGGATAAAAGACGGGAAGACGGAGAGGATGAAGAGGAGCTGAACCTTCCTTCTTTAACCGAAGGGGAAACGCTTCAGTTGTTGGAATTGGTTCCCAAACAACATTTTACTCAACCCCCTGCCCGTTTTTCCGAAGCCATGCTGATCCGTGAATTGGAAGAGAAAGGAATTGGCCGTCCCAGTACCTATGCAGCCATCATTTCAACCATCCAGGATAGGAAATATGTTGAAAAGTTGGAAGGGAGACTGAAACCCACTGAATTAGGAACTGTGGTAAACGGACTTTTGGTTGAACATTTTCCGGAGGTCCTGAATGTAGAATTTACAGCGAAAATGGAGGAGGAACTGGATGAGATTGAAGAAGGGGAGAAGGATTGGGTGGGTGCCGTCCGAGATTTTTATGCCCCCTTTGGAAAAAGCCTCCTGAAAGCGGAAGTAGAAATGCGGGATGTGAAACGCGAGGAAATTCCCACAGAGGTTGTTTGTGATAAATGCAATCGGAAAATGGTGATCAAGTGGGGAAGAAATGGGAGGTTTTTAGCGTGTCCGGGGTACCCGGATTGCAAAAATACCAAAGAATTTGTGGAAGAAACTTCCGGTGAAATTCGTGTTGTCGAGAAACCGGAAACCGGAGAGTTTTGTGAGACATGTCAAAGTCCTCTGGTAGTAAAAATTGGACGGTTTGGCCGGTTTTTAGCCTGCTCAACCTACCCAAAATGTAGCTTTACAAAATCGGTGAGTTTGGGAGTCCCTTGTCCTCAAGAGGGGTGCAAGGGTGAGCTGGTTGAAAAGCGATCAAAAAAAGGAAGAATGTTTTTTGGATGCAGCCAGTACCCAAAATGTAATTTTGCCAGCTGGTATAAACCCATTCCCAAACCCTGTCCTCAATGCGGTGGTTCTTTTCTGATTGAGAAGAAAAAAAGAGGAGGGGATGTAACTCTCGCCTGTCCCAATAAGGATTGTCACTTCCAAGAATAATGTTCTTTTCTCTTAAACACCGATAACGGCTCCGGAAATAGGTTAGCCCCTTGCCTTTTTGTGGGTAAATAGGGTAATTATGACGGTGATGGAACCTCAAGTGTTGGTCATCATTGGAGGAGGACTGGCAGGGTGCGAGGCCGCTTTTCAAGCAGCCGAACGTGGGATTTCTGTGCACCTTTATGAAATGCGGCCGGTCCAGACTACACCTGCACACAAAACCGGTGATTTGGCAGAATTGGTTTGCAGTAATTCCTTTCGTTCCGCGGATCCCTTTCATGCGGTCGGTTTACTCAAAGAAGAGCTCCGGAGGATGGGATCACTGATTATGAGGGCAGCGGATGAAACCCGTATTCCCGCAGGTTCAGCCCTTGCCGTTGACCGTACCGCTTTTTCTCAATGGATTAACCAAAAAATTCTTTCACACCCCCGAATTAAAGTTTTTCGGGAAGAGGTGAGCACCCCCCCGGAGGATAAAATGGCGGTTCTTGCTACCGGGCCTTTGACCGGTGAGGGTTTAGCCCGGTGGATTCAAAAAACCATAGGGTCTCATCGATTATATTTCTACGATGCCATTTCTCCTATTGTTGATGGGGAAAGCATTGATGGTCAGGTGACTTTTCAGGCCTCCCGGTATGGAAAGGGAAGCGCGGATTACGTCAATTGTCCTATGACTCAGGAAGAATATGATTGCTTTTATAAAGCTTTAATGGAAGCGGAGAAGGTTCCCGAGAAAGAATTTGAAAAAATCCCTTATTTTGAAGGGTGCATGCCTATTGAGGTTCTAGCAGAAAGAGGGTCAAAAACCCTTCTTTTTGGACCTATGAAACCCGTTGGTTTGTTGGATCCCCGTTCTGGAAAAAGGCCTTTTGCTGTGGTTCAACTGAGGCGGGAGAACCACCAAGGAACGTGTTATAATCTGGTGGGGTTTCAGACCAAGTTAAAATGGGGAGAGCAGAAAAGAGTTTTTCGCTTGATTCCAGGTTTGGAAAAAGCGGAGTTTTTTCGATTCGGTAGCCTTCATCGAAATACCTTTTTAAATTCACCTTTGTTTTTAAAAGAAACCCTTCAGCTTCGGGGTTCAGAAAACCTTTTCTTTGCAGGACAGATCATCGGGGTGGAGGGTTATATCGAATCGACGGGGATGGGGCTTTTAGCAGGGATTAATGCGGGACGAAAAATTCAAAACCAGGGATTGGTTGTTCCACCCGAAACCACTGCTTTGGGGAGCTTGATCCAGTATGTAACCAAAAGTGCTCCAGAGACTTTTCAACCCGCCAACGCTCATTTTGGTCTTTTTCCTCCCTTAAAAAAATCCATTCCCAATCGGGAAATGCGTCGGAAAAAAATGGTAGAAAGGAGCTTGGAGGACCTAGCAGAATGGACGGAGCAATACAAGATTTTATGAACTATTTGAGGTTTGAGCGGCGCGTCTCCGATCATACCATTCGAAACTATAAAGGGGACCTATCCCAGTTTCGGGGATTTGTTTTGGAGCAATTTCCTTCCGGTGAGAAAGGGCCTCTCCTTGGGTCTCTGGACCAATGGGTTATTCGGGGATATTTAGCTTTTCTTTACGCCCAAGGGATCAAGAGATCTTCAATTGCCAGAAAACTCTCCTCCATCCGGTCCTTTTTTGGGTTTCTCTTTCGAAGAGGGAAAATCTCCCACAATCCATCTCGTGTGGTATCCAGTCCACGCCAAGAAAGTAGGGTCCCTAAGGTTTTATCCATGAATCAAGCAAAAACCTTGGTGGAATCCCCCCCCAATCAAAACGTTCTCTCCATGCGGGATCGGGCCATTCTTGAGACTTTTTATTCTACGGGAATTCGAATCAGCGAATTGGTCGGGTTAAATATTCAGGATTTGGATCCGGAAGAAGGGTTAGTGAGGGTCAGAGGAAAAGGGTCCAAGGAACGGATTGTTCCTATCGGCTCCAAAGCACTGAAAGCCATTGAAGATTATTTGCATCATCCAAAAAAGAAAAAACACCCTTCAGGCGAAAAGGAAAAAGTGCCTTTATTTTTGAACCAATGGGGAAAAAGGATGACAGCCCGCGGGGTTTGGTATAGAATGTCCATTTATTTTCGAAGTGGCGAGGAATTCCGTGGGGCAACCCCTCACACGCTTCGCCACTCTTTTGCCACTCATCTCTTGGATGCCGGTGTGGATCTTCGGTCGATTCAAGAATTGCTGGGGCATCAATCTCTTGGAACCACGCAGCGTTATACCCATGTGAGTATGGATCGACTGATGGAGATTTATAATAAAACCCATCCCAGGGGCCGAGCTCGGATCCGAGGGACGAAATCATCATGAAAGAAGGCCTTACCATTCGAGGAACAACTGTTCTGATTGTGACCCGCAACGGCCGAGTAGCCATTGGTGGAGATGGGCAAGTAACTTTGGGAACCACGGTGATGAAGCACAATGCGCGAAAAGTGCGAAGGATGTATAATGGCCAGGTTTTGGCGGGTTTTGCCGGAGGAACCGCCGACGCTTTTACACTGTTTGAGCGGTTCGAATCCAAGCTAGAGGAGTTTCGGGGAAATCTGACCCGTGCCGCGGTTGAATTGGCGAAGGATTGGAGGACCGATCGGGTTCTCAGAAGACTTGAAGCTTTATTGGCCGTTGCCAATTTGGAGCATGCTTTTATTTTGTCCGGAACGGGGGACGTGGTGGAACCTGAAGGAGGTTTGGTCAGTATTGGATCGGGGGGCCCCTATGCTTTGGCGGCAGCCAAAGCCCTCATCCAACATTCTTCCCTGGACGTCCGGGAAATTGTGAAGGAAGCACTGGGAATCGCCGGTGATATTTGCATTTATACCAATCGGGAAATTGTCATAGAGGAATTGTAATGAATACTTTAACCCCACGGGAAATAGTTGCTGAACTTGATAAATATATCATCGGGCAAGCCCAGGCCAAACGGATGGTTGCCATTGCCTTGCGGACCCGGTGGCGCCGAAGACAGTTGAATGAAGAGCTTCGGGATGAGGTGATGCCCAGAAATATTATTATGATTGGACCCACAGGAGTGGGGAAAACGGAAATTTCCCGAAGGCTTGCAAAACTGGCTCAGTCCCCATTTTTAAAGGTGGAAGCATCAAAATTTACCGAGGTGGGTTATGTTGGTCGGGATGTGGAATCGATGATCCGAGAAGTCACCGAATTGGCAGTAAATATGGTGAAAGGTGAACAAGCGGAGCGGGTTTCAGATCGAGCCAAACAATTGGCGGAGGAAAAGGTTTTGGATTTACTCCTCCCCCCTCCCCCGCAGCGTCATCCCCCTGGAATTTATGATGAATCACGTGCTGAATCTGTTTCTCCTCCTCCATCCGAATCCAATGAAAACAGTCGAGAAAAGCTTCGCAAACAATTGCGGGAAGGAAAACTCAATGACCGGGCAGTCGAACTGGAGACCAAAGAGAAAAGCCTTCCCATTGGGGTGATTTCCAATATCGGAATGGAAGACCTCGAAATGAACCTCCGGGAGATGTTCGGCGGATTGTTTCAAGGGAAAAAGAAAAAACAACGGGTGAAAGTTCCTGAAGCCATTAAAATTTTAACTCAGGAGGAAGCCCAAAAATTAATTGATATGGATGAAGTTGTGAAAGAGGCCGTACGGCGGGTAGAACAGAATGGGATCATATTTCTTGACGAAATCGATAAAATTGCGGGAAAGGAAAAAATGGCCGGACCGGATATTTCCCGCGAGGGGGTTCAACGGGATCTCCTTCCCATCGTGGAAGGGTCAACTGTGAATACCAAATATGGGTTGGTAAAAACGGACCATATCCTTTTTATTGCGGCAGGGGCCTTTCATGTGTCTAAACCCTCAGATTTAATTCCAGAACTTCAGGGACGTTTCCCTTTGAGAGTAGAATTGAAATCTTTGGGAAAAGGGGAGTTTATCCGAATACTGACGGAGCCGAAAAATGCCTTAATCAAACAGTATATTGGATTAATGGAAACCGAAGGGATTCACTTGGAAATTACTGAAGATGCCATTGAAGAAATTGCCAAAATTGCGGTCTTGGTGAATGAGCGGATGGAAGATATTGGTGCCCGAAGACTATTTACAATCATGGAAAAAATTCTGGACGAGCTCTCCTTCGAAGCGCCCTATTTGGAAGAGAAACAATGGAGGGTGGATGCAAAATACGTTCAGGAAAAATTAAACGATATCGTCCAAGACCAGGATTTAAGGAAATACATACTCTAAACAGGATGCACTTTAACATTGGAACATTTAATTGAAAAGGCAAAAGTTTTAATTGAGGCCCTTCCCTATATAAGGTCCTTTTCAGGGAAGACCTTTGTGATCAAATATGGTGGTAAGGCCATGACAGAGGTGACCTTAAAAGAGCGGTTCGCCGAAGATGTGGTTTTAATGAAATATGTTGGAATTCATCCGGTCATCGTTCATGGAGGCGGGCCGCAAATTAACCAAATGATGAAACGGTTAGGAAAAGAGCCTCGCTTTATAAAAGGTGTACGGGTCACTGATTCAGAAACCATGGAAATCGTAGAGATGGTTCTTGGGGGGGTGATTAATAAAGAGATTGTTTCTCTGGTTAACCGGCATGGGGGGAAAGCGGTAGGGTTAACGGGTAAAGATGGGAAATTATTTACCGCTCAGCCCTTGGCAAAGGCATCGGCAAAGGACCCCGCCATGGGAATGGTGGGACAGATTAAGGCCGTGGATCCAAAAGTGTTAGAAGACCTTCACAAAAGCGGTTTTATCCCAGTGATTGCTCCAATTGCTTTTGGTGAAAAGGGGGAAAGTTATAATATTAATGCGGATTTGGTTGCCGGGGCGATTGCTTCTGCCATCCAAGCCGAGAAATTTTTGGTACTGACCGATGTAAAAGGAATTCAGGACGAGCGCAAAAAATTGCGTTCCACATTATCCAGAAAAGAGGTCGGACAATTTATTAAAAAAGGAGTAATCTCGGAGGGAATGCTTCCCAAGGTGGAGGCTTGCCTGACTGCTCTTGAGGGTGGGGTGAAAAAAGCCCATATCATTGATGGGCGCTTGACCCATGCCCTTCTTTTGGAAATTTTTACCGATAAAGGGGTGGGGACCGAGGTAGTGGATTAAAAAATAGTGTGTGTTCTGTTTAGGGCGCGGGAATAATATTAAACTGCTCGGAAAAAGCAGGAGGATGGCTCCCGATTTGAATGGCAGGGATAAGAGGAAAGATTTGGTCGAAATTGACCTCCCCAGGAATGCTGACATCATGTCCCGGGCCGCACCCCAAGCAGGATGTGACGGAAGACCCTTCCACATTTTGAACATAAAGGAATTTAAAACCGTTTGCTTTACCTACCCCTGAATCCGCGTGGGTGTTCATGTCCACACCGTAACCCTCCGTTGAATCAACATTCCAAAAAGGATCAACCGTTGGATTGGTGAGTCCCGCTGAATTTTTCCTGCCGATGCTTGTGTGGAACAAGCGGAAGGTCGAATCATAGGTATCCATGGTTCCGGTCAAATTGTTTAAAGGGTTGGGATCAACATCGGTTTGGTCCAGTACCATTCCATTGAGGTATAAAGCTTCTTCGATTGGATCGGAGTGATCAAACCCGTAATGGGCTAACCAGCTTTGGGTGAACGCTTGCCGGTCGGGTGTGGTGCTTGCTGTATATTTTACTATCCTTTGGTCTATCCAGTTGGTTCGGATGGCATTCCCTACGCCGGTAACCTCTGCGTTGAGTGGAGCGGTTGTCGGAAAGGAACCCGTCTCCCAAAGACAGTTGTCCAACTTTCTCTGGATGGTGATCAGATCATCCCCTAAATTAAACCATTGATCGGGGTCACAAGTCCCATAAAACTCGTTATCATCAATTGTGGTGGTAGGGTCACTTCCCTGGGCTTCAACAATACCATCCAGAACACAATTCTGGTTGGTAACCATAACACAATCCCAATCAGGTCCCAGAGCGACACGGACCCTTGCTCTTGAAAGCCCCGGCGGGGTGACTCCGCTTCCTTGGACAATTTGAAGCTTGGTGGGACCGCCGATTTTGGTAAAATCTAAAATTGTACTGGTTGCCCCCCAGCCAAATTGGTCTGCCCGGAGTCGGTCCACCTCACCCGCTTCCCGGACATTGTCATTATCATCATCATACCAGGTATCATCAAAAACACCGTCCCCATTTTCATCCACAAAAATAACATCTCCTTTAAGTAGATGCCCACAGGAGGGTTGATTACAATATTCTGGAATCCAACTGGTTCCAATATCTGTTGGGGCTTTTAAACTGGGAGGTGGAATAGCCAGAAGGGTGGTTCGGTCAATGGTAGCCGAGACAGAAGCATTTTCAATTTCATTCCAGTTGGTTCCACTGGCAAAGTTTCCATTAACCCAAGCATTAACTGCTGCAGATCCTCTGGTCCCGCAATCTCCATTGAAACCATTGGGAACTCCGGTACAGCTTGCGGGAGGACTCGCCAATAAAGTTCCCCCAACCCCAAGTGCATTGGTTAAGTTAAGAGTTGCTGTATCCGCAGAATAGGATATTTTTGGGACAATGGGATTTTGGGTCCCCACAAAAAATAGAGAAAATGCAAAATAAACTAAAAGAGGGATGTGGGGTTTTTGCCTCATTTTTGCCAGGTCCGATATAGAGGTAAGACTTTTTAAAAAAATTAAAAGGACATTTTTATAATACATATGCAATTTTTATTCCCTAAGGTAATTGTTGTGGATAACTCACCTAACCCATTAATAAATCAATTTTTTAAGAAAAATGATTTTGATCCACAAAAGTGTAAAAGGGAATTTTATTCACCAAAAGTTCTAATTTAGTCTTTATTTTTGATTACTTAGGAGTTGACTGAAATTGACTATTTTTTAAAAAACAGAAGGAAAAAGGGAACTGAAAAATAATTTAAATGGGAAAAACATAATATGAAAATTGATTTTGATGAATTATTAAAGAACTAAACCTCTTTTTTGCCAAGCGACCAAAACCCTTGACAGATAACCCAAAGGGCTTTAAAGTATGGCCATTTTATAGGTAAAAAAAAATAAGTTGCCGGAGTGGTGAAATTGGTAGACGCACGGGACTCAAAATCCCGCGGGGTTTGACTCCATGGGGGTTCGATTCCCCCCTCCGGCACCAATATTTTTCAATGAGCTAAACCCACCTGGTGAATATACAAACGGGAATAATATCCCAATTGTCAAAAATACTCCGACCTCAGATCGGCCTACCTTTTTTTAAAGAAAAAAATGGATAATTGACCCTTGGATCTATAAGCCGTTGGTTGATTTTTCATTTTATTTTTCTTCCATCTTATAATACCCTTGTTATTTTATTCACTAGACTCTTGAACCTTGTGAGCCCAAAACATTAAAATTCCCATTTGGTCCTCATCAAAAGGCTTATCCGGAGAGATGGGGCAGATTCATCAAAAAAAGTGTCTGGAAAAATAATTTTAGTTAGAGAAAAATTTCTTCGGTGTGCGATAGGGGAGAATGAGGAAAATTATCGTTAAAGGCGTATCCATCAAGGAAGTAGTCCGGCTAATCCGGAGTCGGAGCAAATTAAATAATTGAAATAAAACAAGGTTGTAATAATTTGAGGTAGGTTTTTAAGGCTTAAAGAGATGTTTTTGGTGATAAAAACCTAGGTATTAAGAAAAAAATGGCAAGAGCCAATCGACATTATGTTCCTAACACAGTGTGGCATATTACCCATCGATGTCATCATAGGGATTTTCTACTGAAATTTTCAAAGGACCGGGACTGCTGGATGGATTGGTTGTATGAGGCCAAAAAGCTCTTTCACCTTCGCGTGCTGAATTATATGGTGACCTCAAACCACATCCATTTATTGGTGATCAATAGCGGTGAAAAGGTAATTTCTAAAAGTCTGCAATTGATTGCAGGGAGAACTGGGCAGGCCTACAACCAAAGGAAAGGAAGAAGCGGTGGATATTGGGAGGACCGTTATCACGCAACCGCAATTGAGACCGGTGAACATTTTATTCAGTGTTTGGTGTATATCGGTCTGAATATGGTAAGAGCCGGAGCAGGAAAGCATCCTAGTGTACTGAGTCATAAATTCCTTTACACACCGTTCGTGGTGAGCTTGTCGAACCATGAACGGAACCCATTGAAATATTGCACCCTTCGACAGGCTCA